>Ga0307373_10001899_pt1 | contig 38495 bp, 37 predicted proteins | sample OX2MG_FD_202534 | JGI IMG/M metagenome (GOLD analysis project Ga0307373, IMG submission 202534) | Soil microbial communities from Risofladan, Vaasa, Finland - OX-2 | ecosystem: Environmental > Terrestrial > Soil > Coastal area > Acid sulfate soil | place: Finland: Risofladan, Vaasa | collected...
AGCGCAACCGCTTGGGCCTTAAAGTCGTCGGTGTAGTGCCGACGGGGAATACGGGGTGACATGGGAACCTCCAGTTGGCGATGAAAGTATCGCTTCCTGGCGTCCGTTTCGACGGGACAGGTTCAATATTTACCTCATGCTTCTTTATAAGAGCCTTCCAGCAATATCGTAAAGGACACCCCATGCAGCACCCTTAGTAGGGTATCGCCTACGTCGGTGTTTATCAGGCTTCTGTAACCCGAACTTTGCAGATACCCAGTAACAAAATATTTTAGATCAGCAGTAGTCAGACGTGTTGTTCGTTCAAGCCCGACGTCGCCGGACCATCTGCTGGCCGCACCGACTCCGCACGATCAGGCATGCTGGGGCCGCGGATAGCCCGTTCCCACCTGCGCCGTTCAGCTCACACATCGTTTGCCCCCGTGCTCCGCCCGTATGCGGAAGCACGGCATTCCAAATGGGTGCTTCGCACCGGACCATGATCGATGCTATCGAGTAACCGAACCGGCCACAAAGATTCATGCGATACACGGTCGCGCGAGGCCGACAAACGCGACGTCGAAGGGCAGCTTTCCCTTAAACTTCGGTCATGCTCACGTTACACTTGATCCGCCACGCCAAATCGTTCCGGCTTATTCCCAATCAGCGGGACTTTGACCGACCTCTGGATCCTCGCGGGTACAGTGATGCGTCTCGCATAGCGCGAGAACTGGCAGCTGTCGCACCTGCTCCGGTACGTCTGGTCAGCAGTCCGGCCAAACGCGCATGGCAGACGGCCGCGATTTTTGCGGAAGCATTCAACCTGCAGGAAACGGACATCCAGCCACAGCCGCTGATCTATGAAGCCAGTGCCGGGACCCTGCTGGCTTTGGCGAACGCATTGCGCGATAGGGATTCGTGCGTGCTTATCATCGGGCACAACCCCGGAATATCCGCGTTGGCGGGACTGTTGTCGACTAGTTCCGTACCGGAAATGCCAACTTGCGGCATCGCCAGTCTGACTTTTGATGGCTCTCGCTGGCAGGACCTGCGTCCGGGGGATGGCACGCTGTTGGCATATCGCTACCCTGAGGAAGACCGATAATTCGTGTCGATGGTCTGGCCGTGGCCGTGGTCTTCGATCACGCGACGCGGGTATTTCGGACTACCACATCGCCGGACCTACAACGTCAGTGAAAAATCACGGCATGAACGTTGAAAATCCGGGCACTGTTCTACCTTCGATCACAATTTTGTACGGATTGGAACTGGGCGTGGCACTAGTTGCGCTGCTGGCATTCTGGATGTTGTTGTGTGCCGGCAGGCATCTGCGTCGTCGACGTTACGGTCGCGCTGTCTCGCGCGGCATCTGCGGTGTCGCTCTCTGTGGCCTGGCAACACTGGCACTGTTGATCGGGCTCAATGTCCTAACCTATGCGCGATTCACGGCAGAAAAGCCGGTGGCGGAAGTCAGTTTCACGTCGCTTGGGCCGCAACGCTATGCGGTGGTACTGACCACCCCCGACGGTCGCAGCCAACGGGCACAACTCGACGGCGACGACTGGCAACTGGACGCGCGCATGATCAAATGGAAAGGCATTGGCACCTTGCTGGGTCTGCCGCCGCTGTACCGGCTCGAGCGACTGTCGGGCCGATATGAAAATCTGCAACAGGCGCAGCACCAGACGCCCAGCGTCGTTGGTCTGAGCCACGATCCAGGCATCGCATGGACCAAGATCGACCACCTGGCACCGTGGCTGCCGCTGGTGGACGCCCATTACGGCAGCGCAATTTTTCTGCCGATGGCGGAGGGTGCCACTTACCGCGTCTCGTTAAGCAATACCGGTCTACTGGCGCGCCCTGCAAATGCTGCGGCTGAGAAAGCCGCTTCGAACTGGAAGTAACGGTGATGCCGGTATCAGACGAAACGCAATAAACCGGCGTCATTTCGGCGCAGGCCGCAATCCAGCGCGACGCGCATATTCGCCCTCGGATCTCTGGATGCCGACTTTCGCCGGTATGACGTGTATGACCAACGCTCGAAAATGGCATTCACTCCGCCACCACTTCCAACACGATTTTGCCGAGGTGTTCAGAGCTTTCCATCAAGGTATGAGCCTGCGCCGCCTGCGCCAACGGCAAACTGCGATACACCACCGGCCGCAGTTTGCCGGCCGCGAACAACGGCCAGACTTTCGTTTCGAGTGCGGTGGCGATACCCGTTTTCTCCTCAACACTGCGCGGGCGCAAGGTGCTGCCAGTAAGCGTTAACCGCCTGGCCATGATCCGTGCCAGATCGACTTGTGCTGTGGCGCCCGCCAGCACAGCGATCTGCACCAGACGCCCGCGCGGTTTGAGCAGGCTGATATTGCGGTTGGCATAGTCGCCGCCGACCATGTCGAGTACCACGTCAACGCCTTCACAGTGCCTGCGGATGCGCTCGACGAAATCGTCCTGGTGATAATTGATGACAAGATCGGCGCCCAAGCCGGCGCAGAAGTCGAGCTTGGCCGCACTGCCTGCGGTTGTCGCCACCTGCGCGCCGAAGGCCTTGGCCAGTTGAATGGCGGTTGCTCCGATGCCGCTGGAGCCACCATGTATCAGGAACATTTCGCCAGGTTTCAACCGCGCGAGATCGAAGACATTGGCCCAGACCGTGAAGTAATTCTCTGGTAACGAGGCGGCCTCGCGCAATGACAGTCCGTGCGGGATAGGCAAGCAATGCACCTCCGGCACGGTGCAATATTCAGCGTAGCCGCCCCCCGGCGCCAGCGCACAAACGGCGTCGCCAACCTGCCAGCGCGTACAGCCGTCGCCGAGCACGGCCACGTGGCCTGAGACTTCCAGCCCCAAGATTGGCGAAGCATCCGCGGGTGGCGGGTAATGACCGGCGCGCTGCGCAATGTCGGGCCGGTTGACACCTGCGTAAGCGACTTTGACCAACACCTCGTGTGCAGACGGCTGCGGACGTTCGATCTCGGCCAATTTGAGACTGTCGGCACTTCCCCCTTGGCCGTGATCGACGTAGCGCATGCGTTGCACGGCCACGTTCAGGCACCCCCCATCGGCTGCAGCGCTCGGCGATAACGCTGCGCGTTCTGCACATAATGCTGTGCCGGGATACGTAGCGCCTGGCGTTCCTGCGTGCTCAACTCACGCACCACTTTTGCCGGGACACCCATCAACATCACGCCGTCCGGAAAGGTCTTGCCCTCCGGCACCAGTGCGCCGGCGGCGACGATGGATTCGGCACCGATCACCGCACGGTTGAGCACTCGCGCGCCGATGCCAACCAGCGTGCCGTCGCCGATCGTGCAGCCGTGCAGCATGACCTGATGCCCGACCGTGACTTCACGGCCGATCACTACCTTTAGGCCGGGATCGGTATGCACTACCGAGCCGTCCTGCACATTGGATTGTTCGCCGACAATCAAATCGTCGTTGTCGCCGCGCAGCACGCAATTGAACCAGACGCTGGCACCGGGTTTGAGAACTACCGCGCCAATCAGTACGGCGTTATCGGCGACGTAGACGTCTTCGGCGATCGTTGGACTGCGGTTCCCCAGACTGTACAACATGCTTACTCCTCACCCAGCAGTTGGACGATTTTAGTGCAATCGGGTTTCTCGATGACACCGTGCTCGCAAACGATGGCGTCGATCAGCGCCGCCGGGGTGACATCGAATACCGGGTTGTAGGCGTCGGTGCGGGCGGGGGCGATTTCGCGGCCCTGGAGACGCGTCAATTCTCCGGCGGCACGCTGTTCGATGGGAATGCCTGCACCGTCGGCGCAATTCAGATCGAAAGTGCCAGTCGGTGCCACCACCATGAAGTGGACGCCGTGCGCGCGCGCGCCGACCGCCAGTTGATAGGTGCCGATTTTGTTGGCGGTGTCGCCATTGGCGGCGATACGGTCGGCGCCAACGATCACCCAGTCCACCCGCTGCGTCTGCATCAGGTGGGCGGCGGCGCCATCGGCGATCATGCGCGCCGGGATGCCGTCCTGTTTCAACTCCCAGGCGGTCAACCGCGCACCCTGCAGCCAAGGTCGCGTCTCAGTGTGATAGATCTGCGCTAACCGGCCAGCGGCCCAGGCGCTGCGGATCACCCCCAACGCGGTGCCGTGACCGCCGGTCGCCAGCGCGCCGGTGTTGCAATGGGTCAGCACCGTCGAACCCGGCTCAATCAGCGTGGCGCCGAGTTCGGCCATGTGCAAATTTTGGGCGATGTCTTCCGCGTGGATGCGTTGCGCCTCGGCCAACAACGCCTGGGCGTCGGCGCCATTGCGCCAGAGACGGCCCTGCCGCGCCAACGCCCAGTGCAGATTCACCGCAGTCGGCCGTGATGCAGCCAGGATCGCCTCGGCGTGATCAAGCGCCTCGCCACCGCGAGCGGCCAGCGCAATGCCGAATGCAGCGGTAATGCCGATGGCCGGTGCGCCGCGCACCACCATGTCGCGGATGGCGACAGCCGTCTGCGCCGCATCGTGACATTCGATGTAGCGCTCCTCTACGGGCAGCAGACGTTGATCGAGCAGTCGCAGATGATCGTCGGCCCAGACGATCGCCTGGACACGGGATGGACTGACAACCGGGACGTTTGCGCTATTTGTCATCCACTGGAGCGAAGGGGTGTAATACTTTGCATTCTACCGTCTGGATTGCCTTCGCCGATGTCGTCTCCCGTCGATCTGATGTTGTTGCCTCGCTGGCTGGTGCCGGTGGAACCCGTCGACGTGGTGCTGGAAGATCACGCGATGGTGGTACGCGATGGTCGTATCGTTGACATCCTGCCGGCCGACTTCGCGCGACAGGGCTATGTCGCGACTGAGACGCTGGAGCTGCCGGAACACGCCCTGCTGCCAGGGTTGATTAACACCCACACCCACGCGGCGATGAGCCTGCTGCGCGGCCTGGCCGACGACCGCCCGCTGATGGACTGGCTGGAGCATTACATCTGGCCCGCCGAAACCGCCCACGTCAGCCGCGACTACTGCCGCAGTGGTGTACGCCTGGCCTGTGCCGAGATGATCCGCGGCGGCCAGACCTGTTTTAACGACATGTATTACTTTCCGGATGTCGCCGCGGAGGTGGTACGCGAAGCCGGCATGCGCGCAACGCTGGGATTGATCGTGCTCGACTTCCCCACCGCCTGGGCGACCGACGCCGACGAATACATCCACAAGGGGCTGGAACTGCACGACGCACTCAGGCACGAACCGCTGCTGCGCACCGCGTTCGCACCCCATGCGCCCTATACCGTCTCCGACGCGCCGCTGGAGCAGGTGCGCAAATATGCCACCGAGCTGGGCATCCCGATTCACATGCATCTGCACGAGACGGCGCAGGAAGTGGAGCTCGCCATCGCCACCCACGGCTGCCGGCCATGGGAGCGGTTGCGCCGACTGGAGCTGCTCGGCGCGGATTTCATCGGCGTGCACATGACCCAGCTCAACGGCGAGGAGATCGAAGAGGCGGCGCAACTCGGCGTTTCCGTCGTGCACTGTCCGGAATCCAATCTGAAGCTGGCCAGCGGCTTCTGCCCGGTGGCAAAGCTGCTGGAGGCAGGTGTCAACGTCGCGCTGGGGACCGACGGTGCCGCCTCCAACAATGATCTTGACCTGTACGGCGAGATGCGTACCGCTGCGTTGTTGGCGAAGGCAGTGGCCGGCGATGCCGCCGTCCTCCCGGCCGCCGAGGCGCTGCATATGGCAACGCTGGCGGGTGCCCGGGCGCTGGGGATGGAAAGCGAGATCGGCTCACTGAAGAAAGGCAAATCCGCTGATTTCATCGCGGTGGATCTGTCGGCACTGGAAACCCAGCCGATCTACGACGTGGTCTCGCAACTGGCCTATGCTGCAGGCCGGCAGCATGTAACAGACGTTTTTGTCGCCGGTCGTGCGCTGCTGCGCGATCGCAAGCTGTTGACGTTGGACCCATCCGCGATCTTGGCGGACACCCAACAATGGCGTAAGCGTATTGCCCCGTGAACCAACGACCAGCAGCGCGGTTTGTCGAACGTAAGCCGGGAACAGGTGTAACGGAATGCTCGGCTACGAACCGCCGCTCACAATGCGCGTGTGCTTGAAACCACGGGCGGCAAGTTGTCCTTGTGCCTTGGCGGCATCCGGCTTGCCGGCATACGGCCCGACCCGCACCCGATGGAAGATTTTACCCTTGATCGTCACAGTATCGATAAGGCCGTGGAACCTCTTTTGCTGCAGCGAGGACAGCATCTTCTGCGCATTGCCTGTATCAGAGTAGCTGCCGATCTGTACATAGGAACGGCCCCGGGCACGGTCCGGCGCAGCCGGCTTCGATGCTGCAGTGGGCAGTTTTGTACTCGGTTGCAGATGTACCTGCGGGGCTTTGGCTTGAGGTGGCGCAGAGGCTGCAATTGCAGTCTGCGCGGCACTGGCCGCAGCGCCATCATTTTCAGCAGAGGTTCCAGCAGTTTCAGTAGGCCGGTACGGCTGGGTTTGAATCCCGCCGGTATCGGTTGAGGCCACGCTGCCAATGGCAACGCCACCGGCCGTGGGCGGCGCCGGTTTGATGGCGCTGGATGCCGTTGCGACAGACGCGCTGCCGACCGATATCGCCGACACCGGGATGGAGTGCTCATCCTGAACAGGTTGATGCCGGATAATCAGCCTGCTCAGCAGAAACACGACAATCAGGACAATGGCGAGACCGATTAGACGATTGCGCAAAACGGTATTCATGCGCAACAGTGTGCCGCAGCGACTGTCAAAAAGGAACCGCACACCATGATCGGCGCAGCGCCCACGTTATGAGTACGCGCGGCCGACAAAGCTGCCGGGACATCCTCGCAAGCTTCGGCTGCGATGCCAACGGCGGCCAGCCGTTGCTGCAGGTCGACACCCGAGAGTCCGCGGGGCGGCGGCAGACCGGCCGCGTACAGGCGCTCGAACCAGGGCGACAACAGTGCCCCCACCGCTTCCACCGGCTTGTCCGCCAACATGCCCAGTACCAAGTATCGCGACGCTAGCGATACGGGTTGGATACGTAAATAATCAACCAGGGTCTGTGCGGCCTCGGCATTGTGAGCAACATCCAGCAGCAGATCCGCATGGCGCTGCAGACGTCCCGGCAGCGTCAGCTCACGCAATCCTTCCGCGATGGCGACCTGATTCACCGGGCGCGCAACCTGCAGCGCCTCGATCACCGCCAGTACACCGGCGGCGTTGCGCACCTGGATCTCGCCCGGCAATCCCGGCAGCGGTAGCTTCGGGTAGATGCTGTCGCGGCCCCGCCAACACCATCTCGCAGCTTGTCGCGTGTAACTGAAATCGACGCCGAGTCTGCGCAGATCGACGTTCAGATCTGCTGCGGCCGTCGACACGCTCAGCGGCAGTTGCGGATCGACGCAGACAGCCGGTCGACCGTGACGGAAAATGCCCGCCTTCTCGCGCCCGATCGACTCCCGATCTGGCCCCAGCCAGTCGGTATGGTCCAAACCGATGTTGGTCAGCAGCGCGCAGTCGGCATCGATAATGTTAACCGCGTCGAGTCGTCCGCCAAGACCGACTTCAAGCACCTGCACGTCGACCTGGGCCCGGTGGAACAGCCACAGCGCCGCCAGTGTGCCGTATTCGAAATAGGTCAGCGAAACCTCGCGGCGCTCGCGCTCGATTGCCGCGAAAGCCTCACATAAAGCGCCATCCGGAACCATCTCGCCGTCGAGGGCGATACGCTCGTTGTAACGCAGCAGATGCGGTGAGGTGTAGCAGCCGACGCGATATCCCGCCGCCCAGTAGATCGCCGCTGCCAATGCCGCGCTGGAGCCTTTGCCATTGGTGCCGGCAACGGTGATCGTCGTCGCGGCCACCGGCAGTAACTGCAGACGCTGTGCGACTTCACGCGTGCGATCCAGCCCGAGTTCTATCTGGTGTGGATTGAGCCGCCCCTGCCAGGCCAGCCAGTCGGCCAGTTGCCAGTCGATTTGTGGGCGTGACGGCTCAGTGCGTGTCAACGACGGAGGCGCCGGGGATCGCCGTAAAGTGCGTCATCATCGCCAGCAGACGATAGATGCGATCGCGCAGTTCGCGGCGGTCAACAATCATGTCGATGGCGCCCTTTTCCAGCAGAAACTCGGCGCGCTGGAACCCTTCCGGCAACTTTTGGCGCACGGTCTGCTCAATCACACGCGGGCCGGCAAAACCGACCAGCGCATGCGGTTCGGCGATATGAATGTCGCCCAGCATCGCCAGCGATGCCGACACGCCGCCCATAGTCGGATGAGTCAATACCGAGATGAACGGCAGACCGCGTTCGGCCAGCTTGGCCAAGGCGGCGCTGGTCTTGGCCATCTGCAGCAGGGAAAACAGGGACTCCTGCATGCGCGCACCGCCGGAGGCGGCAAAACACACCAGCGGTTCGCCGTGTTTGAGGCAGGCGTTGATCGCGCGCACGAAGCGCTCGCCGACGACGCTGCCCATCGAACCGCCCATGAAACCGAATTCAAACGCAGTCGCGACCAATGGCAATCCCAGCAACCGGCCACGCATGACGATCAGCGCATCTTCTTCCTCGGTGTCCTTGCGCGCTTCCTCAAGTCGCTCCGCGTATTTGCGACTGTCCTTGAACTTGAGCGGATCGGTGGCACGCAGGCCACGGCCGATCTCCTCGCGTGGTTCGGCATCCAGAAAGACGTCAAGACGTGCGCGAGCCGAGATCGCGCGATGGGTCCCGCACTTGGGACAGACTCCTAGCGTCCGCTCCAATTCGGCGCGGTACAGCACCGACTGGCAGGTCTGACACTTGGTCCACAGACCTTCGGGCACGCTCTTGCGGCGCACGCCGCCGGACAGCAATCGCGATCCGGAAATCTTGTCGAGCCAGCTCATGGTGAGGGCCTTAATCTAACGAATCGAGTGCGTTGCGAAGTTTGCGCAATTTTCGTTCCAGACGCTGCGGCAATTCGGCGGGCGCATCCTGACCGCGCTCGATCTCGGAGACCAGCATGCTGCCGACGATTACGGCATCCGCGACGGCTCCAACCTGGGCGGCCGTGGCCGCATCGCGGATGCCAAAGCCAACCGCCACCGGTAGCCTCGTGTGTTTGCGGATTTGCGCCAACTTGGCAGCGACGCTATCGACATCGATGCGGTCGGAACCAGTCACGCCCTTTAGCGATACATAGTAAAGGTAGCCGCTGGCTTCGCGCGCAATCGCCGCAATACGGGTGTCGTCACTGGTCGGCGCCAGCAGAAATATGCAGTCCAGATTTCGCGCTTTCATACACTGGCTCAGCTCCGCCGTCTCTTCGACGGGCAGATCGACCACCAACACACCGTCAACGCCGGCCGCCTGTACGTGTTGCGCGAAGACCTCCACGCCCCAGGTTTCGATCGGATTCAGGTAACCCATCAGCACGACGGGCGTGATGGCGTCATCGCGACGGAACTCCACGACCATCTCCAAAGTGCGGCGCAGGCTGGTGCCATGGCGCAGCGCGCGCTCGCAGGCCCGTTGAATCACCGGGCCATCGGCCATCGGATCGGAGAATGGCACGCCTAATTCGAGCACGTTGGCGCCACCGCGCACCAACGCGTGCATCAATCCGACGGTTGCATCAGGGTGTGGATCACCGACGGTGATGTAGGGGATCAACGCTTTGCGCTGTTGATCGTGCAACTGCTGCAGAGTCTGCTTCAAACGAGACATGAGGATTGGATTGGCGGCGGTCTGGAGGTGCGGATCTAAAGTTCGATCCCTTCCAACTTGGCGATGGTGAAAATATCCTTGTCGCCGCGTCCCGAGAGATTGACGACAAGGGATTGATCGCGCGCCATCTGTGGCGCCAGCTTCTTCGCATAGGCCAACGCGTGCGCGGATTCCAACGCCGGGATGATGCCTTCGACACGTGTCAACTCGTGGAACGCGGCCAGCGCCTCGTCGTCGTTGATGGCGACGTACTGCACGCGGCCCGAGTCCTTGAGCCAAGCGTGTTCGGGGCCGACACCGGGATAGTCGAGACCCGCGGAGATCGAGTGCGTACCGAGAATCTGGCCGTCGCCGTCGGCCATGATGTAAGTGCGGTTGCCGTGCAGCACGCCGGGCCGTCCAGCCGTCAGCGGCGCGGCGTGGCGCCCGGTTTCGATGCCATCGCCGCCGGCTTCGACGCCGAACATTTTCACCGCAACGTGTTCAATGAACGCATAAAATAGACCGATGGCATTGGAACCGCCGCCGACGCAGGCCACCAGCGCATCCGGCAGGCGGCCCAGCATCTCTTGCGATTGTTGCAGCACTTCACGGCCGACGACGGCGTTGAAGTCGCGTACCAGCATCGGATAGGGATGTGGCCCGGCAACGGTGCCGATGATGTAAAAAGTATCGTCGACATTGGCAACCCAGTCGCGCAGCGCTTCGTTGAGTGCGTCCTTCAAGGTCTTCGTCCCACTGTTGACGGGCACCACTTCGGCGCCCAGCAACTTCATTCGAAACACGTTGGGCGACTGCCGCTGTACATCCTCGGCCCCCATGTAGACCACGCATTTCAACCCCAGCCGCGCAGCCACCGTGGCCGTCGCCACGCCATGTTGGCCGGCACCGGTCTCGGCGATGATGCGAGTCTTGCCCAGTGCCCTGGCCAGCAGTGCCTGGCCCACCGTGTTGTTGATCTTGTGCGCGCCAGTATGGTTGAGATCCTCGCGCTTTAGATAGATTTGCGCCCCACCCCATTTTGCGGTCAACCGCTCGGCCGGATACAGCGGCGAGGGTCGACCGACGTAGTTTTTGAGATCGCGATCCAGCTCGGCGCGGAAGGCCGGATCGTCTTTCAGCCGCGCATAAGCCTCTTCAAGCTGGCGCAGCGGCTCCATCAAGGTCTCGGCGACGAAGCGGCCGCCATACGGACCGAAGTGGCCGCGAGCATCGGGTAAGGTGGGTCCGGTCATCGGTCTTGCAGGTCGGCGTGAGCGGCATCGGCACGGCGCACCGCGACGATGAAGGCTGCCATTTTGCCAGAATCCTTGATCGTCGGTGCCGCGCGGGGATCTGCTTCGACGCCGCTGCTGACGTCCACCGCATAAGGGCGGAACTGCACGATGGCGTCTCCAACATTCTCCGGCACCAACCCACCCGCCAAGATTAGCGGCTGTGCAATGTCCAAACCGCTACCGCGCCAGTTGAACGCTTTGCCCTGCCCGCCCAATTCCCCGGGTCGATGACCATCCAGCAGCAGCGCCGACGCATCGCTGTATGACGCCAGCAATTCGGGGCGTGGTGGTGCCGCCCCCATCGCTATCGCCTTCAGGTACGGCACACCGAACTGCCGACAAAACTCGGCCGGTTCCTCGCCGTGGAACTGCAACAGATCCGGCTTCAGCACCTCCATCACGGTTTCGACTACTGCGCGCGTCGGGTTGCGTAACAGCGCCACGCAAGCGACAAAAGGGGGCAGTTGCCGCCGCAGCGGCGCGACAACAGGCAGATCCACACAACGTGGGAGACCTGGCACGCAGACGAAGCCGATGGCGTCCACGCCCAGCCGCACCGCCAGTCGCAGGTCCTCCTCGCGGCGCATGCCGCAGAACTTGATGCGGGTGCGCACGACACGGCAATCGGTCATGCCGGGAACCAAGGCTCGGGGGGATCCGGCAGATCGAATTGCGGCGGGTATTCCGGGCCAACGAAATACAGTCCGCAGGCCGGCGCGGTCGCCCCCGCAGCATTGCGGTCGCGGCCTGCCAGCAGTTCAGCGGCCCAGCTCGCAGGTTGTCGTCCCAGGCCGATTTCGATCAAGCTGCCCATGATGTTGCGCACCATATGGTGAAGAAAAGCGTTGGCACGGAGGTCCAGCACGACGAAGTCGCCTTTACGCCAGACCCGTGCGTCGGTCAATTGACGGATCGGTGTGCGTGACTGGCACCCGGCGGCACGAAAGGCGGAGAAATCGTGCAGACCGAGCAGGGCCTGGGCCGCGGCGTGCATGCACGTCTCATCCAGTGGCAACACCACCCTGACGGCGCGCCGATTCAACAATGCCGAGCGCGCCCGCCGATTATGCACCACGTAACGGTAGCGGCGACCAAAAGCCGAGTATCGGGCGTGAAAATCGGAGGGGATCGCTCGCACCCAGCACAGACTGATATCGTCTGGCAAATGGCTGTTGGTCCCCAACACCCAGGACAGCTCACTGCGCGGTGCCTCGGAATCGAAATGGATCACCTGCCCACAGGCATGCACGCCGGCATCGGTTCGCCCTGCGGCCACGACCCGCAACGGATGCGCGGCGACCCCGGATAGCCCGGCCTCCAGTGCCGCCTGCACACTGGGCCGATCGGGCTGCCGCTGCCAACCCTGATAAGCACTACCCGCGTATTCGATTGCAGCCGCCCAGCGCGTCATCCGTGCAACATCAACAAATCCGTTTCAGTGATCGCGATACTGCCGGTGTCCAAGTGCCGACGCCGACTATCGCCTGCGACATCATCGAATCAATCACCGAGCTTTCGCGCCAGCGCCTCCGCTTCGTGCTTCTGTCCGGCGTCGCCGCCCTGCACGACTTCCTCAAGCAGGCTGCGCGCCGCGTCATTGTCGCCCATGTCGGAATACGCCCGCGCCAGATCCAGCTTGGTGGCAAATTCGTCGTCGCCAGCCGCAGAATGTTCTTGAGTTGCAAAAGGCTCTTCAGCCGCCGGACGGTCTTCAACCATGGGTGCGTTCCAGGCCGGCTTGATACCCACTTCGTCCGGTTCCGACAGATCGATCGCATCAAGGTTGAAATCCACCCGGTTGTCATTCACCACCGTCGGGCGTGTACCGAAGTTGTCGAAATCGTTGAGATCGGGAACCGCAACCCAACCATGGGAGTCGCCTGGAACCGGAGTTTTTGTCACCGTCGGCGGTGGCGTCGACTTAGGCGCGGGTTCTATCTGCGACGGTTCGAAATCGATGATATTGTCGCCCGGAGTCTGTTGCGGGGCAGAAATACCATTATGTCCAGCAGACTCAGACCCGGCTGTAGCGGCTACATCGCGGGCAGGAGTCGAGGTGAACTGTTCAGACGCTCCGAACAGAGCCACCCCCGGACACAGCTTGCGTCCTTGCTCGGCGAGACGGCGCCATTGTTCGGGCGAAACCTGCGGCCGCAACTTCTCGGCCAACTCCTGATATTCGACCGGTTTGTCTGCCTCCGCGTAGCACTCCGCCAGTTTCAGCTGCAGATCCATGCGCTGCGGCGTCCGCATTAGTGCGTTCTCCAGCAATTGGATCGCCTCGTCGTAGAAGCCGTAGGCGAGATGAAAATCAGCTTCGGCCAGTGGATCGTCGCTACTGTTGGTGCCCACCTCCAAGGTCTGGGCATCACCATCGACGGTGCGATCGAAACTTTCGTCGTCATAGCGTATGGCAGTCCGCCTATATCCGGCCCCGCTCGACGACGCCGCTTCCACCGCGGCAGCGCCGACCACCCCGGCCAGCGCCGCCGCGCCGCCGGCGCCCAGCCCGGACGACTGGTCCTCATTGGAGAAAGAAATAATATCTGCCGTGCTCTCGGCCGGCGTCGCTGTGGGCCCAACCGGTGGCCGCACCGGCGGGACGAAACCCTCATCGGCCTCGGCGCGGTGACGCCGATTGCGCAGCAGCAGGGCGGGCAACAACAACACCGCCAGCAACCCCAGCAACGGCAAGCGCCAGCGTTGCAAAAAATCGGCTTGATGGGCCGACGGCGGAGGCCGCGTAACGGTCGTTTTAGTCGGTGTTGGAGTGGTTTTGCCGACAGGTTTTTTTGCCGTCGTTGGTTTTGCCGGCGTAGTCGCCGACGCCGCGGTCACCGGTGCAGTACCCGCTTCGACTACCGACGAAGCCACCGCCGGACCCGCGATTGCCAGTTCCGCTCCTGGTGGTGTCGTCCGAGCTGCCAGTTGCGACGCCTTGCCCTGTGCCAGAACACTCTTCGATGAGTAGTAGGATGCAGTGGCGGTAGACGCGGCATTCGTCGAAACTGGGGGCGCGACAGTCGGTGCGGCCTCGGGGCTGTTCACCGACGTTCCTTTGGCTGCACCCGGCGTCGTGGAGGGAGCCGCAGTTGCCGGAGACGGCGTCGCCGGTCCGGTCACGGCGGACTGCTCCTGACCGCTGCGCAGAGCCTGAATACGCGCCTTGGCATCGGTCTCGGAGACGGCGCGCATGCGGGCAGCCGACGGGATGTCCAGCGTGCTGCCTTCCATCAAACCGTCGAAACGGCCGTGATTGAACGCGCTGCGGTTGGCATCGTAGATCGACCACAGCACCTGATACAGGCTGACCGCTGCATCCGGCCGCGCGCGCGTGGCGATACTCCAGAATATCTCCAGGGGTTTGACCGGACCGTAACGACTGCCGTCCGCGATGTGGTTGCCAGACGCAGCTTCCCGAGTCTGTATCGCAGTGGTAGCACTGGCAGCGGATTGACCCATGGCAGAAGTTGCGGGCCTGAGTTTGGGCACCGGTCTGGGCTCCGGCCTGGCGACAGATTCTGGTCTGGGTTGCGCCACCGCGGACGGCGCAGAATTCACCTCAGATGCAGCCGGGGTGGGCGATGGCCGGGCGCTGAGGTCGGGCGGGTTCATCAGTACCGTGTATTCGCGTAACAGGGTGCCGCCGTTCCACTGTACCTGCACCAGAAAGTTGAGGAACGGTTCACGGATTGGTTTATCGCTGTTGACCACGACCACCGATTGACTACCCTGTGTCTGTACCGTGAAGTGGAGCGTGGACAGCGCGTCCGTCGCTTCGATGCCGGCGTGACGGAACGCGGCAGCACTGCCGAGCGAGACACTCAGACCATTCAGATCCGACGGCGAACCGGCGCTGAGCGGAATTACCGCCGAGAACAGCTCATCCAGATGCGATTTGACCTGGATATTCCCCAACCCCAGCGCCAGCACCGGGCCTGCCGCCAGCATCATCGCCAGCCCACAGAACAGGCTTAACCGAAAGCGATTTTTGCGCGCCATTGGATACTCCCTATGACTGTTCTGCACAGCCTTGTGAATCAAGCTACAAAACATCTGAACTTACGCCTGTAAGCGCTTTTACACACGAGAGTTATAGCTTAGTGCAGCTTCTTAGACAAACACAAAGCCGCAACTTCAGCTCAGAGATGGTCGCGAATCAGGATTTCCGCAATCTGTACGCCGTTGAGCGCTGTCGTCGTACGAATATCGTCGGCCACCGTCCAGAGCTTCAAACCCAGCGGGTTGGAGGCATCCTCGCGGACCCGGCCGACGAACACGGCATCTTCCTGCGCCGCATCAGTGACGGCGGTTGGATAGGCATTGCCATGATCCCCATCCATCAACCGCACACCCGGCGCCTGCCGCAACAGCACGCACGCCTGTCGCGCCGTGATCTTGTCGCAGGTCTCGATGTGCAGTGCCTGCGAGCTGCCGTGAAAAACCGGCACCCGCACCGCCGTAGCGCTGATGCTGATACTGCCGTCGCCGAGAATTTTGCGGGTTTCCGACGACAGGGCCTTTTCTTCGAGGGTATCGCCGTCGGCAGAGAAGGCATCGCTCTGCGGCAGCGCATTGAAAGCTATGGGTCGGGGATAGATGCGGAAATCGTCGACACCCTGCCCGTTCAGCGCCTGAATCGACTGGCGTACCAGTTCGTCGATGGCCAGTTGACCATTGCCCGAAACCGGTTGATAGGTGGCGACACTGACGCGGACAATGCCGGCAGCATCGTAGATCGGCTTCAACGCAAGCAACAGCTGCACGACGCTGGCGCCGGGACTGGCGAGAATACGACGCCGCGGGTAGCCGTCCATGACTTGCGCGTTGACGGCGGGGATCACCAGCGGCACATCCGTTTCATCGCGGAAAAACAGGCTGCTGTCGATCACCACACAGCCAGCTTCTGCGGCACGCGGCACGTACAGGGATGCGCTGTCGGCGTCGAGTGCAAACAGCGCAATCTGGACGCTGGAGAAGTCGAAGTCGGCCAGATCCTGCACCTGCAGTTCGTCGTCGCCAAACTCGATGAATTCGCCGACCGCCTCCGCCGATCCCAGCGCATGGACCTTGCCGGCCGGGAATTTTCGTTGCAGCAGCAGTTTGAGGATTTCCGCGCCGACCAGGCCTCGCGCACCGGCGACGGCGACGTCAAAGGTTCTGGGCATCGATCAGTCGGAGGTCTGCAAGAGAATCCGCAGCATACGCCGTAGCGGCTCGGCCGCGCCCCACAGCAGCTGATCGCCGACCGTGAAGGTGCCCAGATATTCAGGCCCCATGTTGAGTTTGCGCAAGCGGCCGACCGCAATGTCGAGCGTGCCGGTCACCGCCGTCGGGGTCAGCTCCCGCATCGACGCCTCGCGGGTATTGGGTACCACGCGGGTCCAGCCGTTATGCTCGCGTATCAGCCGCTCGATTTCCTTGATCGGCACGTCGCGGGTGAGTTTGATGGTCAGCGCCTGCGAGTGACAGCGCATCGCGCCGACTCGTACACAGACGCCGTCTACCGGCACCGGTACGGCGTTGCCGAGAATCTTGTTGGCCTCGGCCTGCGCCTTCCATTCTTCCTTCGACTGGCCGTTGTCGAGCTGTTTGTCGACGTACGGGATCAAGGAACCCGCCAGCGGCACGCCGAAGTGCTGGGTTGGGAACTCGGTCGCACGTTGAGCCGCCGCAACCTTGCGGTCGATCTCCAGAATGGCCGAAGCCGGGTCCGCAAGTTCAGTCGTCACCGCTTGATTGAACGCGCCCATCTGCGCAATCAGCTCGCGCATGTTCTGCGCGCCTGCGCCGCTGGCGGCCTGGTAGGTCATGGCGCTGACCCACTCCACCAGCCCGGCCTCGAACAAGGCGCCGACCGCCATCAACATCAGCGATACGGTGCAGTTGCCGCCGATATAGTCCTTGACCCCGCCCTCCAGCGCCTGATCGATCACCCTGCGGTTGACCGGGTCGAGAATGATCACCGCGTCGTCCTGCATGCGCAGCGCCGAAGCCGCATCGATCCAGTAGCCGCTCCAGCCGGCCGCACGCAGCTGCGGATGCATCTGGTTGCTGTAGTCGCTGCCCTGGCAGGTGATAACCACATCCATGCCCTTGAGCGCGTCGACGCTCATTGCGTCCAGCAGCGCAGGCACTTCAACGCCATCAATGTTCGGCCCCGCTCCGCCGGCATTGGAAGTGCTGAAGAAATACGGCTCCACCAGCGCGAAGTCGCCTTCCTCCTGCATCCGCTGCATCAATACCGAGCCGACCATGCCGCGCCAGCCGACCAAACCAAGCTTCTTCATCTCAAACCTCAATCAAAACAAAAAGCGCAACCACCGGTTGCACCGACTACATTGATAATTTACTTTAAATATTTTGTATTATTTATTGTTAGTAATATATTATTTTACAAGCATAGCCACCACTGCGTCGCCCATTTCGCGCGTGCCGATAATTTTCTCGCCGGCCTGCGCGATATCGCCGGTACGATGGCCGGCGGCCAGCACCTGTTTGACCGCAGCGTCGATCCGTTTGGACAGATCCAGACGATCGAACGTGTACTTGAACATCATCGCCATCGACAAAATCGTCGCCAGCGGATTGGCTTTGTCCTGGCCGGCGATGTCCGGCGCGCTGCCGTGGATCGGCTCGTACATGCCTTTGCCGTGCTCGTCCAGCGAAGCTGACGGCAGCATGCCGATGGAGCCCGCCAGCATCGACGCCTCGTCAGACAGGATATCGCCGAAAAGGTTGCCGGTGACGATGACATCGAATTGTTTGGGGTTCTTCAGCAGCTGCATCGCCGCATTGTCGACGTACTGGTGCGACAGTGCCACGTCGGGATACTCGGCCGCCACCCGGATCACCACCTCGCGCCACAGCCGCGAAGTTTCCAGCACGTTTTCCTTGTCCACCGAGCACAGCCGCTTGCCACGCTTGCGCGCCGCCTCGAAGCCGACGCGGGCGATCCGCTCGATCTCCGGCACCGAGTAGTGCATGGTGTCGAAACCTTCCTCGTCGCCGTCCGCGGTCGTGCGCCGTCCGCGCGGGTGACCGAAGTAGATGTCGCCGGTCAGTTCGCGCAGGATCAGGATGTCGAGTCCGGCGATGATTTCCTTTTTCAATGACGAGGCTCCAGCCAGTTCCTCGAAAGCCAGCGCCGGCCGCAGATTGGCGAACAGATTGAGATCCTTGCGGATGCCCAGCAGCCCGCGCTCGGGCCGCAGCTCGCGCGGTAGCCCATCGTACTTCGGCCCGCCGACAGCACCCAGCAGGATCGCGTCCGCCGCCCGCGCCGCCTGTCGCGTCGACTCCGGATAGGGATGGCCCTCGGCGTCATAGGCCGCGCCGCCTAGATGGCCAAACGACCACTCCAGCGCCTCACCCTCGGCCTTGAACAGTTCGAGCACCTTGACCGCTTCGGTCATGATCTCGGGGCCGATATAGTCGCCGGGCAGGATCAGAATTTTGTGGGGCATGCGGTTGTTCACTTGATGGCTGAGAATCGAAGGCGCACGTAGTCTACGGTCCAGACGCCGTCGCGACACTGGGTGGGCTCCAACGTGCGGCGTATTTCTTCGAGGAGGGGCTGACGTGCATCCGCGGGCAGCGCCGCAAAAAATGATTGCCCGAAGGTACGCAACCAGCCGCGAATGTCGCCGGGCAGAGGCGTCGGCCGCTGGAAGCATTCCATGCGCGTCACCTTGAACCCCGCCGCTTCGAGACGCTGACGATAGTCGCTCTCGGCCGGGAAATACCAGGGATCGAACTTCGCCGGATCAATGTCCCGGCGTGACAAGGCTGCGTGCACAGCCCGGCGGACACTCTCGCAGTTGCCGGCCGCGCCAAACTCGGCGATGAAGCGGCCGCCCGGCTTGAGCGCCCGATAAATTCCCGCAATCACGGCGTCCGGGTCGCGCTTCATCCAATGCAACGCAGCGTTGGAGAAGACAGCGTCAAACTCGGACTCGAAGGCCAGCGCCTGTCCATCCACCACGTTCGCATCCAGCCCGCGGGCACGCGCCGCGACGATCAATTCTGGGCTGGCATCTGCACCCAGCACCTGTGTGCCGGCTGCCGCGATCTTCTCGGTCAATGCACCATCACCGCAGCCCAGATCGAGCACGCGCTCGCCCGCCCGCGGGGCCAGCCAGTCCAGCAGCGGCGCGGCCAGATCCGCCACAAAGCGAGCGTTGCTGGCGTAGTCGTCAGCGTTCCAGCGTTGACCGGCGGCCTCGGCGTTCACGCCCGGAACAACCAGGGCGCTTCGGTCTTGCGCCGTGTCTCGTAGGCGCGGATGGCATCGGCATGCATCAAGGTTTCGCCGATCTCATCCAGCCCGCGCACCAGCTTGTCTTTGCGCAACGGATTAATGTCGAAATGAAAAACTTTGCTGCCGGGCAACCGCACTTCCTGCACCGGCAGGTCGATGGTGAAGGCCACAGCCGCGTCCCCAGTCACGATTTCGAAGATCGCATGAACTTCATCTGATTTTAAAACAATTGGTAAGAAGCCATTCTTAAAACTGTTGTTGAAGAATATGTCGGCATAACTCGGTGCAATAACGACCCGGAAACCGTAATCCGCCAACGCCCACACCGCGTGCTCGCGCGAGCTGCCGCAGCCGAAGTTCTCACCCGCCAACAGAATGCTCGCGCCCTGGTACTGCGGCTGGTTCAGCACGAAGTCCGGATTAAGTCGGCGCGTGGCCGGATCGATGTCGAGATCACCTGGGTCCAGGTAGCGCCAGTCGTCGAACAGGAACGGGCCGAAACCGGTGCGCTTGATCGACTTCAGGTACTGCTTGGGGATGATCGCGTCGGTGTCGACGTTGGCGCGATCCAGCGGCACGATACGGCCTTCCACGATGGTAAACGGATTCATTTCAGGTTCTCCTTAAATGCTGCGCACGTCGACGAAATGGCCAGCGATGGCTGCCGCCGCTGCCATCGCTGGCGACACCAGATGCGTACGGCCACCCGCCCCCTGCCGTCCCTCGAAATTACGGTTGCTGGTGGAGGCACAACGCTCGCCCGGTGCCAGCCGATCGGCATTCATACCCAGGCACATGGAGCAGCCCGGCTCGCGCCACTCGAAGCCGGCGTCCAGGAACACACGGTCCAGGCCTTCCTTTTCGGCCTGTTGCTTGATCAGGCCCGAACCCGGCACCACCATTGCCAGCTTGATGTTGCCGGCAACATGCTTGCCCTCGACCACCTTGGCGGCCGCGCGCAGATCCTCGATACGCGAGTTGGTGCAGGAACCGATGAACACCTTGTCGATGGTGATCTGATCAATTGGTGTGTTGGCCTCCAGGCCCATGTATTTGAGCGCACGGGTCATGCCCTCGCGGCGAGTCGCATCTTTTTCCTGCGCCGGGTCGGGCACGCTGCCATCGACTGACGCCACCATTTCCGGCGACGTGCCCCAGCTTACCTGCGGCTGGATGTCGGCGGCCTCAAGCACGACTTCGCGATCAAACTGGACGTCGTCGTCAGAGTGCAGGTCGCGCCAGGCGGCAACGGCCTTGTCCCAGTTTCCGCCCGCAGGCCCATTTTTCGGTGCATAGGGCCGGCCGCGCACGTAGTCGATGGTGGTGTCGTCCACTGCGATCATGCCGGCGCGCGCGCCCGCCTCGATCGCCATGTTGCACACCGTCATGCGTCCTTCCATCGACAGGTCACGGATCGCCTCGCCTGCAAACTCGATAGTGCAGCCGGTGCCGCCGGCAGTACCAATGAGGCCGATGATGGCCAGCACGATGTCCTTGGCGGTAACGCCTGGCCCCACCGCGCCGCGCACCGTCACCCGCATGTTCTTCGCCTTGTTCTGCACCAGGCATTGCGTCGCCAGTACATGCTCAACCTCGCTGGTGCCGATGCCAGTCGCCAACGCACCAAACGCGCCGTGGGTGGAGGTGTGGGAATCACCGCAGACCACCGTCATGCCGGGCAACGTCGCGCCCTGCTCCGGGCCGATGACGTGAACGATGCCCTGACGCACGTCCATCAGATCAAACTTGGTGATGCCGTACTCGGCACAGTTGGCATCCAGCGCATCGAGCTGCGCGCGCGCGATCGGATCGGCAATACCCTTGGCGCGATCTACCGTCGGCACATTGTGATCCGGCACCGCCAGATTGGCCGGCAGGCTCCACGGCTTGCGACCGGCCAGACGCAGCCCCTCAAAGGCTTGCGGGCTGGTAACTTCGTGCACCAAGTGGCGATCGATATACAACAGCGCCGAACCGTCGCCGAAATCGGTAACGACATGCGCATCCCACAATTTGTCATACAGGGTCTTGCCGCTCATGCGGATCTCTCCATGCGAAGTGCGTACAGTCTAGTAGTGCGCTATGGATAACTCCAATGAATCGTTTTCATAAATGCCATTCCAGATTAGAATAAACAGATGGACCAGCAAACTCTTGGCGCTTTCCTGGCTGTAGCCGACACCGGCTCGTTCTCCCGTGCCGGCGAACGGCTACACCTGTCGCAGCCCGCCGTCAGCAAGCGCATCGCCGCACTGGAAGCCGAACTGGGCTATCCGCTGTTCGACCGCATCGCACGCCGTGTCAGCCTCACCGACGCAGGCCGCGCCCTGCTGCCCCACGCCCATCGCCTGCTGGACAACCTCGAAGATGCCCGCCGTGCGCTGTCTCACCTGTCCGAACGCATCGCCGGCCGTCTGTCATTGGGCACCAGTCACCACATCGGCCTGCACCGCCTACCGCCGGTGCTCCGCGCCTTCGCCCAGCAGTATCCGGAAGTCGATATCGACATCCGCTTCATGGACTCCGAAGTCGCCTGCGCCGCCGTCCTGGCTGGCGATCTGGAATTGGGCATCGTCACCCTGCCGCCCGAACCGCTGGCCAATCTGGACGTACAGCAACTGTGGATCGACCGACTGACCATCGTCGTCGCGCCCGAACACCCGCTACTGAAGGCGCGTCACCCCAAGCTCACCAACCTCGCCACTTGGCCCGCAGTCCTACCCGACGAGTCCACCTACACCCACCGCATCATCACCGCCGCCATGGCCAGCCACGGCGTGCATCCGCACGTGCGGATGGCGACCAATTATCTGGAGACGTTGAAGATGCTGGTGGCTATCGGCCTCGGCTGGAGCGTACTGCCGGAGACCCTGCTCGACGACTCTATCCGTGAGCTGGCGTTGCCGAAGCTGGAGATGCGTCGTAAGCTCGGGGTGGTGCGGCATCGGCAACGTACGCTTTCGGCAGCAGCGCGGGCGTTGTTGGGTCAAATGGATGCCGATTCAACTTGACACATTATACTGGAGCAGATTCCATCACTCTACGCCCGCCACCGAGCTCGTCGCGTAGGCTGCGATGGAGGAGAATCAGCGAGACTAATAGTACATTCAGCAGCGTGTCGCCGTGTTACCCGTCACCGTATTACCCCAGATTCGCAGTTACCCGCGATACCCTTGCCATTCGGCTAACTCTTCCCCTTGCCGGGCGAGTAGAGGACTTTCACCTCCAAGTAGGTGCGCCCTTGCCGGGTACACCATAAGTAACGGCGGGAGTTGCCTCCCGCCGTTATCTCGGTTGAAAGGCTTCAAGTGCCGAAGTGGTAATTCACGCCGACGGTAAAATTGTTGCTGGTGATGTTGCCGCCGTCCTGGTGGCTGTATTCTCCGGTCACACCCCAGTTCCTACGCAGGCGGTATTCAGCACCAAAACCAATCCGAAAGTTGGCGCCGGTGCCATTCAGATCTCCGGTCGGGGTGACGATGCCGAAGCCCATTTTGACGTAGGGCATAATCTGATGTTGCGCCCCCAGCGGGAGGCCCGCGAGCACTTCGGCACCGTAGACATTGGAGCCGAAGGCCGGTCGGCTTCCAGCCGAGCCGAGGCGGCTGTGAGTGGATTGGCCGTTGAAATCGGCGAAGACATCGGCGCCAACAATCAGCGGCGAATACTGACCCAGTGCGCGCAACGGCAGCGCGACGTTATAGCCGGCATGTGGGCCGACGGTGAGCGAGACTTGCGAATCCAGCCCGTCTGCGCTGGCATCGTTCAGACCGATCTGGCCGCCGACATATGGACCGGCCCAGTAAGAGGTGACAGCAGTGGGGGTTGCAGCCAGCGCGATGCCGGGGACGCAGGCACAGGTGCCGCTCAACAACAACATTTTCCATGTTTTGTTCACGTTGGGTTCTCCTGATTTTGGAGTTGGGGGAGGTAGTTCGCCGTTGGATGACTTCGGTTAGGCGACCGCCTATACCAAGTCGCACGCAGCAGCAACTAGTTGGATTGTAATGCATTGTAAAAATTCCTGCGTATAATTTACACATAATTAGTGTCCACCAAGAAACGCTAACCACATGATTTAACAGCTGGATATGTGGAAATCTGAAGTATGAAACTTCCGGGTATTGTGCTTTAACACGTCGAGCTATTTCCCACCTACCGGCATGCTGTAAACGATAGCAGTCCGCAACTTGCGCAGCTTGGACTTGACGATGGCTTCGTTCTTCGAGGCGATTCGGGGCGGGTAGTGCACCATAATCTTTCTATAAATTGGCCTGAGCCTTGAAGGTGACAGGCCATCCGTTATCCTTTCACGGAATCATTGACGTGAACTGAGAAAGGAGTCACAGATGACCTGTCGCATAGAGGAGAGTGGCGAGTCGTCCGCAGTGGAACTGATGGCCGAACGTGGACTGGAAGGACTACCCGAGGCACTGGCAGCGCTGATCAACGCTCAGTACGCCGTACGCCTGGATATCCCGTGGATGCAGCGCCGACAGCGATCTCTTTTTTATCTCATGTTTCTGATGAAGAGCCCATGGAGGCTAGGCCCGGAGTCGAACCGGGGTGCGCGGCTTTGCAGGCCGCTGCATGACCACTCTGCCACCTAGCCGTTAAAGCGGCATCCTGTGCGCTGATACTATACGTCGAAACTAAAAAACCTCGTGTGGTGACGAGGTTTCGATGGATCCCATTGGAGCGGGAAACGAGGCTCGAACTCGCGACCTCAACCTTGGCAAGGTTGCGCTCTACCAACTGAGCTATTCCCGCACAGCAGACGCGTATTGTAGTGCTGTGGCAGGCACTGTCAAGGCAAGAGTCTGTATGCTTGTAAATACTTTTCGGCAATACTACGTACAGAGTCTGTCATGGTGCCGGATTGCAAATCTGCACAACGAGTTTTGCCAGATTTGGAGATGTCCGAGGTCGTGGAAGCTGCAATATCCGCTGATGTTTTTGTGCCTAAACGCTTCTGCGCATGACTGGCCACGCTGCACGCAGGTACACCATCATTGACCACAAGGTCATGCCCGCCGCGAAAAACAACAGCGCATAACCAATTTGATAGACAGGGATACCCGCGATGGGGGTCTGCCACAACATCAGCGTGATGGCCGTCATCTGCGCGGCGGTCTTGGTCTTGCCGATGAAATTTACCGCGACACGGGACCGCTGCCCCAGCTCTGCCAGCCATTCACGCAGAGCCGAAATTGCGATCTCACGGCCGATGATAATGCCGACAAGTACGCTCAACGGGCCGCTGGCGTGGAATCGCAGCAGCATGACCAGACAAACCGCGACCAGCAGTTTGTCCGCGACAGGATCGAGAAAGGCCCCGAAATCGGTGGTTTGATGCCAGCGGCGCGCCAACCATCCGTCCAGCCAATCCGTGACGGCAGCCATTGCAAACAACACCGCCGCAACGTGATGCATGACGGTATCATGGGGATACAACAGAACGACCACGAGTGGGATGGCCGCTACGCGGATCATGGTCAACAGCAATGGAAAGTTCATCGAGGCAAATGGGCGCTAATGCATATTTTATCGATTCATTCTAGTGGAAATAGGCGTAGATGCGCCCGGCCAAACGACGATTGATGCCTTCCACGTGGGTCAGTTCATCTATATCCGCACGTCGAACCTGTTGTAAGCCCCCGAAGGTTTTCAGTAGTGCCCGGCGACGTACCGGCCCCAGGCCTTCTATGGTTTCCAAGTCAGAGGTGATACGCGCCTTTGCGCGGCGACCCCTATGACCGGTGATGGCAAAACGATGTGCTTCGTCGCGTATGCTCTGAATCAGATGTAGCGCCGGCGACTCGGGTGGCAACATCAAGGGCGCCTGCCGCCCGGCAATAAAAAGTTGCTCCAATCCCGGCCGCCGGCTGGGCCCCTTGGCAATGCCCACCAGCAGTGGCGTCTGTTCCAGTTGCAGTTCCGCCAAGGCATCGCTGGCTTCGGATAACTGCCCCTTGCCTCCATCGATAAACAGAACATCGGGCACGGTTGCTCCACCCGCCTTGATCCGCGCATAACGCCGTGAAACCGCCTGCCGGATCGCGGCGTAATCATCGCCGGGAATGATGCCCTCGATGTTGAAGTGGCGATAGGCTGCTTTCAGCGGTCCGGATTCGTTGAATACGACGCACGACGCCACGGCGCGCTCCCCACGAGTATGGCTGATGTCGAAGCACTCCATGCGCGTTGGAGGTTGAGCCAGCTCCAGTGCTCCGGCCAATTCAAGCAAACGTGCATCCATGCTCGCAGTAGCGGCCAGACGCTGCGCTAGCGCCTGCGAGGCCGTCTGTTCGCACATCTGCAGCAAACGCAGCTTGGCACCACGCATTGGAGCATAGATGCGCACGCGATGGCCGGCACGCTCAGCCAGCACGGCTTCCAACCAGCCGGAATCCTCCGGCGTGACACTGACCAGGATTTCACGCGGTGCCGACCGCTGCAGATAATACTGCGCAATAAATCCGGACAGCAGTTCGGGCGACGTCATGCTGGAGGGATGTCGCGGAAAAAAACTGGCGTGCCCCAGATTCAATCCATCGCGGACAGCCACCACCGCCACCGCGCTGGATGATGCGTGGGGCGCCAGCGCGATCACATCGAGATCGTCGGCACCGCCGGTGATGTTGCGATGCTCACGCACACGCTTGAGCGCCGCGATCTGATCGCGCAACTGCGCCGCCTTCTCGAACGACAGCGCCGCGGCGGTACGTTCCATCTCGTCGCCCAGTTCGGCTATCAGTTCATCACCCTTGCCCTCCAGCAACTGCACCGCCTTGGCGACTTCAGCGGCGTAGTCGGCTTCGTTGATCAGTCCCACGCAGGGTGCCGAGCAGCGGCCAATCTGGTACTGCAGGCAGGGGCGGCGCCGGTTGGCATAAAAAATGTCGGTGCACGGCCGCAGCTTGAACAGCTTCTGCAGGGTGGTCAGCGTCTCACGCACCGACGCGCTGCTGGGAAACGGGCCAAAGTAGTGGTCCTTGCCCTGCCGGGCACCGCGGTAAAAACTGATGCGTGGATAACCGTGGTCGCTGATGCGCAGATAAGGATAGCTCTTGTCGTCGCGCAGACTGACGTTGTAACGCGGCGCCAACTCCTTGATCAGCGTCGCTTCCAGCAGCAGCGCTTCATCTTCGGTGTGAGTCACGCTGATATCGATATGATGGATCTGGCCGACCATCGACTCGATGCGTGGATCACCACTGGCGCGCAAAAAATAGCTGGCAACGCGTTTTTTCAAATTGCGTGCCTTGCCGACGTAGAGCAGCGCTCCACCCGCCGCATACATGCGGTAAACACCCGGCTGGGTGGTCAGATTGACGAGAAAAGTCCGCGAATCAAATACCGTTTCGGGTAGAGCATTCATCTCCAATAGGATACCCGCAGCCGTCCCCCTCTTCGACATGAAAAGAAACAAAAACCCGACGCGTGGCCGGGTACTGAATCGCTCGTGACGCGGCTGTTTACTAAAACTGCTCTTCTTCGGTCGAACCGGTCAGTGCCTTGACGCTGGACGATCCGCCCTGGATCACGGTGGTGACGTCGTCGAAGTAACCGGCGCCCACTTCCTGCTGGTGCGAAACGAAGGTGTAACCCCGTTCGCGTGCCGCGAATTCGGGCTCCTGAACCATCTCGGTATAGTGCTTCATGCCTTCGCCGCGCGCATAGTTAAAGGCGAGATTGAAGGTGTTGTACCAGTTGAGGTGGATACCCGCCAGCGTAACGAACTGAAATTTGTACTCCAGCTCCGACAGCTTGTCCTGGAATTCGGCGATGCTCTTCTCGTCGAGATTCTTCTTCCAGTTGAAGCTGGGCGAGCAGTTATAGGCCAGTAGCTGATCGGGATTGTCCTTGCGCACGGCTTGGGCGAATTCACGGGCAAAGCCGAGGTCTGGCTTGCCTGTCTCACACCACACCAGATCGGCGTAGGGCGCGTAGGCGACACCGCGCGCAATAGCCTGATCGAGGCCGTTCTTGACACGGTAAAAGCCTTCTGCGGTGCGCTCGCCGGTACAGAACGGCTTGTCGCGGTCGTCGAAGTCGCTGGTGAGCAAGTTGGCGGCTTCGGCGTCGGTGCGCGCCAACACTACGGTGGGGGCTCCCATCACGTCGGCGGCCAGACGTGCGGCGAGCAGCTTCTGGATCGCTTCCTGGGTCGGTACCAGCACCTTGCCACCCATGTGGCCGCATTTCTTTACCGCGGCCAGTTGATCTTCGAAGTGAGCGCCGGCGGCGCCAGCGGTGATCATGTTCTTCATCAGTTCGAAGGCGTTGAGCACTCCGCCGAAACCGGCCTCGGCATCCGCCACGATCGGCAGGAAGAAATCGGTATAGCCGTCGTCGCCGGGGTTAATTCCCCTAGCCCACTGGATTTCGTCAGCACGCTTGAAGGTGTTGTTGATGCGGCGAACCATGGTCGGCACCGAGTCGTAGGCGTACAACGACTGATCCGGGTACATGGTTTCGGAGGTGTTGCCGTCGGCGGCAACCTGCCAACCCGACAAATAGACGGCTTCAAGACCGGCCTTGGCCTGCTGCATCGCCTGGCCCGCGGTGATAGCACCAAATGCGTTGACGTAGCCCTTCCTGGAGTCGCCGTTGACCCGTTTCCAAAGTTTCTCCGCACCCCGCTTGGCCAGCGTGTGCTCGACCTGCACGCTGCCGCGCAGACGCACGACGTCGGCAGCGGAATAGTTGCGCTTTACGTTTTTCCAACGCGGATTGCTGGCCCAGTCCTGCTCTAGCGCCTTGATTTGTTCGTCACGAGTCATAAAACCCATCCTCTTTGCGGGTCTCTTGATGGAAAAGTCACAGCCATGCCGCAGTACCTGGCAGCGTCAACGGCTGGACTAATGGTGAAATCAGTCGAGACAGGCGTAAGCCGGCAAGGTCAGAAAATCGGCGCAGACCGGAGCCGTCGACATGCGCGCCATGATGCCCGCTGCTTCGGCATAGTGGCCTGACAGATAGCGCTCGTCGCCGACACTCCGGCGAATTTCCACCAGTTCCTCGTCGATGATGCCACGCACCAGCGACGCGGTGACTGCACGACCGCCGGACAGCTTGGCATCGTGTTTGATCCACTGCCACACCTGAGTGCGCGAGATCTCGGCGGTGGCTGCATCTTCCATCAGGTTGAAGATGGGGACGCAGCCGTTGCCGCCGATCCAGGCTTCCAGATACTGGATGCCGACGGAGACGTTGTTGCGCAGGCCGGCTTCGGTGATCTTGCCTTCGGGATGCTTGAGCAAGTCAGCAGCGACGATCTTCCAGTCGCGCGGGTTGTTGATCTGGTTGGCTGTGGGCATCAGGCGATCGAAGATTTCGTTGGCTTCCTCAGCCAGACCCGGATGGGCAATCCAGGTGCCGTCGTGGCCATTGTTGACCTCGCGCTCTTTGTCGATCTTGACCTTGTCGAAAACCTGCTTGTTCCACGCATCGTCATTCTTGACCGGGATAAACGCGGACATGCCGCCCATCGCACTGGCCCCGCGTTTGTGGCAGGTCACGCACAGTAGCTTGGAGTAGGAGTCCATGAAGTGACGATCCATGCCCACGCTCTGACGGTCAGGCACGATGCGATCAGCGTGGTTCTTCAGCGTCTTGATGTAGCTGAAGATGTAATCCCAGCGGCCGCAGTTGAGGCCGGTGATGTGATCGCGAAGCTCGTACAGAATCTCGTCCATCTCGAACGCCACCCACAGTGTCTCGATCAACACCGTGACTTTGATCGACTTGCGGGGGATTCCGAGCGCGTCCTGTGCATCGTTGAAGATGTCGTTCCACAGCCGCGCTTCGAGATGCGACTGCAGCTTCGGCAGGTAGAAGTACGGCCCCGCGCCACGCGCCAGTTGCTCCTTGGCGTTGTGGAAGAAAAACAGGCCAAAATCCATGATCGCGCCGATCGCCGGCTCGCCATCGATCAGCAGATGTTTCTCCGGCAGGTGCCAGCCACGCGGACGCACCAGCAGCGTGGCGGTCTGCTCGTTGAGGGTGTATTCCTTGCCGTTCGGGTTCCTGAAGCTGATCTGCCGACGTACCGCGTCGCGCAGGTTGATCTGCCCTTCGATCAGCCCACCCCAGGTCGGTGACTGCGAATCCTCGAAGTCGGCCATGAAGCATTTGACCGGCGCGTTGAGCGCGTTGATGACCATCTTGCGGTTCACCGGGCCGGTGAGCTCGACGCGGCGATCCTGCAGACCGGTCGGGATGCCGGCGATCTTCCAATTGCCCTTGCGCACGGTTTCGGTTTCAGGCAGAAATCCCGGTAACCCGCCGGCGTCGATCACCGCCTGACGTTCCTCCCGGTACGCCATCAACTCGGCGTGCCGACCACGATATTTGCGCACTAGCGCAGCGACGAACTCGACCGCTTCCGGAGTCAGAACACCCTCGAATTCCGGGCGCGCCGGAGCTTTGATCTCAACGCTGTTGCCAACGCTCATCCTGAATTCCTGCCTGTTCCTGGCGTGCCTCATCGCGGCTCTTGTTGGCACGCGACACGGGCTATTGTAACTTCAAATCCGCGTTACGTTGCAATGCAACAAAATGGATCGGGTCTGCAGCCTGGAGTCCGAAATGGTGATGCCGTCGGCATCCGCGCAGAGTCGTTCGCGACGATACGATGCCGCGCCGCGCCGCGCGGCGACGCAAGCCGTTAATTGTTGGTGAAACGGCCGATTACCGATGCACGGGATTGTCGGACACGACAATCCCGTCGGCATCCGCGTACAGCCACTCCCCGGGCCTGAACGTGGCGCCGGCAAAGCTGACCACTTTGTCGACATGGCCGCCGTGCAAGCCTTTTTCGCTCTTGCGCGGATAGATCCCCAACGCCTTGACGCCGATCGCCTGCGCCGTGAGCTCTTCGCAATCGCGGACGCAGCCGTTGATGATGATGCCAACCCAGCCGTTCTTCACCCCAAGTGCGCCGAGGTCCCCACCCACCAGCGCGCAGCGCAGCGAGCCGCCCCCGTCCACCACCAGCACGCGCCTTTCGCCTTTTGTTTCCAGCGTACTGCGCACCAGCCCGTTATCCTCGAATACTTTCAGCGTGACGATGGTGCCGTGAAACGCCAGCACGCCGCCGTAGTCAGCGAAAATCGGCTCACAGATCTGGATTTCGGGGTGGGCATCGGACAGATCGGCGGTCGCACAACTCATGAGAATTCTCCAGAGGCACGTCTCGAAAGTACCGGAGACACCAGCGTATACAGCGTCAGGCAGACGAAACTGATCAAGGTCCAGATCGGCAGACTGACGCCAAACACGGCGGAAGTGACCAGCGCACAACTGCCATCGCCCTTGAGCACCAATTGCACCACCTTGGTCACCGGCATCATCTTCATCAGATACCCCAGCGCAGGGCCGCACGCAGGCACCTGATCGAGCGGCAGCGACTGCAGCCACACATGACGCGCGGCCAGTCCAGCCCCAATCAGCGCCGTCAAGGCCGTCAGTCCGGCGTACACCCATCGTCCACCCCTTCGGGGAGCGTGCAGGGCGGCAAGTAGGAACACCAGACCGGTGGCGATCATTGCAATGCGTTGGAAAATGCACAGCGGACAGGGCACCTCACCCTTGGCGTACTGCAGGTAAAGCGCGAAAGCCATCGCTGCGGCACAGGCCAGGAATCCAAGCAAGGCGAGCTTGCGGAATGTGAGGGTCATTAGGTGCAGTTCCGTCGGTTAAACACTGAGAACGCCAAAGTGCGCAGGGTAGCGGCGTGCGGCGGCTGCGGCAACGTCTACTGGTGATCGACATTGCCGCAGCTTAGGATGAGATGCAACGATCAAACCCGTTCAGATCATGCCACTTGCCATCCAGATCGACCGCTTCGGCGGTCCCGAAGCCCTCACCGCCGTCGACACCACGCTGCCACCTCCAGGACCAGAGGAGATCACAGTGCGTCATGGTGCCATCGGCCTCAACTACATTGACACTTATCATCGCAGCGGCCTGTACCCGATACCGTTGCCCAGCGGGCTGGGCCTGGAAGCCGCCGGCACGGTGGAAGCCGTGGGCGCGCAAGTGACCGAAGTGCAGGCTGGTGACCGCGTTGCTTACGCCAGTGGCCCCATCGGGGCCTACAGTGAAGCGCGCACCCTGCCCACCGCCAGGGTGGTGAAGCTACCGGTGGACATCACCGACGACACCGCCGCCGCACTCATGCTCAAGGGCATGACCGCCTATTACCTGCTGCACCTGACCTACCCCGTCAAACCCGGCACCGTTTTGCTGACGCATGCTGCGGCCGGTGGCGTCGGCAGCGTGCTGGTGCCCTGGGCGCGGCATCTGGGCGCCACCGTCATCGGTACTGCTGGCGGTGCCGCCAAGTGCACACTGGCGAGCGAATACGGTTGCCATCACGTGATCGATTACCGCTCGCAGGATATTGTCGCCGAAGTGCGCAGACTGACCGAAGGGCAAGGCGTAGACGTGGTCTACGACTCCGTCGGCAAGGACACCTTCGAGGCTTCGCTGGACTGCCTCAAGCGCCGCGGCATGTTCGTGTCCTTCGGCAACGCCTCCGGCAAGCCGCCGGCGATCGAACCCGGCACGCTGAGTGCCAAGGGCTCATTGTTCCTGACCCGGCCGACGCTGGGCGATTACACCACCACGCGTAAGGAGCTCGACACGGCTGCGCGCGCCTTGTTCGACGTTGTCCGTCACGGCATCGTCAAAGCCGACGTGCGTCAGCGCTATCCTCTGCGCGATGCGGCACGAGCCCATGCCGATCTGGAAGCACGCAAGACCACAGGCACCACGCTGCTGATTCCGTAACGACAATCGCAGGACCGCGAATATCTGCCCATCCCTCAGTGAGTCTGCCCAGGTGGTAACAAAGACCGAATCAGTATGATCAGATGCTGATCTGAAACCCGGTTGGCCTGCAGGCTCACCCAGCGGATTTTGCCTTGCGAGTCAACCAAAACCAACACGTTCATGTGCGCGACGTCGTAGTCCGGCTTGACACGCTTGGCCAAAGCGTTGGACTCGTGCGGCTGCGGTACGTATGTGCCTGCCGCCTTCTGCTGCGCAGCGTAGGCGTCCTCTTGCGATTCCGTGACCTGTTTATAGTAGACGTGGTAGCCGCCGCGCACTAGGCGGCGTGTCTGCGCCACCGAGCCGCTGAGGAATTGCCAGTGCAGATTTGACGGATTCCAGCCGTACTGATTGAGAAACACACGATCCTGCGTCGGGCCGGTGTGTCCAGGATCGATATCGAAAGCGATCAACTGCACGCGGTTCTGCAGACCCGCGCGCTTGAGAGCTGCTTCCACACCCACCAGGTGCTCTGCGATCAACGGGCAATAGCCGTCACAGTACGGAAACAGAAAAGTCACCAGGCGCACCTTGCCGGCGAATGCGCTTGAATCCACCGGCTGACTGAGTTGGTTGAGAAAACCGTGATAGACCGGCGCGCGACCGACGATCGGCAGCGCCGGCTGACCCTGGCGGGCCACCCGTCCAAGCATCCAACTGGCGCCGACCCCGATCAGGATCATGATTATCGTGAACAACAACCCCAGCAGAATGGGGCGTCGACGCTGGCGCGGGGCGGAGTCCGTGGAATGGTTATTCATGGAAGCAAATGACCGTCACGAGCGATGATTGGTTCCCGTAGCTGGGGATGTGGCATCCAATGGGCCGCGTTTCGGCAAAGACTGCGTGTCGAGCGACACGCCGGCTGCGCCGGCGCCCGCTCCTCGCGAAGCAGCGCTTCGCGCTGCGCGACATCCTCTCCTGCAAGCGGGAGAGAAATCCCGGAACCGGGACGCGAACCAAACCTCAGGCGGCGGCGTAGATCTCGTGGATGTGATGCGCCTTCGGCTTACACAGGCTGATGCCGTGGGCGACATCCGCGGTCCGGATCAGTCTCTCGCCGCCCCGGCCCGTGGTGTCGACGAAAGCCGATTCCAGTACCCGGACCATGGCGCGGACATTACCGTGCCGGCGGCATTCGCGCACCAGCGTCCAAGCGTCGTTGCTGATGCCGGTCGGCGGGCGTCCAGGTGGTGCGGTTCGTACCCAGACGCGCCAGCGTTGCGGCCATCACCGCAATCATGTCCTCTTCGCGCTTGTACAGTTCGGGTACCGACACAGTGGCGGCGCCCACGCGGGTGAACTCGTCGAGATTGACGGGGTTCTGCAGATGCTCGCAGCTGCGATTGGTGGCGAAAAGGATGGCAGAGTCGATCTGACGCTTGGTGGACGCTCCATACGGCAGGTACCGGCCGCTGTCGAGCGCCTCCATCAACACTTCGATCGCAGCGCCGGAGACACCGTGGCTTTCGTCGAGAAAACAGACCCCCGCCGCCGGTGGTGGGAAACGCACCGGAGACATGGCCGCACAACAGGGATTGGATCGCCGCCTTGTCGCCGGTGTTCTCGGCGCTGAGATTGACCGCCACGAAACGGTCTTTGCCGCGACACAGACAGTAGCAGTACGCCAGTGTGGTCTTGCCACTGCCGGGGCCACCCAACAGGTAGGCGGCCGTTGCGGGCAAAATCGCGCATGCGCGCCGCCAAACTGTGCAGTTGTGGACTGAAGACATAAAAACTGCGCGACGGCGAGTTTCCCACTTCCAACGTCAACAGGATACAGATCACGTTGTCGCCGGGGAAACTCTGCAGTCTCGAATCCAGTTGTCTGGCGACGCCGTTGCAACCGGAACCGCGGGGCACCGCTCCATATTCGCAACGCAGCCCCTCCGGCAACTGCTTTTGAATACCGCCAGCACCTCGCGGTCACGCAGGTGCAGCGCAAATACTGAGTGAGATAAGGCGACGGCAGCTTGTCTCCGGCATTCACGCCTTCGCGCGCGCTGTAACTCGGCAGCTCGTCTGCTGTTGTTTCCGAACATTAAGCTCATCCATCAAAATCCCATAAAGCTGAGGCTAAAGCTACCACATGCACGCTCCAGCTCGGCAACAACTGACAGACAGGGGCACCCCAATGAGCGGTCGACAGACGGTTCGGCCGCCTTATTTGCCGATCCCCCCGTGAGTCAGGCGCACCGGATCGAGCAGTTTGCGCAACTCGTCCAGGCTCAGATCGGTATTCTCTTTGGCCACCGCCAGCACCGGTCGGCCTTCCTTGTAAGCCTGCTTGGCGATGACCGCACTCTTGTCGTAACCAATCACCGCGTTGGCGGCGGTAATTAACACCGGATTGAGCGCCAGCGCCGCTTGCAAATGCGTTCGCTTGACCTTGAAACCAGCGATGGCGCGGTCGGCCAGAAGGCGCGAGACGTTGGCCAGCAATTCGATCGACTGCAACAGGTTGAGCGCAATTACCGGCAGCATGACGTTGAGCTGAAAGTTGCCGGCGGCGCCGGCAAAGGCGATGGTGGCATCGTTGCCGATGACTTGTGCGGCCACCATCACCACCGACTCGGCGATCACCGGGTTGACCTTGCCGGGCATGATGCTGGAACCAGGCTGCAGCGCCGGCAGTTCGATCTCGCCGAGTCCGGCCAGCGGGCCGGAGTTCATCCAGCGCAAGTCGTTGCCGATCTTGTTGAGGCTCACCGCCAGCGTGCGCAGCGCACCCGACAGTTCTACCGCCGTATCCTGGCTGGACAGGCTCTCGAAGTAGTTGCCGCTGGGCGTAAAACGAATACCGGTGCGCTTCGATAGACGCGCAGCGAATCGTCTGCCGAACTGCGGATGCGCATTGATGCCAGTCCCCACTGCAGTACCGCCCTGCGCTAGTGCGTGCAGTCGTGGCCGGCAGGCATCGAGGCGTGCCACCGCGTTCTCGATCTGCTGCGCCCAGCCACCCAACTCCTGGTCGAAGCGCAGCGGCATGGCGTCCATCAGATGCGTACGGCCGGTCTTGGTCACGCCTTTCAGCAACTGCGCTTTCTTGCGGATCACCTTCGCCAGATGTTTGAGCGCCGGCAGCAGTTGCTGCTTGACCTCGATACTGGTCGCCACCTGGATCGCGGTGGGAATGGTATCGTTGGAACTGGCGCAGAGGTTGACGTGATCGTTGGGGTGTACTGTGACGCCGGCCGATTTCGACGCCAGATGCGCGATGACTTCGTTGGCGTTCATGTTGGTCGAGGTGCCCGAACCGGTCTGGAAGACGTCTACCGGAAACTGTGCGTCGTATTCGCCCGCAGCGATCGCCTCGGCGGCGACAACGATGGCCTTGGCGCGTTTGTCGTCCAGCAGGCCCAGCGACTGGTTCACCTCCGCCGCCGTCGCCTTGATCAACCCCAGCGCACGAATGAACGCCCGCGGCATGTGCAAGCCCGACACCGGAAAATTCTCCACCGCGCGCTGCGTCTGCGCTCCCCACAGGGCCTGCGACGGTACCTCCAGATCGCCCATGCTGTCGTGTTCGATACGGGTCTTGCTCATCTCGATCCTCAATTGGGGCGGTGTCGGCATGCAGCACGGTCGGTCGGTTAAAATAAACGTTGATCCTAACAAACGCCGCCACCGATGCTCACGCCGCTCACCGCGCTCTCTCCCATCGACGGGCGTTACGCTGCCAAGTGCGACGACTTGCGCCCGATTTTTTCCGAATACGGGCTGATTCGCTTCCGCCTCCAGGTGGAAATACGTTGGTTGCAACAATTGGCTGCGCACCCCGGCATCACCGAGGTGCAGGCATTGTCGGCGGCCGCGCAACAGCATCTGCAATCGATTCTGGACAACTTCGATCTGGCGCAAGCCGAGCAGGTCAAGACCATCGAGCGCCGTACCAACCACGACGTCAAGGCGGTGGAGTACTACCTCAAGCGGCAGATCGCCGATCAACCCGAACTGGTGAAGATCACCGAGTTTGTGCATTTCGCCTGCACCTCCGAGGACATCAACAACCTCGCCTATGCGCTGATGCTCAAGCAGGCCCGCAAAACCGTCCTGTTGCCCGCCCTGGACCGTTTGATCGCACAACTCGCCGCCCTCGCCCATCGGCATGCCGATCAGCCGATGCTGGCGCGCACCCATGGCCAACCGGCGTCGCCGACCACGCTGGGCAAGGAAATGGCGGTGTTCGTGCAACGTCTGCGGCGCCAGCGTATCCAGCTCGCGGCAGTGGAGATTCTTGGCAAAATAAACGGCGCCACCGGCAACTACAATGCGCACCGGGTGGCGTACCCCGAGGTCGATTGGCCGGCGTTGGCCGCTGACATGATCGACTCGCTGGAATTGCAGTCCAGTCCTGCCACCACCCAGATCGAGCCGCACGATTTCGTCGCCGAATACTTCCAGACCTTGACCCGCATCAACACCATCCTGATCGGTGCCTGCCGCGACATCTGGGGCTATATCTCGATCGGTTACTTCAAGCAGCGGCTAGTCGCGGGTGAAATTGGCTCCTCGACCATGCCGCACAAGATCAACCCGATCGAATTCGAAAACGCCGAGGGTAATCTCGGCCTGGCCAACGCGGTTATGACGCATCTGGCCGAGAAGCTGCCAATCTCACGCTGGCAGCGCGACCTGACCGACTCCACCGTACTACGCAATCTTGGCGTTGGCGTTGCGTATGCGCTGACCGCGTTTCAGGCGATGGAACGGGGCATCGGCAAGCTGGAGGTCGATGCCGTCCGGCTGGCTCGCGATCTCGACAACAACTGGGAAGTGCTGGCCGAACCGATCCAGACTGTGATGCGTCGCCACGGCCTACCTGAACCCTACGAACAACTCAAGGAATTAACTCGCGGCCGCAAACTCGACCGCCAGATCCTGCACGACTTCATTAACAGTCTGTCCTTGCCGGACGCGGACAAACAACGACTGTTGGCACTGATACCCGCCAGCTACATCGGCAATGCCACAGAACAAGCCCGGGCGGTCTGAAGCAGACGACCCGCCGTTACAGTTTGTTGCCGAGCAACCAGCCTTGGGTTGGCCATGCGGCCATGGGTCAAGCGCGCGAACGGTCGTGGAAAGCCTCCGGGCCGGCTGCGGTATTGCGTATCCTGAATTTGTAACGGAAGTTCGTGTCAACTGCTCAGGCCAGCGGCCGGATTTTTTCGACCACTCGTCCCTGTTCGCGTTCGCGTTCGCGGACAAAGGCACGTACCGCCTCCGGTACCGCCACCACTTTCCGTCCCGCGAAATCAAACCACACTACCGTGACGTGCAGAGCGGCGCCCCCACGACTACAGGCGTCACGGCACCACCACACCGTTCGCGGCTTTGGACATCGCTACCGGCAAGGTCATCGGGCAGTTGCATCGCCGTCACCGCTCCACGGAATTCTTGAAGTTCCTTGCCCATATGAATGCTTGCCTCCCCGCTGGCACCGACGTGCATGTGGTCATGGACAACTACGGCACCCATAAGGGCCCCTCTAGGAATCCGGCATCGCCTTGCGATAGTTCAACGGTTTCCGGTTTTTGAAATCGTGGCCGGTTTTGATCATAGACCGGTTCGAGTTTTACGGGTTATGAACTCATCATTGGCGGCTTACTTCTACATTCCGGCCGCTTCATACCACTGCGGGCACAAACTCTCCTATCGCGCTTGAGTAATTGCCCCAAGCGCACCCTGTTGTACACCCGATTCATCATGCCGATTTTCATTCGCGCTCGATCTATGCCTATGGTGCGCACGAGATGTCCACCCCTCTGTGCCTGAGACCCGAAAACGGCCTTTGGACTTCTCATGGTTCGAGGCCTTCTGCGCCGCCGTCAACGGGTGGTTGCGTGCACCTTTCTCACAAATCCGGCTGGGGATCTGATCGACTGCCAGCCGCTGTTCCTGTGCCTTTGATCGGTAGGCACTGTCGGCGTAGATCAGGCGCTTGCGATCATCTTCATGGGTGTGTTGATCCAGTAACACGTCGAAGACCTGACTGTCGTGGACTGAAGCGTCTGTCACCCGATAGCTACGCACCCGCTTGTGCGCTTGATCGGCGTTGATGGGGTTCTTGTAACCCCCGGCCTTCGCTGGGGCGGGCTGCGTGAGTTTTCTTGTTCTTCCGGGTCCACCGGGAATCCAGGTCTTTCTGGCGCAGCATCGGCTTGGCCGGGTCTTCTGTCCATGGCACCGGGGTTTCGCCCGCCTTGATCCGGGCGTTTGTCTTCACGGTTGTTGCGTTGGCGAGGTACTTCAACAAAGGTGCCTTAAAGTAATGCGACGCGAGAGAGCGGGCCACGGATAATCGGACAGTGTCGTAAGTGGGGACTCTGCTTTAATCATGGGCGCCGCAAGGCGCTCCTAGGAGCAGAAGACGATGAGACGACCCCGCAGGAATCACACCGCGGCATTCAAGGCCAAGGTGGCAGTAGCTGCTTTGCGTGGCGACAAGAC
>Ga0307373_10001902_pt1 | contig 38449 bp, 46 predicted proteins | sample OX2MG_FD_202534 | JGI IMG/M metagenome (GOLD analysis project Ga0307373, IMG submission 202534) | Soil microbial communities from Risofladan, Vaasa, Finland - OX-2 | ecosystem: Environmental > Terrestrial > Soil > Coastal area > Acid sulfate soil | place: Finland: Risofladan, Vaasa | collected...
GCTTCCATCACAACCTTGAAGACTCATCCAGGCTCTCCCGCCAAAAATGAATCTTCCAAACCTATCCGAAGCTCAACCACCAAACCCTGCGGTCTTTTGACTCACCTTCTGACTCAGTAAGACTAAGCCGATCACCACGGAGTCGTCATTGCCGGGCTTGTCCCGGCAATCCACGTCTTCAAGTCGTGGATGCCCGGACCAAGTCCGGGCATGACGAAAGAAATTAGTACGCCGGCTCTTTGCGATCGGCGCATTTCAAGCAACGGACCTGCCATGAATCACACCACCTTCCTCGGCCGGCTTCATGGGCCAAAGGCTTGCGCGGTCGGCCACATCGGCTCGTTCGTTGGCGAATGACAACCAATTGCACTTTGTAATGTTCCTAACATAACGTTCCTGTTAGGCTCAGAGATCGTCAGCTCGCGCCGTCAGGCGCTGACGGCCGAGAGACACGCTAAAAGCCGGCAGATAACGGGCCGCGCGCACTCCCGCCTGAGTTCTGAGGGGAGACTGTCGTGCGCTGTTATCTTATGCGGAATGGGCACATCGGCGCCGTCGAGCTGGTGACCGATGCATCCGACGCCGCCGCGATCAAACAAGCCTTGGGAGTGTTCGAGACGCGAAGTAAAGACGGCTTCGCGGGCTTCGAAGTATGGGATCGCGCCCGGCTCGTTCATCGGCATCCGCAATCGCTGCGGAAGTTCGGCTAAGCCTGAGCGCGTTCGCGCTCGGGAACTGAAGCTGCGATGCGCCGTTACGTCGTGCGCAACGGCCTGCTGACAGGCCAAGACCATGACCGACCGCATCGAGACCCGAGAGCTGCTTCCGATCGGCAGAAGGCGCAAGCCGAAAACCGCCGAGCAGCGTCACGCCGCCGCGCGCACCGGCTTCGATTATCCGGTAACCCAAGTCGGCGCGACCGGCAACGTCACGATTTATTATGACCCGATCCTCGGCGCGCCGGGACTGGCGCTGGCGCGCCAGATGCTGACCGACGTCAGCGGTCCATACGACGACATGCAGAGCTTTTTCGGAACGGCCGGTGCTGCGGTCAGCGTCGTTATCGCGCCCTTGGATGGAAAAACGGATGGCTCCGCCGGCGCGTATCACTATGGCTGCGATTTCACGGCGGGCGGCGTCCTGTACCTCGACGCCACCTTCACGAACGCCACCGTCAACCCGCTCGATCTCGAGACCGGCCTGTACGTCGCCGAACTCTCCGAGGCGTTCATGGGACCGCAAGACCGCGGATGGAACTGCGGGTACTCCAACGGCGAAGCGCTCTCCCGCTTCTTGGCTGAGCACGAAACGCCGGTTGGCACGATGGACGCATTCGCCGCGGGTCCGGCATGGGATCAAGCCGGTCGCCCGGATTGGATCGACAAAACCGAGTCGACCGACCAGAACTCGGTCAGCACGGGCTGTGGCGTGATTTTCTTCTACTGGATGCGCTCGCTCGGTTTCCCGGTTCCGCAGCTTGTCCAAGCCGGCGGCGCGACGCTATCGGCGAACTACCAGACGCTGACGGGCAAGCGAACCGCCTACCGGGATCTTCTGGCCGCGTTATCGGGCGTGACGATCACGTCCGACAATCCGTTCGGCGCCACCATCGTTTGAGCGAAGCCGCAGAATTCCGGACGCCGCGCTTCGCCGAAGTGTCGTGATCTTGGATTGCCCCTCTACCGCAAAGCGGGAGAGGGAGGGGCCCGACGCGAAGCGACGGGAGGGTGAGGGTGTTCGGCCACCGCTTTGCCCTCACCCTCCCAATCCTGACGGATTGGGTCCCTCCCTCTCCCACTTCGTGGGCGAGGGGCTTCGTGCATCAGCCGAAACTAACAAGCGCCAGCAGGGAGTCGACGTGAACAGCACCACCATCACCCTGTCCAGCCGCGATTACGCGATCCGGCCGCTCACGCTCGGCCAGCTCCGCGTCGTCCTGCCGGCCTTCGCCCGCGCCGCACGCCTCAATGCCGCGGAGGGCATCGACGCCGCGATCGACATCCTGGCCGCGGCGCTGGCGCGCGACCACGCGGCACTCACGCGCGACGCGCTGCTGGAATTGGAGATGCTGCCGGCTGAACTCGCCGCTGCTGTCGCCCGCATCGCCGAACTCTCCGGTCTGGTGCCGAAGGACGGTGCGCCGGGGGAAATTCAAGCGGACAGGTGAACTGGGCCGATCTCTACGCCCTCGTCGCCACCGGTTGCGGCTACACCTGGGCCGAGATCGACACGATGAGCCTGTCCGCATTGCGCGAATTGCTCGATTACTGGTCGCGCCATCCGCCGGCGCATCTGCTGCTGGCGGCGGCGCTGCGCTTCACGCCAAAGCCGAAGCCCGCGCGCGCCAGCTTTGCCGATCTTGCGGTCCTCGCGCCGGCCGGCGTGCTGTCGCTCAAACCGGAATAGAGACTGGAGCTTACGTTGTGGTCGCGGCGTGAATTCCCGGTTTGAATTTAGCCGCCGCTCCGGGACCAGCCATGTTCAACCATGCAAGCGTTATAGAGGCGGCTGTTGGTATACGACCCGTGTTCAAAAAATCCAGTGAACGGATTGATGTACACCGGCCCACTCGGCCGCTCTGCTTGCTGAAGGCACGTCGATCGATCTTCGCCGAAGTCCTGCTGGCTCGCTCCTGGCTTCACCCACCCGCTGCTGCATCCGGCTAGGAAAACGAGGCCGTAGCCCAGCGCGAACCACCGAATTTCCATTGGCGCATTCCGTTTCAAGCGGCTTGCTCTCGGACCCTTTGCCCGGCAATCGGCCGCACAAATTCGTCCAGCATCATCAACGCGCGGCGATCCCGCCGCATCCTCAGCGCGTATCCACTTTATACCCCCGGCCCGCAGAGAATGAGATGGCTGACGATCAAATTATCGTGGGCGTCGCTGCCGACATCGCGGATTTCACCGACGGCATGGCGCCGTCGGGCGTCCTCGCCGCGCGCAAGGAATGAACGCTCACGCCTCGCGCGGCCAGCGCCGGTGGATCCACAGCCACTGCTCGGGCCGCGCCACGATCCATTGCTCGATCGTCGCGGTGACGCGCTTCATCGTCTCGAGCACGGCGTCGGCGGTGTCGTTCCCGGCAGGCAATTCGAGCCGCGGCATGACGGTGAAGCGGAACCGCGGTCCGTTCAGGCGCTCGACCCGCACCGGCACGATCGGACAGTCGAAGCGCAAGGCGAGGCGCGCGATCGCCGGCGCCGTCATGGCGTCGCGGCCGAAGAATGGCACCGCGATGCCGTCGTTCATTTTTTGGTCGACCAGCATGGCGACGTGGCCGCCCTGACGCAGATGGCGGATCAGGTCGCGGCCGCCGTCGGCGCCCTTGGCGACGGCGCGGCGTGCCGGCATCCGGCGGCGCAGCACCCGGTCGGCCCACGGATTGTTCGCCGCGCGGAACACCGACAGCAGCGACGGACCGAGCAGGCGATGGATGGTCGCCGGCCCGACTTCCCAGTTAGCGAAATGGCCGCCGAACAGGATGGCCGGCCGGCGCTGGTCGCGCAGCGCCGCGATGTCCTCGCCGTTGACGATCTCGACGCGTTGCGATCCGGCGGCGCAGATCGTTTCGAGATGCGGAAACTCCGCGACCGAGCGGCCGAGATTGTCCCACATGCCGCGAATGATGCGGCGGTTCTCGGCGTCGCTGTTGTCGGGCAGGGCGTGGCGAAGATTCCGGAGCGCGCGCCGCGACGCGCCGAGCCGCGGACCGATCGTCCGGCCGAGCCAGCCGCCGACCGCCGATGCGGTGTCGACCGGCAGCAGGCCGAAGGCCGTCATGATCGCGAACAGTCCGGCGGCTTCGGCTAGGTATTGTGCCTGGCGCGGCGCCGCGCGAATTTGCCTGATGGTTTGAATCGTTTCCCCGATCGGCCGGCGAACAATCCGGCTACCCGCATTTTACCATCGGCCGCGTACCCATTGCCGCAGGAAAAAAACCATGAGCGACGGTCAAATCACGGTCGGCGTCGCCGCCGACATTGCGGATTTCAGCGCCGGCATGGAACAGGCCGGCGCGGCGGCGGACGAGACCTTCGCGTCGATCCGCGCCAGCAGCGCCCGCGCCGCCAGCGGCATGAACGCGAGCTTCGGCAGCGGTGCCGACCAGCTCACCCGGCAGCAGCGGAAGCTCGCCGCGTCGTGGATCGCCATGTTCCGGCCGATCAACGCCGCCTTCGATCGCTCGATCACCGGCATGATCCTCGGCACCACCACCTGGCAAAAGGCGGTCGCGCGCATCGGCCAGAGCATCCTCGCCGAGGAAGTCGGCAACGCGCTCAAGATCGCCGAGAACTGGGCGGTGACCGAGCTGGTCAAGACCACGGCGACGCAGCACGGCGCCGCTGCGCGCGGCGCCGCGGAGAACGCGTCGCAAGGCGGTTTCCTCGGCATGATCGCGGAGCAGCTCGCGCGCTGGCTCGGCCTCGAAACCGGCAAGACGGCCGCGACCGACGCGGGCGAAGCGACGCGCGCCGCGACCCAGACGGCGACCGCCGCCGCCGGCCTCGCCGCGATGGTGGCGCGCGGCTTCGCCCAGATCGAGATCGACGCTGCCGTTGCCGCCGCCGGCGCGATGGCGGCGACCGCCGCGATTCCGGTCGTCGGTCCCGCGCTCGCGCCCGAAGTCGCCGCCGCGACCTATGCCGAAACCATGGGTTGGGCGGCCGGCATGGGCGGCGGCATCGCGTCGGCCGCCGGCGGCATGTGGGACGTGCCCGGCACCATCCTCTCGGTGCTGCATCCGGAAGAGAGCGTCATTCCGGCGGCGGTCGCCAATCCGATGCGCGATTTTTTCGCGGGCGGTGCGGCGGCGGGCGGCGCGGGCGGCGATATCCACATCCACGGTCCGCTGGTCAGCGCGATCGACACGCAAACCGGCGCGCAGTTCCTCAAGGCCAACATGCGCGCCATCGCCAAGGGCCTCGCCTCCGAGTTGCGCAATTTCAACGCCAGCCTGACCCCGGCGCTCAACGGCTAGCGGGCGAGGCGGCAAATCATTGCCGTCATTCCCGCGCAAGCGCCCCTCACCCCAACCCTCTCCCCGCTGACGCGGGGCGAGGGAGCGCACTTCCTTTTTCTCTCCCTCGCCCCTGAAAGGGGGAGCTTGCCGCTCTGCCAAGCGTCCCCCGGACGCTTGGCTCGAACATGCCGGGGGCATGTTCGACCGGCGGCAAGGGGTGAGGGGGTCGATGCCGTGCGCGCACCCACGTCGCGAAAATATGGAAGCCTGACATGACCGAACCGGTTTTTCCGACGCTCGCCGGCCTCGGCTGGTCGGTGAAGCGCGCGCCCGTGTGGAAGACGCGCACGCAGCAGGCGATCTCCGGCAAGGAGACGCGCCTCGCCGACTGGTCCTATCCCGCCTGGCGGTGGGAGCTGACCTTCGATTTCCTGCGCGCCGATCCGGTGGCCGCCGAATTCCAGGCGCTCGCCGGATTCTTCAACGCGCGCCAGGGCGCCTTCGGCACGTTTCTCTATATCGATGCCGACGACAATGCGGTGACCGGCCAGGCGATCGGCACCGGCGACGGCGCGACGGCGTCGTTTCAGCTCGTCCGCGCCTTCGGCGGTTTCATCGAGCCGGTGCTCGCGCCCAACGTCGTCAGCGCGGTCACGCTCGCCGGCGTTGCGCAGGCGCCGTCGGCCTACAGCGTGGACTCAACGACCGGCCTGCTGACCTTCACCGTCGCGCCGGTATCGGGCGCGGCGGTCGCGGCGGATTTCACCTATTGGTTCCGCTGCCGCTTCGCCGAAGACACGCTCGATTTCGAGAAGTTCATGGCGACGCTCTACCGCGCGCAGAAGCTCGCCTTCGTCTCGCTGAAATGATGCCGGCCGTCGCCGTCATGGCCGGCGGCTGCACAGCGGCTGTGCGTGCTTCGAGACGTGCTGCTGCGCAGCACTCCTCAGCGTGAGGAAGATCTTCGATGGCATTAAGAGAAAGTCCTCAGCCTGAGGAGCGCCCGGAGGGCGCGTCTCGAAGGCCGCATCATCCCGATCCAGCACTGACATGAAACCCGCATCCGCCGCGCTTAAATCCCTGCTCGCGACGCGCCAGTTCTATGCCGCCGATCTCTACACCTTCGCGCTCGTCGGCGGCGGCAATCTCCGGACCTGCGCCGGCGATCGCGACATCGTCGCCAACGGATTCCCTTACCCCGCAGGGGGAGCAACAGGCCCGTATTTCGACCGCAAGGACAGCAAGGCCAAGTGTCACTGGAAGATCGGCGTCGAGGTCGATCAGCTCGTCTTCGACGTGTTGCCCGGCGGCGCGACCGTGCTGGGATCGCCGTTCCTGTCGGCGGTGCTCGCCGGCGTCTTCGACGGCGCCGAGCTTACGCTCGAGCGCGCCTTCATGCCGCAATACGGCGACACCTCGGCGGGCACGGTGATTCTGTTCGCCGGCCGCGTCGCCGAGATCGATTGCGGCCGCTCGCTCGCCACCGTCACCGTCAATTCGCATCTGGAGCTGCTGAACCTCAACCTGCCGCGCAATCTGTGGCAGGCGGGCTGCGTCAACATGCTGGGCGACGCCGCCTGCGGCGTGAACCTGGCGAGCTATGCCATCGCCGGCGCGGCGGCATCGGGCTCCATGCCAAGCGCCGTGCTCGCGTCGCTGACGCAGGCAACGGGCTATTTCGACCAGGGCAAGATTTCGCTCACCGGCGGATCGAACGCCGGCCTGTCGCGCGGCATCAAGACCTGGATCGCCGGCAGCGGCGGCGCGCCGGGCACGGTCAGCCTCATCGCGCCGTTTCCGGTGGCGCCCGCTGCGGGCGACGCGTTTCAGATCTATCCCGGTTGCGACAAGACGCTCGATGCGAACGGCTGCGCCAAGTTCGCCAACACCGCGCGCTTCCGCGGCTTCCCGTACGTGCCGACGCCCGAAACGGCGGTGTGAGCAACTCCTACGCGGCCGAGTCGGCTCAGATGGTTGTGCCTGAGTTGCACATGCTCTCTCCGCGACCCAAATAACGGGTATGTCGAAGACTGGCCGCAACGAACCCTGTCCCTGCGGGAGCGGGAAAAAGTTTAAGCGTTGCCACGGCGCGCTCAACACGACTCCGAACACGCAAAACGCGGAAAAGTTCATGAAACGGGCGATTGCGCGCGCCGAAGCGAAGCGTATTGAGGTCGAACGGCAACATGGCCTGGGGCGACCACCGATCGCGCTCGAACATATGGGGCAGAAATTCGTCGCTGTAGGCCCGGAGCTGCACTGGGCAAAATCTTGGAAGACATTCCCCGATTTCCTCATGGGCTATTTCAAGCACTGCGTGGGCGAGGCTTGGTGGACGGGGCAGGTCGCGCGGGTGCCGGACGCGCGCCACCCTCTCTATCACTGGTATGTGCTCACCTGTGAGCATCAGAAGCGGATGATTCCGAGGCCAGGGGAAGTCACGAACTTTCCTATGACCGGCGCGGTGCTCGGCGTCATGTGGTTCGCATACGGACTCTATTTGCTGCGGCACAACGTCGAGGTTCAGCGGCATCTGCTTCGGCGGCTCCTCTCTGACGATGAGGTGCTAATCTACGGCGCCCTATACGAGGTCTACGTCGCGGCGACGATGATTTGGTCCGGCTTCACTCTCCGCCTCGAGGACGAGAGCGACGGGAGCACGACGCACTGCGAGTTCACGGCCACGTCGAAGCGTAGCGGCAAAGGTTACTCGGTCGAAGCAAAGGTGTGCGACCCCGGCAACCTGGGCAACGACGGCCGCAGTGACAGAGCCCTACGACGCCAGCTCGCGCGCGCCCTCAGAAAGAAAGCGAATTATTCCAGAATCGTCTTCATCGACCTCAATGCGCACCATCCTCCCGCCGGCGCAGACCCGGGGGAATGGTTGAAGTCGCGCGCGCGAGCTTTGAGGCGGCAGGAGAATTCGTTGCCCGACGCTCCGCCGGCCGCGGTATTCCTCACTAGCTTTCCATACCGCTACCATCTCGACGATAGCGACGTCCCGCGTATGGGCATCGTCGAGGGGTTCAAGATGGCCAAGCTCAAGTTCGACACTCCGTTCACCTCGCTGCGCGAGCTGGGCGATTTCCGCCAAGACAATGCCGATATCGACCGGCTGCAGGAAACGTTCGGCAAGATGCAGATTCCGTCCACCCTGGACGGAGAACTGCCCAGCCGCGCCTTCGGCAAGGGAGAGGCGCGAGTGCTCATCGGCGAGAGGTTCGAGTTGCCGGCGCAAGACGGCCGGACCGTCATCGGTGAGCTCGCCCAAGGCATCGTAGACGAGCACGGTAAGAGGATCGTCGGGGTCTTCGAGGTGGATGGAATTGCTAATGTAATCTGCTCGATGCCGATCTCGGACGAAGAGTTGGCTGCGTATCGCGAGAGCCCGGAGACGTTCTTCGGCGTGAAGCAAGAGGTCACGAAGGTGGTAAAGGAGCCGATCGAACTCTACGAATTTATGCTCGCCTCGTATCGCAATACCCCGAAGGAGAAGGTGCTCGAGTGGATGGCAGGTCATCCCGAGATCGAACGCTTGCGGGCGCTTCCTCAGAGCGAATTGGCAAAGATCTATTGCGAGGGCTGCGCCCTGTCGGTGATGCAGCCGCGTAACGCATCGCCCGGCCGGGCGTGATCGAACCGCAGCCATGACTCGGGTCATAAGGACTCGCGGACGCGGCCGGGGTTGCTGATCCACCACGCGCGCCCGTCGCGCCGCAGTCCGATTTCTGTGTCTGTGATGGGGCCGGCTACCGCCGGCGGAATTGCGGCCGCCGCGTGTTCGGTATGCCCTCTCACGCAGCCCCATGCATTCGAGCGCACGGCGGCGTGCGCATGCGCCAACCTGGTCGGACACCATGTCTTGACCGTCAGGGCCTATGGATATACATTAGAAACAGAGTATATCCACGGAGCGTACGATGCAGGTCGCGAAATGGGGCAACAGTCTCGCCGTTCGGTTGCCCGCTTCGGTCGTCAAGGCGCTGAGGCTGAAGGTCGGCGACGAGATCGAAATTCACGTGGCCGGCGCGCGGGAAATGACCGTTGCGCGCAAACCCGGCCGCAAGGAGCTGCTGAAGCGCCTGCGCGCGTTCCGCGGACGTCTCCCGGCCGATTTCACGTTCGACCGGGACGCGGCGAATGCGCGGTAGCTTCATCGACACCAACGTCCTGATCTATCTGGCGTCGGAGGATTCGGCGAAGGCGAACTTGGCCGAGAAGGTCGTCGCCGCGGGCGGCGCGATCAGCGTCCAGGTCTTGAACGAGCTCGCGAATGTCGCCCGCCGCAAGATGCGCCTGTCATGGGCCGAGACGAACGCGCTGCTGTCTGCGATGCGCGAATTGCTCGAAGTCCATGCCATCACGGTTGAAGTCCACGACACCGGAATCGAACTGGCGGAGCGTTACGGTCTCTCGATTTATGACGCTATGATCGCGGCTTCGGCCCTGCAGGCCGACTGCGACACGCTCTGGTCCGAAGACATGCAGGCCGGCCTGGTGCTCGACGATCGCCTGCGCGTCGCCAATCCGTTTCGCAACGCGCGCTAGGCTGAAGTGGCCGGCTAACGCCGGCGGAATTGCGGCCGCCGGTGGGCCGGGCCCGCCGCTGCGGCGCGCTCGTCCTTGTGGCGGAAGATGATGCGGCCCTTGGTAAGATCGTAGGGCGTCATCTCGACGGTAACGCGGTCGCCGGCGAGCACGCGGATGCGCGCCTTCTTCATGCGGCCCGCGGTGTAGGCCAGCGTCTCGTGGTCGTTGTCGAGCTTCACGCGAAACCGCGCATCGGGCAGCACCTCGGTGATGACGCCGTCGAACTCGATGAGGCCTTCCTTGGTCATGCCCTTATAATACTCCGCGGCAAGAAGGGGCGGCCGAAGCCGCCCCATTCCGCCGTCAAACTGCCTTCAGATTGGTCGCTGAACTCTTGCCGCTGCGTTGGTCGGCTTCCACGTCGAAGCTGACCTTCTGACCCTCGCGCAGATTGCCGATGCCCGAGCGTTCCACGGCCGAGATGTGCACGAACACATCCTTGGAGCCGTCTTCCGGCTCGATGAAGCCGAAGCCCTTCTGCGGATTAAACCATTTCACGGTGCCGATCGTCATTGTGTCGTCTTCCATATCGTAAGTGCCCCGCCGGGCGGAATCGCACGGCGGATCGGACTGCGGTGAGGGTCGGGGTGCAGGTCCGGCGCTCTCAGGAGCGAAGGCAGCGTGCTGAGGACCCGCAACGAGTCGATACCAGCAGAAATAGGCGTTTAGCGGGAGGAAAGCAAGCTTGGTCTCCATGCCTCCGGTTGCAGCCGGGCGCGCGGCGGTGGTCCGCTGCGCGCGAGGATGGCTGCGCACGCCTTATCATCATCGGGGCCGCATCAAGGGCGCCGGCGTCGATTGCGCCATGCTCTTGGCCGAGGTCTATGCCGAAGCCGGCCTCGTCGCCCCGCTCGCCATTCCGCACTATCCGCCGGACTGGCATTTGCACCGCGACGCCGAGCGCTATCTCGGCGTGCTGCTCGACCATGCGGTGGAAATTGCCCGACCGCCCGCACCGGGCGACATCGCGCTGTGGCGCTTTGGCCGCTGCTTCTCGCACGGCGCGATCGTCGTCGACTGGCCCATCGTGATCCACGCCTATCTCGGCCGCGGCTGCGTGCTCGAGGACGCGGCGGCTGCCGCGTGGCTCTCGCATATCGGCGAGGGTCGCAACGCGCAACCCAAGCCGCGGCCGGTGAAGTTCTTCACGCTCACGCGGTGGTTGCACGTGGGCGAACACTGTTCCGATCAGCAACGCGAATCCCCCTCACCCAGCTTTGGGTAAGGCTCGCCACGCTCGCCAACCCAAAGCAACCCTCTCCCCCGTGAGGGGGAGAGGGAAGGGTGAGGGGGCGATGCTTCCCACAAACAACTGAAGCTCTCAACCGATGGCCGGACTTTTTTCCTCAGCCAGGAAGACGCAGGCGAAGCAGCACCCCGCGGTCTCCGGCCTGCAAATCCAGACCTCCGCCTACGGCAAGGTCATTCCGCTGGTCTACGGCACGACGCGTCTCGCGCCCAACCTGATCTGGTACGGCGACTTCCAGGCGATCGCGCATCAATCGTCGCCGCCGTCGTCGGGCAAGGGCGGCGTCGCCGGCGGCTCGGGCGGCAAGGGTGGCGGCGGCGGCTCGACCACCTATACTTATCAGGCCGCGGTGATGCTCGGTCTGTGCGAAGGCGCGATCCAGGGCTTGGGTCAGGCCTGGGCATCGAAAGAGGTGACGACGCCCGCGGCACTCGGCTTGTCCGTCTTCACCGGCGCGCTCGGCCAGGCGCCGTGGGGCTATCTTTCGACCAACCATCCGAGCGCGGCTCTGGGCTACAGCGGCGTTGCCTATGCCGCCGCGGCGCCGTATGCGCTCGACGGCCAGGGCCAGCTGCCCAACAACAATTTCGAGGTCATTGGCCTCTACGCCAATTCGGTCGGCATGCTGCCCGACGCCGATCCGTCGCTGGTGGTCGCCGATCTGCTGACCAATCCGCGCACCGGCGCCGGCTTTCCTGTTGCGCGATTGGGCGATCTCTCGACCTATCAGGCCTATGCGCTCGCCGCCGGCCTGCTGATCTCGCCGGCGTATGCCGAAGCGGCGTCGGCGGCGAAACTCCTGGATGATATCGCGAGCTATACCAACAGCGCCTTCGTCTGGTCGTCGGGCGCACTGACGCTGGTGCCCTATGGCGACGCGCCGCTCACCGGCAACGGCAAGAGCTACACGCCGCCTGCCGCGCCGCTCTACGACCTGAGCGACGACGATTTCCTGGCCAACGCCAATGCCAGCGGCGCGTCGAGTTCGACGAACGACGATCCGGTGCTGGTGACGCGCAAGCGGCCCTCCGACGCGCTCAACGACATCAAGGTCGAATATCTCGATCGCGCCAACCAGTACAACACCGCCATCGTCGAAGCCTCGGATCAGGCGATGATCGACGTCTACGGCCTGCGCTTCGACCAGACGCGCCAGGCGCATCTCTTCGCCGATGCCGCCGCCGCGCGGCTCTCGGCGCAGCTCCTGCTCCAGCGCCAGGCGATCCGCAACGCGTACCAATTCACGCTCGACCAGCGCTACATCCTGCTCGATCCGATGGACATCGTGACGCTGACCGACGCGCGGCTGGGATTGTCGCGGCAATGGGTGCGCATCACCGAGATCACCGAGAACGACGACGGCACGTTGCTGGTCGCGGCCGAGGATTACCTCGCCGGCACCGGCGCGGCCGCCAGCTACAGCTTCCAGCAGGGCGCCGGCTACAGCGTCAATTACAACACCGATCCCGGCGACGCGCTGGCGCCCATCGTCTTCGAGGCGCCGGTGCAGCTCGCCTCGAGCGGCCTCGAGGTCTGGCTCGCCACTGCCGGCGGACCCAACTGGGGCGGCTGCGACGTCTATGTCTCGAGCGACGGCTCGACCTACAAGCTCGCCGGCCGCAAGCACGGTCCGTCGCGCATGGGCGTGCTGACCGCCGCGTTTCCGGCCGGAACCGATCCCGACACGACCGACACGCTCGCGGTCGATCTCTCGGCGTCAGGCGGCGCGCTGCTCTCGGGCACGCAGCAGGACGCCGACCTCGGCCACACCTTATGTTGGGTCGATGGCGAGCTGATTGCCTACGAAACCGCGACCCTGACCGGCGCCAACCGCTACGCGCTGGACACATATATAAGGCGTGGTCTCTACGGCTCGGCCGTCGCGGCGCACGCCGGCGGTGCCGCCTTCGCGCGCTTGGACGATTCGATCTTCGCCCTCGCTTATGACAAGAGCCAGATCGGCGCCACCATCCACATCAAGCTGGTGTCGTTCAACCTCTACGGCGGCGGCTTGCAGCCGCTGGCATCGGTCACCGACTACACCCACACCATCGCCGGTCCGCCGCCGCCCGCCAACGTCACCGGCTTCTCGGCGCAGCAGAGCGGCGGCGCCGTCGTCTTCAAGTGGAACGAGGTGCCGGACTTCGCGCTCAAGGGCTACGACATTCTCTATGGCCCGCAGGGTGGCACGATCGCGTCCGCCGCGTTCCTGACCGAGCGCGCGCGCGGCACCGAGATGACCAACGCCGCCGTGCCGCCCGGCACCTGGACCTTCTATATCCGCGCGCGCGACGTCGCGGATCAGTTCTCGCCGGTGCCGACGACGGTCGCTCTTGTCGTGACCAACCCCGACCCCGTGATTGTGGACGATTCGTTCGCGCCGGATTGGCTTGGCACCTTGTCGGGCTTCGTGCCGCACTGGAGCGGCATCCTGGTGCCGGACTCGGCTAAGCTCGCGAGCGCGCACAGCAACGCGCAACTCTTCGAAGAGTTCGTGCCGTTTCCGGTGGCGACCTCGACCTTCACGACCGCCGCCGCCGACACCGGCTTCGACGATGCGCTGCGTGTCTGGGCCTCGATCGCGACCGTGCTGGGCCGCGGCCAGAGCGGCACGCCCGCGGCCAGCCTCGCCATCGACACCTGGCTCACCGGCGCCGGCGATCCCGGCACCTTCACCGCCTGGACCATTGGCACCGTGACGATGCGCTATCTGTGCGGCCAGGCCGTGCTGACCAACGTCGCCGGCTCGGGTGCGTGCCTCACCGGTTTCGAGCTGGTTGCCGACCGCGCGCCCAAGATCGAGAACTCCGCCGCCAGCGTCGCCATCGCCGCCGGCGGCACCGGAATCGTCTTTCCGTCGCCCTATCACCTGCCGCCCAACGTGCAGGTGACGCCACTGGGATCGAGCGCGGTCACCGCAACCGCCGCCTCGATCACCACCACCGGCTGCACGATCCATGTCTTCGATCACACCGGCGCGGACGTCGGCGGCAGCGTGAGCTGGACCGCGACCGGCGAGTAGCCACGTCCCTCACCCAGCTTTGGGTAAGGCTCGGCGATGCCTCGCCAACCCAAAGCAACCCTCTCCCCCTTAAGGGGGAGAGGGAAGGGTGAGGGGGTGTTCGCGATGCCGATATTCGAATCTCGATTGGAGAATCCATGACCGTCGCTCAATTCCTGCAAACCAATTACACGACACAGACCGGCACCGCCTATCCGCTGGCGATCGACGCGGACTGGGCGGTGGCGTCGCGGCTCATCGACAATTTCGCGCCGCACGCGCAAGCGGCGCCGAACATGACTGTGGCGCTCGACGCCGGCCATCTCTTCAACGGCACGACGCTGACCGAAGTTGCGGCGCAGAGCACCGGCACGATCGCAGCGCCCGTCGCCAATCCGCGCATCGACCGCGTCGTCATCGACCGCGCGAGCGGCGCGATGTCGGTCGTCACCGGAACCGAAGCCGCGTCGCCGTCGCCGCCCGCCATTCCCGCCGGCAAGGCGCCGGTGGCGCAGGTGCTGCTGCAGACGACATCGACCGCGATTGTGAATCCCATGCTGACCGACGAGCGTGACCTGGGCGCGCTCGGTCTCGCCTCCGGCGCTTACACCGCGGTCGGCACCGCCGCGACGCAGAATGTTGGCACGTCCGCCGGCAACATCGTGCAGCTCGACGGCAGCGGCCGCTTGCCCGCCGTCGACGGCTCGCAGCTGACCGGCCTATCCGCCGTGCCGTCCGGCGTCGTTGTCGCGTTCGCCGGCGCGACCGCGCCGGCCGGCTGGTTTTTGTGCTACGGCCAGGCCGTCAGCCGCACGACCTACGCCGCGCTCTTCGCCGCGATCGGCACGACCTTCGGCAGCGGCGATGGCTCGACCACGTTCAACCTGCCCGACCTGCGCGGCCGCGTAGCCGCCGGCGTCGACGCGATGGGAGGAACGGCGGCGGGTCGGCTTGGCTCTGGCGCCACGGGCGGCATCACCGGCACGGCGTCGCTCGGTGCGACCGGGGGTGAGCAGAAGCATACGCTAACGACGGCGGAAATTCCGTCGCACGTCCACAGCTATACGATCACTGGAACGGGTGGAATTGGATGGGAAGGTGAAAGCACCGGCCCTGCACAGTCGAGTTCGTCGACGGGAAGCGCCGGTTCAGACGGCGCCCACAACAACACGCCCCCCGCCCTCGTCCTCAACTACATCATCAAGACGTGATGCGGATGCGGTCAGCGGAAAAAGAGGTCGTCGAAGCCGCCGAAGCTTTTGACGAGACGGTAACCGCGCTGCGCCATGTGGCGGCGAAGCTTGTCGTCGCGGGCGTTGTTCTCGATCGACACGGCCGCCACGCCGAAGACGGTGAAATCGAAGTCGCGGACGATCTTCCACTCGGAGCCTTCGGTGTCGATCGAGAGGTAATCGACGCGCGTCAGACCGTACGCGGTCAGTATCTCGCGCAGCGTCCGCACTGCGACCTTGTACGTCACCAGGCTGCTGCCGTGGTCGCGGATCACCTTCGCATGGTGCTCGTCGAAATTGGCCTTGAGGCCGCTATACATCCGCTCGTAGGGCGCGGGCATCTCGACCTCGACGAAGGTCGCGTCGCCGGCGCGGTCGGCGACAGCGCAGTTGACGCAGATCGCCGACCGGCTGGCCTTCAGTTTCTCGAAAGCCGCTGGAATCGGCTCGATGCAGATGCCGCGCCAACCGCGCCGCTCGAGCAGCAGCGTATTCGAGTAGGTGACGCCGTCATAGGCGCCGACATCAACGAAGATGCCGGGCTCAGCCCGGCCCTTGAAAAGGGTCTCGTACACGAAGCGGTCCTGCCCGTGCTGTGAGAACGATTGGATTTCTCCGGCGTCTGCCATCGCCACACAGCTTGCCACGCCGCATGAGCCGCGGCCAAGGGTGAGCCTGCAAACCGAAAGATGCCGAATGTTGGAGAACGCGAAGCACGCCGGCGACGTCGCGCCGGCGGTCGCCGTCGTCGATCGCGCAGCTTCGTTACGCACGCCGACGGCTGGTCGCTCCTTTCGACTTGAGCTTGTACGGCTTGATCAGACTCTCGGCGGGAATTCCCCATTTCCGGCTTAGCTTCCATATCAGGTCGATCGTCAGGTGGCGCCGACGATTGAGGATTTCCGAGGCGCGCGAACGCGAGCCGATCAGCCCTACGAGATCCGCGCGCTCGAATCCCTTCTGTTCCATTTTGAATTTGATCGCCTCGACCGGGTCGGGCGTCTCGATCGGCCAGTGCTTATCCTCGTAATCCTCGATCACGAGGGCGAGAAGGTCAAAACGATCGGCCTCCAGCGTGCCGGGTTCGGGTTCGTGCTCGAAATAGCGCTCAATATCCTTGAGCGCGGTGTTGTACTCCGCCTCGTTCCGGATTGGACGAATCGCCATACGCGCCATGTCAGCCTTCTCCACGCAAAGTCATCTCTAACCACGAAGTGCAATCCCGGTTCAGGGTTAGACCTTCTCCGGGTTGATCGCTTCGTACTCTTTGTGCGTTCCAACGAATTTGATCAACACGCGCTTGAATCGATATGCAACGTGAACGACCAACCTGAATTTGTTTCCTCCGATGTCGAAGATCAGCCGGTTGTCGGCAACGAAATCAACCGTGTTCCCAAACTGCTCCTTGACGTCGGCAGGCCCACTCCAGGTCGCTGCCTTGACCACCATGTACCAGGCCCGCAGCGGTTTTTCGGCCTGCGCATGGCGCCGCCAAAACTGCCTGAGGGTGCGGCGCGCAATGATCTGCATGGACCAATATAAACTGTTCCCAATATGGGAACAATGGATAATTTCCAATTCACGGAAGGCCAACACCCCCATGTTCTCCCGCACCTATAACGACGCCGTTCGCGCGCTGGAGCTTGCCCAGGCCGCGCAATTCCAGCTCGAAAAGCACGAGGCGGTCTGCGCCGAGCGCTACGCCGAGATCCGCGAGGCGCTGCAATCGATCCGCCTCTTCCTCACGCGCTCGGTGCTGTCGCTGGTCGCAGGATTGCTGCTCACCATGGGCGCGATCCTGCTGCGCCTCTTCGAAGCGCGCGGTATCCTGTGAGCGACGATCCGGTCTTCGATGCCGCCGTCGCCGTCGTGCTGGCGCACGAAGGCGGCTTCCAGAACGACGCGAACGATCCGGGCAACTGGACCGGCGGCGCGATCGGCGCGGGCGCGTGCAACGGCACGAAGTACGGCATCAGCGCCAAGTCGTACCCGAGCCTCGACATTCCCAACTTGAGCGAAGCCGACGCGCGCGCGATCTATCGCCGCGACTGGTGGGACCGGCTCGGTCTCGCGCGGCTGCCGGCGCCGCTCGCCGCGAAGCTGCTCGACGCGGCGGTCAATCTCGGCCCGCGTCCCGCCGTCGCCTGCCTCCAGCGCGCGCTCAATACCAACGGCTGCGCCATCGCCGAGGACGGCGTGCTCGGTCCCGCCACCGTCGCGGCCGCACAGTCCGTTCCGGCCGATGCCGCGCTCCCCGCGCTGCGCGACGAGCTCGCCGGCCACTATCGATCGATCGTCGCACGCGATCCCGATCGCGAGCGCTTTCTCGCCGGCTGGCTCGCCCGCGCCTACGCCTGATCGTTTTTCCGTTCGTCAATCCAAGCGCCGCACCGCAAGGGCGGCGCTTTTCTTTTTCCCAATCCCCAACCGCAACCAAGGAGCTAGTCCATGACCAACATCGAAACTGCTGCCAAGCAGGACGTCACCGCCGCGCGCGCGGGCATCCGTGGCTGGATGGCGAGCCATCCTTTCTTCTGGGGCGCGATCGCTTGCGCCGTCGGCGCGCTCGCCGCCGCGCTCATCGTCGTCGTGCTGTGAGGCGCCGATGGCTTTCGGCATCGACGACCTCATCGGCAACGTTCTCGGCATCGTCAACAAGTTCATCCCCGATCCGGCGCAGCGCGCCCAGGCCGAAAGCGAGCTGCGCGCCTCGCTGGTGAGCTGGGACTCGGCGCAGGACCAAATCGACACGGCGGAAGCGGCGAGCCCGTCGCTGTTCGTCGCCGGCTGGCGGCCGTTCATCGGCTGGTGCTGCGGCGGCGCGCTCGCCTATCAGTATCTGCTCGTGCCGCTCGCGGTCTGGGGGACGACGTGGTCCGGTTACGCGTTCCCGTCTCCGCCCGCGCTCGACGACACGCTCTGGCAGCTCATGTTCGGCATGCTCGGCATGGGCGGACTCCGGACCTACGAGAAAATCCGCGGCGTTGCCGGCACGCATTGAACGCGGCCACCCGGTTTCTTCTGTGTCATCGCCGGGCCTGTCCCGGCGATCCACGTCTTTGATCGGCGCGGCCAAGGCGTGGATGCCCGGATCAAGTCCGGGCATGACGCGTTGTTGCTGCCCGCTTCGCCTTGTCCGCAAGCCGAGACAAAGTCTCAAACTCGCGGAACCGCTTGACGCAAGCCTGCCATTGCCGATTTGCTGGTGACTTGGCGGTGCCGCCGCGATAGACCCTCTGCCCGAAGAGAGGACAGAGCATGGCCGTGTCGGCCACGCGCGCGGCCGCCGCGCCGCCGCAATTCAGCCATCGCGAGATTCTCGAGATCCTGTCGGGCGCGCTCATCGGCCTGCTCTTGGCCGCGCTCGACCAGACCGTCGTCGTCACCGCGCTGCCGGCGATATCCTACGATCTCAATGGCCTCCAGCATCTGTCGTGGATCGTCACCGCCTATCTGCTGAGCGCCACGGCGTCGACGCCGATCTACGGCAAGCTCAGCGATCTCTATGGCCGCCGCCGCCTCATCATCATCGGCATCGGCATCTTCGTCGCCGCGTCGGCGTTCTGCGCCTCGGCGCAAAGCATGGGCCAGCTCATCGCCGCGCGCACGCTCCAGGGCATCGGCGGCGGCGCCCTCATCAGCATGTCGCAGGCGATCATCGCCGACGTGATCTCGCCGCGCGAGCGCGGCAAGTACCAGGTCTATATGAGCGGCGTCTGGGCGCTGGCCAGCGTCGGCGGTCCGGTGCTCGGCGGCGTCTTCGTCGAGTATCTGTCCTGGCGCTGGGTGTTCTGGATCAACCTGCCGATCGGCGCGCTCGGCCTGGTGCTGTGCTGGCGCGCGCTGAAGCGGCTGCCGGTTCACAGCGGCTATCCGCGCATCGATTATCTCGGCGCCGCGATCCTGGTTCCCGGCGTCGTCGCACTCCTGCTCGTTGCAAGCTGGGGCGGCGTCGAATTTCCGTGGACGTCGCCGCCGATCCTCGGCCTCACCGCCGCCGGCGTTCTCCTGCTCCTGCTATTCGCGGTGCAGGAGGTGCGCGCGCCGGAGCCGCTGCTGCCGCCGCGCCTGTTCTACAACCCGGTCATCTTCATGGCGAACCTGATCGGCTTCGTCACCTCGGCCGGCATGTTCGGCGCCGCCGTCCTGCTGCCGGTCTTCCTCCAGCTCGTCCTCGGCAAGGGCGCGGGCGACACCGGCCTGCTGCTGATCCCGCTGATGGGTGGCACCGTGCTCGGCGCCTATCCCACCGGCCAATGGATGCGCTACACCGGCCGCTACAAGAAGGCGCCGCTGCTGACGCTCTCGTTCGCGGTGATCGCCTTCTCCGCCCTCGCTTTCGCCAGCGGCACGACACCGACGTGGCTCGTCGCCACCTTCATCGGCCTCCTCGGCGTCGGCATCGGCGGCGCCATGCCGGCGACGCTGGTCGCGGCGCAGAACGCGGCCGAGGCGCGCGACACCGGCGCCGCCACCGCGAGCGTCGCCTTCTTCCGCTCGCTCGGCGGCTCGTTCGGCGCGGCGTTTCTGTGGTCGATCGTGCTCGCGGCGCTCGATGTGCGCCTGACCCAGGCCGGCGCCGGCGGCATGGCCAACGCGCTGCTGAGCGGCGGCGCCTCGGCCGCGGCGGCACCGGCCGCCGCCCGCGCCGTGCTACCGGCGGCGCTGACCCACGGTTTCCACCTCGCGTTCGCTTTCGGCGCCGTGATTATGCTGGCGGCGGCTGGTCTGACGCTGCTGTGGAAAGAGATTCCGCTGCGCAGCGGCGTCGCGCATGTCGAGCCGACGGCGGAGCTTTAGGTCGAGCCTACTCTAAGTCGAGCGGTGGAGCCCCTCGCCCACAAAGTGGGAAGGGGTATGCCGACCGCTGGATTGAGAGTCATCGCCGCGAATTGGGTTTAAACGCGGTCGTTCAGGTTCACGATTCGGGTGGTGTGACCTGATCGGCGAACGAACAAACCAAAGGCTGCTAGGTCGGACGCTGCACCACAATCGCTAATGTGTCGACGGCGCCGCTTCTTTCTCAGCGAGATCGGCGAGTCTGTCGTAATTATCGGCAGCGTCTAGCAAGTCGCACCGGACCGAAAAATTGGTTGACCTGTCCGCGGTGGCGCGTAGCTCGGCCGCCTTTTGGCGATAAGTGCTGGTTGGCTGTGACTCACGCATTCGGCTCGATCCTGAAGTTTGATGCACCCCCAATTGTTAAACACTTCCGCGCGCGCGCGCAGTCTGTGACCTTTCTAAGCTTTGGCTGTATTGGGCCGCATTCCGCCGTTTTCTGTTAGGGGCCATTCGGAAACCTTTTATTATAAATTCTATTAAATTACAGCGCACATTGATGGGGATGGTGGTAGCCGCGCGGCGCTGTCCGCCCGGGATCGCCATGCCGCCGTCAGGCCGCGAGGTCTCGGCGCAGATCGGACGACCTGGTGAAATCCAAGTACGCGAAATCGTTTATGCGTCGCGCGCATCGGATGCGCCGCGAAGCACGACTCCTGCCGCGGAGCGAGAGGCGGAAACAGTTGGAGCTTCTCGCTAGGAAACTCGCCCTCATCGCGTGGCGCATCGAGTCCACCGACGCTTCCAAAAAGCGGTGCTGATCGAACCGCCCAGCAAGCCCCGTTCAACGGCGCTATGCGCGACTGGCCGGCGCCGCGACGAGCGGATCGCCGGGATATCGTCGCCGCCGCCCCAACCCGCCTAAGACGCGCGATGCTTTGTGGTATACCATCGCGACCGCAGCCGTGCTATGACGCCCGCCTCCGGGATCATTCCGTAGGGCGAGCCGTCCCGGAGCAGGTGATCCGGTACCGTATCCCTTTGATCTGAAAGGGTTGACGTCCGGCGGCCTGAGGTATTCAAAACGCCCTATTGAAAGGCGGGCTTCGCCCGGTCGGACCATTCCAAGAGTCGGACCGGGAGGGCGGAACATTAGACGAGGGCAGGAAACATGGACTCCCAATCAACCGCGATGACCGACGGCTTCCACCTGGTGGTGGACGCGTTGAAGCTGAACGGCATCGACACGATTTACACGGTCGCTGGCATTCCGATCACCGACCTCCTGCGCCTGGCGCACGCCGAGGGCATCCGGGTCTTCGGCTTCCGGCACGAGGCGAACGCCGGCAATGCCGCCGCGATCGCCGGCTACCTGACGCAGAAGCCCGGCATCTGCATGACCGTCTCCGCGCCGGGCTTCCTCAACGGCCTCGTCGCCCTCGCCAACGCCACCACCAATTGCTTCCCGATGATCCTGGTCAGCGGCTCGAGCGAACGCCACATCGTCGATCTCGAGCAGGGCGACTACGAGGAAATGGACCAGATGGCGGCGGCGAAGCCCTTCGCCAAGGCGTCGTTCCGTGTCAACCGCGTTCAGGATATCGGCGTCGGCTTTGCGCGTGCGATCCATGCCGCGTCCTCCGGCCGGCCCGGCGGCGTCTATCTCGACCTGCCCGCGGCGGTGCTCGGCTCGACGCTCGAGCTCTCCGCCGCCAAGAAGTCGCTGATCAAGGTCGTCGATCCGGCGCCCGCTTCGATCCCGTCGCCGGAATCGATCACCCGCGCGCTCAACCTGCTGGGTAAGGCGGAAAAGCCGCTCATCCTCCTCGGCAAGGGCGCGGCCTACGCCCAGGCCGACAAGGACATCCGCGCCTTCGTCGAGCAGACCGGCATTCCGTTCCTGCCGATGTCGATGGCCAAGGGCCTGCTGCCCGATGACCATGCGCAATCGGCGGCCGCGGCGCGCTCCTTCGCGCTCAAGAACGCCGACGTCGTCATGCTGGTTGGTGCGCGCCTCAACTGGCTCCTGTCGCACGGCAAGCCGCCGACCTGGAACGAGAACACGCGCTTCGTCCAGGTCGACATCGCGGCCAACGAGATCGACAGCAACCGGCCGATCGAGGCGCCGGTCGTCGGCGACATCAAGTCGGCCATGGCCGCGTTCCTCGCCGCCATGAAGCCCGGCCAGATCAAGCCGAGCGCCGCGTGGCTCGGCAGCGTCGCCGAGCAGAAGCAGAAGAACGTCGAGAAGATGGCGGCGCGGCTCAACGCCGATCCGACGCCGATGAATTTCTCCAGCGCCCTGCGCGCCGTGCGCAGCGCCCTCAGCAACCGGCCCGACGTCTACGTCGTCAACGAAGGCGCCAACACGCTCGACTTCGGCCGCAACATCCTCGACATGAAGGAGCCGCGCCATCGCCTGGACAGCGGCACCTGGGGCGTCATGGGCATCGGCATGGGCTATGCCGTCGGCGCCGCCACGGTCAGCGGCAAGCCGGTCGTCGCCGTCGAAGGCGACAGCGCCTTCGGCTTCTGCGGCATGGAGATCGAGACGATCTGCCGCTACAAGCTGCCGGTCGTCACCATCATCTTCAACAACAGCGGCATCTATCGCGGCGACTTGCCCGGCACCGCGCCGTCGCCGACCGGCCTGCAGCCGAATTCGCGCTACGACAAGATGATCGAGGCCTTCGGCGGCAAGGGCTATCACGTCGAGAAGACGGCCGACCTGCAGAAGGCGGTGAGCGAGGCGATCGCCTCCGGCAAGCCGGCGCTCATCAACGCCGTCATCGATCCGACGGCGGGCACCGAGAGCGGCCACATCCAGAGCCTCAATCCCAAGAGCGCGCTCGCCAAGGCGCATAGCTGACGCGAACGCGACCGCATCCGGTCGCGACGCTCTTTCACCAAACCCTCTCTCCGGCAACGGGGAGAGGGTTTTTTCTTTTCTGACGCCTTGGGCCTTCTGCTTCCCTCGCCCCTTCGACTTTTTCCCTCTCCCCCGTGTCGGGGGAGATATAGCTTAGCCGGCCGCGGTTCCGCTTCTTGACCACAGGAAGGCATATCTGCCTGCTGGAGGAGGTACCGATGATGCTGCTCCCAAAAAGAGAGCGACCAAAACCACCGGAAAAGATGCGGCACGTCCAGCTACGAACTTCCAGGCAAGATGCGACAAGTGTCGGCTAAAAGACAATTTCGATCCTAAGCCGCGGCCGGCCGAGTTCTTAGATCGGGGCCAGGCCAGAGAGCGACCGCACGACCAAGCAGTTCGCGGCCCCGCGTTTCAATGGAGCGCTCGTCCCAAGTTTCCATTTTCTGGAGTTGAAGATTGATCGGCAGGAGGGACGCCGCTAACAGGGCTGGTTTCTTCTCCACCCATGCGCTGTTGGATATCGAGGAATTTAGACTCTGGGTCAAAATGGTGAGATTGCCAAACGTCTGGAGTGTTCGGTCCCTCGTTCGGCTTGGTTCAACTCTAGGATCGGTTTCGTCGGCATCGCCCAGCCAGAGTTCTGTAGCAGATATGCCAGTGGACCCGTCTGTCAGCGGCCAATGCTCGGTCCACTGTTGAGGCATGACGTGTTCGACAGTGAGGGGGGCAGAAATCTCTATCGTCTCGGTCTTAGCGTTTGCGTAGGTGGCGTTAAGCCTGCTCAATATGTAAACAACCTTCGGGTTGTTCATCGTCTGGTATACGTGGCGACCGATCCACGCTTCCGAGAACATTTCATCACTGGGCCACTCAGAAGAGTCGCCCGTGAACTGCGAAAGATACTTCCTAACATCTTGGGCCGAGGTGCCAGTCGCTTCGAGCGCCTTAGTCAACTGTAAGAACACCCTGTTGTAATTTTTGGTGGTTAGGCCACACACGGCTCTGCGCAACAAGTACGACTGAAGGATCGTCGTTATAGCAATCCAGTCGTCATCGGCGATTTTTCTGTCCAGCAGGAAAAGCAAGAATGGATACACTGTGCTGATGTCAAACGCTTCAAGGAATTTCGCTAGTGGGTGCAGTACGTCGTCCTTTTGACTGTCAATAAGACGGCGAAAGTCATCGCCCTGTCTCGCAAGCGTCGCGAGCTCCTCGCGAATGTTAGAAAATGGCCGTGCATGCTCTACCCAGAATTTGTACTCCACGAACAGATGCTTAACCGGAATATCGACGCCTTGGCGGCTCGCCAAAAAGTGTTGCATGAAAAGATCGCTGCGAGGTCGCGATAGGCGGCCCTGCCGTATTTCGTGTCGCCAAAACGGGTCGTCAAACCGACGCCAGTATTCTTCATATAAAGCTTCTTGCGCTTCGTTTTGCCTGCTCGCCCGAAGGAATATATAATTTCTAAGAAGATCAGCTGGCAATAGGGGTTCTCCACGCGCATTCAGGGTCTCGAAGATGACCTGCGCATCATCTTCCCTATCCAGATCAATGATCGCGACCTTGATCGAATTTTTGAGCGCGTGAAAGCAAGTCACCAAACGATCTGAAAGGGGTGTGGCGGCCCTTATCGGTTCTTCACCGTCGGCGCCTTTGAAAAACGTCATGATCTCATCGTAGAAGAAGAAATACGCTTCGACCATTCGCGGGCGCGGCTCGTATTTCCGTGAATATTTTCGGCGCACGAGTGGATGGCCTTTTTCCAACTCCGCACGCGACCGGCACAAGATAACGTCTCGAAATTGCGGACGATCTAATTGCGTCGGCCACACCTTAAATTGATCCACCTGCGGATTGGCCATCATCCCTTTGTTCAGGATGTAAGCGTCGCACTCGGCTGCGAGCTCATCGCATTTTTCGTATGTGCAAAAGTCTCTGAATGCTGCCAGGAAAATCTGGAGGGTTGTAAGGCGTTGTTGGCCGTCGATGACTTGGCGCTTTTCGACATGAGTTGTCGGCGTCTGTTTTTGGTCTAGCACCATCGCGCCGAGGAAATGAACCGGTGCGTCCGCGCGCGCCTCAAGGCTTTCAATGAATTTTCTGGAGATGTCCTCCCAAAGCGGCTCCCATTGCTGTTCCTGATTCCAGACGTACTGCCGCTGGAACAGCGGAACCTCTAGCCGTCTCTTTTCACCGAATAGACCCAGCAGCGGAAAAGCATCGGCCTTCATTTCCCCTCCCTCTTATTTAGCCTTTTAGCGTCGCTCTGCGCCGGACGGGCCGATGATACCCTCTATCGCGGTCCTGATTGTGCCGTTTTTAACGGGGTCTATTCGATCGGCTTCCGCGAGAGGGTGAGGGGGATCGAACCACGGAGGCACAAAGCGCGCGGAGAAGAATCGAATCTCCGTGTCCTCCGTGTCTCCGTGGTGGATTTTGGAGTCGACCGATAAAGCCCTACCGCCGCTTCGTCCGTTTGGTCGGCGCCGCGGCGAGCGGATCGTCGGGCCACGGATGCCGCGGATAGCGGCCGCGCATCTCGCCGCGCACCTGCGGATAGGCGTTGCGCCAGAAGCCGGCGAGGTCTTGCGTCACGGCGAGCGGCCGTCCCGCCGGCGATAGCAGATGGATCAGCAGCTTGACCCGGCCGTCGACCACCGCCGGACTTTCGCGCGCGCCGAACATCTCCTGGAGCTTGACCGCCAGCACCGGCGTCTCGCCGGCATAGTCGATGGCGATGCGCGAGCCGCTCGGCGCGGTGACGTGCGTCGGCGCCAGGCGGTCGAGCGTGCGGCGCTGCTCGTAGAACAGCCGCGCGGCTAATATTTCCGCCAGGTCCAATCCGGCGAGCTGCGCGCGCCGCGTGATGCCGCTTATATAAGGCGCGAGCCACTCGTCGAGGCTCGCCGACAGCGCCGCGTCCGACCAATCCGGCCACGCTTCGCCGTCGATGCGGCGCAGGAACGCGATGCGCGCGCGCAAACTCTCCGCATCGCGACTCCACGGCAGCGCGCCGATGCCAAGCGCGCGAACGCCCTCCGCCATCGCCGCCGCCATAAGCGCCGGATCGCCCTTGGCCAGCGGCTTGTCCTCCAGCACCAGCGCGCCCAGCGTCGCGCGCCGCCGCGCCAGCACCGCCTCGGCGCGTGCATCCCACGCGATCGTGTCCGCGGTCGCAATCAAATCTCCAAAATCCTCGTCGATCTCGTCGCGCGTCAATTTCGCCGCGAGAAAAATCCGCGCGTTGCGCTGCGCCGCGTCGAGATCGGCCACCGCGAGAAACTCCGCGCCGGCCAGCGGATCGCCTGCCGGCAATTCCGCGCCCTTGCCGTTGGCGAGCAGGAATTGGCCCGCCGCGCCCGGCCGCTTCTGCGCGACGCGGTCGGGATAGGCCAGGGCGAGCAGCCGTCCGGTCTCGCGCACGTCGAAGCCTTCGCCGCGAATGCCGAGGCGCTGGCGCAGTTGCCGCGCCGCGTCGCGCGCGCGCTCGAGCCCGCCGTGGTCGAGCGTCATGCCCGCCGGCAGATGCTTCGCCGCGCCCCGTTCGGCCATCAGCTCGACGCGCAAGCGGAAATCGGCGTCGCGCGACGCGGGCGCAGCGCGCAAGATATCGCGCTCCATCAGCAGCGCCGCGATCGCGCAGGCCAGCGCGCCGCTGCCGCGCTCTTTTCCCCGCAATGCCATATGCGCCAGGCGCGGATGTAATCCCAGTCCGGCCATCGCCTTGCCATGCGCCGTGATCTTGTTCGCTGCGTCGAGCGCGCCCAATTCGCGCAGCAGGTTTTGCGCCTCGGCATAGGCGGCTTCGGGCGGCGGATCGAGAAACGCCAGATCGCGCGGATCGGCCGCGCCCCATTGCGCCAGCGCTAATGCCAAAGGCGCGAGATCGGCTTGCAGAATCTCCGGCGCGTTGAATGGCGCGAGCTGCATCTCCTCGCGCGCCGGCCACAGCCGATACGCCACGCCCGGCTCGAGCCGTCCGGCGCGGCCGCTGCGCTGCTTCGCCGAAGCCTGCGACACGCGCAGCGTAACCAGGCGTTCCATGCCGCTCGCCGGATCGAAGCGCGGCGCGCGCATCAAGCCGCCGTCGATCACCACGCGGATGCCTTCGATGGTGAGACTCGTTTCGGCAATCGACGTCGCCAGCACGACCTTGCGCTTGCCCGGCGGTGCCGGCTTGATCGCCTCGTCCTGCGCCTGCGGCGGCAGATCGCCATAGAGCGGCGCGACCGTGACGCCGTCGGCCAAGTCGCTCTCCAGCACGCGCGCGACGCGGCGGATCTCGGCGCCGCCCGGCAGGAACACCAGCACGCTGCCGCTGTCGTCGGCGAGCGCGCGGCGCACCGCCGCCGCGACCGCGGCCGCGAAGCGCTCCGGCGCGGGGCGATCCAGGTTCCGGATTTCGACCGGAAACATCTTGCCCGCGCTGGCGATCACCTTTGCGTCGCCGAGCAGCGCCGCGACCTTCTCCCCCTCCAGCGTCGCCGACATCACCAGCAGCCGCAGGTCCGGTCGCAGATGCCGCCGCGTCTCGAGCGCGAGCGCCAGGCCCAGATCGGCTTCGAGGCTGCGCTCGTGGAACTCGTCGAAGATCAGGCCGCCGACGCCGTCGAGCGCCGGGTCGTCCTCGATCATGCGCGGCAGGATGCCTTCGGTCAGCACCTCGATCCGCGTCTGGGGTCCGATGCGGCTTTCGAGCCGCGTGCGGAATCCCACCGTTTCGCCCGCGCTCTCGCCGAGTAGGCTCGCCATGCGCCGCGCCGCCGCGCGCGTCGCCAGCCGCCGCGGCTCCAGCATCAAAAGCTTTTTGCCCGCCAGCCACGGCGCGCCGAGCAAGGCCAAGGGCACCAGCGTCGTCTTGCCGGCGCCGGGCGGCGCCTCCAGCACCGCGACGCCGCGCGTTGCCAGCGCCGCCGCGAGGTCCAGCAGCGCCTCGGCGACCGGCAGGCCGCGCGCAGCCGCGGCGAAATCGAAACGCGCGGTCAAAGCCCGGTGACGAACTTGGCCATCACGACGATGATCGCGATCTGCATCGCGCCTTGCAGCGCCGTGTGATGCACGTAGCGCCGCATCAGCCGCTTGATCCGCTCGGCGTCCGGCTGCGGCTTCTGCATTTCGAGGCAGACCATCAGATTGGTCGGCAGCAGGATGCCGAGACCCTGCACGGTCAGGATCGCGATGATGATCAGCGCGGCGTCGACCCAGAGATGCGCCGGATATTCGACGTCGAGGAAGCCCAGCTGCTTCGCCAGGAAATAGCCGGCGGTGCCGGTGACGATCGCCAGCGTCGGCATCAGGAACAGCATGCGCGGGATGAGGCGCACGGCGATGGCGCGCCGCGCCGGCACGTCGGTCTGGCGCAGCACGGGGCCGAGCACGAAGCCCATGAAGATGTCGATGCCGGTCCACATCACGCCCGTCATGACGTGGACGAAATTCAGGAAGAAGGTGTTGCCGGCGACAATCGCGGCGATCATCACGGCGAATGCCAGCGCGACCCAGCGCAGGTTCTTCCACGGGATGAGCTGCGTGCCGCCTTCCGCGGCGATTTGGGTGGCCGTCATGCGCCGATCATAGCGCAAACCCGGCGCCGGCAAGAGCCAATGGATAGGTTTGAGACTTGCACGACGATCCTGCGTGCTTCGACAAGCTCATCCTTCGAGACGCCACGCGCCTTCATCGTGAGCGCAGCGTTTCTTGAAGGAGAGGGCGCGTGGCTCCTCAGGATGAGGACATTTCTTTATGGCACAAAGAAAAGCGCCTCATCCTGAGCGCGCACCCGCAGGGTGCGCAGTCGAAGGACGCACGGCGCCGATCCCATCAATCAAACCGATCCACCACCCCACAAGAGCCGCGCTTGCCGCCGCCGCCGTCGGCCCGGCATACTTCCGGCGGATGAACACGAAAGCGCTCATCGCCATCGTCGCCGCCGTGATCGCCGTGATCGTGCTGTCGCAGCTTCTCTTCGAGTTCTATGATTGGAACCGGCAGCAGGCCTGCGCCACCGGCGGCGGCCGCAACTGCGCGCCACGCATTCCATTGAACCAGCACGATTGAGGTCGCCATGGCCGACACCACCGAGAAGAAGCCGACCGACAAGACCGACGCCGAATGGCAGGCTCAGCTCACGCCCGAGCAGTACCGCATCGCGCGCAAGAAGGGCACCGAGCGCGCCTTCACCGGCCAGTACTGGGACGACCACACGCCGGGCACCTATGTCTGTGTCTGCTGCGGCGAGCCGCTCTTCGGCTCCGACACCAAGTTCGAATCCGGCACCGGCTGGCCCAGCTTCTACCAGCCGATGGACAAGGGCGCGGTGAAGACCGCGGACGACAGCAGCTTCTTCATGCGCCGCACCGAGGCTGTGTGCGCGAAGTGCAACGCACATCTCGGCCACGTCTTCCCCGATGGGCCGAAGCCGACCGGCCTGCGCTATTGCATCAACTCGGCATCGCTCAAGTTGATGCCGAAGGACGCGAAGAAGACGTAGCCGGCTCGCGGTCCGCGGCGGCGTGACGGCGCATGGGCGAGGCCGAAGATTTCACCGGCACCATGGCGGTGCTTCCCGCGCATCGCATCGACGCCGCGCGGCTCGGCGACTGGATGCGCGCGTACATCGCCGGGTTCTCCGGCACGCCGGCGATCGAGCAGTTCAAGGGCGGCCAATCCAATCCGACGTATCGCATCGAATCCGGCGGCCGGCGCTACGTGCTGCGGCGCAAGCCGCCCGGCAAGCTGCTGCCGTCGGCGCACGCCGTCGACCGCGAGTTCCGCGTGATCAGCGCGCTTGCGGCCACCGGCTTCCCGGTGCCGCGCGCCGACGCGCTCTGCCTCGACGCGAGCGTCATCGGCACCGCGTTCTACGTGATGGATTACGTCGACGGCCGCGTGTTCTGGGATCCGACGCTGCCCGGATTGTCGCCGGCCGAGCGCGGCGCGATCTACGACGCGATGAACGAGACCATCGCACGGCTGCATGGCATCGACTACGCCGCGATCGGCCTCGGCGATTTCGGTCGGCCGGGCGGCTACGTCAAACGCCAGATCGAGCGCTGGACCAAGCAATATCGCGCCTCGGAGACCGAGCGCATCGCCGCCATGGATCGCCTGATCGAGTGGTTGCCGGCGCACGCGCCCGACGACGCGACCACGTCGCTCGTCCACGGCGATTTCCGCATGGATAATATGATCTTCGACCGGCATGCGCCGCGCGTGCTTGCGGTGCTCGATTGGGAGCTGTCGACGCTCGGCGATCCGGTCGGCGACTTCGCCTATCACGCGATGGCCTGGCGCCTCGGTCCCGAATCCTATCGCGGCCTGCTCGGCCAGGACCTCGCGGCGCTCGGCATTCCGAGCGAGGCCGAGTATTGCGCGCGCTATTGCGCACGCACCTGGCGCGCGGCGCTCGCGCATTGGGACTTCTACATCGCCTATAACATGTTCAGGCTGGCGGCGATCCTCCAGGGCATCATGGGCCGCGTCGTCGAAGGCACCGCCGCCAATGCGCGCGCCCGCGAGTCGGGCGGCCGTGCGCGGGCCATGGCCGAAGCCGGCTGGCGCCAGGTCGAGGCGATCAAGAACCACAGCATTTAATTGTGGAATTGGCCGCGGGCGGGTGCGAACGCGCCGCTTTCGCAGTGGCGTTCACACCTAATCCCCAGAATATTTTGAATATATTCGCATTCTAAATTCGCGGTTAGGGTCCTCTGGAATAAGGCGGCTGCTCAGACCGCCGAAGGGAGGCCGCGCATTCCATCCAGCGCACCGCAGGGCGAACGATTGCGACGCGCACACACAGCGCGCGTCGCGTCGACGCGTCGGCGCGATGCGGGTTGGCCGAGCCGGGCGACGAAGAACGACCAGGGAGGGAACCACCGATGAGCAATACGCCACGCATTCGCGACGCGCTCAGCCGCCGCAGCCTGTTACGCCAAGCGGGTATTGCGGGACTCGCGACCGTCGCGGCGCCGGCCTGGGCGCAGACCATGGTCGATCTGCCGTTTCCCGGCGGCGTCGGCGAGCGGCCGATCACCACCGCGTTTCCGCAAAAGGGTGCGATGATTCTCCAGCGCACGCGTCCGCCGCTGCTCGAGACGCCGTTCGAGGTCTTCGACAAGGGCGTGTTCACGCCCAATGATCGCTTCTTCGTGCGCTGGCACTGGGCGGTGATTCCGACGAGCGTCGACGTCGACACCTTCCGCCTCAATGTCCGCGGCCAGGTGAACAAGCCGCTGTCGCTGACGCTGAAAGACGTTCTGGCGCTGCCGCGCATCGAATACGCCGCGGTCAACCAGTGCTCGGGCAACTCGCGCGGCTTCTTCGCGCCGCGTGTCGCCGGCGGCGAATGGGGCAACGGCGCCATGGGCAACGCGCGCTGGAGCGGCGTGCGCCTCAAGGACGTGCTCGATCGTGCCGGCGTCAAGCCGGGCGCGGTGCAGGTCCGCTTCAACGGCCTCGACAAGCCGGTCGTGAAGGACGGCCCGGATTTCATCAAGTCGCTCGCCGTCGATCATGCGCGCGACGGCGAGGTGATGATCGCCTATGCCATGAACGGCGAACCGCTGCCGCTGCTCAATGGCTTCCCACTCCGGGTGATCGTGCCCGGCTGGTATGCGACCTACTGGATGAAGATGCTCAACGACATCGAGGTGCTGGACAGTCCGGACACCAATTTCTGGATGAAGACCGCCTACACCATACCGGACACGCCGCACGCCGACATGAAGCCGGGTCAGGCGAGCGTCAAGATGGTGCCGATCAACCGGATGGATCCGCGGTCGTTCATCACCAACGTCAAGTCGGGCGAGACCATTCCGGCCGGCAAGCCGGCGGTCGTCCGCGGCATCGCCTTCGGCGGCGACACCGGCGTCAAGCGCGTCGACTTTTCGGCTGACGGCGGCAAGACGTGGCACGCGACGCAGCTCGGCAAGGACGAGGGCAAATACGGCTTCCGGCGCTGGGAAACGCGCTTCACGCCGAAAGCGAAAGGCCCGGCCACGCTGATGGTCCGTTGCACCAACAGCAGCGGCGAGGCGCAGCCGACCACGGCAAACTGGAACCCCGCTGGGTTCATGCGCAACCTCATCGAATCAACCCAGATCTCGGTCGCGTGAGGGGGCCGCACATGACGCGCAAAATCCTGTCGCTCGTCCTCGTTTCCGGCATCGCCGTGGCCGCGCTCAGCGTCCAGGCGAAGGCCCCCGTCGCCTTGAAATCGGTCAGCGTCACGCTGCCGAAGAGCACCCGCACGCTGCCCGACGGTCCCAACGTGAAGGTCGTGCACGACACCTGCCTCGGCTGTCACTCCGCCGGCATGATCCTCAGCCAGCCGACGATCGCGAAGGCCGGCTGGGAGGTCGAGGTCAACAAGATGAAGAACGTCTATAAGGCGCCGGTGGACCCCAAGAACATCCCGGCCATCGTCGAATACCTGACGGCGGTGAAAGGTCCGAAGTAAGCGGCCGCAAAAAATGGTAATGCCTCAGTTTGGCCTCATCCTGAGGAGCCCGCGCCCTCGATGCTTCGAGACGCTACGCTCCTCAGCATGAGGGCGCGGGGCGTCTCGAAGGAGGGCCAAACTGAGACACCGCGCAAAAAATCCTGGCGTTGTCCCGGCGGTTCCGGTCCTTTAGTCGGAACCGCCGGAGGCAGGTGATGGCCCGGAAATCCTCGCGCGAAGGTTCGCCGTCGTTGAGTGCCCTCGGGCCGAACCAGCGGGTTCTGCTGGCGGTGGTCGTCGGCGCGGCCGTGGCATGGGCGATCTGGCGCAGCCTGCCGTTTCCCTATCCGCTGGCGATCGGCTGGATCGTGGGCGTGGCATTCTTCCTCGGCAGCACCGCAATGATCCTGGCCAAGGCGACGCCCGATCACATGCGCGCCCGCGCGCGCAAGCAGGACCCGCTCCGGGCGGTGCTGTTTTCCGTTGTGGTCGCCGCGGCGGCCGTCAGCTTCGTGGCACTCGGCTTCATGCTGGAGCACAAAGGCACGGCCCAAATGCCGGCCGGGCCGCGCATCGTCGTCGCCGGCTTCGCGGTGCTCGCGTCTTGGCTGCTGACGCATACGATTTTCGCGCTGCATTACGCCCACCGCTACTATGGCGACGATCCGGCGCGCAAAGGCGTGCAGGACCGCGGCGGCCTGCTGTTCCCGACCGAAGCCGTTCCGGACTTCTGGGACTTTCTCTATTTCTCGTTCGTCGTTGGCATGACCTGCCAGGTTTCCGACGTGCAGGTGACGTCGCGGCACATGCGGCGGCTGACCCTCGGACACGGTGTCTTGGCGTTCCTCTTCAACGCCGTGATCCTGGCGCTCGCGGTCAATTTCATCGCCGGCGCGGTTTAAGGGCGCGCAGCGGCATACCGCGGGCGGTCATAGGCATAATCTTGCTGACGCGGATGTCACGGCATAGGATATCAGCCATGAACGAGCTCGTTTTCGAAGTCACGCAGGAAAGCGACGGCGGTTTCGTCGCCGAGGCGCTCGGCGAGAGCATTTTCACCGAGGCCGACACGTGGGACGAGCTGCGCGCCAACGTTCGCGAGGTGGTGGCGGCATTCTATTTCGACCGGACGGCGCCCGCTCGCCTGAGGCTGCATCTGGTGCGGGACGAAGTTCTCGCGTGAAGCTGCCCCGCGACGTGAGCGGCCGGGAGCTCGCGAAGGTGCTCATCCAAAGCTGGGGTTACCGCCAGGTCCATCAAGTCGGCAGTCATATCATTTTGCAGACCGATCAGCCGACGCCTCACCGGCTGTCGGTGCCCGATCACAACTCGCTACGGGTCGGCACGCTGAACGGTATCTTGCGCGCCGTGGCCGAGGTCAAGCGCATTTCCCGCGAAGACATCGTGGCGTCGCTTTAGCGAAGTACCGGTGCGGTGTGACTGGTGATTCGGTCGCGCTTCAGGACGCCTTGGCCAAGGCTCGTTGCACCGCTTGGGGGTCGCGGTCGATGACCACCAGATAGGCGCGGGCCAGGCCTTGCGGCTGCCGCTCGCCCTGTTCCCAGTTGCGCACGTACTTGATGCTGAATCCGAAGCGCGCCGCGAACGCCGCCTGGCTCATGCCGAGCTTGCCGCGGATAGCCCGAACGTTGACCAGGTCCGGGACCTCGACCTTGACGACCGTCTCGCGCCGCGCGGCCTTGAGGCCGCGCGCATGCGCAACGGCATTCCGCATGCCCAGGATGAGTTCCTTGCCATCGAGCCTCTTTTTCATCGCACGCTCCTTTGCCGCATCCGCCGCCGCGCCGCCGCTTTCAGTTCCTCGGCGGGTGAAAAGAGAGCCGTGCGCGCTTCCCCCAGGCGTCGAGTCGACGCTGGAGCATCCTACCGGGCGGACGAAAGCGAGGGAAGGCGAGCCCTGCTGCGTACGTTTACGCCTCAACGTACTCGGCGATGCTGTTGGGCGAGGGAACGGGCAGGCCGTCTTCCTTCAGCCCGTCGATGTGGAAGCGGATCGCGTCGCGGATTTCCTTCTCAACTTCTTTGATGCTCGTGCCGGTCGCGACGCAGCCGGGCAGGTCCGGCACATAGGCCGAATAGTTCTTCTCGGCTTTTTCGATCACCACGGCGTAGCGCATCGCTGTGTCTCCTTTGGCGGCCATCCTAGCGGGCCCGTCAAGTCTGACGGAGCATACTGCAACGAATCCGCGACCAAAAACCCCTTGCCAGCACGACGCGGCAGGCACAGATTCCACGGTGGCTGGGGTGCCGGCACTGCGCCGGCTGAGATCATACCCACGGAACCTGTCTGGATAATGCCAGCGAAGGGAGCCCGCCGTGCACGACCAGATCACCAAGTCTTCGTCCAATCCCATTGCGATCATCGGCGGCGGTGCGATCGGCCTTGCGATCGGCTGGCGCTTGGCGCAGCGCGGCGCGCCGGTTGCGATCTACGAGCGCGGCGAAGCCGGACACGGCGCTTCCTGGGCGGCCGCCGGAATGCTCGCGGCCGGCGTCGAGACCGAGCCGGGCGAGGCCGCGCTCGCGGTGCTCAATCGCCGCAGCTTGGCGCTGTGGCCGGAATTCGCGGCCGAGCTCGAGCAGGCTTCGGGCCTCTCGGTCGATTTGCGTCGCGAGGGCACGCTGATGTTGGCGCTCACCCGCGACGACGCGGCGCAGTTGCGCTTCACCTACGATTTCCAGCGCGAGCATGGCATCGCGCTCGAATGGCTCTCGGCGCGCGAGGCATTGGAGCGCGAGCCGCGCCTCAACCCGTCGCTCGCTGCGGCGGTCTATAGTCCGGACGATCACCAAGCCGATAACCGCATGCTGGTGCGCGCGCTGAAGCGCGCCTTTCTCGCCGCCGGCGGCACGCTGCGCGAGCATTCGCCGGTGACTGCGATCGACGTCGCGGCAGGCCGCGTCGCCGGCTTGCGCTTGGGCGAGACACGGGTCGCGGCCGAGACGGTCGTGCTCGCCGCCGGCGCCTGGTCGGGCGAGATCGGCGGCTTGCCGGCCGAGGCGCGCGCGCCGGTCCGGCCCGTGAAGGGCCAGATGCTCGCGCTCAAGATGGATCCGGCGGCGCCGCTGCTGCGCCACGTCGTCTGGGCGCCGCGCGCCTATCTCGTGCCGCGGCGCGACGGGCGGCTGATCGTCGGCGGCACGGTGGAGGAAAAGGGCTTCAACGCCGATCTCACCGCCGGCGGCGTGTTCGCGATGCTCGAGGGCGCGTGGCGCGCGCTCCCCGCCGTCGAGGAATTGCCGATCGACGAGATGTGGGTCGGGTTCCGGCCGGGTTCGCGCGACGACGCGCCGCTCTTGGGGCCGAGCGCGCTTGCCGGATTGGTCCACGCGACCGGCCATCATCGCAACGGCATCCTGCTGACGCCCGTGACGGCGGACCTCATCGCGCACTATTTGCTGTCGGGCGAGACCGACGCGGCGATGGCGCCCTTTACCCCTTCGCGTTTCCAGCCAAAGGTGCGCGCATGAGCGCGACCATCCGCGTGAACGGGCGGGACGAGCGGCTCGCGGCGGCGACGGTCGCCGAGCTTTTACGGGCCCGTGGGATCGAAAGACCGCGCGGCGTCGCCGTGGCGGTGAACGGCGCGGTGGTGCCGGCGCGGCGCTGGAGCGAGGTCGCGCTGGCGCCCGGCGACGCGATCGAGATCGTCAAACCCTTCGGCGGCGGCTGACATGGATACCGCAACCACAAACCGGCCGGCCGAGGCGCTGATCATCGCCGGAAAGACGTTCGCCTCGCGCCTGCTGATGGGCTCGGGCGGCTACCCCAACCAGCAAGTCCTGCTCGATGCCTTGGCGGCGGCCGAGCCGGCGCTGGTCACCGTTGCCATCCGCCGCATCAGCCTCGAAGCCTACGCCGAGAGCCTGGTCGACCTGCTCGACGAGAAATACACGCTGCTGCCCAACACCGCCGGCTGCATGACGGTGAAGGACGCCGTATTGACCGCCGAGCTCGGCCGCGAGGCGCTGCACACCGATTGGGTCAAGCTCGAAGTGATTGGCGATCGCGAGACCCAATATCCCGACGTCGAGCAACTGCTGCGCGCGACCGAGGAGCTGGTGAAGGCCGGCTTCACCGTGCTGCCCTATTGCAACGAGGACCCGGTGACCTGCCGCAAGCTCGCCGATGCCGGCGCCGCGGCGGTCATGCCGCTCGGCTCGCCGATCGGCAGCGGCCTCGGCATCGTCAATCCCTATGCCATCGAGCGTATCGTCGCGACCAGTCCGGTGCCGGTGATCCTCGACGCCGGCGTCGGCACGGCGTCCGACGCCGCACAGGCGATGGAGCTTGGCTGCGACGGCGTGCTGCTCAACACCGCGATCGCGAAAGCGCGCGATCCGCGCCGCATGGCGGCGGCGATGCGCGCCGCGGTCGCTGCCGGCCGCGACGCCCGGCTCGCCGGCCGCATTCCCAAGCGTTCGCAAGCGGAGCCGTCGAGTCCGCAGCTCGGCCTGATCGGCGGTTGAAGCTGCCGCATCCGCCACTGCTGGTGATCACCGACCGGCGCGCCGCGCGGCGGCCGCTTGAGGAAGTTGCGGCGGCCGCGTTCGCCGGCGGGTGTCGCTGGATGAGCTTGCGCGAGAAAGACATCGCGCATGACGAACGCGTCGCGCTGCTGCGAAAACTCGTGGTACTCGGGAAAGAGCATGGCGCGCGCGTGACGGTGCATGAGGACATCGCCGCGGCGCAGGCGACGGGCGCGGCGGGCGTGCATCTGCCGAGCGGCGGCTCGCCGATGGCAGCGCGCGCTGCACTCGGCGACGGCGCACTCATCGGCCTTTCGGCGCATGACTACGACGAAATTGTTCGCGCTGAGACCGAAGGCGCCGATTATGTGACCTTGAGTCCAGTGTTCGAGACCGCGTCCAAGCCGGGCTACGGTCCGGCGCTCGGCCTCGACGAGCTGGCCGATCTCGCCGCCAAATCGGTGGTGCCGGTGCTGGCGCTCGGCGGCATCGATGCCCGGACCGCCGCTGCCTGCTTGGCCGCCGGCGCGGCCGGAATCGCGGTCATGGGCGCGGTCATGGGCGCGGCCGATCCGCGCGCCACCACGTCTGCGCTCATTGCAGGGCTGGGTCTTTCCTAGGCTTGTTGCGGCGCGCGCCGGCCGCGCTTCATAGTGGCGCCCTGTTCTCGCTGCGCGAAGGAGAGGCGACGTGATCGAGCTGCATTACTGGCCGACGCCGAACGGACACAAGGTCACCATCTTCCTCGAGGAAGCTGGGCTGCCGTACCGGATCGTTCCGGTCAACATCTCGAAGGGCGACCAGTTCAAGCCCGAGTTCCTCAAGATCTCGCCCAACAATCGCATGCCGGCGATCATCGACGACGAGCCCACCGACAAGGGCCAGCCGATCAGCATCTTTGAGTCGGGCGCGATCCTGGTCTATCTCGCCGAGAAGACCGGCAAGTTCATGCCGAAGGATCTGCGTGGCCGCTTCGACGTGCTGCAATGGTTGTTCTGGCAGGTGGGCGGCCTCGGCCCGATGGCCGGACAGAACCATCACTTCGCGCTCTATGCGCCGGAAAAGCTGCCCTACGCGATCGACCGCTACGTCAAAGAGACCAGCCGGCTCTATGCCGTGCTCGACAAGCATCTCAAGGATCGCGAGTTCATCACCGGCGCCTATTCGATCGCCGACATGGCGTCTTATCCGTGGGTCGTTCCCTACGAGCGCCAGGGCCAGAAGCTGGAGGACTATCCGAACCTCAAGCGCTGGTTCGAAGCGATCAAGGCGCGGCCGGCGGTGCAGCGCGCCTACGCGAAGGGCGAACCGCTGCGCAGCCAGGCGGTGCCCAACACCAGCCCCGAAGCCCGCAAGCTGCTGTTCGGCCAGTCGGCGGCGACGGTGCGGCAGGCCTGACGCGTTCGCGACACCTGCCGTCAGCGCAGGATCGGCGAGTCCGGAGCGACGGCCGCTTCGGAAGGTCGGCGCTGCAAGGCCGGAGCCGGCGATTTCCGCGCGAGCGCCGCTTCCAGCGAAGCGGTTGCGCAAATCGCGGCAATGGCGACCGCGGCGCCGGAGATCACGTCGACCAGATAATGCCCGCCTTCCGTCAACACCGAGACGATCATCACGGCATTGAGCAGCACGGCCGCCGCAAGCGGCGCGCGGCGGTGCCGCACGGCGTAGACGAAGAGCACCGCGAGCGCCGTGTGGAACGACGGGAAATTGATCAATCCCGCGAGGCGCGCGAGATCGAGCGTGTGCATGGTTCCGGCGCGCATCGCCATGAAATCGTGGATCTGTCCGGTATCGGCGAACCGCATCGCGTCGTATTGCACCCAAGCGCCTGCGG
>Ga0307373_10001903_pt1 | contig 38444 bp, 35 predicted proteins | sample OX2MG_FD_202534 | JGI IMG/M metagenome (GOLD analysis project Ga0307373, IMG submission 202534) | Soil microbial communities from Risofladan, Vaasa, Finland - OX-2 | ecosystem: Environmental > Terrestrial > Soil > Coastal area > Acid sulfate soil | place: Finland: Risofladan, Vaasa | collected...
GCGCCAGGCCGTGCGGGCTGCAATGGTGGGAAAACCCCGCCATCTTGCCGGGGATAATCGGTGAGACCACGCCGGCTCCGGCAGCCGCGGCAATGGCCTTGCTGCTGTCGCCGCAGGCGGCTGCCGCCGCTCCCTCGCCGGTACCCAGGAACATTGTGCGTTCCGCCGCCGAGCCTGCACGGCCGCCTGCGTTCCGCCGGCAGGTCCTTGCCCGTACCGCCACGGGTCCACCGACCGGGCCGCCCGCGATCCGGGCGCACCATGTCTGCTATGCCTGAACGACCGGGGCCAGAGCATGGCTGGCCCCGCCGTCCTGATTCGTGCCGACCGCAAATTCCCGTTGCCAGAGCCTGACACGGCAGTCCGATCGACCGCTCCGGCTGGTCCCCGCATTACTGAGTGACTCAGGGCAATAGGGAGATGGTGGAAGAGATCGACGGCTACTGGAGGGCGAGGATACCGTACGTCCTCGCAAGGCTGCGGTCGAGGAGATCAGCGGAGAAAACGCGGGGAGCAGCGGAACCCCTGCACCAGAGCCGCGAACGCCGCCCTCGCCACCGCAATGGTAAGAAGCCCATGCACCTGTACGGCTCACGCCGCCGCATCGCGCCGCTCGGCAACACCCCATGTCCAGCGGCGCCGCAAGTCCGTCGCCGCGCCCTACCCGTCGAGTCCCAACATCGCCCCGCCGCGGAACCGCGAACCCCGCACCTGCTCCGTCTCCCCCTCATCCCATGCAGCACCGTCTCGCACGCGGCGAAACGAGACACTGGTGAGACGCGCCTTCCATCAGCCATGCCACCGGTGAACGATGGCGACCCCGATCCGGCTGAAACCACTCCGGTGCTTCCAGTGCCACACGCTGGATGCCGCCGCAACGTGCCGGCGCGTGTCTTCCGCGGCCGAACATCACGCTCGCCACGGGCGGGAGCACATTTCGTCTCGGCCTCGGCCTGCGGCCCCCCTGCCCTTCCCCGGCCGCCACGGCCCAATGCGCCGGCAAGACCTCATGCACCTGTACCGGCCCGGCCCATCCCCGCTTCCTGGAGGACCAACCATCGGCTACGCTGCCTCGCCGCGATCAGGGGAGAGCATGTGGGATGGAACCAGTGGTGCGCGTCAGCGTCACGGTCACCTTCCTGCGGATGGACCGTCCGCCGGCCGAGGCGGCGCCTGCCCTGCCGCCCGGATGCCAGGTGGTGCGGCTCGAAGCGACCAGCGTGCCGTTCTACCGCTACCTCTACAACACGGTGGGCGCCGACTACGTGTGGTGGCTGCGCCGGGCGGTGCCGGACGACCACCTGGCCGCATTGTTGCGCGATCCGATGGTGTCGATCCACGTGCTGTATGCCGGCGGCGAACCGGGCGGATTCTTCGAACTGGATGCGCGGCTCCGGCCAGACATCAACCTGAGCTATTTCGGCCTGATGCCGCACGTGATCGGCAGCGGCATCGGCTATGCGTTCCTGCGCCAGGCGGTGGATACGGTGTGGCGCCAAGGCGCCCGCGGGATGACCGTGAACACCTGCACCGCCGATCATGCGCGCGCGATGCCGACCTATCTGCGGGCCGGGTTCCACGTCACCAGGCAGGTGCGTGAACTGTGGAACGTCCCGACGCGGCTCGGGCTGCGGATTCCGGACCATCTGCTGGCGTAAGGGCAGCAGCGCGGAGCAGCCCGTCATGCAGGGCGCATCGGTCGCCACCCCTGACAACTGCGCCGTCGCCGCGCATGATGGCGTTGGACTGGCTGGCGCCGGCGTCGGTGCGCGAGGACCTCGCCCACTCCCGGCGCAGCCGCATGAACCACCGAAGCCGAGCGGAACCGATGCTGGCAACCCTGGTCGCCTTGCTCGCCGCCGCGACGATCGCGGTACCGCTGTCGCGCCGCGCCGGCTTCGGCAGCGTGCTCGGCTATCTGGTGGCGGGCGTGGCGATCGGTCCCGCCGGACTGCGGCTGGTGACGGATGTCGGCGAGATCGCCGAGATCGCCAGCCTCGGCGTGGTCATGCTGCTGTTCCTGATCGGGTTGGAGCTGCGGCCGCAGCGGCTATGGGTGATGCGCCGGTCCCTGTTCGGACTGGGCACCGCGCAATTGCTCCTGTGCGGCGCGGCGCTGGCGGTACTGGCGCATGCAGCGGGCGTCGCCTGGACAGGCGCGGCGGTGCTGGGGGCCGGGCTGGCGATGTCCTCCACCGCCATCGTCCTGCCGCTGCTGGCCGAGCGCGATCTGCTGCGAAGCCGTGCCGGACGCGATGCCTTCGCCGTGCTGCTGTTCCAGGACCTCGCCTTCATCCCGCTGGTCGCGCTGGTCCCGCTGCTGGCCGGCCACGCGACGTTGCACCATGTGCCGTGGCTGGACGTGGCGCGCGCGGCGGTGGCGATCGTCGCGATCCTCGCCGGCGGTCGCTATCTGGTTCGCCCGCTGTTCCGCGCCGTCGGCGGCGCGCGTACGCCCGAGCTGTTCACCACGGTGGCGCTGCTGATCGTCACCGGCACGGCGTTGCTGGCCTCCGCCGCCGGACTGTCGCCGTCGCTCGGCGCGTTCATGGCGGGGGTGCTGCTGTCCGGTTCCGAATATCGCCACGAACTGGAAGCCGACATCGCACCGTTCGAGGGGCTGCTGCTGGGGTTCTTCTTCATCTCGGTGGGCATGTCCGCGGACCTGAGCCTGGCGCGCACCGCGCCATGGCTGCTGCTGGGTGGGACTGCCGCATTGCTGGGGGCCAAGTCGGCGATCCTCTATGGCCTGGCGCGCGTCGCACGGCAGGACGGCGCGAATGCGTTGCGCTTCGCTCTGGCATTGCCCCAGGCGAGCGAGTTCAGCTTCGTGCTGTTCGCCGCGGCGGTGGCGGTGGGCGCGCTGGACGCGCGGAACGCGCGGATGGCGACGCTGGTGGCGGCCGCGTCGATGCTGGCAACGCCGATCCTGTTCGCGGGCGCCGAGGCATGGGTGCTCCCGCTTCTGCGACCGCGGCGGCACGAGCCCGAATACGACAGGATCGAGGGCGAAGCGAACCCGGTGATCATCGCCGGCTTCGGCCGCATGGGACAGATCGTCGGCCGCGTGCTGCGGCTGCACAGCATTGCCTTCACCGCTTTGGAGCGCGATCAGGGCCAGGTCGATGTGGTGCGCCGCTTCGGCAACAAGGTGTATTTCGGCGATCCGACCCGCGCCGAGGTGCTGCGCGCCGCCGGTGCTGCGGGGGCAAAACTGCTGGTGGTGCTGCTGGACGACATGGAGGCGGTGCTGCGCACCGTGGACGTGGCACGGCGCAATTTTCCCCAGTTGAAGATCCTGGCACGGGCGCGCAACCGGCGGCACGCGCATCTGCTGATGGATCGCGGCGTGGACGGGCTGGTGCGCGAGACGTTCCATTCAAGCCTGGCGCTGGCGGAACAGGCGCTGACCGCATTGGGGATCGATGCGGACGCGGCGTCACGCGCGGTGGCGCTGTTCCGCGACCACGACGAGAAGACGCTGGTGGCCAGCCACGCGATCTACCGAGACGAACAGAAGCTGATCCAGACCGCACAGGATGCGGCGGCGGAGCTGGAGGGTTTGTTCGAGGCGGATCGGGAGCGGTGATGGTCCAGGCTCGAACGTCGGACCGGATCGAATCCGAGGCTCGTTGTCTGGTCGCGGATCCACCTTGCGGCCGATCTGGCATGCCGGCACCGGCATTTGGTTCCGGCGGTCCTGATCCGTCAAACGACGTTCGGGGTCCAGTGCGTCATGCGGCACGCCCGGAACGATCAACCCATCGCCTGCCGACGGCCGCCGCGCGGCACTGTGCCGCGGTGCCCGAACGACTCCGTCCCGACAATGAGCCTGTTCGGCACGGACCCGGATCGTCGGCGGCTGCTCCGGCGGAAACCGGCAGGGCGCCCACTCACCGTGCCGGCCGTTCCGGCGCGCGGGCATGCGAGCCGCCATGCTCCGGCCATTCCCACGCACCGTCCACGTCCACCCCCTTGGCCCGCAGCATCCCGACATGATCCTCCGCGTTGTCCCGCGGCTGGTAGCCGAGAAACTCCCAGTTCGGATCGAACGTTTTGATCCGCGCGTTGTTGGAGTAGCCGTTCACCACCAGACACCCGGGATCGGGATGGCGCAGCGCGCGATCCACCAGCCGCGCCACGTCGGCCGGGCTCAGCCACGTCGCCAGCGAGCGCTGGTCGATCGGCAGCGTGCGGAACGTGCCGATGCGCAGCGACACCGAGCGGATGCCGTGCCGTTCGAAATATTCGCGCAGCATCGTCTCGCCGAACACCTTGAACGCGCCGTACAGGCTGTCGGGCCGCGGCGGCAGCGCCGGGGAGACGCGTTCGGTAACCGGATAGCAGCCGAACGCGTGGTTGCTGCTGGCATAGACGATGCGCTGCACGCCGCCGAGCCGTGCCGCCTCGAACACGTCGAACACGCCGCGCACGTTGACGCGGAACAGGTCCTCCAGCGTGTAGTCGCCGCCGACGCCGGTCATGTACACCACGGCCCGCACGCCCTGCATCATGCGTTCGAGTGCGCCTCGGTCGCCGATGTCGGTGACGAAGGATTCCTCGTTATTGGCCGGATCGACGATCGGGCGGATATCGGTAAGGCGCAGATGCCGCCAGGCGGGCCGCAACCCGATGCGCAGCGCCGTGCCGATCGCGCCGGCCGCACCGGTGATCAGCACGCGGTCATTGGTTGGGTCGATCATGCTGGGATCCTCCCGGTCATCGGTCGCCTGGCCGCCGGGCGACCCGGTCACCCTCACGCTCACCCTCGGCGCGGACGCGACTTGATCTCCCGCTCGCGCGGGACAGGTGTCCTATCGCGCCTCGCCGGCGAACCCCCGTTGCAACTCCGCCAGCCGGTCCAGCGCTGCCGTCGGCAATGGCCCCTTCCGCACCGCCGCCAGCGATTGCTCGAATTGCTCCGGCGTCGCCATGCCCACCAGGATCGTGCCCATAGCCGAATGCGAAATGGCGAAGCGCACCGCCGCTTCGGCGAGCGAGTCTGCAAATCCCTCGGTCACCAGTGGCATCAGCCGGCGCGCCCGCGCCAGGTCCGCATCGTAACTATGCGCCGAGCCGATCGGCTCCGGCGCCGCCCCGGCGATCGGATGGCGATCGGCCACGCCGGACAGCGCGCCGGCGGCCAGCACGCGGATGCCGATCACGCCGACACCGGCAGCCTTTGTGTGCTCGAAAAGTCGGGAATAATCCTGCGCCGGATAGCCCGCCGGCAGCGCCACCGCCGCGCTGGGGTTCAGCATGTTGTAGCTGACCTGCGCGCTGTCGAAATCGCCGGCGTCGATCACCTGGCGCAGCGCCGCCGTATCCCCGACCGCGGTAATCCCCAGGAACCGGATCTTGCCCTGCGCGCGCAGCGTCTGGAACGCCGGGACGACCTCGCCCAGCACCTGCTTGACGCTCAGCGTCTCGCCGCCGCCGGCGGTGCTGATCGCGTTGTGCAGGTGGAAGATGTCCACCCGTTCCAGCCGCAGCCGTCGCAGGCTGGCTTCCAGAGACTCTGCCGCCGCAGCGGCGATGCGGCCGAAATCCGCCGCAGGCAGCCGCACCTTGGTGCCGACGATTGCGTTCCGCGGCTTCAGCGTCGCCAGCACACGGCCGAGGTTTTTCTCCGACTCGCCGTTGCCGTACTGCACCGCTGTGTCGAAGTAGTTCACCCCGGCTTCCAGCGCGCGCGCCACCGCCTTGTCCTGGTCGGCCGGCGCGCCGCGCACCATCAGCCCGCCGACCCCGCCGCAGCCGAATCCGAGCAGCGAAATCTGCAGGCCGGAGCGGCCGTATATGCGCATTTCCATGGCAACCCTCCCGTTCAGCATCCGACGCGAAACGTCGCACCGCATTTGGTGCCGCGCGGCTGGCCAGTCACGCTCGCCCAGAGGGCAACAGCGCGGATGGCCGGCCTGTTTCCTCGGGCCAATCCCCGGGAGCCGGGCCGGCCAGGAGTAACCACGGAGTTATCAGGCAACTCTCCCCGGCGCCGTCACGGGAAGCGCCCTGCCGCCGCCTCCCCAACCGAAGCGCGGTCGCGGGCTCACCGCCACGCGCGCCCCGGTTCAGTCGTCGGCACCGGACGAACCTCGTCCGTCACTGCTGCTTTTTTTGCGGAGCCGACGCCGTGCCCGAGTAGGTGTTCTGCGCAGGAGCCGACGCCGTGCCCGAGTAGGTGTTCAGGGCCGGGCTCGACGCAGTCCCCGAGTAGGTGTTCAGGGCCGGGCTCGACGCAGTGCCCGAGTACGTGTTCAGGGCCGGGCTCGACGCAGTGCCCGAGTACGTGTTCGGGGTGCTCTGTGCGAAGGCCGCAGCGCTCCACACCAAGCCCATCGCAGCGGCGCCGGCGATTATCATGCGCTTCATGTTATATGCTCCATTTTTGTCGTCGTCGCTTTCCGCGGGTCGTGTCCGCGCGACGCCTGACCCCCGCCCGCACCATGGCACGACAGGCGCCGGCTTCGGCGACCTATGTCGTTACTTGCGGGGCGTTGTCAACCGCCGGAGGGTTCACGCGATTTTACGCCCGCGCCGAACTACCGTGGCCGGCCCGCGACATCGTGCGTCTCTCCGCTCGCCTCAGGCGCCACAGGTCCCGCGACCAAGTCCTTCGGATCAATTCGGCCGAGCCACAGGGTGGTCCATCGCAGCCCCGATTTGCCTCGGACAAGCAGCGCGACAAGGTTGCCCGGTGCCGTCCGGCTGGGTGTCAACCGGGCCGTCACCTCCGCCGGGGTGGTTGCCCGCCGCGCACCCACCTGCTCGATCACGTCGCCCGCCCGCAGGTTCATGTCCTCTGCCTGCGATCCGGAAACGACCCGGTCGATCAATACCCCGGATGTGTCCGCCAGGCTGTAGCGTCGGCGATCGGCCGCGGAGATCCTGGTCAGGTGCAGGCCGAGGCCGACCGACTCGGCACGCGCGATGGCCTGGGGACTGGCCAGCACCTGGCTGCGCAGCGCCAGCATGCGCGGCCACGGCACCGTGCGCACCGTTACATCTCTCATTTGGCCGTGCCGCCAGACCGACAGCGTTATCGCGGCGCCTTCGGGAGCCACAACCACCGTGCGCAGAATGGCCCGCGAGTCCGGCATCGCCTGACCGCGCACCGCCGTGATGATGTCCCCCTGCGCAAGCGACGCCCGAGCGGCCGGACTGTCGGCATCGACCGACGTGACGATGGCGCCGGCGACATCGGGCCGGCCGAACACCGTGGCAAGCTGCGCGGTGAGATCCTGTAGATGCAGTCCGATCCAGTCCGGCATGACGTAGCCGGGATTCCGCAATTTGCCGGCAACGAAGCTCACGTCGTTGGACGGCATGGCGAACCCCAGGCCGATCGAGCTGAGCAACGGGTTGTTCGATACCAGATCGCTGTCGATGCCGACGATCTTGCCCGCGCAATTGAGCAGTGGCCCACCGGAATTGCCGGGATTGATCGACGCATCGGTCTGGATGAAATCATCGAACGGCGAGCTCATGAGGTCGCGGTTCAACGCGCTCACCACGCCGGTGCTCACCGAAGTGCCGAGCCCCAGCGGGTTGCCCACGGCGATTACCGGTTGGCCGACCCGCACGGCATCGCTGTTGGCAAACGACAGCGTCGGCAGTGGCTTGGGGACGGTCACCTTGAGCAACGCCAGGTCCACCAGCTCGGCCGCATCGATCAACTGAGCCGGCACTTGCGACCGGTCCTGGAAGGTCACCAGGATCATCGCGCCATCCTTGATGACGTGCTTGTTGGTGACGATGATGCCGGTTGGATCGATGATGACCCCGGAACCGACGAACACCTCGAAATGTTCGTCGGGCGGCTTGCCGGGTGCGGGATTGGCCTTGCGCAGAACCCTGACGACCGAGATGTTGACGACCGCCGACAGTGCATGCGCAACGACATCCGCGGTGTCGCACGTGCTCGGAGCCGCCGCGATGGCTGCCGGGCCGGCCAGGATCGCCGCGATCACCGCCAGCGCGCCACGCAGCGCCGCGAGGCGCGGCCGGCCTGGGCGGCGCCACGATGCGACCGAACGCGCCATGCGACCGGATCGGAAAGCCTCGGTCAGGACGATTCCCATCGCGCGTGAACCTTGCACCGTGTGAACGGACGCCACGACTTTGGCCGGGTCTTGGCGGAACGGCAAGCGAGACGTTGGGCGGGATGTGAATGGCGGAATACGCCGCGCGTCCGGCCGCTTCTCACCCCTCATACAGCCCCGCACCCCGCGCCCGCACCTTCGCCAGCCCGACCAGCAGTTCCAGCGTCGGCACCGAGACCCCCGCCAACCGCGCCAGCTCCAGCGGAGCGTCGAACATGCCGTCGATCTCCATGTTCCGGCCCAGCTCCAGGTCCTGCAGGATGCTCGGCTTGTGGTCCATGGCGCGGGTGCTGGCGATGCGCTGCGCAAAGTTGCGGTTCGGCTTCGAGCCGAGCGCCTCGGCGATCGCCGCCGCTTCCTCCATCACATGCTCACCGGCCGCGGCGCAGGCCGGCTCGGCGTAAACGTCGCGCGGCGCGGCGCCGCCCAGCACCGCCAGGGTACCACCGGCCAGGTTGCTGACCAACTTGTTCCAGATCTCGGTTCGGATGTCGGGCGACACCTCGCCGATGATGCCGCCGGCGCGCAGCAGCGCGGCCAGCGCCTCGGCGCGGTCCGACAGGCGCCCGTCCGGCTCGCCGAACACCACACGGCTGCGTGGTTGCTCCACGTCGATCACGCCGGGAGCGGTCACCGCGCTGGCGGCATAGACGACGCCGCCGATCGCGCGTTCCGGGCTGACCGCGTGCCATAGCACGTCGGCCGGGTCTATGCGGGGTAGCCGGCGACCCTCCAGCGCGCCTGGCAGCGCATGAAAGTACCACCACGGGATGCCGTTCATCACGAAGGCCACGCCGGTGTCGGCGCGCAGCAGCGGCGAGATCGCGGCGGCGACCTGCGGCAGGGCCGGCGCCTTCACCGTGACCACCACCGCATCCTGCTTGCCGAGCTGCGCCGGGTCGTCGCTGGCCGGCAGCCGGACGTGGTGCTCGCCATCGACCGCATGCACCGTCAGCCCGTCGCGCTGGATCGCCGCCAAATGCGGGCCGCGCGCCACGATCGACACCGCGGCACCGCCGCGCGCGAAACGCACCGCCAGATGGCCGCCGATCGCGCCGGCACCGAACACGCAAACCCGCATGACGGGCCTCCCCTGCTGTTCGGCGCATCGGACGCCAGGGGCTACGGCGCGTCAACTCGGGACGCGGTTCAGTCCCTCAGTGCGTAGCGGATTTGCACCGTCGCGGTGACCGGCACCTGGCGCATCGCCGGGTCGAATGGCGGCAGGATGGCGCCGCGCAGCATCGCCGCGGCCGCCGCATCCAGCCGTGGCGAGCCGGAGCCGCGCGCCACCGCCACCTTCACCACCTGGCCGGACGGCTCCACGGTGAAGCGCAACGTCACGTTGCCCTGCTCGCCGCGCCGCCGCGCTTCCGCCGGATAGACCTTGTGGGACGCGAGCCAGGCCGCCAACGCCCGCTCCCAGCTCGCGCTGATGCGGGGCGGCGACGCCGCGGCCGGCAGGGGCGCGGGTGTCGCCGCGGGATTGGCAGCCGCTGGAGGAGGTGGCGATGGCGGCGGCTGGTTAACCCTGGGCATCTCCGCCGCCAGGGGCCGCGCGGCGGGACGAGGGCGTTGTCTCGGCGGCGGAGGCGGCACCGGTGGCGGCAGCGGCAGGGGCTCGGCCACCATCTCCGGCGGCGGTGGTGATGGCTCTGTCGCCACAGGCGGCGGCGCCGTGGGCGGCTGCTGGGGTTTGGGCGGCGGCGCGGGTTGCGGCGGCGGCTTGACCGGGGCTGGGGCCGCTGCCGGTTTCGCCGCTGGCTCGAACAGCAGCGCAATCGTCGGGGGTTCCGGTGGCGGCGCCGGAACCACGACCCGCACGACGGCCAGAACCAGGCCCAGCGCGCCAGCGTGCAGCAGCGCGGCGGCGACCGGCGCGCGCTTGTCCGGCCCGGTCCAAGGCCGCGGCGGGATCAGACGCGGTCCAGGCGGTCCAAGCCGACGGAGCAGGTCTTCCCCTGTGTCGGACTGCTTTGTGGCATGAATCGGAATGTCATAACGTAACATGTCGCACGTGGTCACGGCGCCCGGCATCAGGGTTGGAAACGACCCCGCGACGCGCCCACACCCCATCCTCTGCCTGGCTGCCCTGCGCGGCACCCTTCTCCCCGTTTGCCTCCCTGCTCACCGGGCCTGGGCCGGCGCTCCGCCAATCGCGACCGGCCTTTTGCTCAATACCGGCGTGATCTCACGCCGGCCCGGCGCAGCGCGCTACCAAATTCAGCCCAGCCTTGCCAGTCGCGCCTCCGCCTGTCCCGCAGCGTGGGCGAGGCTTACGGGTCCGCCAATAGCTTGCGGGCGATCGCTCCCAGTTCAGCAAAGTCCCGCGCCACCGCCGCCGCGCCCGCCGCCATTGCCGGAGTGCCATAGCCCCAGGCGGCGAAAATGCATGGCACGCCGGCGCCGCGGGCGGCGACCACGTCGTTGCGGTGGTCGCCGGCCATCACCGCGAACGCCGGCTCCCCGCCGGCCACTCGCAGCGTCGCCAGCAGATGCGCCGGATCGGGCTTGCGCACCGCGAAGCTGTCGCCCGCGCCGACCGCGGCGAACCGCGGCGCCAGGCCGGTCGCCGCCAGCAGCGCGCGCGCCGCGGCCTCCGGCTTGTTGGTGCAGACCGCCAGCCGCCAGCCTTCCCCGGCCAGCCCGTCCAGCGTCTCCATGACGCCCGGATACAGCCTGCTCGCCACCGCGACATGGGCGCCGTAATCGGTGGAGAATGCCGCCACCGCCGCTGCATCCGATACGCCCAGGCGGGCGGCGAAGGCGCGCTCCACCAGCTTCGCCACGCCATCGCCCACCATCGCCGCGGTCTCGGCAATGTCGAACGGAGCCAGCCGGTGCGCCGCCATCAGCCGATTCAGCGCCGCCGCGAGATCCGGCACGGTGTCCACCAGCGTGCCGTCGAGATCGAGCAACAGGGTGCGAGCCAGTGTGATGTACTCCGAAACGCGAATTGAACCATCGGCATAACGGCAATCTTTGACACGCCGGCCAGTCCGCCGCTACGCCCGGGGCCGTCGCAACGGAAGGTCGCAGGGGAAAGCCATGCAGGCAACCGCCGTCATTCTGGCTGCCGGGCTGGGCACGCGCATGAAGTCCACCCTGCCGAAGACCCTGCACCGGATCGCCGGCCGTTCCATGCTGCGCCATCTGCTCTCGAGCTGCGAGCAGGTGTTCGATCGCATCGTCGTCGTGGTCGGCCCGGACATGGAGGCGGTGCGGCGCGAGGCGGCGCCGCACGTGACCATTGTGCAGCAGGAACGGCTGGGCACCGCGCATGCCGCGCTGGCCGCGGCGGATTCGTTCGGCGCCGGCGAGGTGGCGATCCTTTATGCCGACAACCCGCTGATCCGCCCCGACACGCTGCGCCACCTGCTGCAACGCCGCCAAACCACCGGCGCCCGCCTCGTATTGCTTGCGTTCCGCCCGGCCGATCCCGGGCGGTACGGGCGGGTGATCGCGCGCCACGGCTTCGTCGAGCGCATCATCGAATGGGCGGATGCCAGCGAGGAGGTGCGTGCGATCAACCTGTGCAACGCCGGCGTGCTGTGCGCCGAGGCCGCCGACATGCGGCGCTGGCTCGCCGCGGTGCGCCGCGACAATGCCAAGGGCGAATACTATCTCACCGATGTCGTCACGCTGGCGGTCGAGGACGACCGGCGCGTCGCCGCGATGGAAGCGCCAGCCGAGGAACTCGCAGGCGTCAATTCGCGCGCCGATCTGTCCGCGGCGGAGGCGGTGGTGCAGTCCTGGCTGCGCGCCGCGGCCATGGAGGCCGGAGTCACGATGATCGATCCCGGCTCGGTTTTTCTCGCCGCCGATACCGCGCTGTCGCCCGACGTGACGATCGAGCCCAGCGTGGTGTTCGGCCCGGGGGTAACCGTCGCGACCGGCGCCTGGATTCGCGCATTTAGCCACCTGGAGGGCTGCAGCGTCGGCCCGGGCTGCATCATCGGCCCGCACGCGCGGCTGCGGCCGGGCACCGCGCTCGGTGCCAACGTGCATATCGGCAATTTCGTCGAGCTCAAGGCGGCGCGGCTCGGCGACGGCGTGAAGGCCGGCCACCTGACCTATCTCGGCGACGCGGACATCGGCGCCGAAACCAATATCGGCGCCGGCACGATAACCTGCAATTACGACGGCGTCGCCAAGCACCGCACGACGATCGGCGCGCGCGCCTTTATCGGCTCCGACGTGGCGCTGGTGGCGCCGGTGCATATCGGCGACGGGGCGATCGTCGGCGCCGGCAGTGTGATCACGGAAGACGTGGAAGCCGACGCGCTGGCACTGGCGCGCGGACGGCAGGTGGTGAAGCCGGGCCGCGCGGCGGCGATGCGGACGGCGAGACAGGAGAAAACCTGATGTGCGGCATCGTAGGCGTGATCGGCCGGCAGCCGGCGGCACCGCTGATCGTGGATGCGCTGCGACGGCTGGAATACCGAGGCTATGACAGCGCCGGCGTCGCCACGCTGGTGAACGGCCACATCGACCGGCGGCGCGCGGAGGGAAAACTCGCCAATCTGATCGCTGTTCTGGACCGCGCGCCGCTGTCCGGCACCACCGGCATCGGCCACACGCGCTGGGCGACGCACGGCGCGCCGACGGAAAACAACGCGCATCCACACGGCACGGCGCGGGTGTCCGTCGTGCATAACGGCATCATCGAGAACCATGCCGAGTTGCGTGCCGAACTGGAAGCCGCCGGCCAGGAGTTCAGCACCGAGACCGACACCGAGACAGTGGCGCAGCTCGTCGATCTGCATCTGCAGCGCGGGATGGTGCCGGCCGAGGCGGCGGGCGCGACATTCCGTCGCCTGGAAGGCGCCTATGCGCTGGCGATGATCTTCGCCGGCCATCCCGAGCTGATGATCGGGGCGCAGCACGGCGCGCCGCTCGCGGTGGGATTCGGCGAGGACGAGATGTTCCTCGGCTCCGACGCGCTGGCGCTGGCGCCGCTGACCCGCCGCATCGCCTATTTGCACGATGGCGACTGGACGGTGGTGGATCGGCACGGAGCAAAATTCTTCGACGCCGACGGCGCCACCATCCAGCGCGAGGTGAAGCTGGCGCGGCTGACCGGTGCCGCGATCGGCAAGGGTAATTTCCGCCATTTCATGGAAAAGGAACTGCATGAGCACCCGCAGGTGATCGGCGACACGCTGCACCGCATGGTCAATCCGGCGACGCGCGCGGTGGCGCTGCCGGCGCTGCCGTTCGATTTCGCCTCGGTGCCGCGCATCACCATCTCGGCGTGCGGCAGCGCGTTCTATGCCGGGCTGGTGGGGCGCTGGTGGTTCGAGGCGATGGCGCGCATCCCGACCGACGGCGACGTGGCGAGCGAGTTCCGCTATCGCACGCCGCCGCTGCCGGTGGGCGGGCTGGGCCTGCTGGTGTCGCAATCGGGCGAGACGGCCGATACGCTCGCGGCGCTGCGCTATATGCGAGAGCAGGGACAGCATGTGCTGTCGATATTGAATGTGCCGGAGAGCAGCATGGCGCGGGAGAGCGATGCGGTGCTGGAGACGGTGGCCGGGCCGGAGATCGGCGTCGCCAGCACCAAGGCGTTCACCGCGCAACTTTCCGTCCTTGCCTGCCTCGCGTTGGCGGCGGGCCGCGCACGCAACGTCATCACCGCGGCGCAGGAAGCGGCGATGACCGACGCGCTGCTGGAGGTGCCGAGCCGCGCCGCCGAACTGCTGGAGAACGACGCGGCGATCCAGGCGGTGGCGCATCGCGTGGCGGCGGCGCGCGACGTGCTGTACCTGGGGCGCGGCAACTGCTATCCGGTTGCGCTGGAAGGCGCGCTGAAGCTGAAGGAGATCAGCTACATCCACGCCGAGGGTTACGCCGCCGGCGAAATGAAGCACGGACCGATCGCCCTGATCGATCCCGCGGTGCCGGTGATCGCCATCGCGCCGTCCGGGCCGTTGTTCGAGAAGACCGCGTCGAACTTGCAGGAAGCGGCGGCACGCGGCGGCCAGATCATCGTGTTCAGCGACGCGGCGGGCGTGGCGAAGCTGAAGGGCATCGCGGTGGAAACGGTGACGCTGCCGGCGGTCGATCCGTTCGTCGCGCCGATCCTGTACGCGATTCCGGTGCAGTTGCTGGCGTATCACGTGGCGGTGCTGAAGGGCACTGACGTGGACCAGCCGCGGAATTTGGCGAAGTCGGTGACGGTGGAGTAGGGCGGGCAAAGGCCCGGCTTCCATGGCTCAACGGCCCGCAGCGGAAAACGCCTGAATGGCAGGCCGGGTGCGGGTTGGTGTGCATCAGGACTCGCCGGTGGTACCAGACAGTGACGTCGCCGGATGGCCGTGGCGGCAAGCCCCGATCCGCGGTTCGGCCCCGAGCAGATGTCCCGCCGCGGCATCGGCCATTTGTGGCCAATGAACCGGTCCGGTGCGGACCGACTGGTTCCCTGATAAGGTGCTGATGGCGCGCGACCGGCCTCGCTGGCCCGCTCATCGCCGGGGCGCAACGAGAACGCGCGCCATAGCAGCCAACCGACAAAGGAGGCAGCCATGCCCGGCGTGATCCTCGCATACCTCGACCGGCCCGCGGCGGCGCCGGGACTGCTTCGTGCCGCCGCGCACCTGGCGGATCTGGTTGGCGGCGCGGAGATCCACGCGCTGATCGTCCGCACGCCGCCGGAAGCGACTGTCATACCCAGCGAGGAAGTGCTGACCCCGCAACAGGCAGACCGCATCCGCGCGCAGCAGGAGGCGCGGGCAGTCGCCCTGACCGCCGCGTTCGAGGATTGGCGGCCCCAGGCCGACCACCCCGCTCACCTGGCCGACGTGGAGGCGATCGCCGAGGACATTGTCGCCCAGCGCGGTGCGGCGGCGGATTTTGTGGTGATTGGTCAGCCCAGGCGGCACCCGCACGGCACCGACCTGCCCGTCATCCGCGCCGCCCTGGCCGCAACCGATCGACCGATACTGCTGGTGCCGCCGGGCGCCACCGCACCGTTCGGACGCAGCGTCGCCATCGCCTGGCGCGACGACGGACGCGCGGTCAAGGCGGTGCTGCCGGCGCTGCGCCTGCTGTCCGGCGCGGCGCAGGTTCACGTGCTGCAAGGCGTGCGCGAGGGGTCGGACGACCTGCCGGTTCCCGCGGTCTTCCTGGACCATGGCATCGCCGCGCAAATGCATGTGCTGCCGATCGGCGACGGCGTGTTCGCGCGGGCGTTGCTGGACAAGGCGCACTCGCTGGGCGCCGATCTGCTGGTAATGGGCGCCTACGGCCACAATCCGCTGCGCGAAATGATTTTCGGCGGGGTGACGCGCTTCATGCTCGACCACGCCGACCTGCCGGTGCTGATGCGGCATTAGCTTTCGCTTTGACGTGACCCGTCCCGCCCGCGGCGGGGAAGGTTATGTGGCCTGGGACACGACCGGATTCCTCCGCTTGTTTCCTGCATCAGCCACCCGGCCACCGGCTCTCATCCACCGGCGCCGGCCCCCGGGTTGCGTCGCGGGCACGGCACAGGTCTTCGTGCCGCCCGCGACCGGGAAGGCGCCCGATCCCCGACATGACGCAACCCGCCCGCAGCTCCTATGCTCCCCCCATGTCCAGACACCACCCGACGCAACTGGAAACCGTGGCGGTCACCGTGCCGGAAGCGGCGACCGAGGCATACGAATCTGCTCTCGCCAGCATCTGTGCCAGCGTCGGGTTCTTCCGCGACCAGGCGACCGGCGACTGGCGCATCGAGGGCGTGAAGGAGATCGGCACCGGCGACGGCATGCTCACCGCGGCCCTGGCGCTGGCCGAGGGCCTGACCGGCATTGCCGCCACGCTGGAGCGCCGGCGGACCCCGGCCGAGGGCTGGCTGGCGCGCACCCAGGCCAGTTTCCCGGAACAGCATATCGGCCGGCGGTTTGCCGTGCGCGGGACACATCTGGCCGGACCGCTCACACCGGGACGGATCACGCTGACGCTGGACGCCGGGCTGGCCTTCGGGTCCGGCGAGCATGGCTCGACCCGCGGCTGCCTGCGCGCCCTGGAGAAAATGGCGCACCGGCGTCCGCGCCGCATCATCGACGTCGGCACGGGTTCGGGGATCCTGGCGATGGGAGCGGCGCGCCTGCTGCGCCGCCGCGTGCAGGCGACCGACATCGAGCCGTGGTCGGTGCGGGTCGCCCAGCAGAACGTCCGGCTGAACCGGCTGTCGCATCTGGTCCGCGCGCGGCTGGCGGATGGCTGGCGCGGCCGGGCGGTCCGGCACGACGGCCGCTACGACCTGGTGTTTGCCAATATCCTGGCCCGGCCGCTCTGCGGCATGGCGCGCGACCTTGCGGCCAACCTCGCGCCCGGGGGGACCGCGATCCTGTCCGGATTGCTGACGACGCAGGCGCGCTGGGTGCTGGCGGCGCACCGCCGGCGCGGCCTGCGGCTCGAACGCAGGCTCACCGAGGGCGTCTGGGCTACCCTGATGCTACGCCGATAAAGCTCTCTCCGCGCAGTACTCGCCATGCCGGCGAAAGCGGGGATGGCGAGCGCCGGTCCGGAATGCTGCCAGAGGGGACGATTTGCGATGCTCGAAGAGCAGCCTGTTTCAGACGGTCGCCCGGTCCCGCAGATCGAGGTTGCGGGCCTCGTCGAACACCCGTGGCACCTCGCCACGGTTCAGGCCGATGTCGGCCAGTTCGCGGTCGTTCATCATGCCCAACTGGTTCATGGCGACCTGCTTCTCGCGCCAGGCATGGAACGCGGCAATCCAGGCGCTCAGGCCATGCGGCTTGCTCGGCCGGGCGACGGCGCGGAAACCGGCCTCCTCCTGGCTTGCATCGACATAGGTGAGGTTCGGAAGCTCGAAGGCGAATTGGCTCTTGGCGATCGGGGCGCTCATTGGTCTCAATCCAATCTGGTAGCCGTTCGGGTCCAGCGCGCCGTCCTTATGGCGAAGCGCTCCCGGGTTTTGATGCACTGCAACATGGGCGTCCCGTGGCGAGAGGCAAATTGATGTTTCGCTCCGCCAGCCATGCGATCTTAGCATGGGCGGTTAACCAGAGATGAATCCAGGGCGGATAAGCCGTGAAAGGGATCGGTCAATGAGCAATCCGCGATTGTCCGCAGTGCGAGGGGAATTGCGCCGCCAGGGGCTGGACGGCCTCATCGTGCCGCGCGCGGACGAGCATCTGGGCGAATACGTTCCCGCCTCGGCCGAGCGCCTGGCCTGGCTGACCGGCTTTACCGGCAGTGCCGGGCTGGCCGCGGTGCTGCCCGATCGCGCGGCGGCGTTCACTGACGGCCGCTATGTGCTGCAGCTCGCGGCGCAGACCGACGCCGGACTGTGGGAGCGGCGGCACATCACCGAGGACCCGCCGCCGGCCTGGCTCGCCGCCCACGCCAAACCGGGCGCTCGCATCGGCTACGACCCGCTGCTGATCAGCGAGGAGGCGCTGGCGCGCTACACCGAAGCCGGCCTCACCGCCGGCCTCACCATGGTACCGGTCGAACGCAACCCGGTGGATGCGGTGTGGACCGATCGTCCGCTGCCTCCGGTCGCCCCGGCTGTGCCGCACGCGCTGGAGCATGCTGGGCGTTCGGCGGATGAGAAGCGGGCGGAGATCGCCCGCGCGCTGACCGACGCCAGGCAGGACGTCGCGGTGCTGACCGACCCCGCCTCGATCGCCTGGTTGCTGAACATCCGCGGCGGGGACGTGCCGTTCACCCCGTTCGCCCTGGGCTTCGCCCTGGTCCATGCTGACGGCGGCACCGCGTTGTTCATGGACCCGGCGAAGCTGCCCGCGCCGACCCGCGCCTGGCTGGGCAACTCGGTGTCGGTGGCCGGACGCGAGGCGCTGGCTGCCGCTTTGGCGGGGCTTGCCGGCAAGCGGGTGCGGGTCGATCCGTCCGGCTCGCCGGTGTGGTTCGCGCAGACGCTGCGGCAGGCCGGCGCCACGGTGGTGGCCGGGCCGGATCCGTGCCTGCTGCCGAAGGCGTGCAAGAACCCGGTGGAGCAGCAGGGTGCCCGCAACGCCCATGCGCGTGACGCGGTTGCGGTGTGCCGGTTCCTGCACTGGCTGGACGGGACGATGATGGGCGGGGCGGTGACGGGCGGGGCGGTGACGGGCGGGGCGGTGACGGAGATGTCCGCCGCGGCGAAGCTGCTGGCGCTGCGGGGGGAAGTAGCGGGGTTCCGCGAGGAAAGCTTCCCGGCGATCTCCGGCGCCGGCGAGCATGGCGCGATCATCCATTACCGCGTCACCGATGCCAGCGATCGGCCGATCCACGCCAATGAGGTCTATCTCATCGATTCCGGCGCGCAGTACCCGGACGGCACGACCGACATCACGCGCACGGTGTGGACCGGCCCCGACGCACCGCCGGCCGAGCTGCGCGAACGGGTCACGCGCGTGCTGAAGGGACATATCGCCATCGCCACGCTGGTATTTCCGCAGGGCGTCGGCGGTGCGCATCTGGACGCCTTCGCGCGGCGCGCGCTGTGGGCGGCCGGGCTGGACTACGACCACGGCACCGGCCACGGCGTCGGCAGTTTTTTGTCGGTCCACGAGGGACCGGTCAGCCTGTCGCGCCTGGCCCGGCCGGTGCCGATCGCGGCGGGGATGATCCTGTCGGACGAGCCGGGATTCTACCTGCCGGACCAGTATGGCATCCGGCTGGAGAATCTTCTTCTCGTGCAGCCGGCGGAACTGCCGGGCGCTGAAAAGCCGTTCCTGCGGTTCGAGACGCTGACACTGGCGCCGTTCGACACGCGGCTGATCGAGCCGGGGATGCTCGATGGGTGGGAGCGCGCGTGGCTGGACGCGTATCATGCGCGGGTGCTGGCGGAAGTTGGGCCGCGGTTGGACGGGCCGGCCCGCGCCTGGCTGGCGGCGGCCTGTGCGCCGATCGGATCCGCTGGCGGGCGTCGTGCGCATTGACGGCGTCGGCTGGCGATCGGTCTGTGGGGCCGGCGTGGCTGCATCCGGGATGGCGTCGCCATGGGCCGGTCTTGGTGCGGTTGACGGTTGGGGGCGTCTCATGAGCGTCTCGTTAGGCGGTGGATGAGATTACGGCGCATGGACTGAGAGGCGGGGCCGACGGCGGGGATCGACGCGCGCCCATCGGCAACGGGACGGGCATGACGAGCGTGCTCGGCGGGGTTGGCGGTCGTGGCGTCTCGCTTGTGTCTCGTTCCGCTGAGTATGAGATTCTGACGCGTGGCGTGAGAGACAGGCCGGCGCTGGTGGGGGAGCAGCGGCGGGGTGGTCCGCTTGACGCGACCGCTGGGCCTGGGGTGTTGCCACTGGCGGGAATCCCGCCGCCGATCGTTCAGGTGCATGGGGTCTCACCTGTCCGGTCAAACGGACCGCCGCCCCTGATTTGGTGCATGGGGTCGTGCCAGCGCGGCACACGCTCGGGCAGCTCGCTGGCGTGCGGCGGGTTGGCGGCTGCCGCGCCGGCCGGGAGCAACGCCGGGGACGGCGACGGCATTTTGAGGCGGCGCTTCACGGTGCAAGGGGTGCTGCCCGCGCCGGCGATCATCGCCGCGACCGTCTGCTGCCGGCCGCCATTCGCCGGCACGCATCCGACCGCCGCCGTGGCAGGCGCTCGGATGCAGGCTCACGCGGGTTCGTTCGGCCAAGGTCAGGCCGCGTCGGGTGAGGCATGGGCAACCGGTTGGCCCCTGTTTGTTCGGTAGGTTCAATGGGTGGCGCAAGCGGTCGCCGCAAGGGCTGGCGTGCGGCGATTGTCCCGGGAGCGGGCCTGCGATCCGACTACGTCGCCGCGACGGCGACCGCGCCGAGCGTCGGCCCGGCGGCAGGGGCACGGAACCGGCTTGGGTCGCGACCCCGACACCGAAGCCTGGCCCGAAACGCCGGGGTCAGCTTCGCAACGCCGCCAGCGCTGCCTCGATCTCGCTGATCCGCTGCTCGGCGATCGGCAGCCGGTAGGTGTTGCCCGCCTGGCGATCCGCGGCACCGCGCATGCGGTCGAGCGTCTCTGCCGCGCGGGCCGTATCGTTGGTGCGCGCGGCGAGGATTGTCAGCGCGTTGGCCGAATGGATTTTCTGATGGTTGGGTGGGGCGTCCGCCCGGCCGGTCACGCTTTCGACGCATCACACCACGAAGCGGCGCAACTCATCCTTCAGACGGAGCGTGTTGAAGTTCATCAACAGCCCAACCCGGTAGCCGCTGACGCGCAAGTAGGTGAGGATTTGCGCCTCATGCACCGGCGACAGGTGCTCGACCGTCTTGAGTTCCAGGATGACCTGCTGTGCAACCAGGATGTCGGCGCGGAACCCCGTCTCCAGGCGCAGGTTCTTGTAGATGACCGGCAGCGGCGCCTGGCGTTCATGCGGGATGCCGGCTTGTGCGAGTTCGAGGCGGAGGCATTGCTCATAGACGGACTCCAGCAGACCGGGGCCGAAGTGGCGGTGCACATCGATCGCGAGGCCGATGACACGCCTGGTCAGGGCGTCGCCGGACAGCATTGGATTCCCTCGGTGGCTCTCGGTGGTTCTCAGTGTAAAACCTTAAGATCCCGTGACCAGGCGCGGACTGGGCGATGGAGCGCACGGATGCCTGGGGGTTATTCGTGCGTCGCGCGCGATGCCGGGGCGGCCGTGTGGCCGTGCAAGAAAGGTTTTACACCGAGAGCCACCGAGAGCCACCGAGGACCACCGAGAGGCTTCTCCCGGCCGGGCGGCGTGCGATGCGCTTGCCGGTCTCGACGCTTGGTCCGATGGCACGACAGGGGCCTTACGGCCGCAGCGCCGCCAGCGCTGCCTCGATTTCGCTGACCCGCTGCTCGGCGATCGGCAGCCAGTAGGTATGGTTGTTCACCTCTTGGGTTTATCTGTCGCGCGCGTCGGCGGGATGCGGCAAAGTACGGGTATGAAGATGGCGGAACCCAGCCTCGAGCTTCTGCAAGTTATGGTCCAGCGCGTCCTGGACCGGCTATCGGAACACTCGGATGAGTTCAAGGAGGTCAAGCTGCGGCTTGGCTCCTTGGAACGGGCCGTGCTGAGCGTTCGCGGCGACATGGTGGGCGACGCCCATGTGGCCGCCAATCTGCAGGCGCAGCTCGATCGAATCAGCTCCCGAATGGACAAGGTCGAGCAGCGTCTGGAAATTGCTGGGTAGCCGGCGCGCCTTCCGCTCACCGTGCTGATTGCGATTGTGGCCGGCACCCTGTCGCACTACGGCCGGCGATTGGCCGAATTCTCGCGACAACACCATGACGCCCGGGTGATCGCCTACCGTCGCATCGCCGCCAGTTGCGCTTCGATTTCCTCGATGCGCCGTTCGGCGATCGGCAGCGCATAGGTGTTGCCGCCTTCGCGAAACACCTCCGCGGCACCGCGCATGCAGCCCAACGCTTCTGCCATGCGCACCGGGTCCCGCAGGCGCGTCGCCAGAGCGGCCAGCGCGTTGGCCAGATTGTGCTGCGAGGAGGCCCAGTCCAGCTTCACGCGCTCGCGCGTGCGTTCCTCCAGCGCGGCACGATAGGCTTCGACCGCCTGCTCCAGCCGCGCCATGCCGCTCTCGCGCTCGCCGAGCGCCGCCAGCGCAGTGCCGAGGTTGTTCTGCGTCGCCGCCCAGTTCAGCGGCACGCGCTCGCGCGTGTATTCCTCCAGCGCGGCGCGGAAGGCCTCGACCGCCTGCTCCAGCCGCGCCGTGCCGCTCTCGCGCGCGCCGAGCGTCCGCAACGCGTTGCCGAGGTTGTTCTGCGTCGCCGCCCAGTCCAGCGGCACGCGCTCGCGCGTGCGTTCCTCCAGCGCGGCGCGGAAGGCCGAGACCGCCTGCTCCAGCCGCGCCGTGCCGCTCTCGCACGCGCCGAGCGTCTGCAACGCGCCGCCGAGGTTGTTCTGCGTCGCCGCCCAGTTCAGCGGCACGCGCTCGCGGGTGTATTCCTCCAGCGCGGCGCGGAAGGCCGCGACCGACTGCTCCAGCCGCGCCGACCCGCTCTCGCGCTCGCCGAGCGCCGCCAGCGCAGTGCCGAGGTTGTTCTGCGTCGCCGCCCAGTTCAGCGGCACGCGCTCGCGGGTGTATTCCTCCAGCGCGGCGCGGAAGGCCGCGACCGACTGCTCCAGCCGCGCCGACCCGCTCTCGCGCTCGCCGAGCGCCGCCAGCGCAGTGCCGAGGTTGTTCTGCGTCATCGCCCAGTTCAGCGGCGCGCGCTCGCGCGTGTATTCCTCCAGCGCGGCGCGGAAGGCCGAGACCGCCTGCTCCAGCCGCGCCGTGCCGCTCTCGCGCGCGCCGAGCGTCCGCAACGCGTTGCCGAGGTTGTTCTGCGTCGTCGCCCAGTTCAGCGGCACGCGCTCGCGCGTGCGTTCCTCCAGCGCGGCGCGGTAGGCTTCGACCGCCTGCTCCAGCCGCGCCGTGCCGCTCTCGCGTTCGCCGAGCCTCTGCAACGCGCTGCCGAGGTTGTTCTGCGTCGCCGCCCAGTCCAGCGGCACGCGCTCGCGCGGCGCCAGAACCAGAGCCGATTGATACGCGGCGTGGGCGTTGCGCAGCGCCGCGTTGTCGCCGAACTCCTCGCCCTGCTGATACAGCGCCGACGCCTGCGCGAGGACATAGCGCCAGCGTGTCGCACTATCGTGCCGTGGCACGATGTCCGCCGCCGCGGCGTAGTGTTCCGCAGCGTCGCGATACGCCAGGCGCAACCGCGCCGCTGCCCCGCGTTCCGCGCGGCTTTCCGCCGCGCTTAGCCGGCGGCGCTCGGCCAGGCTCTCCAGCTCCTCGGCCGCGTCCAGGTCGATCCGCTCCGCCTCCGCCAGCATCGCATCGGCAGCGTCGAAGTTGCCGGCGCCGATCAGTTCGCCCGCCTCGCGCCGGCGCTGTTGCACGCGCGGTTCGTCGTTGGTGAGCCGCTCCAGCCGCGCCCGCAGATCGCGATATTCGTCGGCTTTCGCCAGCAGGCGCTGTTCGATCTGCGCCGGTTCGAGAAGCGCCTCGGTGTCGCCGAATCCCGCGAGGATCTGTTGCAGCACCGCCAGCGGCACGCCCTTTTCGCGCGAGATCGCTTCCAGCAGTTCGCGATGCCGGCGCTCAGCGGCTTCTTCTATCGCATCGAGCTTTGCGCTCTGCGTTGCCTCGCCTTCCAGCAGTGCCCGCTGGCCCTCGCGGAGTTCGTCTTGTCCGGTCAGCAACTCCCGCAGGATGTCGAACGCGACGTCGTCGCGGAACTCCGGCTGGCGCAGCACCAGGTTCCAGGCGGCATCGATCACGTCCCGCAGCAGCCGGCACGGCATGTCGTCCTTCGCCGCCGCGCCGAACACCGCCGGTCGCGCCGTGGCCGCGCGGTCGAGGTAGAAGGCGACGACGCGATCGTTGCTGAGGCGTGCGGCAACCAGTTCCGCCGGTTGCGGCACGATCAGCGGCAGCACCTCGCGGATGGCGTCCACGGCGGCGGCGTGTCGGGCGGGGGCATCCTGGGCCGCCGCGATACTCGGTGGCGAGCAGGGCGTCGCTGCCGGTTTCCACCTGGGCGGCGCAGCGCCGCAGCAGCGTGTCCGCCTTAGTGGCGCGCCGGTGCCACATCAGGTGGCCGACCGCGGCGGCGCCGAGCACGGCCTCGACCACCGCGAGCACGCCGAGTCCGGGGGCTATGGTCGCGGTGGTACAGCAGATGGCGGTGGCCACCAGCGTGTGGGTCAGCTTCTCGCCGAACTCGCTGCCGAACGGCATCGGACCCCGCTTGCGCGACTGCCAGGACGGGATCGTTGCACGGCGGAGCCCGGGGAACAATACCATTCCGCGAGGGCGACGGTTTCAGGTTGCGTATCGCTTTCCGGCATGGATCAGGCGTTCGGGCTTGTGGGAAAATAAGTACCCCCGATCGATCTCCTGGCAGAAGCTGTGGCACAGCGGGCCGTAACGGCGATTCGGCTGTCGCCCCGCAGGGCGTTACCCCCCGATACGCCTCGATGAGGCCGGGGGGCATGGTTGACGCTGATTCCGGCAGCACGGGTGCGTTGCCTGTGGCGCGCGCGGCGGCTCCGTTGTTCTAACGAGCAATCCGCAGGCAAGACGCGGCTGTCGTTCTGTCCGTGACTTCATCTGTGACTTGACCGGTGTCATCGGTGTTTGCCTTGCTTGCTGAACTGGCGAACCGCACGACCGGTCAATGATTCCACCCCTGCCGCATAGCGCCTGCTCCGTGTTCACCGTGCTCTCCGCGCTGTCTCCGTGCTGACAAACAATGAAACGTCAGCGCACCGGGATTGCTTCGGCACTGCACGCCTCGCGATGACAGGGTAAGGTGACGCCCAACCATAAACGAATCGGCCGCGTCCGCGCGGCCTGTTCCGGATTCCATCCTGAAACCGTAATCGTTGGGCGTCGCCTAACCTGGAATATCGGAAGACGTTCGCGAAGACTACTAAAAACATCTTTTATTCGGAACGTTTATTTTTCCTAGGGAGTCAGCAAGGATGGGTCGCAATCGCGAATTCCCGCAGTACATTGCAAAACTGCACTTCTAATCCTACTCTGTCAAATCATGCGACGCCCAGGATTAACAGAATCGCACGGCATCGCCTTATCCCAGCACCCAGCGCCGGAACAAGTCGAGATCAATGTTGCCGCCACTGATCACCAGTCCCACGCGCTTGCCGCGCATCTGCTCGCGCTCCGCCAGCAACGCGGCGAGCGGCGCGGCGCCGGCACCCTCGACGAGGTTGTGGGTGTCGGTCCAGTAGGCGCGCACCGCCTCGGCGATGGCGGTGTCGCTCACCGTCACGACGCGCGCGGCACCGCTACGGATGATCGCCAGCGCCGCCGCGTCGGGCTGCCGCACCGCGATGCCGTCGGCCTCGGTTGTCGCGCGGTTCAGCGCCACCATGTGGCCGGCGGCGATTGAGCGCGCATAAGGGTCGGCGCCCGTCGCCTGAACGCCGATGATCTCGGTGCGCAGCGACAGCAGGTCGCGGGTCCGGATAGCACCGCAGATACCGGAACCGAGGCCGATCGGCACGTACAGCGCGTCGAGCAGCGGCGCGGCGCGGAACAGTTCCAGGGCGTAGGTCGCGACGCCGGTCACCAGGTCGGGCGCAAAGGACGGTGCGAATTCCAGCCCTTCGGCCGCGGCGATACTTGTGGCTTCGTCGCGTGCCGATTCGAAATCCGTGCCATGCTCGACCAGGCGCGCACCCAACGCGCGCATCGCCGCGTTCTTCTCCCGACTGTTGCCGTGCGGCACGACGATCGTTACCTGTACGCCGTAGCGCCGTCCGGCATAAGCGAGCGACTGCCCGTGGTTGCCGCGCGTCGCCGAGACGATGCCGGCGACGTGCGGGCGTTCGCGCGCAAGGCGCTCGGCATACACCAATCCACCGCGCAGCTTGAAGGCACCGGTCGGCGTGTGGTTCTCGTGCTTCACCCACACTTCCGTGCCGGTGCGTTCGCACAGCAGCGGCCAGGAGTACTGCGGCGTACCTGGGAAGCTCGCATGCACAAGACGGTGCGCGGCTTCAAGTTCGGCCAGCGAAAACATCGCACCCCCAGGAAGCGCGGCAGGCCGTCGTCCCAGACTACCACCTGGAACGACGGCCCGATTTGCCAGACCGGGCCTGGTCAGCCGATGACGCCGGCGTCAGGCGAGCTTGAGGTTGGTGGCCGCGGCTTTGCCGCGCTCCATCGCGATCTCGTAGGTCACCTTCTGGCCGTCGTTCAGCCCCTTCAGCCCGGCAGCCTGCACGGCGGTGATGTGCACGAACACATCCTTGCCGCCGTCCTGCGGCATGATGAAGCCATAGCCCTTGGTGGCGTTGAACCATTTCACGGTGCCGATAGCCATGTTGGTCACTCCTTCCGGTGCGCGTCCCCTGTCGCGCGTATGGGGATGGGTGATGGCAACGTGGTGCGGAGCCTGCGCGGGTGGTCCCTCAGGCGAGCTTGAGGTTGGTAGCGGCGGCCTTGCCGCGCTCCATCGCCACCTCGTAGCTCACTCGCTGGCCTTCATTGAGGCCACGCAAGCCGGCGGCCTGCACCGCGGTGATGTGGACGAACACATCCTTGCCGCCATCCTGCGGAACGATGAATCCGAATCCCTTGGTGGTATTGAACCACTTGACTGTACCAGTAGCCATGGTCTGCGCCATTCTCCGTGTGGAGCGTCGCGCAACAGCGCGCAACGCGGTCGACAATCGGGCCTTTGGACGTCTTGAGGGCACCCGATGCACGGAAGCGCAGCAAGCCAAGCCAAATGCGATTGCGTTGCACAGTTGGCACAGAAACCGCCGGACCTGTCAATCACGGTCGCGCTACCCGACTGCATCTGGCAGCAAGCGTCCGGCGGGCGGTTTTTTTGAGACGCGGTTGCGTGTGCCGGAACGGTCCGCAGGGATATCGTGTTGAAATAACATGCTTCTGACAACGAAAGCGAGCAACGCCGCACCCGAACCGATTGGATCGGCAGTCCATGCCGCCGCCTGGAGACATCGGCGGGCCCCGCTTGTCCGGCTTCTCGGCCACCGCCGCCTCGGTGGCGCTCGGCAGGCCGGTGATCGCCGCAACCGGCCCGCGCCGGCGTTCTCGGCGATCTGCCACCGCGGCGTCTGGATCGCCTTGCGGACGAGCTCGATGCCGAAGCGCTGGTCGTCGTGGTCCGCAATCTTGATTGTCGCACCGTGCACCGGTCTCGCCCGCCGCGAAGCTGCGTGGCCCGCATCCGCCGCCCGCCCCCGGCCTTCGCTGATGCAATCTCTGCCAACCACAGCGCAAAAGGAAAGGGGCGGACCCTGCGGTCCGCCCCTTCCATTCGCAACGTTCGACTTCTGGGATCAGAAATCCATGTCGCCCATGCCGCCGCCGCCCGGAGGCATCATCGGCGGGCCCTTCTTCTCCGGCTTCTCGGCCACCATCGCTTCGGTGGTGATCAGCAGGCCGGCCACCGACGCCGCGTCCTGCAACGCGGTGCGCACCACCTTGGTCGGATCGATGATGCCGGCCTTCACCAGGTCCTTGAACTCGCCGCTCTGCGCGTCGAAGCCCCAGTTGTACTCGTCCTTGTCGAGCGTCTTGCCGGCGATCACCGCACCGTCCTCGCCGGCGTTCTCGGCGATTTGGCGCAGCGGCGTCTGGATCGCCTTGCGGACGATCTCGATGCCGAAACGCTGGTCGTCGTTGTCCGCCTTCAGCTTGGACAGGATCAGCGAGGCGCGCGCCAGCGGCACGCCACCGCCCGGCACGATGCCCTCCTCGACCGCGGCGCGGGTCGCATGCAGCGCGTCATCGACGCGATCCTTGCGCTCCTTCACCTCGACCTCGGTCGAGCCACCCACCCGGATCACCGCCACGCCGCCGGCCAGCTTCGCCAGCCGTTCCTGCAGCTTCTCGCGGTCGTAGTCCGAGGTGGTCTCCTCGACCTGCGCGCGGATCTGGTTGCAGCGGCCCTTGATGTCGTCCTTCTTGCCGGAGCCTTCGACGATCGTGGTGTTCTCTTTCTCGATGAGAATCTTCTTCGCCTTGCCCAGCATCGCCAGTGTCACGGTCTCCAGCTTGATGCCGAGATCCTCGCTGATCACCTGGCCGCCGGTCAGGATCGCGATGTCCTCCAGCATCGCCTTGCGGCGATCGCCGAAGCCCGGAGCCTTCACCGCCGCGACCTTCAACCCGCCGCGCAGCTTGTTCACCACCAGCGTCGCGAGGGCTTCGCCCTCGACGTCTTCGGCAATGATCAGCAGCGGACGCCCGGACTGCACCACCGTCTCCAGCAGCGGCAGCATCGGCTGCAGGCCGGACAGCTTCTTCTCGTGGATCAGGATATACGGCTGATCCAGCTCGGCGATCATCTTCTCGGCGTTGGTGATGAAGTACGGCGAGACATAGCCGCGGTCGAACTGCATGCCCTCGACCACGTCGAGCTCGGTGACGATGCCCTTGGCTTCCTCGACCGTGATGACGCCCTCGTTGCCGACCTTCTGCATCGCGTCGGAGATCATCTTGCCGATCTCGGTCTCGCCGTTGGCGGCGATGGCACCGACCTGGGCGGTTTCCGCCGGGGTGGTGATCTTCTTCGAACGCTTCTTCAGCTCATCGACCACCGCCTGCACCGCCTTGTCGACGCCGCGCTTCAGGTCCATCGGGTTCATGCCGGCGGCCACCGCCTTGGCACCCTCCCGCACGATCGCCTGCGCCAGCACCGTCGCCGTGGTGGTGCCGTCGCCGGCGATGTCGTTGGTCTTCGAGGCCACTTCGCGCACCATCTGGGCGCCCATGTTCTCGAACTTGTCGGCCAGCTCGATCTCCTTGGCGACGGTCACGCCGTCCTTGGTGATCCGCGGCGCGCCGAAGCTCTTGTCCAGCACCACGTTGCGGCCCTTCGGGCCCAGCGTGACCTTCACCGCATCGGCCAGGATATCAACGCCACGCAGCATGCGCGCGCGTGCATCGCCGCCGAAGCGAACGTCCTTTGCAGGCATAGTTTATTCCCTTCGTATCGTGTTGTCGTATTCGGTCCGTGGCATTTGGGCAGGCGAGAGTCAGGCCGCCTTCTTCTTGACGGCGGGCGTGCCCTCGACAATGCCCATGATGTCGGACTCTTTCATGATCAGCAGCTCTTCGCCGTCGAGCTTGACCTCGGTGCCCGACCACTTGCCGAACAGGATGCGGTCGCCAGCCTTGACGTCAAGCGCCACGAGCTGGCCCTGTTCGTTGCGGGCACCGGGACCGGCGGCGATGACCTCGCCCTCCATCGGCTTTTCCTTCGCCGTGTCGGGGATGATGATGCCGCCCGCGGTCTTCTCTTCGGCATCGAGCCGACGGACCACGACCCGGTCGTGCAGGGGACGGAAATTCATGCGGATCGCTCCTGAGTGATCTCAGTGTGTGACTGGATTTGGCGCAGCCAACATCCGCTGGAGGCCCCATCTGGGCACCGCCGGCGGACCTGTTAGCACTCCCATGCCGGGAGTGCCAGCGACTTAAGCCCGCCCACGCGACAAGTCAAGCCTTCGCTGGCAGTCTCCGGGGCCGATTGCCAATCTCCGGCAGCACTTCCCGGTGGTGAGTGCCAAGGTGTTGAAATATTGCTGTTTTTCCTTGCATTGCCATCCGGAAGCCGTGTCATTCTGTTGTCATCCTGTCCGGCCGGCGGGACACCGCCAGCAGGAACGCCACGGACGGCAGACCGGGAGAGAGAGACCCATGAGCCTCGCGCTGCAACTGCAGGACTACCGCCTGACCACGGCAAAGATCTACTACCACCTTCCGGATTATCCTGCCGTTCTCCAGACCTATGTCTGGCAGGAGTATGACATCGCGCCGCGGTTTCCCGTGCTGCGCAAATTCCTCGATTTCTGGCATGGCAACCTTGACGGCAAGCTCCATTCGGTCCGCGTGACCTCCATGACGCTGATCCGTCCGGTCGAGTGGCGGCATCCTGCGGTCTGTCTCCACCTGCACTGAAGCTCGCCTCGCCGGCAAGCCATGCCGGTTTCGTCAGCCCCCCGACGCTGGGACCGTCCCGCCCGTAGTGCTTGCCGTGCCCCATGCCGCACTCTACACCACCGCCCACACCCGCAGCGAGACAGGCTCCCGCGCATGGACCTCAAGGACCACATTCGCGGCATCCCCGATTTCCCCAAGCCGGGGGTGTTGTTCTACGATATCTCCACCCTGCTGCGTGACGCCGACGCCTGGCAGGTTGCGATGGGCCGCATGGCCAAGATGGTGCGCGCCTATCAGCCGGATCTGCTCGCCGGGCTGGAAAGCCGCGGCTTCCTGATCGCCGCGCCGCTGGCGCTGAAACTCGGCTGCGGCTTCGTCATGCTGCGCAAGCGTAACAAGCTGCCGGGCGAGACCGTGGGCCTGAACTACGCGCTGGAATACGGCACCGACCGCCTGGAAATCCAGGCCGACGCGGTGGAACCCGGCCAGCGCGTCGTCATCGTGGACGATCTGCTCGCCACCGGCGGCACCATGTCCGCCGGCATCGCACTGCTCCGCCAGGTCGGCGCCGTGGTGCCCGCCGCCGCCGCGCTGATCGAACTCACCTTCCTGAACGGCCGCGGCCGGCTGGACGTGCCATGCGAGTCGCTGGTCGCCTACGACGCATAGGCGCGCCCGAACCTCCGCCGCCTCGACTTTGCCATCACGCCGGCTTGAGGTAGGAGGGAGGCGGGCCTGGTCGCCGCCGGGCCCGGAGCGCAGGAAAAGTCCTCCCATGACCGTGACCCTGCCATCGCCTGGCCGGCGCCGAGTGCTGCGATTGCTGGCAAGCCTGCCCATGCTCGGGCGGGCTGGGCAGGGCTTGGCCGCGCCGTCATTCGGAATTTCCCCGGCACTCGCCGACACGCCGTTCCCGGATGGTGCGACGATCCTGGTGGCCGGGCCGCACGGCGGCGCCATGGCCCATTGGGCGCGACTGCTGCAGCCGGAGCTTGCTCAGGCGCTGGCACCCGGCGTCGCCATGCGGCAGATCGCCGGCGGCGGCGCGGACGGCGTGACCGGCGCCAACCAGTTCGACACCCGTGTCGCCCCCGATGGCCGCACCGTCCTGCTGGCCCCTGGCGAGACGGTGCTCGACTGGCTCGTGGGCGACCCGCGGGCACAATTCGACGTCGGCCACTGGGTCGCGGTGATGGCCTGCATGACGCCGGCCGTGGTGGTCGGACGCGCCGCCGCGTTCGCCTCCGGCGGCAGCCTGCGGATCGCCGCCGCAAGTCCGGCGGGCCCCGATCTGCCCGCCGTGCTCGGCATCGAATTGCTCGGCGGGCGCGCCCAACTGGTGCCCGATCTGGCCGGGAGCGATGCACTGAAAGCCGCCTTCGCCCGCAACGCCGTGGATGCCGTTCTCCTGCGTGGCTACAAGGTGCCCGCCCAGGTGAGGGCACTCGCCGATGCCGGGGCCGAGCCTATCTTCACCCTCGGCGCGCGCGACGACACTGGCGCCCTTGTGCGCGTCGCCGCGTTCCCCGATACGCCGGTGCTGCTCGAGCTGTACGCGGCGCGGCGCGGCACCCCACTCGCCGGGCCGATCTTCGACGCGTGGTGCGCGGCGGCGGCGGCCTCGCAACTGGAGTTCGGGCTGGTACTGCCGCAGTTGACCCCGGCGGCGATGGTGGCCCTGTGGCGCCGTGCCGGAACCGACGCCGCGGACGCGCTGGGCGTCCAGTCGGCAGCCATGGCGCTGGACGTGCGGTTGCTCGGCGGTCCGGCCGCCACCGCCAGCACCGCGCCGGCAGCGGCAAACGAGGCGGCGTTGCTGGCATTGCGCAAGTGGCTCGCCAGCCGCTTCAACTGGCGGCCGGCATAAGCTCCGTACACCTCTCCCGCGGGAGCAGGAGGTCGGCAAGCACCGCTCGCCCGGCGTGGGTGCGCCGTGCCGGCCCTGCCCGCTTCGCGATCCAAAGCCGATCCATTCGCATCAACAAGACCAACCGGGAGCCGAGGCGATGAGCGTTCTTCACGATCCGGAACTGGAGCACCTGCTCGCCGCCCTGCACGCCAGAAGCGACGCGCAGCTTGCGGCGCTCGACAGCTACCACACCCTGTCGCCGGCGGAGGACGAGGCGGCGCGGCTCAAGACCTTTCGAAGCGACAAGCTTGTCGCGCTTGACCGTGACAAAGCGGAATTCTGCTACCTGCTCTGCCGCGCCAACAACGCGCGCCGGATTGTCGAGGCCGGCACGTCTTATGGAGTTTCGACGCTCTATCTCGCCGCCGCCGTGCGTGACAATGTCCGCGCCGCCAGCGTGCGTGACAATGTCCGCGCCGCCAGCGGCGACGGCATGGTGATCGGCACCGAACACGAGCCGGAGAAGGCACGCGCCGCACGGGCCCATTTCGAGCAAGCGGGCCTGAGCGGTTTCATCGACCTGCGCGAAGGCGACCTGCGCGAAACGCTCCGGCAGATCGACGGACCAGTGGATTTCATGCTGGTGGATATCTGGATTCCAATGGCGCGGCCGGCACTGGAACTGGTCGCTCCGCGTCTCAAGCCGGGCGCCATCGTCGTTTGCGACAATACCGGGCTGCACCGCGACGCCTATGCGGCGTATTTCGCGTTCCTTGAAGATCCCGCGAACGGGTTCCGCACGATGACGCTGCCGTTCGGCGGCGGCCTGGAATTGTCGGTGCGCTGCCAGCCTTGATGCAGGGTTGCGCCGGCGCGAGAATGGTCGTCCTGCAGGACAGCGTCTGCCTCTGGTTCCAGCGAAACATGGGGGCACAGGGAATTGGCCACGCGGAGGAAGTTCGCATGAGACTTTGGTACCAGAGCATGTCGCGCCAGGCCGAATGGGGCGGCTATCCCCGCGTGCTGCGCGAGATCCTCGATCGGGTGAAGGACCCGGACACCGAAATCCATGTCGCCGGCATCACCGAGATCGGCGGCGTCGGCGACCAGTTCCGCTATCTGGAATACCTGGAGACCGGCGAGGTGCTGAAGAACGTGCACCGCGCGGTGCGGGAGGGCTTCGATGCGTTCCTGATCGGCAACATCGCCGATCCCGGACTGCGCGAGGCGCGCGAGATCGCCGACATCCCGGTGCTTGGGCTGTGCGAATCGGCGATGCACATGGCCTGCATGATGGGAGCGAATTTTTCCTTCGTGACGATCAACGAGAAATTCACCCCGCGAATCGTCGAGAATGTCGCCCGCTACGGCCTGCGCGAACGCTTCACCGGCGCCAACCGCATGCGCATCGAACGCATCACCGATCTGGGGCCGGGCTTCGACAATCCGGACGCGCAGGCGCGCATACTGGCGCAGTTCAACGAGGCGGCGCGAAAGAATACCGAAGCCGGCGCCGAGGTGGTGATCGCCGCTGGAGGCGTCGTGATGGCGCTGCTGGCGCATGCGGGGGTTTATGAAACCGCGGACGGCGTGCCGATCCTCAACGGCATCACCAACCTGGTGAAGCTCGGCGAGGCCGCGGTGAAGCTGAACCGCATCATGGGCGGCCGGTTCACCTCGAAGAAATGCGCTTACGCCCCGCCCCCGCCCGACCAGATCGAGATGTTCCGCAAGCATTACGGGGCAGATATCTACCCGACCGTCAAAACTTCTCCCGCGGAGCCGGAGAGGTCGCCGTGAAACGGCGGGTGAGGGTCATCAGGTCGCCCCACGGCCAATCCGCGCGCGTGAAGCCATACCGCGGTGGACCGCCGCACCCTCACCCTCGGCACTGCGTGCCTCGACCCACGTCGCGGTAGAGGTCTTTGACCATGCCCCCACTCACCCTCCGCACCGCCATCGCCTCCTACCCGCATGCCGTCGCGCTGAAAGACGGCAGCGTCGCGTCGGATCGCCTGCGGCTGGACTTCGAAGACGTGCAGCCGGTCACCCGCGCCTTCCGCCGCATGGTGCGCACGCTGGACTTCGACCTGTGCGAGATCGCACTGACCACCTTGGCCCAGGCGCATGCCTGCTCCAAGCCGATCGTCGGCCTGCCCGTGGTGCTGATGCGTGGCTTCCACCACGGCGCGCTGGTCTGCCGGCGCGACTCGCCGATCCGCGGCCCGCAGGACCTGCCCGGCAAGCGCGTCGGCGTGCGTGCTTATTCGCAAACCACCGGAGTCTGGGTTCGCGGCATTCTGCAATCCGACTACGGCGTGCACCCCGACAGCATCACCTGGATCACCGCCGAGGACGCGCATGTGCTGGAATACCACGACCCGCCGAACACGCAGCGCCTTGCGCCGGGCCACGACCTCGCCGCCATGCTGATGAGCGGCGAGATCGACGCCGGCATCGCGCTGACCGGCCTCGATCCGGCGCAAATCCGCACGGTCATTCCGGATGCCGACACCCGGGCCGCCGCCTGGTTCGCGCGCACCGGCATCTATCCCGTCAACCATGTCGTCTGCGTGCGGCGCGTCTTGCTGGACCGGCATGACTGGCTGGCAGCCGAGCTGATGGACCTGTTCAGAGCGGCGAAGCGGGCCGCGCGCGCGCCCAGCGCCGAACAACGCTGGCAGGGCATCGTCGGCGACGACGTGCTACCCTATGGTCTCGCCGCCAACCGGCGCGCCATCGCGCTCTGCCTGGACTTCGCTGCGCAACAGGGGCTTATTCCGCGCGCCTGGCGCCCCGAAGAGCTGTTCTCCGCCGCCCTGACCTGAAGGAGCTTCCCCCATGGACATCCCTCGCCTGAACGGCGCCATCAAGGCGCTTGAATCCGGCAAGCCGACTTTCGTAACCTTCGCTCCCGGTGAGGTCGCCACCGCGGTAAATCTCGGCACCAGCGCCTATGACGGCGTGGTGTTCGAAATGGAGCACAACCCGTACGACATCAAGGCGCTGCGCGACTGCATGCAATACATGCTGAACCGCCGGCAGATCGCCACGTCCGGCAGCATCGCGCCGGCGGTGACGCCGTTCGTCCGCATTCCGCCGAACGGCGGTGAGCAAAGCCAGTGGATCGCCAAGCAGGTGCTGGATATCGGCGTGTATGGCATCGTCTGGCCGCATGTCAGCACGGTGGACGATGCGCGCAACGCCGTCGCCGCGTCGCGTTACCCACGGCCGCGCGAGGCGGATTACTACGATCCACCCGGCCAGCGCGGCGACGCTCCGACCTCGGCGGCGCGCTACTGGGGATTGACCGCCCAGGAATACTACAAGCGCGCCGACACCTGGCCGCTGAATCCCGGCGGCGAAATCCTCACGGTAATCATGTGCGAGGAAAAGCGCGCGATCGCCAACCTGCCGAAGATGCTAGAGCAGGTGAAGGGGATTGGCGTGGTGCTGGTGGGAGAGGGGGATCTGTCGCAGGACCTCGGCCATCCGCGGCAATACGACCATCCCACGGTCGCGTCGGCGATCAACGAGATCCTGGCGATCTGCAAGCAGTACAATGTGCCGTGCGGCCATCCGCACGTGGATGCGAAGAATGTCGAGAAGCTGATCGAACAGGGGTTCCGCTGGCTGATGCCGGCGCCGGTGGCGACCTACGCGGCGCTGGAGATCGGGCGACGCGTGTCGGGCCGCTTATAGTGCCGCATGGCGCCACGCATCAGGCCAGGCAAGGATGAAGATGCGGAGCAACTGATCGCGCTGATCGGTGCGTGCTGGGCGCTGTATCCCGGCATTCGCATGGATGTTGACGGCGAAATGCCGGAACTGCGGGCGCTGGCGACCTACTATGCGCGCGCGGGCGGCGCGCTGTGGGTGGCGGAGGACGGCGCGGCCATTGTCGGCATGGCGGCGACGCGGCCCCTCGTGATTGCGAGCCACGCGCCCACCCCTGTCACCGCGAGGCGCGAAGCGACGCGGCAATCCCCCGCGTGGGAAGCCTGCCGTGTTTACGTGCATCCCTCGCATCACGGTGCCGGCCTCGGGCATCGTCTGCTGGATACGGCGGAAGCCCATGCGATCGCGGCCGGCGCCGCACGGATCGTGCTGTGGAGCGACACACGCTTCGGTCGCGCGCATCGCTTCTACGAGAAGCGTTCCTACGTGCGCGCCGGACCGATCCGCGTGCTGCGCGACATTTCGAACTCGCTGGAATTCGCCTACGCCAAGCCGGTGAACGGCGTCGAAATGCTCGACGCCGCCGCATCCGCATCCGCCGGGCAGCGCCTGTCCGACATCCTGATCGCCTGTGTTACCGGTGGTGCCGGGGTATCGTTCCTGCCGCCGCTCGCGTCGCACACGGCGCGCGCGTTCTGGCAGCGCACCACCAGCGAAATCGCCGCCGGCAGGCAAGTATTGCTGTGCGGCTGGGCGGACGGCGTGCTGGCCGGCACAGTCACGCTGCATATCGGAACGCCGCCCAACCAACCGCACCGTGCCGAAGTGCGGAAACTGTTGGTGCATCCCGACGCGCGCCGGCACGGCCTGGCGCGCGCTCTGATGCAACGCGCGGAACTGGAAGCCACGCGCGCCGGCCGTTCCCTGCTCACGCTGGATACGCGTGTCGGCGATGCGGCCGAGCGCCTGTATCGCACGATGGGCTGGCAGGAGGCCGGGCGCATTCCGGACTACGCGTTGAATGCCGACGGCACGCCGGGCGACACGGTGTTCTTCTGGAAGACGCTGCGGACCGTGTCTGACGAAAAGCCGGGATGACGAAATCGACGGTGGTCGCCGCGCCGGGTGGGCCGCTTGATGGAAAGTGCCAGGGTACGGCTTCGACCGATTGCCGCGATCCACGACATTGGGGCGTGGAGGGGGGGATCGGCAAGCCATGCCACCGGCATCGAGCATTGTGTTGGAATAGGACCACACCGCCGCCCGCGCTCCGATACCCCTCCGCGAAGGACCGCGCTCGGGCTGCCGCTGATCGACGCACACCGAGCCGAGATTGCGGAGTTGTGCCGCCGCTACCACGTCGAGCGTCTGGAGCTGTTTGGCTCCGCGGCGCGTGGCACCGATTTCGATACGCGGCGCTCAGACATCGACCTGCTTGTCACTTACGAGCCAGAAGCCCCGCCGACCTTCAGCGATTACTTCGACCTGTCAGAGGAACTGGCCGCTTTGTTCGCCAGGCCGGTCGATCTCGTCATGTCGGGGGCCGTGCGCAACCCCTTCCTGCGGGCTGACATCGAGCGTTCCAAAGAGCTGCTTTATGCAGCGTGATGCTCGCACATTTCTGTGCGACATGCGCGACGCGGCCGACTCGATACATGGCTATGTGCAAGGCTGTGATTTCGATGGCTGCCTCGCGAAGCGCCTGTTGCATGCCGGTGTTGAACGCGAATTCGTGACCATCGGCGAGGCGGTGAGCCATCTCGCGAGGATCGCGCCCGACATCGCGGCACGCATTTCGGACGCGCGGCGCATCATCGGCCGTTCAAGCGAAGGAAGTCGACGCGTCGGCTGGTTCGAGCGCGCTGGCGCGTATGGCGAGGCGGTCAGGGGACGGTGTTCTGACAGGGGCGGTGGATCGCGGAGTGGTATCCGTAGGCGACTCGGGGATGAGCTTGCCGATCCGTGCTTGTCCCGCTTGAACATGCGCTGTTTTCAGCTCCGCGATCACTGGTCTTCCTCCGGTGGCGGTTCATCCGCGAACAGGCTGATATAGGCGTCGTAGCGGAACCGGCGGTTGCGCGCCTGGCCAGTCACTTCGGTGATGATGCCGATCTTCGCCAGCCGCCCGACGAGTTCGTTTGCGGCTGGATAAGTGGTGCCGATCAGTTCGCGCACCTCTTTCACCGAGACGATCGGATGTTCGAACAGATACTCCAGCGTACGGTGTCCGTTGCCCGCTGCTCGGCCCAATCGGCTGGCAATCAGGTCGCGATGCTGCTCGCGAAGGGCGAGAACGCGCCGTGCGGTGACGCTCGCTTCCAGGCTCACCTCAAGCACACCGGTCAGGAAGAATTCGAGCCATTCCTCGAATGCACCCTTATCCCGTATCGCCTGGAGACGATCGTAATAATTTTGCCGATGGCGTTTGAAATAGTACGATAAATACAGCACCGGCTTTTCCAGCACTTGCTTCTCGCAGAGCAGGAAGGTGATGAGCAGGCGGCCGACGCGGCCGTTGCCATCGAGGAAGGGATGGATCGTCTCGAACTGCGCATGCGCGAGGCCGATCTTGATCAGCAGTGGCAGGGCGTCTTCGGCGTGCAGAAAGCTTTCCAGGACACCGAGCGCGTCCGGCAGTACGTCGGGCGGCGGCGGGACGAAGGTCGCCTCATTCAGCGTGCAGCCGGCGGGACCGATCCAGTTCTGGCTGGTGCGCTGCTCACCCGGCGTCAGATGCGAGCCCCGCACCCCTTCCAGCAACTTGGCATGGATCTCCCGGATGAACCGAACCGAGACGGGCAACGAGGCCAGCCGCGCCAATCCGTGATTCATGGCGGCGACGTAGTTCAGCACCTCGGCCACGTCATGCGGTTGTTGGGGGTTGAAGACGCGGGCCTCGGCGGCGAGCAGGTCCTGCAGTGAGCTCTGGGTGCCCTCGATCTGGCTCGACAGCACCGCTTCCTTGCGGACATACATCAGGATGAACAGGTCCGGGTTGGGCAGCGTCGCGATCGATCCGGCGAGCCGGCCCAGCGCGAGATCGGCGCGGGAGAGCAGGGCCTGCAACCGGCCCTCGATGCGGACGGGCGGCTCGGGCGGCAGGGGGGCGGGGATGAAGGCGCGATACCCCTGGGGCTGGCGCCGATAGGCCCCGGCCCGGCCGGTCGGCGGCAGGGACGGTGTGTGCGTTTCCTTTAACATGGCTGGGCCAAGCCTCCATATGAAAGGCTGCCTTTAATATAGCATGGGATGCGCGCCCATATGCAAGGCTTCCTTTCACAAGCTGCGGTGGTGGACCAGTCGGCGGAGCCTGACCAGTGCGGCGGCGCGATTCGATTGACCCTAAATCCGGCAGTTGAACCACTGTTGAGCCTGTCAGCCCCGATGGCCCGCAACCCAAGGTTGGCCTTCAGGCCGGGTTGAGGTGGATTGGCCGCCGCAGCTGCCCCCCTTTGAGGAAGTACCGCA
>Ga0307373_10001909_pt1 | contig 38411 bp, 31 predicted proteins | sample OX2MG_FD_202534 | JGI IMG/M metagenome (GOLD analysis project Ga0307373, IMG submission 202534) | Soil microbial communities from Risofladan, Vaasa, Finland - OX-2 | ecosystem: Environmental > Terrestrial > Soil > Coastal area > Acid sulfate soil | place: Finland: Risofladan, Vaasa | collected...
GCGTCTTGACCGCACAGAAAGGCGCGGCGGACGCAGCGCGAGACGCAGTGGTAGATGCCGACTTCGGTTTCGTCGAGGATCTGGCGACGGGCATAGGCAGGCATGCGAGCACCTCCGGGTGTTCCGGGTCAATGTACATGCGGTTTGAAGCCTGTCAAGCGGCGCGAGAAACGGGTCCGGGCAGCGGATCATTTGGCAGGATTGCTCCGCCCCGTTGGCCTGGATAGAGTATGGGTGTCTTGCTTTGCCCCCACTGTAGACGGAGACACGGTCTGCTGCGGTGAGTGGGGTCCCAAGGGCCTAGTGTGGAACTATGGAGGTAGTCTGATGGTGCATACCGGGTTCCGGCGCTCAACGTGGTGGCGCGTCTTCCAGCCAGGGCGCTATGCGTTAATCTTCGAGGACGGACCGGCGATCGCGGCGTGGAAGGGGCGGAGTCGCAGCCTCGCCGGGATCATCAGACGGTCTGTGCCGATGGATCTTGCAGGTGTCGTATTCGCGATCGTCTTAGCCTATACGATCCCCTCGAACTGAACATGCGCTGCACGTCGTCCCATTATTGACAAGCGGCAAACGCGGGGGCAGCTGTAGAGTCGAGAGGTGGCGCGGTGGTTTAGGTGTGGCCTATCCGCTGGCCGGCCCTTTCGGTGGCCGGTGCCTCACTAGCCAAACCATGCTCCGTTTCCACCTCCCGCTCATCGAACCGGACGTGCAGATTTCCCGCATCCGGCTCTCGGACAAGATATCACGTTTTCGCCCACGCAAAGTCGCGCGTTTGCTCGGTGAGCCGGACCAGGCCCAGCTCGTCGTGCAGGTAAGGATCGGGGAAGTGCATGTACTTCCGCTCCTGCACCCCGTGCTTGCGACACAACCACTGACGCAGCCGGTAGCGAGTGTGGTGCTGGACCAGGCGGTACGCCTTGCTGACGGGACCGAGACAAAAGTAGTTGGCCCAGCCGGTCAGTCGGCAGTTGATGCGGCCGACCTGCGTTTCCACATCCCACAACGTCTGATTCGAGGCCGTCAGCACGCTGATCTCGCGGCATATCCGCTCGACCTTCTTTGGCGACGGTCGCGTGCCGATATAGGCCCGGCCCGATCGAGGGCGGGAAAGGCCATTACATGACCAAAGACCGCTGGGAACGCCTTAGACTTGTTTTCGTTGGGGCGTGCATCGGAGTGATGCTTTAGGCGACTACCCGGTCGCCGCGACGCGATTGTGGACTTGCGAATGGGAACTTTTCGGCGCGGAGGAGCGTCTAAAGAGCAGGGGCAGGCAGCTCGGCATTTATGGCAGGCTGCCGCAGCCGTCGCCGTGGGCGGGCGGCGGCACGCACGGTTTGGCACGCAGGCAACCCGCTGGGGTGGTTTTGCACGCGAACACCCCGAGCCAGTCGCGCGGTAGAACGACGTATTGCGGGCAGGTGTCGGGACTCAGAAGCCGGACGCAAGGATCTTTGGAAATTTGGTCTGTTGTCAGTGGCCCGCGGTCCGTCGTCAGTGGCACGTGGCGAGTTGCGCATCTTCGCGCGCGAGTTGCGCATCTTCGAAAAAACGCGGCGTTTTTTGCGCGGCGGCAGTTGCACGCCTTCGCTGGCGCGCGCGGTTTTTGCCTTTCCGCGGCACCGGCGGAGGTTCGGTCGGGAGAGCGGCCACGGCCTGCCGCCGAGTTGCGCATCTTCGCGCGCGAGTTGCGCACCTTCGCAAAAACGCGGTGTTTTTTGGGGGGTGGCCGTTGCGCGTCTTGGCTGGGGCAGGGCGTTTTTGTGTTCCGCGGCAATGGCGGTGGCTCCGCCTGGAGACCGGCCACGGCCTTGCTGCCGAGTCGCGCGTCTTCGGGCGCGAGTTGCGCACCTTCGACAAAACGCGGCGTTTTTGGGGGTGGCAGTTGCGCGTCTTGCCTGGGGCACGGCGTTTTTGGCTTTCCACGAACTGGCGGAATCCGCCAGTTGGCCAATTGTGGGGGGTTCCCTCCGCGTCGCGACGTGCAGTGCGGGTCGGGCGCGGCGCTTGCGTCGGGAACCTACCGACACGCTGACGCGTCCCGCTCGCCACGGCTTGTAGGCGCCAGCCGCTATCCGGCCAAGCTCTGCCCCAGCCGCCGCTTTTCCTCGCGCAAAACGTCTCATTCTGGGCCGCGTGAAGTCGCCGCGTGAGGTCATAGTCTAGCCACACGCCGCGGACCAATGTACCCTGTAACATGTCCGCTTGAACCTCTAACCCACCCACGAGCTTCATCATGAGATTCGCCCGCCTGCTTTCGCTCGCCTTGCTGCTGACGTTGGCCTCCTTGTCGCACGCCGCCGACAACACGCCGCCCGATGGATTCGTGGCCCTGTTCAACGGCCAAGATCTGAGCGGCTGGAAAGGTCTGCTCAAATCGCCGCTCGACAATCCGGCCAAGCGGGCACAGGCTTCGCCGGACCAACTCGCCACGGCCCAGCAAGAGGCCGACGAAGACATGCGGAAGCATTGGAGCGTCGACGAGGGCGTCTTGGTGTTCGACGGCAAGGGACGCAGCCTGGCCACGGCCAAAGACTATGGCGACTTCGAGCTGTGGGTCGATTGGAAGATCAAGCCGAAGGGCGACAGCGGCATCTATTTGCGCGGCACGCCCCAGGTGCAGATCTGGGATCCTGCCAGCGACTCGGCCAAGGGCGTCGGCTCCGGCGGGTTGTTCAACAATCAGAAGCACCCCAACAAGCCCTCGACCGTGGCCGATAAGCCGATCGGCGAGTGGAACACGTTCAAGATCATGATGGCCGGCGACAAGGTGACCGTGAAGCTCAACGACGTGCTGTTGGTCGACAACGTGGTGCTGGAAAACCATTGGGAGCGAGACAAGCCGGTCTACTCCACCGGCCAGATCGAGTTGCAGAACCACGGCAACACGCTTTATTTCAAGAACATTTACCTGCGCGAGATGCCGCGGTAGGGAACGGGTGATCTCGTTGTAAGTGAGACTGGCAAGGCGTTGCCGGTCGACCCCGAATTGGGGCCGGTAGGTCGCGCTCACTCGACGCCGTGCAGCAGGCCGCCGCTGAGATACCAGCCCTCGCCACAAGGCCGGCACCAGAGGATCTCCGCGGCCAAGCGGAGCGGTTCGGCCTGCGGGCGAGGGACCGCGACCGTCACCCAGCCCGGCACGAGTGGAACGTTGTGCAGCAGGCCGACGCTGGCCATCGAGATTTCGCGCGTAAACGCCACGCAATCGCGCTGTCCCGCGTCGACATCTTCAATCCACACCCGCCGGAAAAACGGGTATCGGGCGGCCCCGCGGCGGTCGTGCTGATCGTCGGCGCGCGCCTCGGCCATCAGCGCGGATAACTGGTCGCGAAGCGGCGGTTGCACGGTGCTGACGGACATCGCGGGGCGGCGTCGGAGGAATCTGGTCAAAGATGTTGCGAGAAAGCATAGCTCATGCTTCACGCTGGTGAGACTGGGGTCCCGGCGACCATTTTGCCGCACCTGTAGGGTGGGACCAGCGAGCTTGCGAGCGCCGGCCCACCATCGGTGCGACGTCGTTGACGGTGGGCCGGCGCTCGCAAGCTCGCTGGTCCCACCCTACGTTCTGCTTTTGTCTTGTTTGCCGGCGCGGGCCAATTACGCTGGAAGTAGCGGGGCAGACACTGGAAACGGCACACTGACGAGGCACGACAATGCACCTTTCTCACAAACTTGGCTCAATCGTTCTGGCACTGGTTGTTTGGGCCGCCGTCGGCACGGCCGCCGAGGCGCAGGTGGGCGGAGCGCCCTTCGCCTTGGGCTACGGCTTTTTCGGCAACGGGCTGTACGGCATGATGAACACCCAACCGCCGCCTTATTACGCGATTTTTCCGCCGGTCTATTACAGCCATCCGGTGGCCCGGCCTTATGGCTATAGCCCGTTCGCCTACCCGCCCGGCTACATCACGCCGTCGGCAGCGCCGCTGCCGCCGAAGGAAGTACAAAATCGCTACGTGCCTCGCGAGCGCAAAACGAGCGCGGGCGACCGCACCGCCGCCGCGCCGAAGGTCTTCGTCAATCCCTATGTCGTTCAGCGGCGGACCGCCGAACTCGCGTCGAGATCGAGCGTCGATGCGGTTCCTGAAGAAGAACGGGCTAAGTAGTAATTGTAGACGGGCTTCGGCATTCCGAAGTTGCCATAGTTCACGCGGCCGAGAATGAGACATTTTTTTCGCGAGCAAAAGCGGTGGCTGGGGCAGAGCTTGGCCCGATAGCGGCTGGCGCCCTTCAACAGCGTGGCGGCCAAGCGATGCCCCGGTTGGACGCACCGGGGCATCGCCTGGCCGACGAGTTGAACGAAGTGCCAGCCCCCACCTGGCCAGGCCGGGTCGGGCACGCGTGCGAGAACAATCTCGCCCTGCTTGTACTGAGGCACGCCTTGTTCTCCGACTCCACTTCTACGACGAAGGTCCGTCCAGCAGTTCGCGTGGCGGCTCCACGCTGAGCGAGAGCAGCTCGTCAAGTTCTGGCATTATTTCCTCGATCCGATCGAATTCTTCTTGATGCTCAGCGCGTAGGTCGTCGATCTCCTGCTGTCTTGAACGCTCCTGCCTCGTGGCGTCGCCCTCAACCTGCTGAGTCGGTTCCGCGGACTTCAATCCGCGCGGAGAACGAAGCAGACGCGCAATGCCGTGCAGGATGGTACTGATGTCACTGCGTTTGACATTGAAACGAGTGGAAATGTCATCGATGTTATCACCTTCCGCCAGACGATCGAAAACGCAATCGATCGGAAACATGACTTCGCAACTTCTTTTCGTGAAACGGCTTAGAGTTTTAATTCTATGCTGAAAGGATGCTGTTTTCCAGGGGGTCACGTCAAGCGCTTGCATTCTCCGACCGAATGCCCACAATGACGTGCTAAAGGCGATCCTTAGTCGGGCACGAAGGGAGCCAGGATGCACGCAAATCGAACTGGGCGCAACGGGGCATGCCGCGTCGTGCGCGGCGCAAACGCCGACGACAAGCCGCATTTCGCGATCGCGGCCGCATGATGAGGCCCCGATGACCAGCGTCGAAATCGAAACCGCAAACGCCAGGCACGCTTCGAGCGGCCCGTCCGCGGCGCCGTCGCTGCTGTACGAGCTGGTCACGACGGTCGATCACAAAAAAATCGGCCTGATGTACATCGCGATGGCCCTGGGGTTTCTGATGATCGGAGGCTGCGAGGCCCTGCTCATGCGTTGGCAGTTGCTCTTTCCTCGGTACGACTTTATCGGTCCCGACGCGTTCAACCAGCTTTTCACCATGCACGGGACCACGATGGTCTTTTTCATGGGCATGCCCATCCTGATCGGCATCGGCAACTACCTCGTGCCGCTGGCGATCGGCGCCCGCGACATGGCGTTCCCGCGGCTGAACGCCTTCGGCTTTTGGGTCAGCCTGCTGGGCGGCCTGCTGGTGTATTCGAGCTACGCCACGGGCGGCGCGCCGGCCATCGGCTGGTTCGCCTACGCGCCGCTCAGCGGGCGGACCTTCGCCCGCAGCGCGGCCACCGACCTCTGGGCGCTGGGCCTGATTGTGAGCGGGACGGGCACGCTGGCCGGGGCGGTGAACTTCATCGCCACCATCCTCGGCATGCGTGCGCCCGGCATGACGCTGCGCAAAGTGCCTTTCTTCACCTGGACGATGCTGTGGACCTCGGTGCTGATTCTGTTCGCCATTCCGCCGCTCACCGCCGCCCTGGTGATGCTGCTTTTCGACCGCAACCTCGGATCGCACTTTTTCGACACGCAAAACGGCGGCTCGGCCCTCCTTTGGCAGCACATGTTCTGGTTCTTCGGTCATCCGGAGGTCTACATCCTCATCTTGCCGGCCTTCGGCATGGTGTCGGAGGTGATCCCGGTCTTCTCACGCAAGGTGCTGTTCGGCTACGAGTTCATGGCGGCGGCCACCGCGGCGATCGCCTTCATCAGTCTGGGCGTGTGGGCGCACCACATGTTCGCCGTCGGCATGAGCCGCACGGTCGATCTGTTCTTCGTCGCCAGCAGCCTGCTGGTGTCGATCCCCACGGGCATCAAGTTTTTCAACTGGCTGGCCACCATGTACGGCGGCCGCATCTGGTTCGCGTCGCCGATGCTCTTCGCCTTCGGTTTTCTTTCGATGTTCCTGATCGGCGGCCTGACGGGCATCATGCTCGCCGCGGCGCCGTTCGACTTTCAGCTTTCGGACAGTTATTTCGTGATCGGCCATTTCCATTGGGTGCTGATCGGCGGCACGTTGTTCGGCACGTTTGCCGGACTCTATTACTGGTATCCCAAGGTCACCGGCCGCATGCTCTGCGAGCGGCTGGCACGCTGGCATTTCTGGCTGCTCTATATTGGCTTTTTTCTCACCTTCGGGCCGATGCACGTTTCGGGCATGCTGGGCATGCCGCGGCGAATTTACACCTACGACGTCGATCGCGGCTGGGACTTTTGGAACCAGCTCACGACGCTCGGCGCCCTCGTGCAAGCGCCGAGTTACGCCATCTTCATTTACAACGTGCTGGTATCGCTGCGGCGGGGCAGGCCCGCCGGCAACGATCCCTGGGACGCCTGGACGTTGGAGTGGATGACGTCGTCGCCGCCCCCCTCGTACAACTTCGAGCAGATACCTGTGGTCCACAGCCGGCGACCGCTGTGGGACCTCAAACACCCCGACGATCCCGATTGGCAATACGAGGACATATAGCCTGATGGTCGGGAGCCTGCTGATTGCCACCCGCTTTAGCGCCTTGAGTTGCACGGTCCTGTTGTTGGCGATGCCGCCCGCCGTTGCCCGCGCCGACGCGGGGGCGGTCTGCGCATCCCAGCGGCATGGCAACCGCCAGGTCACGGTCTTCAGCAGTCCCACGCCGTTGGCGGCCGGCCCCATCGACATCAGCGTCTTCATCCAGGATGCCGACACGGGCGAACCGGTGCTCGACGACGCGATTGAGATCGAAGTAGCGCCCCGCGACGGCTCCCTCGCGCCCGCGAGGTACGAGGCAACGCCTGACGCCGCCACCAACAAGCTCTTTCAAGCCGCCGAATTCGAATTGCCCGATGCAGGCGCGTGGCAGTTTACCATCGTCATCCACACACCTGACGACGACCTCCGCGTTCACTTTGAGCTGGAAGCCGCCGACTCACTTCCCACGTGGCGATCGCTGTGGCCTTGGTTCTGTTGGCCATTCCTGGTGATCGCGATGGTCGCTCGTTTCCACGCCACTGGCACCCGGAACAAACTGCCAACAGCAAGCAGGTGAACGACCATCGCTTCATGCCTCGTTGAATTACTGTTGTGTTTTGAGCAACCGAAACGCCCGACGCACCGTTTCCACCCTACGCTCATCCTGACCAAGCCCAAGCGATTTGGCCGCGCGCCGGCCGTGTGCTAGGCTGTGGCCATGCCAACCCTTGTCCATGCCGTGGGCCGTTCCGACCTGCCCGCGTATCCCATGTCGGACCGCTTCCGGCACGAAATCGCCTATTTCATGAGCGTGCCCGGTGCCGCCGGCGTGCCGGAACTGGCGGCGGGCGAATACTGGGTCGCGCTCGACCAGACCCGCACTTGGCTCGATGAGGGCGCGATCCTCGTCGTGTCGCCGCTCGATAGCGCCAGCCGCACGGAAGTCGAGTTGAGCGAAGAGCTGGAGGGCTGGCTCGAATGGATGGCCAAGCACCAGGTCGAGCATATTCGGATTGGTTAAACGACCTTTGGCCCTGCAGCTTAAGTATCGCGTCGCCACGCCGCTGCCCGTCGAGATCGAAGGGCTTCTGCCTTTCGCCGTGCGCGACAAGTCGCTGGCCGAGATCGAAAAGCTGCCGCTGTTTCACGGCAACCGTCAATTGCCTGTGGGCGAGTTCTTTGCCGTGTCGGGCGACCCGAGCGATCTGCGGATCGAGTTCCAGGGGAACCTGGCCGGCGTACACTGGATCGGCGCCAAGATGAGCGCGGGGGCCATCCACGTGGCGGGTCCCGCCGGCCGGCACGTGGGAAGTGAGATGTCGGGAGGAGAGATCCACGTGTCGGGCGACGCCGGCGACTGGCTCGGCGGCGAGATGCACGGCGGGCTGATCGACGTGCGCGGCCGCGCCGGGCACCTGGTCGGCGCGGCCTATCGCGGCGGCGCGCGGGGCATGACCAAGGGAACCATCCTGGTCGGCGGCGACGCGGGCGACGAAGTCGGCCACAGCATGCGGCGCGGTTTGATCGCCGTCGGCGGCTCGATCGGCGATGCTCCCGCGGCGAACATGATTGCCGGCAGCCTGCTGGCGTTCGGCGCGTGCGGGGCGCGTGCCGCGGCCGGCATGCGCCGCGGCGCGGTGCTGCTGTTCGGCGACAAGCCGGTGTTGTTGCCCACCTTCAAGCCGGCGGGCCGCTGCCGGCCGCTCTACGTGCGGATGTACTTGCTCCATCTGCGGCGGCTGGGGTTTCCGGTGGCCGAGGAGCTACTGGCCGCCGACTACCTGCTTTATCACGGCGACCTGCTGGCGGCCGGCCGCGGCGAAGTGTTGGTCCGCCTGTAAAGAGCGGAAGATTGTGCTATAATCCGGCCACCATGCTTCTCTCCTCCAGCCAGAGCGCGACCACGTCCGCGTTCCGCCTGAAAATCCGAGCTACACGTTGCGGCGCGTCTGGCTCAGCAAAGAACAGGAAGAAGGCTATTGCTACGGTCTGTCGAACGAGGGTCTCTGGCCGCTGTGCCACGTCACCTTCACGCGCCCCGAGTTCAATCCGCTGCACTGACACGGTCGACCGGGCCATCGAAGCCCGCGTCGATCAGGAGCGCTCCGAGGTGACTCGCGGCCAGCCGGCTCGACGAAGACGGCGTGTTGATCCTCAGCCAGTTCACGGGCACGGCCCGCGAGTTCACCGACGCCTTGCTGGTGAACCCCTACGACGTGGACGGGATGGCGTCGGCGATCCACCAGGCCTGCACGATGGCCGAGCCCGATCGTCGCAAGCGGATGCAGCGGATGCGGGCGGCGGTGGCCAGCAACAACGTTTATCGTTGGGCCGGCAAAGTGGTCTCGGCCCTGCTCAACTTCGAGTTTCCCGAGAACGCATAGGGCGTCAGCCCATCAATTCCTTGATCGGCTGGCCGCCGAATTGTGAAAGCTGCTTGAACCGGCCGCTGTGATAGTAAGTCAGCTTGTTGTCGTCGAGCCCCAACAGCCGCAACAAGGTCACGTGCAGGTCGCGCACGTGATGCACGCACTCGACCGCCTCGGCGCCCGTCTCGTCGGTGGCGCCGATGGTGTGCCCGGCATTCACTCCGCCGCCCGCCAGCCAGATGGTCATCGCTTTCGGGTTGTGGTCGCGGCCGTAGGCCGTGCCGCCACGAACGCCGTTGTCGGGAGTGCGGCCGAACTCGCCGCACCAAACCACCAGCGTTTCCTCCAGCAGACCTCGGCGGCGCAGATCGATAAGCAAGGCCATGATCGGTCGATCAACCTGGCGCACCAGGTTGCCGTGGGCCCGTTCGATAAAGTCGTGCGAGTCCCAAGAGCCGTGATAAAGCTGCACGAACCGCACGCCCTGTTCGATCAGACGCCGGGCCAATAGACACTTGCGGCCAAAGGCGTCGGTCGGTCCGCGGCCGATGCCGTACATCGTCAAAGTTTCCTCATCTTCGCCGCCCAAATCGAGCAGCCCCGGCGTCTGCGCTTGCATGCGGAAGGCCAGTTCGTAGTTGTCGATCCGGGCGGACAGCTCATCGTGCCAGGCGTGCCGCTCGTGATGCGCGCGATTCAACTGGGCCAAAAAGTCGAGGTTCGCCCGCTGGTGTTCCGGCGTGATGCCCGGCGGAGGGTTGAGGTCGAGTATGGGCGAACCCTTGGCGCGTAGCGGCGTGCCCTGATAGGCCGCCGGCAGAAAGCCGTTGCTCCAGTTCGCCGCGCCGCCCTGGGGATACGTGACTTCGGGCAGCACGATAAACCCCGGCAGGTTGGCATTGAACGAACCGAGGCCATAGGTCACCCAGGCGCCGATCGCCGGATCGCCGCCGAAGCGGTTGCCGGTGTTCATCTGATACAAGGCCGACGGATGATTCACCGAATCGACCTGGCAGCCGCGAAAGAAGCATAAGTCGTCGGCGCAGCGGGCAAGATGTTCCCAGTTTTCGGCCATGTCGGCGCCCGACTGTCCGACTTTGCGGAACGCGAACGGGCTTTGCACGTAGTAGCGTTTGCCGCTTTCCATGGCCGACTTCATCCGGCCCTCGCGCACGAACTCCTTCAAGTGAAGGCGAGCGAGCGCGGGTTTTGGATCGAAGGTGTCAACGTGACTCGGGCCACCCTCCATCGTGAGGAAGATACAGCGTTTGGCCTTGGCGGCGAAGTGCGGCGGCCTGGCTGTCAACTGCGAAACCGCCGGCTCCGCGGCAAGCGCCGTCGTTTCGTCGGCCACGAGCGCCGCCAAGGCAACTCCGGCCATCGAGCTTCCGGCGCCGAAGAAAAACGCGCGGCGGTCGAGCGAGCGACCCGCTGCGTCGGGCATCGAGAGGTCACGCTCAGTAGACATAGACGAACTCGTTGGAGTTGAAGATCACGAGGCACACCTCCGCGAACCCGCGGGTGCGAGCGTCGGCGCCGGTGAGTTGCAGGTCCGGCGTGAAGTCGGCGTATTCGTCGAGTGGCTCAACGAAGTTGAACTTCGTGCCGGTGTTCTCTTCCACGGTTTCGCGGACGACCTCCCGCGGCCAGGCCGGTTTGGGCAACACAAGCTTCTCGTGGCGGACCGTCATCCGCCGCCAATGCGCCATTGCCACGGCCGCCTCATCCGGCGTGGCCGGGCGGCCGAAGGCGCGGCGATAAACCGCTTGCACCGCGGCTTCGTCGTCGCAGCCGCCTTTGAGCACCAGCGACGCCAGGGCGGCAGCCCGATCGTAACTCGCTTGGCTGTTGAACAAGCTGAAGACCTGGGGAACGACGGTCGCCGCTTCGCGCCGCTCGCACGACAAGTCGGGATTCGGCTCATTGAAGACCTCGTAGAACGGGTCGCGGAGGCCGCGCAGCTTCAAAGCATAAATCGAGCGGCGATGACGGTCTTGCGGCGAAGGGCTGGGCGTCCAGGCCGCGGCCAGCGCACCCATGACTTGCCGCGGCTGCAAGGCGGCTTCCAGGTTGATCTCCGGGCGCACCGGCACGCCGCCCAAGACGGGATTGAGCTCGCCTGAGACACGGAGCATGCCGTCGCGCAGCTCTTCGGCAGTGAGCCGCCGCGGCAGGAACACCGCGTAACTCGCATCCGCCGGACCGCGTTCGTCCACAGTGCGGCGATCGGGGTGCTCGCACGAGCGGCGGTAGGCCGCCGAAGCCATGATCGTGCGGTGCAGATCCTTCAGAGACCAGCCGCGTTCGACCAGCGTGGCCGCCAGCCAGTCGAGCAGCTCGGCATGGGTCGGCGGCTTGCCGGTCGCGCCGAAATTATTAGGGTTGGCGGCGAGCCCGCGGCCAAAGTGCCATTGCCACACGCGGTTCGCAATCACGCGGCTGGTCAACGGATTTCGCCGGTCGACAATCCAGCGGGCCAATGCGCGGCGGCGACCAGCAAGGCTCTCGGGAATCGTCGCATCGGGAACCGTGGTTACGACGCTCAACACGCCGGGGACTACCGGCACCGTCGGTGAAAACGGATCGCCGCCGGCCAGAATGCAGGTCTGCTCGATTTCGCCCGGCGGCTGGCGATCGCCGGGTAAGCGCCGCGGAGCGGTGATGGACGACACGTTGGGCGTCGGTCCGTCATAAACCGAGAAGGCGAACGGCCGATAGCGATCGAGTTCCCAGGCGAGACGTTCGAGCCCCTTGCGGGAGATACGATCGCGGCCGAGCTCTTCCGGCGCAAGACCGGCGAATCGCGGCGGTATCCGCTCTTCCGGCACGCCGCGCTTGATCATCCTCGACCGCGCCTGTTCATACTCGCGGCGAGCGACGCCACCCGGGCGCGCGGGGGACGATTTTTGCGTCAGGGCTTGCTCGAACTCGGCCGGGTCCAGATGATTGTCGAGCAGCCACCGCCGTGCCGCTTCGATCGACTTCCGATCAAGTTCGGCAAGCTGTTCCTCGTATCGTTGCTTACGGCGTTCGAGATAGACCTGATCCTGAAAGCCGTCGATCGTGTTTTCCCGCGGGAGAAACGCGGCGGGCCGCTCGGCCATCTGCGTCGTGGCAAAGCATGCCTGAACGCCATAGTAATCGCGCGTGGGAACCGGATCGAACTTGTGATCGTGACACCGGGCACACTGGAGCGAGTGGGCCAAGAACGTCTCTCCCACGTTGTTGGTCACGTCGTCAAGAAACCGCTGGCGCGCCACTTTGGGAACTTCCATCGCCGTCAGCTCCCAAGGGCCCATGCGCAGAAAGCCGACGGCCACCAGCAGTTCCGGGTTGTCAGGGTCGATCTCATCGCCGGCAAGTTGCTCGCTGACGAACTGATCGTAGGGTTTGTCGACGTTGAATGCCCGGACGGCGTAATCACGGAACCGCCAGGCGTTGCCGCGCTCATAGTCGTTGGCGAAGCCTGAAGAGTCTGCATAGCGCACCACATCAAGCCAGTGCCGGGCCATCTGCTCTCCATAGTGCGGCGAGGCCAACAGCCGCTCGACGACCTTGGCGAAAGCCGGCGCATCTTCGTCCGTGTCGCCAAGGAAGGCTTCGACTTCCTCCGGCGTCGGCGGCAAGCCGAGCAGATCGAAGCTGGCGCGGCGGATGAGCGTGCGGCGGGCGGCAGGCGGGGCGGGCAGCAGGCCGAGCGACGCCAGGCCCGCGTCGATGAAGGCATCGATTTCGTTCTTGTCGATGTTGGGTTCTTGCGCCTTCGGAGGCGGGTTTTTTTTCACCGGCTGATAGGCCCACAAGCCGGCCGGGTTGTACTTGCGGTCCGTCCATTCGGGCGAAAGGCCGCCGCTGGTGGGGACCGATACGCCGGCATCGTCGTTCCAGCCGCGGTCCTTGTTCAACTCCGCTCGCCGTGCCGGCGCGGGCCAAGGCGCGCCGCCGGTAATCCATTGTCGAATCGCCCCGATCTCGTCCGGAGAGAGCTTGTCGTTGTCCTTGGGCGGCATCGCCAGCTCGGCGTTCCGACGGCTGACGGCGACATAGAGCGGGCTGGCGTCGGGATCGCCGGCCGTGAACGCGGGCTGACCGCTGGCGCCGCCTTTGAGGGCGGCTTCGCGCGTGCGCAAGTCCAGGTCGCCGCTGATATCGTCGGCGTCGTCGCCATGACAGCCGAAGCAGCGGGACCGCAAAACTGGATAGACTTTTCGGGCAAAGAGTTGTTCGGCCGTTGCTGCCTCGTCTGCCGCGGCCCAAAGACCCGTGGCGAAAATCAGCAACCCAACGCTGATCGCACACACAATCGCAAGGCAGCGGGTGGTGGCTGCCGACGCCGTCGACGACAAGGCGACGACGCACCCAAGACAAGCGTGCGCAAGGTAGTGGCGGCCGGGACGTTGCATGTTCTGTAGCATAATGCCGAATCCGGACCGAGGCCAGCGGTGCGAGAAGCCCGGAACTCTACTTCACTCGGCCGAGAATGAGACGGTTTGCCGCGAGGAAAAGCGGTGGCTGGGGTCCCGGCGCGCCGGGAGCCGGATAGCGGCCGGCGCCTATAAGCCGTGGCGAGCGGGACGCGTCAGCGTGTCGGTAGATTCCCGACGCAAGGGCCGCTCCCGAACCGCACTGCTCGTCGCGACGCGGAGGAACCCCCCCACAGTTGGCCAACTGTCGGATTCCGACAGTTGCTCGGGCGTTCCCAGTCCCGCCGGCAAGCGAAGATCATCGCGATCTAAAACACCGCGGCACTCCGTGACGAGGACACCGACGGCGACGAGGGTTCGGCCGTGGCGACGCCGAAACGCGCGGCGGAGGTTGCCGCGGGCTGAGCCCCGCCGACCGCAACGCACGCCTGACGAGTTTGGTGCAAGTTGCACCAACACCCCCGACTGTTTTAGTTCTGTGACCATACGGCATTCGCGAGTTCGTCCGCGTCTTCTTGTGATACCAGGACGGCGCAACAACTAATTCGAGTCAGCAGTCGGCAGTGGGCGGACGGGCGCTTGATGGATGCGAAGGTCCGCGCACGTCATTTGGTAGCTTGCTTCCAGATCAAGAGGCACTGAGTAGTCGGAGGCGATCCATAAGGGAAGGGTCGGCAGTGGCTGTCCCAGAGCGAGCGGCGCCGGCCAAACCTCAAGTTGTTGCCATTCTTCGTCACGCCCGACAGCTCGGTAGGAAACTGCCGACAGCCCCGCCGGTGGTAGCGCGGCCGCGCCCAGATCGACCCCGAGGAGGGACAGGATGGTACTCCTCAGGTCGGCTCGTCGCGTGGTGACCGTATCGACAACCACGACGCTACTACCCTGTTGCAGGCAGCCGACACACTTGACCGCGAACGCCTGCCGGGCTGCCAGGCGGTCCTTGTTGCGTGGGCTAAGCAGCTCGACCGCGGCCGCGAGGCGCGGATCGCCCTCTTCAGCAAAAACCTGAACCTCGACACCATCGACGGTTGCCAGATCGACGGCGACCGCTACGGCCGGGGCCGGTGCGGCCCATGTCCGCGGCTCGACCCCATCGCTCGCGGAATGAGATGCCTCATGGTCGTGCAGTGCGGCCACGTCGATGTCGATGGGTCCGTCGCGGTCCACGAGAGGGACGGCGTAATAGCCTGTGGGCAAGACACCCTGGTTCAGCAACCGGGCCATGGCCGCAGCCCAGGCCCCGTGAAAACTACGCCAGGGATGCGTTCGGCTCAAAGGCGGGTTGAAGTGGTCCAGCAGTGGCATAGGAGGCATTATCCCTGTCGATCCGCGATGCAAGCTCGTCGCGCAGCAATTCCCGCTGAGTTTCGGCGAAAGGAGTCGCCATGCTGGCCACGATTCTACGCCCGCCCAAGAAGGGCCGCAAGCATTTGTCCGCGGACCCAGCATTTATATCGACCTGAACCCGATTCAAGCCAAGATCGCCGAGGCCCCGGAAAAGTCCCATTTCACCGCCGCTTTTGAACGCATCGCGGCACGCGAAACACCAGCCGCGAATTCCAAAAAAGTTCCGCCGGTCAACATCGCGACCACGGATGAGGAACGCTAATTCGCGCTCATCTTCGCTAATGGAAGGAAGGAAACAGTACTGATTAGTGCGGATTAGCGTTGATTAGTGTTCCGATCTTCCAGTCTACCGCATGATCGACGCAAATGCTTTCGCTGCTTCGGTTTTTGACGTTGATGCCTCGCGAATACGTTGCGGAGTCAATAATTGGACTTCTCCCTTTTTCCCCGGCCAACAGCGTGACGGCCAAGCGACGCCCCGGTGCGTCCAACCGGGGCATCGCCGATGTCTCATTCTCGGCCGAGTGAAGTATATTACGGCCGGTCGTTGGCCGAAGTATAATCCCGAGCATGGCAATCACGTTGAAACGCCGCGTTCTGTGGACTTCGATTTCGATCTGCCTCTCTTTGCCGCTGCTTGGCTCGGCGCCGCGGGCGGATGAGGGTCCGGCAGCCTTCGAATGCCGCTGGGCCGATGGCGAAATCGCCATCGACGGCAAGGCTGACGAAGCGCCTTGGAGCAAGGCTCAATCGATCGAAGACTTCTCCTTGCCGTGGCTCGGTGAGGCTGCGCGGCCGGCCAAAACCGCCACCAAGGCGCGCCTGCTGTGGGACCGTGAGAACCTTTACTTCTTCGCCACCATGCAGGATTCCGATCTCTATGCCGACGTCGAAGTGCCCGACGGCCGCACCTGGGAAAACGACGTCTTCGAATTGTTCTTCAAGCCGGCCGACGATAAGCCGGGCTATTACGAGTTTCAGGTGAACGCGGCCGGCACGGTCATGGATATGTTCATCCCGCGCCGCGGCAGCGGTGGTTATCGGCGGTTCAAGGGCGAGGCCGCCTTCCATGTCGAAGCCAAGGTAGCGCTCGACGGCACGTTGAACCGCTGGCAAGATCACGACTCCGCCTGGTCGGTCGAGGGCCGCATCCCTTGGACCGATTTCTTGCGCACGGGCGGCCGCCCGGCCGACGGCGAGACGTGGAAGTTCGCGCTCTGCCGCTACGATTACTCCGTCGATTTCGAAGGCCCCGAGCTTTCGACCTGCGCTGCCTTGCGGTCAAAGCCGCCCGACTTTCACCATCACGAAGACTATGCCACGCTGATATTCAAGGGCCCCGACAAGCAGACCGCCCTACGGCCTTACGGGATCGAGTCTTACGTCCCCCTGGCCACTTCGCGGGTGATCGGATCGCCCGACCCGCCGCTGCCTTACCGCGCTCGACGCGTGTTGCCCGAACTGCGTCTTTCGTTTCCAGTCTTTGTGACGGCCGAGCCGGGAAGTGCGAGATTGTGGATCATCGACCAGCCCTCCGCTTACGGGACAACGCGCATCGCGCGGACCAGCGGCGAACCCGGCAGCGGCGAACTGGAAACCTTGTTGCAGATGGAGGAGGGGCTCGCCTACTCGCTCGTGTTCCATCCCGACTTTCGTCGGAACGGCCACGTGTTTGTCGGCGCGAATACGAAGTCCGGCAGCAGCCGACGCTCGACTCGCATCACGAGGTATACGGTCGCTCGCGAGGCTCCGCGGGCGTTCGACCCCGCGTCGGCCTTGACCATCATCGAATGGCCATCCGCCGGTCACGACGGCGCGGCCCTGGCCTTCGGCCTCGATCGCATGCTCTACATCACGTCGGGCGACGGCACTTCCGATTCCGACACCGACGTCGTCGGCCAGGATCTGAGCCGACTCACAGCCAAGGTACTGCGGATCGACGTCGATCATCCTTGGGCCGATCAGCCCTATTCAGTCCCTGCCGACAATCCCTTCGTGAGCGTTGCCGGCGCACGGCCCGAGACCTGGGCCTTTGGCTTGCGAAATCCCTGGCGGATGACGGTTGATCCGGCCACCGGGCAGATCTGGATCGGTAGCAACGGCCAAGACCTGTGGGAGCACGTCTTTTTGCTGCGGCGCGGAGCGAACTATGGCTGGAGCGTGTTCGAGGGAAGCCATCCCTTCTACCTGCAGCGCAAACTGGCGGACGTTCCGCACACGCCGCCCACCGCGGAGCACCCGCACTCGGAGGCAAGATCGCTGACCGGGGGAGTCGTGTACCACGGCACCAAGCTGCCGGAGCTGCGGGGCGCCTATCTTTATGGCGACTATTCGACGGGCAAAATCTGGGGCTTGCGACACGACGGCGACAAGGTCGTTTGGCACAAGGAACTGGCCGATACCACCCTGGCGATCACGGCCTTTGCGCTCGACGCCGACGGCGAGATGCTGATCGCCGACCATCAGGGCGGTGGCCGCGGCGGCTTCTACACCTTGGAGCCGAACACCGACAAGAACACACAGGCCGCCTTTCCGCGCCGACTGAGTGAGACGGGCCTTTTTCGCTCGGTGCCCGGACATGGGATGCAACCAGGCGCGGTTCCCTACGACGTCAATGCGCCGCTCTGGTCGGACGGCGCTCACAAGGAGCGCTGGCTGGTCTTGCCGCCCACAATGACTCAGGACGGCCACGAGGTGCCCGTCCGCATCCCCTTTACCACCGATCGCACCTGGGAACTCCCCGATCGGACCGTGCTGGTCAAATCGTTTGCGTTGGAAAGAAACGAAGGCAGGCCAGATTCGCGGCGCTGGATCGAGACCCGCCTGTTGACTCGCCAACAGGGCGAATGGGCCGGCTACTCCTATCGCTGGAACGAGGAGCAGACCGAGGCCCTGCTCGTAGAGAAGGAGGGAGCCGATCAGGAGTTTACGGTCCGCTCGGCGGACGGCGAGCGGCGGCAAACGTGGCACTATCCCAGCCGTAGCGAGTGCATGGTTTGTCACAGCCGGGCGGCCAATTTCGTGCTGGGCGTCTCCACCGTCCAACTGAACCGAGACAACAACTACGGCGGTGTCGTCGACAACCAGTTGCGCGTGTTCGAGCATCTGGGGCTGCTGCGCGTCGATTATCAGGCTCAAGCGAGCGAGTATCTACGGGAACAACTTCGCGCCTCAAGTATGTCGGCCGAAGATGCCGCGAAGCGCGTGGCCGAAGCGACGGCCTCTCGCGGACAGCGGTCGGCGGCGGCTTCGTCCCTTCTCGCGCGATCGCCGGACCGTTATGAACGGCTGGCCGATCCTGATGACGATCGAGAACCGATCGACCGGCGGGCACGAGCGTATTTGCACGCCAACTGTGCCCAATGCCACGTCGAAGCCGGCGGCGGCAATGCGCAACTGGACCTGCGTTTTTCGACGGCCCGCGACAAAATGCGGCTCGTCGGCGTCGAGCCTCTGCATGATCGTTTCGGCATGGAACGGGCGAAGCTGGTGGCGGCCGGCGACCCCGACCGCTCGGTGCTTCTGCGCCGCATCAGCATTCGCGGCCGCGGGCAGATGCCGCAACTCGCTACTTCTTTAGTCGATCGACGAGCGGTGGAGCTGATCCGCAGGTGGATCGAAGAGATGCGGACGCCTGAGTAATCGTCTTGCGTCTGACGCCGTTTGATGCTACGGTTCGCGGCCTTTTTCCCTCGTTTGCCCATTTTCGCGCGCATGGACCGGTGTCTTCGGCATGTATTGCACTGGCTGGTGGCCGCCTGCGGGGCGAGCATGGGGTGCCATTTTCGCGGGGCGGACGGCCCCGTGCCGCGGTCGCTGGTGCTGTCGCGGCAACTGTCGCAGCAGGGCGTCAGCGCCATGGAGCATGGCAACTGGGTCCGCGCCGACGAGCTGCTGGCCCAGGCGGTGAAGGTCTTTCCGCAAGACGCCGAGGCCCGCTTTCACTATGCCGAAGCGCTCTGGCACCGCCGACAACAGGCGGCCGCGCTGGAGCAACTCGACAAGGCCTTGCAGCTTTCGCCCGACGACCCGGAACTGCTGGTGCGCGCGGCCCAGATGAGGACCGCCCTGGGCCAGGCCGCCGAGGCCGGCGAGCTGATCGAACGAGCGCTCGACGTCGATCCGAAGAACGCGGCCGTATGGTCGCTGCGCGGGCGGCTGCGGCGCGACGCCGGCGAGCCGCGCGAGGCCCTGGCCGACTACCACCGCGCGTTGGGCTATCGTCCCGATGACCGCGAGACCTTGCTCGACGTGGCGGAGGTCTACCGCCAGCTCAACCAACCGCAGCGGGCCCTGGCGACGTTGCAAACGTTGAGCGAAACGTATCCGCCGGGCGAGGAGCCGGCCCAGGTGTTTTACTTGACGGGTCTGGCCTACGACGCTTTGGGGCGGTGCGCCGAGGCGGCCGATTTGCTGGCGCTGGCCCGCGACCGCGGACCGCCGGCGGTCGAAACGCTCTATCGCTTGGCCGAAGCTCAATGGAAGGCCGGACGCGAGACCGAGGCACGTCAGACGACGGCCCAACTCTTGGCCGTGTCTCCAGGTCATCCCGGCGGCATGGCCCTCGTCGAACGCCTCGACGTGGCCCAACGCCCGCGACCGCAACTGCGTTGAAACGACTTGCCCTTTACGTTCGGGCCGCGGTGCGAAATAATATCGAGGGGATGCGAGGCCCAACCCGCGTCGCTCTTGGCGATTGAGACGACGGGTGTCAATGACTTCCACGGCCCCGAAACATGTGCCGCCACGGGGAATAACGCCCCCACCGCACGCCGCAAATCAGATCTGCCATCGGAACTAAGATGCGGGAAGTGCAGCCGGGTCGAGGGCGCGGTAAACTGGTAAAACCGTAACATTTTTGAACGCGGCGTGAGGCCCCGCGATGGGGACATTATTCAAGAAGATTCAGGTGGCGATCAGTAACGAGCGCTATCTTGTTTCTTCGCACGCCGACGAGCGATGCGAAGAGCGAGGAATAAGTGACTGGCAGATCATCGCCGGCTTCTCGGACAGCGAGCTTTTACGCGAGCGACCGGCTAGCAAGCCGAATCCTTCCGTTGTCGTTCGACAAGAGCTGGCGGATGGCACGGAGGTGGAAGCCATTTGGGCATATTTGGCCGATAGTGGCCGTGCGATGCTAGTAACGGTTTATTTCACGGAGTAGGCAAAAATGGCCGAGCGACGAGAAAAACGCCGACGATGGGTGCAACGCGGGCAATACGCCGTGGAAGTAGAAGTGGAAGTTGTGTATCCAGCCGAAGCGCCAACGGAGGCTTGTCTGGAACCCGCTACGGTGAAGTGGCTCGACGAAATTGCGCGTCGTGCGGAAAGCGATGACCTCGCCTTCCTTCGCCAAGTTGGGCGCGTTTTTCAGGCAGTCACGAACTAGCGCGAATTGCAATCGCTTCCCTGCTCCGTCGCCCCATTACATCTCTGCCCCCAGCTGCTTGACAAAAAAATCCCGGATGCTCGCGTAGCCTTCGGTGGGATGGTCGCCGTTCAAGGTGCCGGCCATGCACAGTTGCCCTTTACGTTTAGGCTACGGTGCGAAATAATATCGACGGGATCCAAGGCGCAGCCCGCGTGGCTCTTGCCCTTTAAGACGACGGTGGGCGATGCGCTTCGATCAATGTCGCCGGCCCGTGATGAATCTAAGCGCAGCGAGGCGCCGTATTTGCCGCGCCTCGCTTAGGCTTCGGGTTTGTGTGTCTGGCACCGTCGGCGTTCCTCCTGCGGCCGGCGCCGTCGTGCTGAAATAACCGGGCGGGAAGTATTGGTTGAATCTTTTAGGACCAGGAGCGTGGGAATGGCCCAAGCCGAAATTGTTCCGGTAGGCAACGACTTCGATCCGGCGGAAACGTCGGAGTGGATCGAATCGCTTCAATATGTGCTGGAGACCAAAGGGCCGGAACGGGCCAGATTTCTGCTCTCGGTCCTCGACGAGCTGGCCAGCCGGAACGGCATCGAACTGCCGTTTGCCATCAACACGCCGTACATCAACACCATTCCGGCCGACCAGCAACCGGCCTACCCCGGCCATCGCGAGATCGAGCGGCGCATCAAGAGCATCGTCCGCTGGAACGCCATGGCGATGGTCTCGCGGGCCAACCACCTTCCCTACGGCCTGGGCGGGCACATCTCCACCTACGCCTCGGCCGCCACGCTTTATGAAGTGGCCTTCAACCATTTTTTCCGCGGCAAGGGCGAAGACTATTCGGGCGACATCATCTTCTTTCAGGGGCACGCCGCTCCGGGCATGTATGCCCGTGCCTACCTGGAGGGCCGGCTCACCGAGCAGCATCTCATCAACTTCCGCCAGGAGCTGGCCGAAGGCGGCGGCTTGTCAAGTTATCCGCATCCCTGGCTGATGCCCGGCTTTTGGGAATTCCCCACGGTCTCGATGGGCCTGGGGCCGATTATGGCCATCTATCAGGCCCGCTTCGCCAAGTATCTCAGCGACCGCGGCATCAAAGACACCAGCGGCCGGACGGTATGGGCGTTTTTGGGCGACGGCGAGTGCGACGAGCCGGAATCGCTGGGCGCCATCACGCTGGCCGCGCGGGAGAAGCTCGACAATCTGATCTTCGTCATCAACTGCAACCTGCAGCGGCTCGATGGGCCGGTGCGCGGCAACGGCAAGATCATTCAGGAACTGGAAGGGGCCTTCCGCGGCGCCGGTTGGAACGTCATCAAGGTCGTCTGGGGCGACGACTGGGACACGCTGCTCGACAAAGACAAAACCGGCCTGCTCGTGCAGCGGATGGGCGAAGTCGTGGATGGCGAATACCAAAAGTATACGGTCATGCCGGGCAGCTACATCCGTGAGAACTTCTTTGGCAAGTATCCTGAGTTGCTCGATCTGGTCAGCCATTTGTCGGACGAAAAGCTCCGCACTCTGCGGCGCGGCGGACACGACCCGGAAAAGGTCTATACCGCTTATAAGGCCGCGATGGAGACGACGGGCAGGCCGACGGTCATCCTGGCCAAGACCATCAAGGGCTATGGCCTGGGCGAGGCGGGCGAAGGCCGCAACATCACCCATCAGCAAAAGAAGCTGAACGAAGACGAGTATCGCGAGTTCCGCAGCCGGTTCGGCATTCCGATCTCCGATCAGGACGTCGCCGAGGCCCCATTCTATCGGCCGGCCGAAGACAGTCATGAGATGCAGTATCTGCGGGAGCGCCGCAACGAGCTGGGCGGCTTCGTGCCGGCCCGCATCACCAAAGCCAACCCGCAAAAAATGCCGCGGATCGACGAGTTCCCCGACTCGATCACTTCCAGCGGCGAGCGAGAAGTCTCGACCACGATGGCCTTCGTCAAGCACTTCGGCCGCCTGCTGAAGCACAAGGAGATCGGCAAATACATCGTGCCGATCGTGCCCGACGAGTCGCGCACCTTCGGCATGGATCCGCTCTTCCGGCAGTGCGGCATCTACGCCCACACCGGCCAGCTCTACGAGCCGGTCGACAGCGAGCAGTTTCTGTATTATCGCGAGGCCAAAGACGGGCAGATTCTCGAAGAGGGAATCACCGAGGCGGGATCGATGTCGTCGTTCATCGCGGCGGGCACCGCGCATACGACGCACGGCATCAACATGATTCCGTTTTTCATTTACTACTCGATGTTCGGCTTCCAGCGGATCGGCGACCTGATTTGGGCCGCCGCCGACGCTCGCTGCCGCGGCTTTTTGTTGGGCGGCACGGCGGGCCGCACCACGCTCAACGGCGAGGGCCTGCAGCACGAGGACGGCCACAGCCATCTGTTCTCGACGGCCTATCCGACCGTCCACTCTTACGACCCCGGTTATGCCTACGAGACGGCCGTGATCGTCATGGACGGGCTGCGGCGGATGTATGAAGCGTGCGAAGATTGCATGTACTACATCACGCTCTATAACGAGAACTATCCGATGCCGGCCATGCCCGACGGGGTGACCGAGGGGATCGTCAAGGGCATGTACAAGCTGTCGGTGGTCGACGTCGACAAGAAGCAGCCGCGGGTGCAACTGTTTGGCAGCGGCCCGATTTTGCGCGAGGCGTTGCGTGCCCAGGCGATTCTGGCCGAAAAGTACAAAGTTTCCAGCAACGTCTGGAGCGTGACGAGCTATACCGAGCTGCGCCGCGAGGCGCAGGCGGCCGCACACTGGAATGGGTTGCACCCCAAGGAGCCGCCGCGCCGCTCGTATCTCGAAGACGTCTTGGCCAAGGAAGAGGGGCCGTTCATCGCCAGCTCCGATTATGTGCGGGCGGTGGCCGAACAGATTTCGCATTGGGTTCCGGGCGGGCTGTTTGCCTTGGGCACCGACGGCCTGGGCCGCAGCGACACGCGCGAGCGGCTGCGGCGGCATTTCGAGGTCGACGCCGAGTTTATCACCCTGTCCGCCTTGACCAAATTGGCCGAACAAGGCAAATTCGACCGCGGCAAGCTGCCCAAGGCGATCACCAACTTGGGGATCGACGCGGAGAAGGCCGATCCGCTGTTTGCGTAAGGGATGAGAGGTGAGGAGCGGGCCATCGAGATTGTTACGCTGCTAGCTCCGTACGAAGCCGCTGAGGCGAAAAACCGCGTCGCACCGAACATTCGCACGTACGCTAGTAAAATCGGCATTACTGTGCGCCCAACGCCCTAAAACTTCTGAAGCGGCCTTCCTGGAAACCGAACATCAATAAGAAAATGGACTTCAAACTTCCCGATCTGGGCGAAAATATTGAGGCGGGCGACATCGTGAGCGTGCTGGTTCACGAAGGGGACGAGATCCAGGCCAATCAGGGCGTGGTCGAGGTCGAAACCGGCAAAGCCACCGTCGAACTGCCTTCTCCGCAAGCCGGCAAGGTGACCAAAGTGCATGTCAAGCCGGGTCAGACCGTGCCGGTGGGCGGGCTGCTGTTGTCGATCGAAGCCAAGGAAGGTTCCGTAGCGAAGGCCCCCAAACGCGAAGTCGCCGAGAAGGCCGAAACGCGGGCCGCACCGCCCGAATCGCCGCCGAAAACCGCGCCGGCCAACAAGGCGTCGGCGGCCGAAAAACCCGTGGCTGCCGCCGTCAAAGAAGAACCCAAAGCACCGCCCGCGACTGAGCTGGCGCCGGCCCGGCCCTCGACGAACGGCGGAGCATCGCGCGCCGCGCCGGTGGCCGAACGCGAGGAGGCGCCCACGGCGGCCGCCGGGCCAGCCACGCGCCGGCTGGCACGTGAACTGGGCGTCGATCTCAGCCGCGTGAACGGCAGCGGACCGAGCGGCCGGATCACCGAAGAAGACGTTAAGAAGGCGGTCCGCGAATCGACGCTGCACTCGCCGATGCCGCCCAAACGCACGCCCTCGATTCCCGACACTTCGCCCAGCCAGGACCAGTACGGACCGACCCAGCTCCAGAAGCTGCCAAGGATTCGCAAGACGATCGCCTTGAACATGGCCCGCTCGTCGCAGACGATTCCGCACGTCACCAATTTCGACGACGCCGACATCACCGAGCTCGAGCGGATCCGCAAAGGCAGCATGGCCGATTATGTGGGCACCGAAGTGAAGCTGACGATGATGGCCTTCCTGATGAAGGCCGTGGCCCACTCGCTGCAACTGCACCCCACGCTCAACGCCACCATCGACCTGGAAAACGAGCAGATCATTTATAAGGACTACGTCAGCCTGGGCGTGGCCGTCGATACGCCGCGCGGGCTGGTGGTGCCTGTGCTGCGTGACGTCGAGCGGCTGACGATCCCGCAGATCGCCCAGTCGCTGACCGAGATTTCGTCGCGTGCCCGCAACAACCAGTTCAGCATGGACGACATGCGCGGGGGCACGTTTACGATCAGCAATCTGGGGGCGATCGGCGGCATCTACTCGACGCCGATCATCAATCCGCCGGAAGTGGCGGTGCTGTTGGTCGGCCGCTCGCGCAAGCTGCCGGTGGTGATGGAAAACGACGAGCTCAAGGTGCGGTTGATGATGCCGTTGAGCCTGTCCTACGATCATCGGCTGGTCGACGGCGCCACGGCGGCCCGCTTCCTGAACGAGGTCAAGAATTATCTACAAGTGCCGGGCAGGTTGCTTCTGGCCACGTGACCCGTCCTGGCCGGAACCGGCCAGGTTTGAGGGCAGGCTCCGCGGCCAATCGACGACGGACCGTGTTCTAGCCGCCCTCCAGGAGACCGAAGATAACCTTCGCCACGTCCTCCACCAACGTCGGCGAATAACCGGAGTAGACGTCGCGCACTTTCCCTTTCTGATCGATCACCACCAGCATCGACGACGAGGTGTTGTACTTCTCGGCGAACTTGTCGGCCCGCAGGATGGGAAAAGCCAGCCCCATCTTGTCGGCCACAAAGCGGGCGTCTTGCTCGTTGGCGTCGGTGTTCATGCCGAGCACCGCCACGGGCTGGTCGGCGAACCGCTCGGCCAACCGCTCGACCTGCGGAAGCGTGCGCAGGCTCCAGCCATCGCTCCGCTTCCAGAAGTGCATCACCAGCACCTTCTGCTTGTAATCGCGGAGCGCATGGGCGTTGCCGTCCAGGTCCTTCGTCTGCCAGGCGGGGGCGGGTTGATCGATCAGGTCCGACCGGTCGCGCGCCGCGCGTGCCACCCGACCGATCATGCCCGCATGTTGGGCGACTTGCTTGCGCAAGTCTTCTTTGACCACCGGCAACGTGATGTCGGCGGCGGCCTTCTGCAACAACGCTCCGGCCTCGATCAACAACGTCTCGGCGTCGGCGCTATTGCGTTCGGCCGCCTTCAGCAAGTCCTGGTAGCGCCGTTGCACGCCGAAATAAAGCCCCATTTCTTCGTCGAGCCGCTTGCACCAAACCATATCGAACTGTTCGATGCCGGCCAGTTCGGTCGTGCTGACCTGCGTCCCGATGAGACCATAGCCTTGTTCCAGCTTCGATTCGATGCGCTCGACGACTCCCAAGTCGCCGTTGAAAGTGAACGTCGATTGCGACCGCGAAAGGTAAATATCGTCGACGGGATTCTGTCGCGTGGCCACTATCTTCCACCGCGGATCGTCATCGTCATCGTCGTCGTCATCGGGGGCTTCCTCGATGCGGTAGCGATAGCCGGTCTGCGTTGCCTTGTCGAAATCGGTCCATCCCTTTTCGATCTCTTTTTTGTTCACCGGCAATTTGGGCAAAAGCTGGCGCGGCTCAAATTGAAAGCCGAGCGTGGGGTTGGGGGCGACGGCGCCGTCGGCCGACAAATCGCAGTAGGCGAAGGCCACTTGCTCGAACGAGGCCGTCTGCGTGGGAGCCGCTTGCGGCTGCTTGGCCGGAGGCTTGGCTGTGGTCCCTTTGCCGGGTGCGGCCCCTTTGCCGGGTGCGGCCCGGGCCGTGCCCGGTTTGGCGGGGGCCGCCTTGCCGGCCGTCGGCCTGGCGGCGGGCTTCGCTGCGGTCTTGGCGGATGGGGGCTTCGCGCCCGGCTTGGTCGCACCGGCGAGTCCTTGAACCGTCGAGGCATGGCGGAAGATCAATCGCCACGTACCATCGCTGTTTTGCCTCACCACCCACACTTGCCACGTCGATTCACTGGCCATCGCCTGCCCCTCGGCCGTCGAGAACTCGCTCGTTGTCCGGTAGGTCAGTTCCTGACCGACCTTGGGCCAATAGCGGGGCAAGTCCGTGTCGGCCCAGCTTGGGGCGCCGACGAGCAGCAGGCACGAGCACGCCAAAGCAGGCAATGTCATGTTGGCGGGGTTGAGAAGGTTGATCATGGTTGAGTCCTCGACGCGTAGGGGATGACTAGATTATACCGTCCGGCCGCCCGGCGTGCCGGCAATTGTCGCCTGTCAAGAGCATCCGGTCCGGTCGTCATTGCCGATGGAAGCGAAAAGTTCGCCGCGGCGGATGTGAGTCAAGAGCGAAAGCCGCCGGAAATGATTCTCCATACCTCCCGGTTTCACTGCCCTCACGACGCAAATTACCGAAACCTTGCGCATTGACAGCAGCTTTTGCCGTTCTTGTTCAACTACTTTGCACGGCACTACCGATACTACCCGCACGGGCACAAGCATTGTCTCTCCGCCGTGGAGGGTGTGCGCGTGAAATCCGAACGCGTCAAGGTAGACCCAAGCGATGTCGATCAACCGTTCGAAACTGTGGTTGGCGGTAGGGTTACAGCTCGTGTTTGCGGGCCTGGCCCTCGGCCAAGAAACGCCAGATAGTGAATGGGTGCCGGGGGTCCGAGATTTTCAACCTTTCGCTCCCGCCTCGGACACGACCAGCACCTACGGCAGCGGTCCCAAGCAGTCGCGGGGCTGGTTCTTCACCATCGAAGACCTCGCCTGGTCCACGTCCGCTCCCGATCGGACCAGCGTCGGCGCCCCGCTCAACACGCCGGGCGTCAACGACATTGTGAGCACGGGCGTGCCTGGCGGGTTCATGAACCAGGTCAATACCCTCGATACCGGCTTCATCACGGCCCCGCTGCGCCAAGGCGAACGCTTGCAGTTGGGCTACGTGGGAGACGACGGCGTCGGCTGGATGGTGGGCACCTTTGTGCTCCACTCCGCGACGTCGTTCGGCCAAGCCACGGACGCGGGCGTGGCCTTCTCGGCTCCGCTGGTGAACGGCATTTCCCCGCTGGAAGGCTTCATTGAACAAGCCCTGCCCGTGCCGGCCAATCAACCGGGCTTCGGGACCGGAACCACCACCACCGCAGGCCAGACTGCGATCGTCGATACCGACCTCAACCACAACGGCGTGTTCGGCGGTTCGGGCCGCGACATCGGCACGCCGAACGCCAGTCCACCGCCCACGTTCGTGCCTCCGCGCGATGGTTTCCCCGATGTTCCCGCCCCCACGGACTTGGGCGACCTGGTCGGACTGCCGATTTTCTTCAGCCACGTGGTCACGAAATATACCACCAACGTGTGGGGCATTGAGTTGATGCGGACCTACCAGCTTTCCAAGAACCGGCGCGCCGATCACGGCTATTGGGACTTCATGGCGGGGGCACGTTACATCCGCTTCCGAGACAACTTCTATTTCGATGGCACCGGCTATAGCACCTCGCTTTCGAATCTCTCCGGCGCAACGGGCGGAACGACCAGTGGCGCGGGCGGCACAGCCATTGCCGGCTTGTTGTCCGACACCAACTTCACCACCGCCACGGCCAACTACCTGGTCGGCCCGCAAATCGCCTTGCGCTGGACCAAGCAGCGGGGCCGCCTGGGCTGGAACGCCGAAGGCCGCTTCATGACCGCCGCCAACTTCCAGACCACCACCCAGAACGGTGCCATCGCGCAGCGTCCCGACGCCGGCACCTTGCAGCCCTCCTTTTTTGTCTTCAATCCGCAACCCAACACCTCATTTCTGAGCACGTTGAACAGTACCACCGGCACCGGCACCACCAGCACGGGTTCGCCGATTACCTTGCCACAGTTCCGCGTGCCGGCGCTCACGCCCACCGGCGTGTCCAACGTCGTACACCGGACCACCTTCGCGCCGGTGGGCGAGTTGAGGCTCAACGCCAATTACCGGATTTTCAAAAACGTCCAGGCCACGGTCGGTTGGACCGGGCTGGTGATGGGAGGCATCGGCCGCTCGACCAATATGACCAGCTATGCCTTGCCGAGCCTGGGCATCCTCAGCACGGGCAGCCACCAGACCGTGCTGATTCAGGGCCTCAACTTCGGTATCAACATCAATCACTAATTGCTCTTGTGGAAAGCGCGGCACGTGGTGTAAACACGCTCGACCGCACAGCCTTTGGACCGCAAGGGACGACAAGTGATTTCGCAGCGCAAATTGCTGATCGTAGCCAACGGCTTGCGAGAGCAGACCGGACACTACTTCGAGACCTCGGTTGCCCTGGCCGAGGCCGCCCGTCGCGCCGGCTGCCAATGCGTTCTGGGGGCGCACGCCGAATGTCCACCTGATCTACTTCCGCCGTGGCTCGACAACCATCGGTTCTTCCGCACCGATCACTGGATGCGTGAAGCGGTCGCCGCGCCGTGCAACGAGACCGTGGAAGGCCAGCCCAGCGCCAGCGGAGATGCCGAGTGCGGCGCCGCCTTGCCCCTCGGGCCTTCGTCGATCGCCCGACCGAGCGCTCGGCAGACCGCCGTGGGAGCCGCCCGACTGGCCAAACTGGCGACGCGCTATGCCATGCCTCCGTTGGCCTACGACGCGGCACGCGTGTTCGTTCGTTACTGTCTGCCGAGGACCGTCCGTGGGTCGCAGCGCCGGCAGGCCAGGCAGGACCTGCAAACAGCCGCTTCGCGCTGGAAATACGGTCGCGACGCCGAGCTGGCTCAGCAGGCGGCCCACTGGCCGGCCATCGCGGCCGCGCTCGACGACGCTCGACTGCGGCCGCGACTGCTCGACGCCCTGCGTCGCTTGTCGCCGCTCGGCTTGTTGGCTGAACTGGAATATGCGTTGCTGTTCAGGCAAGACCTCGATCGGTTCTTGAAGGCCGCGGACCCCGGCCCCGACGACCACGTGCTCTTGACGACGTCCCACGCCAGAGAGCTACTCGCCGTGCATCTGATCGCCGAGCAGTTCGGTCTCGACGCCTCTCCCACGTTTCACCTGGAATTCCGTCATCCGCTGTTCGAGGGTGAAACAAACGCCCACTGCTGGGAACGATCGCCCGGCGCCGTAATGCAGCGGGCCTTCCTCTTGTTGCACGCCGAATGGGGAACGAGTCAAAACGTCCGGTTCTATACCGACGCCGAAGCGCTGGCACGCGATTATGAGTCGATCTCCGGCCTTCGTTTTGATGTTTTGCCCCTTCCCTTTCGCTCGGAGCTGATCCCGGAATCCACGCGCCACGCCGACAGCCCGTTGACGATCGCTTACCTCGGCGGAGCCCGCGATGAGAAGGGCTTTCCCTGGCTGCCCAACCTCATCGCAACGTTGCGCCAGCAGAACGATGCCGGCCGAGTCCGCTTCTTGATCCAAGCCAACATCAGCGCTCCGGAGCACAATCCGCACAGCGTCGCCGCGCTGGAGCGATTGAGGACGCTGGGCGGCGACGACCTCGAATTCGTGGCGCTCGAAGAAGGACTGCCGCCGGACGACTATTACCGACTCTTCGCGCGTGCCGACGTGGTGCTGCTTCCCTATTTGCCCGAACGATATCGGGCCTGCACTTCGGGCGTGCTCGCCGAAGCGCTGGCCGCGGGCGTCCCGGCCGTCGTGCCCAAGGGGACGTGGCTCTCCAGTCAACTGCCCAACGCCGTGGGCGAAACCTTCGAGGGCTACGAGTCGTTCGTCGAGGCGGTGCAACGGGTGATCGACGGTTACCCGACGTATCGGGCCGCCGCCCAAGCGTGCCGGCCAGCATGGCTGATGCGGCATACGCCCGACGCCGTGGTCGCGGCGGTACTGGCGGCCGGCAAAACGAAGCGTAAGCCAGAAAGCGCAGTGGAGTTGCCGCGCTAACGCTTCGAGCTTCGTTTCGGCCAAGCGATGCCCCGGTGCCAGTCGTTATTGCCGTTATTTCAGGCAGAAAATGCTTATTCGCGCGACAAACCGACAGAGTTACCGCGTTTCGCTCGTCGCTTCGCAACCTTACACGGCCGTTAGGTTTAGGACCATTTTCCGTCCCCCGCCAAATCGGGGCACGGCAGTTGCTTAGCAGTGGCAGCCGTCTTTAGACGGACGAAACCGGGGGAAATTAGATCGATGTCCGAACCGAATCCGTGGAATGATGTTTTGAGCGACGCTTATGCGGTGCTCGGCCTGCTCGGCGTAGGAGGCTATATCGTAGCTATGTTGGCGCTGTGATGACGATCAACGGCCGGTCCGACGACATCAGGGCCTCGCGCCGGCGTTGATGGGGCGTGGGTAAACGAACGCTTGCGTTCTTCCTTCCAACACGTCGATGGCGTGCTTCAAAATGTATTGCGGCGGGTACGTTCCGCCCTTCTGAGGAGCCGCAGACGCGCCCGCCACCTTCATCGCGGGTAGCGAAGAGCGGGCGAGCTCACCGAGCCGGTCCAATACGTTGGCGGCCTGCAGGACGAAGCCGGGGGCATCGCCGTGTTGAAGCCAACGTTCCAACACGGGCAGGGCGACGTCGAGTTTGCCCAGGCGCGCGAGTGCCTCGGCGGCGGCCACGGCCACGGCGCCCGATTCGTCTTCCAAGCGGCGACGCAAGGCGGCCTCGGCCGGCGCGGCCCTTTCGCCCAACATGGTACAGCCTTGCGCGGCCCACCAGCGAATCGGTTCACTCTCGTCGTCGAGCGCTTCGATCAGCTTCGGCAGGTTCGCGGGACCGCGTTGAGAGGCGAGTCCGGCCAGATCGAACACTCGCTCGACCGGCCAAGCGCCGGGCGCGTGCGAGGCTTCGTAGCCTTCGAGCTCCGAGCCTTCAGGCAGAAAGCCATTGTCGTAGGTCCGCAGCACGTGCCGCCGGAGTGCCGCACGCATTCGTTCCAACGTTGCGCGGTGGTCGGGGTCGGTGGCGAGATTGTGGACGCTGTCGGGATCGGTCCGCATGTCGTAAAGCTCTTCCGTCGGTTTTTGTCCCCAAAACTGTGCGGTGGCCGGAGTGAGTTGGCCCGCGGCCGCCAGCCGCGACCAAGACCGATAGCCGCGCGCCTTGAACTGATACTCCAGCGGCTGCACGTACGGCAGGTCCGGCCGATAGTTGTGAATGTAGAGCCAGCGCGAGTCCATGACCGAGCGCATCATGTCGTAGCGTTCGTCCATGCGGTCTCGCGTGCAGAACACAAACTCGTTCGGCTCCGCACGCGCAGGGCCGGCAAACGCGCGGCCTTGCATATAGTCGGGAATCTTCACGCCGGCCAGCGAGAGGACCGTGGGGGCGAAATCGACGAAATGCACCGGCTGCGTGACGCGCGAGCCGGGCGCTGCCGGCGCCAAGTGCCGCCATTTCGGCGGGAAAAAAACGATCAGCGGAACGTGCGTGCCGCTTTCCTGAAGAAAACGCTTGCTGCGCGGCAGTACGCCGCCATTGTCGGAGTAATAGAAGACGATCGTGTCGTCCGCCAACCCGGCGTCGGCCAAGTCTTCGAGCATCGCCGCGATTTGCTTGTCGAGCAATCGCAGGTGGTTGTAGTAGCGCACCCAGTCGGCCCGCATCTCGGGCGTATCAGGCTGGTAGGGTGGGATTCTCACCGCCGCCGGGTCTGTGGGCGGGAAGTCGAGCGGCAATTCCTTCTCTGGAAAGAGGCAGCTCTCGTGCGTGACCTCGTGATTGAAGACGCTGAAGAACGGCTGGCCCGGCGCGCGGTTGCGCCAGTGGGCGTTCTTACTCGACTCATTCCAGGCATCCTGGACCCGGACCGGCGAGTTGTAATCGGTCTTGGCGTTGTTGGACGTGTAATAGCCCGCCGCCCGCAAGTAGGCTGGAAAACCTTTGAGCCAGGCTGGAATCTTGCCCTGCGCGCGCATGTGGTGCGCGGGGCCGCAGGTGGTCGGGTACAGGCCGCCGATCAACGTGAACCGCGAAGGCGCACAGACCGGCATGGTGAAACAGCGTTCAAACAGCACGCCCTCGCGAGCGAGCTTGTCGAGCGTCGGCGTCTGCGCCAGCGCATCGCCATAGCAGCCGAGGAAGCAATCGTTGTCCTCGCTGACGAGCCAGAGAAGGTTAGGGCGTTGCGCGGCTGGAGCGTCGGCCGCGTGCAGCGCCGCGCCATGCGCCAGGAGAACGACGGCGAACAGCGGCAGCGAGGTCCGTTTCATGGTTTCTCCGTGAGCGGCTTGATTCACAGGCGTGGCTACGACCGAGGTTCGACCATTGTAATGCCTTTGCAGCGCAACTTACAGAATCCACTGCGCACTTTCGCTCCTTTATCTCGACGCGGCACTCAGGATTTGGAACGAAGATTGCCGGCAATGGGCCGTTTGTGGGGCGTCAGGGAGGAATACGCAATGATCGCAGACGCAAACCGCAAACGGATCGGATTGGCCCTGTCGGGCGGAGGATTCCGGGCCACGCTGTTTCACTTGGGTCTGGTCCGCTTTTTGCGCGACGCCGGCATTCTGCCCTCGGTCACGCACATCACATCGGTCTCAGGCGGGAGCGTGCTGGCTGCCCATCTGGTGCTCAATTGGGACCGTTACACCGGCACGCCCGACCAGTTCGACGCCGTCGCCGCCGAGGTCGTCAGGTTCACGCGGCTCGACGTGCGCAATCGAATCGTCCGCCGCGCCCCCTTGTCGGTGCCGGTCCATCTGGCGCGGTGGATGACGCGCATGCGGCGCGATCGCCGCCTGACCCGCACGGGCATGCTGGAAATGTATTACCAGCATTTTCTTTACGGCGACACGTGCATGTTCCAGTTGCCCGAACACCCTCAGTTGCACATTCTCTCGACCAATTTGACCGAAGGTTCGCTCTGTTCGTTCACGCGCGAGGGGGTGGTTTTCCAGAAGCGGCTGCCCGGCGAGTTGTTCCGCTTTGAGCGACTGCACGCCGGGCTGGCCACCGTGCCCCTGGCGGTGACGGCTTCGTCGGCTTTTCCGGGGTTCTTTCCGCCGCTCATGGTCAACGCCGCCGAGGTGGGCGCCGCCAGCGGACAGTTCAACCGCCAGGTGTTCACCGACGGCGGCGTTTTCGACAACTTGGGCGTGCGGATGTTCCGCAATATCGAACGCACCTGGATCGGCCGCGAATCGCAGTTGACGCTGGGCGACATGTACGACGCCGAGTGCGTGATAAAAGCCCTCAGGTCGGCCGACAGCTTGCACGAGAACACGCCGTTGGGACGCATCCGGCAGATATCCCAGGAGGCCAACGGCGGCGGACCTTCGAGCGACGATGCTCAAGCGACGGTCAACGCGCTCTCGGATGTGATCGCCGGCTCCGCTCTCTACCGCGAGCCGTCGTTCGAGGCGGTCCAGCCTGACGACCCCGAAGCGGCCGCGCTGCTCGACAGCGCACGCGTGTCGGGCAAAGACTTGGAACACCACGACCGCGTATGGCTCAACCGCCAGCTTGTCGAGACGGTGCTGCGGCAGGTGACCGGCCGGCGCTGTCTGCGGCCGATGACCTCGATGTTCGACCAGGTGATCGTGAGCGACGCCGGCAAGCATCTGCAGGCCCGCACCACGGTGCATGACGCGGGGCTGATCGCCACGGCGATGCGCGCCAGCGACATCGGCATGGACCGCGTCTGGCAGTTGGAAAAGGAAACGTTCGGCAATCAGCCGGGCTTTTTGTTCATGTCGCTCAGCGACGTGGTCCCGCCGCACGACGACCCCACGGCGTTGCACCCCGAGATTCAGCGGCGGCTGCCCGACATTCGCACCGACTTGGACGCCTTCTCGCTGCTGGAGGTCAGCGCGCTGGTGCGACACGGCTACTGCGTGGCGCGGTCGACGTGCCGGGGGCAGCCGCAATTATTTGGCGACGACTTGCCAAGTTTGCCCCCCTGGGACCCGACCGATCAAGGCACGGCTGCGGCCGTGCCAACCGCCGGCAAACCGCGACGCACGTCGCTGTTGGGCAACCAGCGGGGGCCGGCGGCCGAGGTGGTCGCCGCGCGGGCACTGCAGCGATCGGCCGCACGCCGCGTCTGGAGCCGTTTGTTCGACTACAGGGACTGGGCCTCGTACGTCTATCTGCTCCTGCTCCTGCCGCTGTTGTCGATCTTGCCGCTTACGTCATGGCGATATTGGCAGGAGCGCGGCGAGGCCAAGCAAACACGGCAGGCCATCGACGCCATCGCCCACAGCGGGCACGATCAGCAAGTGGTGGCCGATCTGGTGCAAAACGGGCCGCCGTCGCCCTGGCCGTCGCTGAAGTATGAAGAAGTGGCCGAGTTCGATCCGGTCGATGATCAGGGTATCTCGTTCACCAGCGACACGCAGATCTTCGACCTGCGGAACGGCGTGCGGGCCGTGCCCGACGACAAGGGCCGCGACGGACACACCACGTATCTGCGGCGACGGATTCGCCTGCACAAAGACGCCGACTACACGGGCAAGTCGCCGTTTCGGTATGCGTTCAGCGTGCCAGCGCACCAGGTCGAGGTCCGCTGCCTGAACGCGAAGCTCGATCCGGTGCTGCGCCGGCGGAAGGCCGCGCCGGGCGCGAACGGCAACCGCTCAGACTGGGAGCTGCGGCTCGACCTGGCGCGCGTGCCCGTCGAGACGCCGATCGACGTGCAGCTTGAAATCTTCATGAAAGACCGGCTGCCCGACGATTTTATGCTCGACCCGCGCGTGACCGCCGGCGTCGATGTTCCCGCGGGCATGCTCTCGATGTGGCTGCTCTTACCGGAGAAGCAGCCTTACGAGAGCTACCGGGTGCTCGAGATCGACCCCAAATCGCCGGGAGTCGCCAAGGCGATTTATCCATCCGAGGGCGTAGACCGCTCCGGCGGCACGATCATCTACTGGAGCCTGCTCGACCCCAACCCCGAACGGAAGTACGAATGTCATTGGGTCTGGCAGCGCGGTTTAACCAGCGAAATCGTGCCGTCTTCAGGACTGCTGGCCGTCGCATATAGCCGCTTGGGAATGCGGCCGGCCAGATAGGCCAAGCGGCCCGCCTCGGTGGCCGCCTTCATGGCCCGTGCCATCATCACGGGGTCGCGCGCATGGGCGATGCCGGTGTTGAGCAGCACGCCATCGACGCCCAGCTCCATGGCCACCGTCACATCGCTGGCCGTGCCCACGCCGGCATCCACGATCACCGGGTAATCGGGATCGCCTTCCTTCAGATACTCCAGACAGATCCGGATGTTGTTGGGGTTCAAAATGCCCTGGCCCGATCCGATCGGGCTGCCGGCGGGCATGACGCTCGTCGCACCCGCCTCTTTCAGCCGCCGCGCGGTGATCGGGTCGTCCGTCGTGTAGCACAGCACCTGGAACCGTTCGGCCACGAGCTGCTTCGTCGCCTCCAGGGTGGCCACGGGGTCGGGCAGCAGCGTCTTTTTGTCGCCCAGCACTTCCAGCTTGACCCAGTCGGCGCCGGGGTTGTCGAGACCGAGCAGAATCTCGCGGCCCAGCCGGGCCACGCGCACCGCGTCCTCGGCCGAAAAGCAGCCCGCCGTGTTCGGCAAGAGCACATAGCGGCGGGTGTCGATGTAGTCAAGCAAGTTGCCGCCCTGCGAGTCGATCAGCCGCTCGCGCCGCACGGCCACGGTGATGCAGTCGGTGCCCGACGCTTCCAGCGACTCGGCCATGACCGAGTAATCGGCATACTTCCCGGTGCCGACAATCAAGCGGCTGGCGAGCGTGTGGTTGCCCAGACGCCATGAATCCGCCGTCGCGGTAGGGATGACCTCGGTACTCAATGCTTCAACCTCCACCAACCAGGGTGACGACTTCAAGTTGATCGCCTTCGGCCAGCGGGCGGCGGGCGTGCTCCCCGCGAGGCACCAACTCCAAGTTTACTTCCACGGCCACGTGTTTGGGCTCGATCTGCAACTCGTCGAGCAGGCGGGCGACCGTCAATCCCGGCGGCACTTCGCGTGGCGTGCCATTCACGACGATGCGCATTCTATGGCTCAGTCCTCGCTCGCCAAAACGGTCCGCATGGGGTAAACGTCGAGCAAGATCAACGGCGCCCTGACTTGCCGGCCGGCGATCGCGTAGGCCTGCGACCAGGGTGCGGCGTAGGCGGCCACCTTGCCCGTGGTCAGCTCGGCGACGTAGACCACGGCGTTGCCGGGCTGCACCTGCCCTCCGCCGCGACGAAAGATCGAGTTGCCGGTGACCATCAGATACTTGGGGTTTCTGGCCTGATTGACACCCAGGTCGTGGGCGACGTTGGCGCTAAACGAGGCAAAAAACTTGCGTGCGATGGGGCTCAGGGCCGTGGCTTTCAACTCGCCGCTCATAAAATCAAGATAAAACAGGGCTTCCGTGTCGTCGTCCAACGGTCCCGTGGCGATCGCGAAGTTGTCGGCGCGATCGGTGGCGACGGCGTGCAATTGCGTCGGCGGCCAAAGCATTCCGATGGCCAAGCCGATGGCAATTCCGCCGCCCAACCACATACCTGAGACTTTTGTAGTAGCGCGCATCGTTCAAAACTCCTTTTGGCTCCGCGGTTTGCATCCCTGCCGGGCGAACCGCCCTATCGTACCGCGCCTAGGTACAAACCGCCACCCCGCTGCCGCGGAAACGAGCGGGGCATGTTAGTTGCATCTTTTGCAAGACCGGGCAACGGGGATTCCATATTCTTGGGCAACTAGAGGAGGATTAGTGCGATGCGAGTACGACTGGCAACAAGCGTGGCAGTGTTTTTCGGGGTGTTTGGCTGGCTGGCAATAGCCGTCGCGGCCGACAAGCCCGCCAACGACAGCCACAAAACCGCGACCGCGACGCGGAACCGCGATGACGCCGATCGCGACCACAAGATCGATAAAAAGACCGAGGGCACGGCACTGCGCGTGACCAAAGTGCGTGGCATGACGGTCCGCAACGCGTCGGGAAAGGACCTGGGCGAGATCAAGGATCTGATGCTCGACATGGGCGAACACGGGCATGTTCGCTATGCGGCCCTGTCCTTCGGCGGATTCTTGGGAATGGGCGACAAGCTGTTCGCGGTTCCCTGGCGAGCGCTCGAATTCCGGCACGACGCCGACAAGAACAAGAGCTTCGTGGTGTTCGACGTTTCGCAAGAGAAACTGAAGAACGCGCCGGGCTTCGACAAGAACCATTGGCCTGATGCCGCCGACCGCGCCTGGATGGAAGCCGTCGATAAGCATTACGGCGTCGACGTCCGCGCCGGCGACACCAAGGTGAGCGTTCGCACCGAACGCCGCAACGACCAAACGGCCCAGCGCACGGAAGACCGCACCGAGCGGAGCGATTTGCAAACCGAGCGGAGCGATTTGCAAACCGAGCGGAGCGATGTGCAAACCGAGCGGAGCGATGGGCGAAACATCGATCCCAAGAAGGGCCACAACGAGCACAACTGGCGGCTGCACCGCGCCAGCGAGGCCGTTGGCATGCACGTCCGCAACGGCAACGGCGACAAGCTGGGCAAGGTCGAAGACATCGTGATCGCCATGAATTCGGGCAACCTTCGCTATCTGGCCCTGTCGTTCGGCGGGTTCTTGGGAATCGGCGACAAGTTTTTCGCCGTGCCCTATGACGCGGTGGCGCTGCAGTACGACGCCAAAGACAAGGACTTCTTCGTCATGTTCGACGTGACGAAGGACCAACTCGACAATGCTCCGGGCTTCGACAAGGACCACTGGCCCGATTTCGGCAACGAGAAGTGGGCCAGCGAAGTCCACAATTATTACCAAGCTCACCGTCGCGAGGCGAAGACCACCACGCGGCGGACCCGCGTCGAATAAGCGGCGGGGGGCGCGCGGCGTCATGCCCAGAAAGCGTTTCATCGATCCGCGGCATCCGCGAGACAAGTTCTTGCGGATGCCGTGGGCGTTTGCGCACGTGGACCGCTTGCTTCGTTGGCAACTTTTCAAAGATCGATCGGCGACGCTTTCGCGTCGCCTGCCACCGTCAATCTGATCGAGGGACCACTGACAACGGCCAAGGCTTCATGGCCTCGAATTACCCTTGTCAGAAAATAATTACCCTTGTCAAAAACAAAACCCGCGTTCGGTTTGCGCTGCCTGCAACCCCTTGGCCTGCTGGGCTTTGCGCCGACGTCCTGGGGCGGCTCATTTTCGCGCCGCAACCATAAATCTAGGGGGGTATGGGTGATTTTGGATTGTCGATTTTAGATTGGCGGTCGC
>Ga0307373_10001916_pt1 | contig 38370 bp, 36 predicted proteins | sample OX2MG_FD_202534 | JGI IMG/M metagenome (GOLD analysis project Ga0307373, IMG submission 202534) | Soil microbial communities from Risofladan, Vaasa, Finland - OX-2 | ecosystem: Environmental > Terrestrial > Soil > Coastal area > Acid sulfate soil | place: Finland: Risofladan, Vaasa | collected...
AGAGGCGTTCCTCGGGCCTCGACCGCCTGGAAGGATCAAAACGGTCCGGCCCGCTCCCCGTTATTGAGGTCATGGTGCCGAGAGCGGGAGTCGAACCCGCACGTCCTTGCGGACATCGGTTTTTGAGCCCGAGCGTGGCTTATTGAATTCAGATCCGGCCCTTTTCGGCCTAAGCGCAGCGGTCTAACAACTTCTGCGCTGGGCCTTTCCTGGGCCATCACCTTCAACGGTCCGAAAACCGTTGGACATCACCCTGACGGTGAGTCGACGTCAGGTTACCACCCTGCCAAGCTCAGAGACCACTCGAGAAGTCTTCGAGCTGCTGAGGCATCATCAACATCGTCTGACCCAGAAGAGGTGTCGCTTGCTCCAGTAAGGCTTCCAAAATGGCGCGCGCATCGAGCTTCGACCATCGCGTAGAAGTTCAGCGAGTCGAGATTGTTTCGCGACAAGCGACTCTGGTCATACGCGGCGATGACGATCGGTTCCCTGCGCTGGTCAGTACTGCGGATCCGCTCGAGCAGCGCGAGGAATCCCGAGCGCCCCTTCGTCGTCCCGCCGCTGAGGTCGAGGTCGCTGAAGACTTCGACGCGATCGCACGACTTGATGGCGGGCAGATCTCGGCAGTCGCGAGGATCAGCGGGGAAGGTTCTTCAGGAGCTCGGCCGCGAGCTTAGCGAGGAAGTCCGAGCCGAATCCGCTCAGAGTGTCCAGGACGACCTTTAGCTTCCGACTGCGCTCCGGGTCGGAGCGCGACGTGCTCTCTATCTCTTGCTGGAGAACATCGACTAGCGCGCGCGATAGGTCCGCAGGCTTGGGCCAGAGGCCTGACTCTCGAAATCCCTCCGCTGTGAGTCCGGTGATGATGTAGTTCTCGCCACCGTGCGTGCTGATGTCGACGCAATCAACGAAGCGGCCGCGGAACAGTCGGCCGATCGACTGGATAACTTGCGGCGTGGGACAGTCGAGGGACGCCGCGATCGCCCGCGGCTCCAGAGAACTGGGCCGACCCTGCTCCTCCCACCGCGCAATCTCTGCCAGGACCGGGGAGTCGCGCGAGAAGTAGATGTCACCGAGACGCTGCATCGGCGCGAGCCTAGCACCATCCCGTCGAGCCAACGCTCTGGGGCATTGTCGTGCTCTGAGCCTATTGCGGACGGTGCTGGCAACGCCGAGGAGTTGCCTAAATTAGACTTGGTCGATCAGCTCTATGGCTCTCGTCTTGGCTGCCTCACGAGCGGCCCGATGAGCCTCGTCCCAGATCCGTTCTGGCCAGCTTCCGGACGGAAAAAGCTTGGAGGTGAGACGGTGGACCCAATCCCAGAGATAAAGAAGGGCGCCCAGGAATTCGGATCGTAACGCGACTGCGGGGTGCGCTGAGCGCCAAGCCACGCACGCATGTTATGCCCGAGCCTCTGAGAACGTCAGCGAGACGGAACGTGATGCCTCGGTGGTCTCCAACTGAATGCGTCGATGCAGGCCTGGATTGCTGTCCGCGCCAGCTCCAGCGATTGAACGCTGACCTCGACCTCGCCGAAAGAGCCGTCCTCCATTGTCGATCCATATCGGTTCCCGTTGAGGTTGTCGAGTATCAGAGCTCCGCCCGGAGCGCTGATCATGTTGTTCACCACCGGCTTGAGGGCGATCTGTCGACCGCGGCGGTCCCGCCTTCGCGCTCGATCTTCGAGATGGTGCGAGGTGTCGCGCACACCGGTCAGAGTTGGGAGGCTGCGGTAATAATCATCGCGAGCGGTCGTCACCGCTGCCGGCACCCATGCTGGGGAACCCAGGGCCGTGAGCGCTTTGCCGATCCCATCCAGGGCGAACAGGAACGCCTGGGCATAGAGGAAGACCGCACGACGAAGATGAGCGTCCGGGATCTCGCCGGCCGCCCAGCGCTCGCGCTTCAGCGCAACGTCTACATCAAAGCGAATGCGTTCGTAGGCGGCCCACCGCTCCTCGGGCGATAGGTCTGGTCCGAGCTGCAGTTCACGCTCGAGCTCCATTTCCCGGCGTCGGCTATAGAAGGCTTCGGGTTCAGGACCGGCGAACCGCACGTTCGGCCTCTCGGACTCGAAGAGACGCAGAGCGAGAGCCGCATCCGCCAGATGGGACTCGAGCACGTAGAAGACGATCCCGACCTCATGAACATCGTCCTGGGCAACACCCGGGCAATCGAGCCAGTGGCCCGGGTACGTCAGCTCGAATGGAAACAACTTCCCAATCTGATACCCGCAGCCAGTGACGACCAAACAGCCGGGCGCGCCTCGCCTCGCTCATGCGGACCAGTTCGTCAGCTGGGAAGATGCCCGCCCTTAGGCACGGCGTCGGGATAGTGACTCTGCGGCCCACCCGGCCCGCGCCGCGTCGCCGAGCGCCTGATCAACGATGGCGCGCGCTCGTTGGACTTTGTCCCGCTGGCCAGACCTACTGCGCCGCATCGCCGTTCATGATCCCGCGAAGGCGATGGCCAGCTCTGCAAAGTCACCCGGTTGCAGCTTGCCGAACTCCGGCTGCGGGACCTTTACATAGCTCCACCGAGTCGCCGCCAGGAGCGTCGCGTTCTCACACCAAATACGAGCGGCACGATCTTTGTGGCCCACGTCGACATCCTCGCGTCCCTTCGTCTCAATAAGCCAGTGCGTGCCATCGCTGAGTACGGCGACGAAGTCGGGTTCGTAGTAGCGGAGGTTCGTCGCATTGTCCGTGTACTCGATCGAGAAGGGCAACCGTGACGTAGGCGGGAGTTTTGCAAAGGCTGTGACGTCTTCGCTGTCCTGTAGAAAACGGGCAAAGTCTCGCTCGAACTCGTTGTCGGCCGCGACAAGATTGAAGATCGTTTTCTGCGCCGCAAATGTAGGGCGAGAAAAAGGAAAGCCCTCCGTCTCGGAAAGCTTCCGCCCGGGCCCCTCCAAGAGGGGAGTCAGTTCCTCGATCACTAAGCCTCGCAGCGCCGTGGCAAACGTCTTGATAGTCAGGTAGCCAGCGACCGGAGTCGCGATCGCCTTGATCATCTCGGGAACATGCAGGTCAACGCGCTCTCCGAATGCCTTCAACTCAAGGAACTCTCGCACCTTGGGAGCGAGGGCCGCGAACTGAGTGGGCAGCTTCACGTCTTGTGCAATGCGCTTCGCGTAATAAGAAATCACCTCTTCAGGAGTTCCCGGATCGGGGATTGTGTAGTCACGCTCAATTACCTTCTCCAGCGTGATGATGTCCTTCCCTTCGTAGTGAAAGCTCCGCGCGGCTTTGTCGCCGGGTTTACGTGGCAACACGGGGCAGACAAAGCTTTGAACGTCGAGGGCCGCAATCTCTTCGGCCAGCGTCTTCTTACGGACGAGGATGGGGCTGAGGATCGGAATAGTGATGTCGCGGTCCGTCTTGGCCGGGTCGGGAGCGATGGTATTGATGACCAGCGGCTCTTTGAGGTCGAACGTCTCAAGCGCAATGTCCTCTTCACGCTCAAGCTGGTCGACGAATTTCAAGAAGGCGGCGTTGCCGATGACATCCACCCGCTCGATGTATGGAACCATTCCACCGAACATCAGCCGCAAGCCACGGCCGATTGTCTGCTCCGGCAGGATGTTTGCCTTGGATGTGTAGGGCCTCAGGCCGACGATCACGGTGACGTTCTGCACGTCCCAGCCCTCGCGCAGCATCAGCACGCTCACGATCGCATTCACGGTGCTCTCGCCCTCATCGACGCGACGCGCAACTTCGCGGGCTTTGTCCAAGTCGCGTTTCGAGATTTCCCCGCTCTTGTCCGTGTGAATAATGAGGAGCTTCTTGTCGCCATCGCCGAAGTACTCGGGGTACTTCACACGAAGATAGTCCCCAACATCCTCGGCATCGGCAGTGCTATTTAGCATCACGAACAGGATTGGCTTCCTCGCGAGCGGTGCCAGCTGCTCGCGGTACTCGCGCCACCGCTCTACGCCCGCCGTGAGGTACGCCTGATATCTCACGCTGGCGATGTCAGAGGGCTGCTCTCCTATGCCCGCAGTCATCCCCTTCATCGGGCGTTTGACTACGTTGTCGATGATCGCCTGCTTTAGGGGGTAGTCGTAGACCGTCCACGTGAAGAGACCACCCTTTGGATATCGCGGCGTGGCGGAGAAGTCCAGCTGGCTGGCAAGGCCGCCTGAGACCTCCTCGTGCAGCACCCGAATGGCCTTGCTCCACTCGCTGTCCTCGTCATGCGTGTGATGGCCCTCATCGTTTAGTACCACGCACCGCCCGCCGCGCGATACGATCCGGCGCTCGAAGTCATCCGCCTGCCCGTTCTCGGCAGGTGGCTTGGGTCCTAGGATCGCGAGCATCTCCTCGGGTTCATTCCCTGGGGCGCTCGCCGCTCGCTCGTAGACCTGCTGAATGTTCGTCAGGTACAGCGCACCTTGCGAGCTGGCTCGTTCTGGTTCGCCTCGCACGTAACAGTCGAAGTCCCAATAAACCTCCAACTCAGGCGGTACGACAGGATCAAGGCGGAAGATTCGCTTCCCCTCGAAGTCTGCCCGCAAGCGTTCGAAGACGATCACGTTCGGAGCCAACACCAGGAAGGTACGTGCGAAATCGTCCCTGCCCTCGGCCACGGCGTTGAAGTAGTGCCATGCGATCGCCAACGCGATCACCTTCGTCTTGCCGCTACCCGTCGCCATCTTGATGCAGTACCGCGGAAAGAGGTCGTGCTGGAGCACGTGGATGCCCGGGACGTTGGATGCGAAGCGTTCGAGTAAATCGCGGTGACGCCGAGTTGCCGCCACCTCGTAGACGTACACGAGGGTCTCCATCGCCTCACGCTGAGCCGGGTGGTACTGGAATCGCGCACCATTGGGAAGCCGGTGCTCAGTCCCAAACCAGTGATTTAGCAGCAGCCGACTCGTGGGGGTGGCACCCTTGTAGCGATCGGCTCGCCACTCCGCCACGGCCTTTCGGATCGCCGGAACGCAGGGAGCCGTCGTAACTCGCGCATCGAGGAGGCTCAGCTCCTCGACGTCAGATCTCCTGCGTCGCGGCACTACGGCACTTCGAGCTTAAGGGTCTTGGTGGTGTCGTTTCCCAAGATGTCGATCACCTTGACAACAACTTGATAGGTGCCCGGGGCCTCGTACGCACGAGAGGCCGACTTCTGAAGCATGGGCTCCTTTCGGGTCCGGTACGTCTGCCACTCATTGTGGAAGGCGTCGCCCCTGTTGTCCCAGTCCACCGCCCAGTAATCAATCCATTGCGACCAGTCCGTAATAGCTCGCTGGACATCTTCAGGCACGTCGTCGGTCGGAATGATGAAGTCACTCAGCCGCAGCGTTACTTCCCTTGCCCGCCGACTGACATCTACTCCCAACGCAGCTAACTCGAAGAACCGCACATCTCCCTGTTCGACCGCACGTTTGTCTAGCACTTCTCGCGGGATTCGCCACAAATGGAGGTCGATTCCCGCGGTGTTGGCAGTCTGCCGAGCAACCTCATTCATCTCGAACGCGAAGTCCCATCCAAGCACATCTACTGACTTACTCGACGGCGCATCTTCACCTGTCCCCACAGCCCGACGGAACTCGACGGCAATTTGCGTAATGTCGGCAACCGTTACTGGCGAATCAACGGTGCCGACATGAACTAGCCGACCCTGCTTGATGCCATGAAGCCAAGCGTAGCCCTCGATAGGCTTCGCCTTGTAGAGATCAAGGATGAACCTCCTGTACGCCGCGGTCCGAGCCTGCGCCTGATCCCCAAACTCTGCTGCCTGCCAGAGCTGCCTCTCGTACTTCCCCAGATTCTGCACGACGAATGGGCTCACGTGAGCTGCCCCAAGTAGGCGCTTGCGCGAGGTGTGAATGGCAAACCGGCCAAGATCCGCGGCGATCCACCGCCGGTCCAAACGCTCAGCGACTGCCGGTGTTGTGCCAGATCCACAGAAGCAGTCCAAGATCAAGTCCCCGGAATTGGAGGAAGCTCGGATGACTCTCTCCAGGAGTGCCTCGGGCTTTTGCGTGGCATATCCAGTTCTCTCCTTGGCCTGACTCTGCAACGGCGGGATGTCATCCCAGAGGTTTTGAACCGGCGAACCCTGCCACTCTGATAAGAACCTCTTCCGCCGGATTCGGTGGGCCTTGTCGGGTGGGAAATGTAACCGGCCTTCTGCATCCCATTTTTTCATCTTCTCCAGCGAGATTGCCCATCCCTTTTCGGGAGGCTTATATCCCTTGTACTCGTACATCAACGTGGGTCGGTAATCGGGATTTGCGAGGTTGTCAATGCAATAACGCCCGCGATTTGGGTCAATGAGGGGGAACTTTGCCTCGATGTCTTCTGGGCTGAGGCTGCCTTTGGAGAACTGCTCGTTAAACGTGTAAGTCTCGGTCTTCGTGTACACCAACAGGCTGTCGGTTTGTGTCCGATAGCGGTCCGCAATTGAGGTAGCGCCAATCGTTCGCTTCCAAACCACCTCGGACATGAATCGCTCTGCCCCGAACACTTCATCCATGAGCGCGTGTGCGTAGTGAACTACGTGCCAATCAAGGTGGACGTAGATGGTGCCTTTTGCCGATAACAGCTCACGTAAAAGCACGATGCCGTCGTAGAACCACCGAAGATAGGTGTCGATCTTGGTGGCCCCAAGTGACCGGGCCTCGGCCGTGACCCCCCATGTGTCTCGATATGCCTTCTGCTCGATGAGACTCGGCTGTTTGGTGAACGTCTCTTCGCCATCAGCCCCGTCGTCGTCCTCCCCTTGTGGGCTGGGAACATGGGCCGTGAAGGAAAAGTCATCACCGGTCGCGAACGGCGGGTCGATGTAGATCAGGTCGACCTTATTCGCAAACTCGGCAAGGAGTGCCGGTAGTACGAACTTCTTGTCACCCCAAATAAGCCGGTTTCGCCATTCTCCATCACGACCCGCACTGAACAGGTCCAAAGTCCGCTGACGCTCTTGAGCCGACTCATTGACTGTTTCGATCGTCTGAAACGGCAGGGCAACCCTTAACGGCGCTACCTTGCGATCGTCCTTGTCGTACTTGCCCTGCCAAATGAGTTCGGTCATTGCAAACTCGTAACTTACGGCTTTAGCTCTCTCGACACGGACGGGCCGCTTCGCAGATCGACCAAGAAGTACTCCCGAAAATGCCGCTTGAGCCCGAATACCCCGACAAGGCCCCACGAAGCCCCGTAGCGCCGACGACGTGCTGGCGCACTCACCATTCTGTGGGCGGCTTCTGGGCCTGCCGTGGGCGATTTCCCAATATGAGCACTCGGGAGCTTGTCGCGGCACTCGTACCCTTCGACTCGACCATGAGCACCGCCAAGCGTGTACGCCGAACGACCTTGCTCTTGGATCGCGAACCGCTCCACGTCGAGTACGCGATGGCGCACCCCAAGCAGCGTGCCCACGTGGCAATACTCGCCGAGCGCATCGACGCTTTGCGAAAGGCGAAGTCCGACCAATCTCTGGTCGAGCTTCAGGAAGACCTGATCGAACGCATGATGACCGCGCAGGCCGATCAGGACGCCGCCAAGAGGCAGCAAGCAAAGCTGGCTCGTCAGAGAAACGCTGATCCGGCAGAAGTCCAGAGGACCGACGCCGAGCTAGTTGTCGAAGACCGTATCGTTCGCCAGCTTCGCGCCATCGGCGACGGCATCGCTTGGCATGCCGCGAGATTTCACCGGCAAGCCTTCGTCGTCACCGCCCACGAGGCTGGAGGTGGCCCGATGTTTGGCAAGCAGGGTTGGGCGAGTGAGGTCGCTCGGGCGCGCGGCATCTGGAAATCGACTGGCGAAGTCGCGATTATCAACGGCCTGACGAACTGCCTCCGGGCCGCTGATGTAACCGTGTTCGGTAAGTCAGGCGTCCGCCTCGAAGAGGTGAAGTCAAAGGCAGACAGCCGAAGAGCGGGCCAGAAGGCGCGATGGCGTGCACTGGAATCAGCGATCAACACGGGGACGCCCTACCCGACGCCGGGCGGCCCTATTCAGGTCTGGGAGTGTCCCGTGCAACTTCGTACGCGCATCAGGACCGACCTTCAGGCTGCGATCGAAGACGCGGATCGAGTCGGCACATCAACGCGCCAACTCGGTGAGGGCTGGATTCTGATGGTTACGACCCGCGATGGGTATCGCCGGAATCGAAGTCTGACCGCGCAGGAGGTAAAGCAACGAAGAGCCGACGCCATCGCACGAGCGGGCATGTTGAAGTCGCCGCATCACCTTCGCTTCGCCAGCGTGGATATGGTTAGTCGCGGGGCATGGAGCGCGCCGTTCTCGGTCTTTCCTCTATCGCCACAGGACTGTGCTGGGCTGATCTGCGACTACACCGTCTACGAGTCCCTGATGTCCTTCGACCGATTCAGCGACGCGGTTACGAGGCTTGGGCTACAGGTCGAGCACCACCTTCCCCCCGCAGCTACCACCGACGACGGGAGTGCCAACTTTGCGACGCTCAAATCCACACGTTTACACGGCTCCATCAGCAGGACGCGCTTCCTTCACCTCAAGGCCAGCGTCGTCACCCAAATGTTGCTCGAACTCGTCGAACCGAGCGTATACGCCAAGGGATACGTCGAAGCGATGGGCCACCCGATGTCGCCGGGCGCGTCAGGAATCATCGTCTTCGCGAATGAGCGGGCCGCATGGCGATGAGTAAACGGCCGCGGCTGACGGGCCTGAACCGGCACCAAAGGCCCGGAGTATTCTCCGAGCATGTCCGAGGTGAAACCGCCGCCGATGTGGATGGTTCGACTGAACGTCGCGATGCTGCGGCGCGGCCTGAGGATCGGATCGCAGTATCTACTCTCGGTTCGCGGGCGGAAGAGTGGAGAGGTGCGAAGCACGCCGATCTCGATCGCGACAATTTTCCGGAGTGCAGCCTCGAGACCTCAGGGGTTGCCCTTGAATAGTGCGAACGCGACAGGGGTCAGAGTCGGACCCCCGTCAGCTCGCCAGGTCGCGTTGCGGATGCCGGCCGATCGTTGGAAGGCGACCGTGTCGCAGCTTTAGCTGGAAGTAGGGCGGCAGGAGCCGATCGCAGAAGACGGCCGCGTTCTCGTTCCAGGCTGAGATCGCGAGCAGCATCGGATGAAGGTATTTCAGCCGATCCTCGGCAAGCCGCAGCGATTCGACGTCGCGATCCCAGGAGCCGAACCAGGGCCGGCCCCCAACCAGCGGAATCGATCCCTCCTCGTCGAGCATGTAGCTCCAGGCGGCGGTCCGCACCGCCTTCGAAGCGCTCGGTGTCCTGTCCTCTTCAAACATCGAGGCGATCACCCACCAGCGGGCGAGGCGCTTTGCTTCTGCACCTCGCAGAACAAGCTCGTCCGGCTCAGGACCGACCACCCTGATTAGCGGGACGCTCTGCTCGTCGCTCCAAATCGCCTCCGTTTGGATCGCATTGAAGAGGACGCCCCAACGCCTTGGACTCGAGTGCGGCCAAGGCTGCGGGCCGAGCGTCTCGGAATAGAACGTCTTGGGCGCTGCCGCGACCAAGAAGATCGTCGATCGCAGAGTCAAGTCCGGGAAATCGACCGCGGCATCCCAGAACTCCTTCGGATGCCGAGCCCACAGGTCCACGAAGTCCTGAACGTCTATCGTCACAGTCGACTCGGGCAACGCCACTTGCTTGTACCACCGCCAGCTCATATGCCTTCACCTCCGCCAGGTCGTCGTTCCCACCAACAATGCTTTCCGATGCAGTCGGCCAACGGCCGGCTACCGCCTTGGCGCGAAGGCATGTCTGGGATGCCGACGCGCCGTTCTTGTTCGCTGACGTCTGCCCAGACCCGACCAAGCGGACCATTTGCGGCCAGCTCGGATCGCAGCGCCGTCCAGATATGGCAGCACTCACCGGTTGTCTCGATCAAGCGGCGGCCAATAGCCCGGACCTGGAGCTCTCGCTGCTCTGTCGGAACCACGAACAACACGTGATTGCAGGACGCCTGCGGACGACCGCGAAAGTAGGAGACATAGGCGGCGAGCTTGCCGTGAAGGCGTCTCGTCTGTTCGCTTCCTCGGTCCAACTCGAGGTGAAGAAATAGCTCGCGATCGCCCACGAGCACCCTGCCCCAACCGTCTGGCACCGGCCCCCGCTCCTCCACATAGGCCCGCCGGATTCCGTGCTCCCCGACCCAGTGGTAGAGACCCAACGTCGGCGTCGTCGACGTGGCCCGCGCCAGATCGACGAACAGCTGATTGGCTTCCAGGTCGTGGACGAGGTAGTGGTGGCGGGAGAGGGCGTGCTCGGCTCTCAGGACGCACTGCCGAGGGTCATCTCCAGTGAGATCTGCGAGTGCTGAAGCACCGCGGCCGCTGAGCAGGAAGATGGAAGCACTGCGGACGTGGCCAGGACGGATGACAGCGTGCCAGGCGTTGACGAGGCCATGTTCTACAAGCCACTTGAGCCGGTACTGGCAGCTTCGTGGTCCTTGGAAGAAGAGGGTCTGAATCTGGTGCCGGTCGAGATAGCGGTAGCAGTCCAGCGCTTGCAGGATCGCGACGTCTCGTTGTGTGAGCCCGATTAGTCCACGTCCGGCACCGCGTGTAGTGGCGAGTCGAAGTTCTAGGTAGGGCTTTAGGGATGACGAGAGACGATTTAGATAGGACCGTCCCGGAGACCAATCCGGCTGATCTGAACCCGCAGCACCCTTCGCGTCGAGACGCGAAGGATGTCGCGAAGCCCTCGTGAGTTGAGCTCGCGAAGGCCGGCGCGAACTCTGAGTGATCGCCATCAGGAGGCCAGCTCCGTGAAGTCGCTACGCACCCCGAACCGCCGGAGTCGCACCACCATCTCGGCTTCGACCTCAGCCCGCGGCCGCCCGTAACGCCCTAGGCTACGTCTCACTAGGCGCTCCGCATTCAGGGCGCCCAGAGTAGGCGATGGCTCCAGGGTGACGCCAGTGAAGGCAGGCTCCGTGTGTCCGCCAACGCAGAGTCGAACTGCGACCTGGAAGCGCCCGAGGTTTTGGAGCTGCTGCTCGGTCAGGGGGGCGAACTCGCGAGCGAGGTAGCGGCCGTCCTCAGGACCGCACTGGAAGGTGATACGCGTCCGCGCATTCGCGTCGATCGATTCACGAGTCGAGTCGCGCAGCTGGCCATAGTGCTGGTTGGCGATCGTCAGGTTCAGTCGATACGAACGCGCTTCGGCGAGCACATCGTCGAGCGACTGCGGCAGATAGAGATAGGTCTGAAACTCGTCGAGATAGAGATTGAAGTCAGGGCGTTCGTCTGGAGCCAGCGCGATCCGACCCAGCGCCGTCTGCCATATTCGGGCGACGATGAATGCGCCCAGCAGCCGGCTGATGTCCTCGCCGAGCAGACCCTTCGCGAGCGAAACGAGCAGGACGCCGCGTCCGTCCATGACACGACCAAGGTCGATGGTCGATCGGCTTTGTCCGAGGATGTTGCGGACCGTCGGTCGAAGTAGAAAAGCGCGCAACTTGTTCAGCAGCGGCCCAACCATCTGCAAGCGCTGGCTCTGGCTGAGCTGCGCGTACTCGTCCCAGAAAGGCCGCAGTCCCACGGGGTCGTCGAGGTCCTTCGTAAGCGCCGCTCGAAACTCATCGTTGAGCAAGAGAAGTGGAACCTCACAGATCGTCAACTCTGGATAGCGCATCACAGTCAGTAGCGATGCGCGGAGCACGTCCTCGGTGCGCGGCCCCCAGAACTGCTGATACGTCTTGCGAAAGATGGTCACCAGGGCGTCGCACACGACTTCGCGCAGGGCCGGGTCTGGACACTCGAGGACGTTGAGGCCTACAGGCATTTCTCGGTGCGTGGGATCGATCAGGACGACCCGATCCAATTCCTCCTCAGGGATGCGTTCACACAGGTCGCGGATGAGGTCGCCCTTGGGATCAATCGTTCCCATGCCAACTTTGGCGCCGACGTCTTGCAGCGCCAGAGACATAAGTAAGGCGCTCTTCCCCGAGCCGGTTGGTCCGCTGATGGCCATGTGCTGTCGCCGATCGGCCTGGCCGACCTTTACCGAAACGCGCTTGGGTCCATCGGCTCGGCAGAGCACGGAACCTTCGGACCTGGGCACGAGCCGCGGGGCAAGCCGGACGGGTGCTGATTCCATCGTTGCGCCGCTGACCGGCAGGTGGAAGATCGAAGCCAGCTCGTCCGGCGACAGTCGCATTGCGGAGCGGCTCGGCGCCGCTCGTTGAGCGAGAGCGCGATCGAATCCTTTCGCCCGGACGACGCGCATTGGCCGCAGGCTGTTAGCACCATCAAGCCCGCGGAAGCCGCCGATGATGGCGTGGACCGCCTGTTTGGCGAGCGCACGATTCGATGCCGCGGCACAGAGCCTGACCTCGGTCAGGAATGCGGAGGTCGACGCCTTGTCGGCTGGCGGAAGAGCGCCTCTGTGCGATGGTGGCTCATGCCTGCCGTACGGATGAGACGTCGGCGGCGGGGATAGAAACGGCACGAAGATGCTCACGAGCTCGCCTATCGCACCCAGCGCCACATCCAAGAGGACGTTCCGCGTCACGTAGCCAGAGAGGCGATCCAATCGCCGCTGCGCCCACGATTCCCAGCCGGGATCGGGAGCGATGGCAATCTGAACAACGGTCTCAGACGCTGCCGTCATCGCTGCAATCACGGAAGCCATCGCGTCGAGCCGAGGCCTTCCTAGGGGATGCAGAGGCTCGCGCCACAATCTGAGGCGTGCTCGCGCGATAGCTGTGCTCAACAGAACGAGCTCAATCCCTGCCTCAGGCTGCACGTCCACCCCTGGCAGCGCGGCCGACGCCGCTGCGGTTATGAGATGGGTTGCCTCGGCCGAACAGCTGCAGTACGCGTTGAGCCCGCCTTCGGCGTAGCGGTACTCGAGGGTGACCCACGGGATGCCGACGATCAGTCGTTTCCATGCCGGCGGCGTGATCGAAAGGAGGCTGCGATAAAATCCGGCCCACGCCTCGGGGCTGTAGTTAACTTCGCCCGGCGGAATGATGTGGAGGATCGCCCGCTTCGGCGGCCAGAAGACGGCCCGGATCCTTGCAGAGAACGCGCGCATCACGATGTAGCCGAGCACGGCAATCGTCCCGACTTCAAGAGTGATCACGATTCATACCCCACTTCTGAGACTCGACAACCCTGCGAGCCACGCTGACATCGACGATATCGACGCCCTGGCGGTTGAAAAAGCAATCAACCCGGCGGCGCTCACGCGGCGCGCTCCAGCTCCGGCCGACCCGCGAAGGTGGCGGTCATCCCCTTCAGTTCGGCCCTTGCCTCTCTCCACACAAGGTCAGCACGGAATCCGGCCAGCTCCGCAAGGTGGGCTGCCCAGGAGCTGGTCAGGAAGAGACCGGCCTCCACAGCTCTACTCGGCGGTCCGCAGTGCCTGGAACGGTCCGGGCCGTCGTGGCCATAGCTCAGGCCGAGGTAGTCGCACACAGCCAGCCGGAACATGGCCAGAACGAGGTCGCGGGCGGTTTCTGTGCGGTCGTCCATCAGGACGCCTCCAGGAGTACGCCTATCTCCTCGAGCACCGGATGACGATTTAGTGCCCGAGCAAGTTTGAGGGCGGTCCGGGGGCGTACTCGCTTGCCCCGGAGGGCGGCCTGCAGCGTAGGCCGAGAGATGCCTGCTGCCAACCGCAGTTCCTCGAGACTCAAACCTCGCGCCGCACAGGCGGTTAGGACCTGGTCACGCTTGAGGACCACGACCAGTCCTCCACGACCGATCACGGGACGAAGACGTTCATCGTTCAAGGCAAAACCTCCAAATTGGGAATTGGACTGACACCTCGAGCTCGACCCGAGTCGATGTCGGCGCAGTAGGGGCACCGCACGTGAGTCGCTCCGCCGGCGCCGGCCGGCAACGGGTCCAAGTCGAGCCATTTGCGGGCGAGCCTACAAATGAGGCACCTTCTGAGCACCTTCTGAGAACCCGCTGAGAACCCGCTGAGCACCCGCTGGATGGCTGCCGGACACGGGGAGGGGAACGTTTTGAACTCGACACGGAGGCCGGCGTCCGCTGACCACCTTCCGTCCACCTTCCGTGCACCTTCCGCCCGCGTCGCAAGCACACCCGCGCCTATATGTCTAGAAAATCCCACCCAGAGGCCCTCCCCAGAGAGGCCTCGAGCCGCCAGCGAGCGTCCGCTGGGCGCCCGCTGTTTGCCGCGTGTCGGCCGATGCGACCGAGACGAGAGTGCAGAGCAGGCTCCGGCTAAGTTCCGCGAAAGTCTCATTGGGGCAGCCTAGAAACGAGGCGCACGCTGAGCGCACGCTGAGTGTCCGCTAGACGCCCGCTGGATCGCCGCCGCACTCCATTAGGGGAAGCGCTTTGAGTTCAGCAGGTAGATCGGCGTCCGCCGACCGCACGCTGACCGCACGCTGACCGCACGCTGACCGCACGCTAGAGAGTACGCACGAAAATTCAGGCGCTTGCGCTACTATTCTTCACACGATGAAACTCCTTTCCGTTCACGACGCTGCTACCGCTCTCCAGCTCCATCCGAGCCGCGTGCGCGCGCTCGTAGCCAGCGGCCGCCTGCGAGGGACCAAGGTTGGCCGCGATTGGGTCTTCGAAGAGAGCGAAGTCGACAGAGTGGCTGGGCAGCCACGAACACGCGGCCGCATGCCGAGCTGGCTAATCGAATTCATCTGGGATAAGACCTGTGCGGATCAACTCGGTCACGACGTTGCCTCGACGATTGGCGACCTCAAGACCACTGCCTACACGAAGTGCCGCCACTGCGGCGCTGAGCTCGGATACGGCTTCCTCCAAGACCGACGCACCCAAGTACCAGTCCGCTACATCGACAGCGCGCTGAAGCCATGTACCGGCCAGCCCGTCAGCGGCTGAATGGACGCAGCCGCTGGCTCGGCGAAAGGGCTGCACTGCAGCAACTGTGGCCTCACGTTGGTACCGAACCAGGTCGGAGCCTGCCCCCAGTGCGGCGGTCCGCTGGCGGAGGTCGAGGACTCTGCAGAGTCGGACAACATCTCGGTCAAGGTCACCTTCCAACAGTTCAAGTGCGACCGATGTGAACACAAATTCGTTCTTGACCCGACGGGCAGTTGCCCCCAGTGCGGTGCACAGGAGGTCGCGGCCGGTACGGACGATGCCAACGCGGCGGCAAGGAAGAGCAGGTGGCAGAACCGCGTAAAGGCCATCGCACGGATCGCCAAAGCGGCCGACCCGCAGGGCCTGCGGTTTAGCACGCGCGGATCTCGCAAAGACGTACCGGACTACATCAAATGGCTGCAGCTTCGCTTCTTCGACGAGGCCATGAAGAACTTCCAGGAGGCCAAGAGGCTGCTCGCAGCCTCGGATTGGCCGGCGGCCGACGCCTCCGGAGACGCCGCGTTTGATCGACTCGCGGTGCTCGTGGGCGAGCTTGCCCAGTTCGTCAAGGAAGCCGAGTCGACACCCCCACCCGTTCTGCTGCTTGCTACCCACCGAGGCATGGCCCGCGCTGCTGCAGCACTCACGCAGAGCATTTCGCTCTTCTGCGAGGTAATCGTCGCACCGCACATTGGAACCGCAACGAGCGTCCGCAATCAGGCTCAGGCTGCGCTGGACGAAGCTGCCGCGCTTGCCAGAGCGATCTCAAGCCACATGCGACTTCTCGACCGTGTAGCGGGCCAGCCGGGCTGGTTCGCGTGGGCCGACACTTTTGACCCCGGACGTGCGACGGCCGAGCTCGTATCTCACCAACCGACCACCATCAGTGAGGCGGCCGCGCTGGTGCGGACTACCTTCTCAACCATTCCTGAAATCGTTCGCCTGTCCGATGAGCTCGCCTTCGGGCTCGCCCCCGCGGCGCTGACATCCGCGCTCTGGGACCCGCTGCGCCTGCAGCGCCGGATCCGCGCCATCCTTCGCATCTTCTCCAAGGCCTCGTTGACGAATCCGAACTGGATCGGCGATCCAGCGCCCGTCGCAGAATCTCTCCTCACTGGGCATCGGCAACTCAATGAGCAAGTTGGGCTCCTGGGTTTCTTTGCCAGGAGTGGTGGGTCCCGCAAGGCAATGCTGATCGGGTCAATCTCGGTCTACGAGAGGTTCGCCGAAGGCCCACTTCGGAGGTTTGGATCTGTCGTTCGACAAGCAATCGAGGTTGCCGAGCGCCGGCAGCAGACTCTCGACGCTGCTGCCCTGGCGGAAGACCAGCTCGGTCCGATCGTTCGGTCTCTCGAGAACGCTGCTCCGGTACTAGTCCGGGAGTTCAGCTTCCTAGTGCGAAACGCCTCTGCTCACTACGAGTTCGAGGTGACAGATGCCGGCGTCACAGTGACCGAGCCCATGCGCAAGGGGAAGAAGCGTCGCGAGAACTTGACCGACGACGACTTCCTCGAAATGCTCTTCGATTTGAACGAGCTGCTCGTCGCTCTCGAGGCGGCCGCGGTAGCGTTCGCAGCATCGGATGACGCACCTCGACTCAAAGCGGAACTGACTCGGATCGCTGCCGGAGCCGAAGAGCAATACGAGATTCTCCGAGCAATCGCCGGACTGCGTGGTTGGGTCGAGCTGAGCTTCGCGAAGCGTGACCAGACCCTGATCCTCGAAGGCCGATACCTGGGCGACGCAAAGACTGATCCCTTCGTCGAGCTACTGTCCACTGTCGCCGGAGCGCTCGGCGTGTTTGGCGACGTCGATGCTGTAGCGGTGTCCCTTCGCGGAGCTGGCCGTAGCTGCGACTACTCGAGAGATCGAATGATGGGTGGCCCAAGCAACCCACTTGTCGCCCCGGCTCTAGCGGGCAGGGCAACTGCCGACGTCTTGCGCCAGACAGGATCGCAGCCGGAATTAGAGGTGGAGGCAAGGTTCCTACTCGTGGGACCGATCGCTGTGCTCACGGACGCCATCGCAAATAACGCGGTGTCCATTCCCCAAGTCCGAGAGTTCTGCAAGTGGGCGATCCCCTGGCTCAAGTCGGAGGCCATTGGCTCGGGGCTCGCCCCAGAGCGAGATCTGATTGTCGAGCACCTCCGGAAACTGGATGAGGCGATGGCAATATCAGGATTGGCAGCCCAGAAGAACAATCGAGGCCTCGCCAGAGCTGCGACGGACGCCATGCAGCGAGAGGCATTGGCGCTTCTAGAGGTGCGACGGCGTCTCCGCACCCTGTACGCATGAACCCGTAACTCGGATCCTGTTTACAAGATTGGTCCGCCGGAGGTGACGACGATGGCTCACGGTGTGCGCGATTTGCACGAGGAGGCAACATGCGTTCGCTTTCTGGCGGCCTATAACGCCGTCCACAGCACGTCGATCACCTTCCAGGCCCTACAAGATCCGCCCCACCCGGATTGTTCGTGCACCGGGGATCTCGAGATTGAGTTGGTTTCGGCCTATTACGACCCCGCCGCCGCCAAGGAACGATGGGACCTGGCCCGTGGAAAGGTAAAGGCTCCAACTCCGATACGCAGCATCGAAGAGCCTGACCAAACGATCTACGAGCAGATTGATGCGGCAATTACGAACAAGGCCGGCAAGCATTACGAGGTCAAGTCGAAACCATGGCTGGTCGTACGGGTAGATGCGCCGTTGCTCGAATGGCAGGACCTTGCCGCCGACTATCTGGATGAAGCCCGGGGCCTGCCGAGCGGCGAATTTGATGAGGTGTGGGTCCTGCTGGGCGACAGTGATGGAGACCACGTCGCCAGAGTGTTGCTGTAGTCGTTCCGAGCCGGGCGACTCCAGCAAGGAGTGCCTTACCTCACGAACAAGCTCGACGGCGGCCAAATCTCGGTCAGATCGCGAATCGCATCGAGATTAGGGAAAATCCGGGGTAGTTGGACCGATGGCGGACCGTTGTGACCGATGACTTTGAGTACGAGGCGCTTGATGACCAGGGTCGCCTGATATGCACGGTAGGGGTTCATCCGCAGCCCGAGCGGTGTGAGTTCCGGGTGAGTGAAGTCAATGGGTTGGATTGCGAATAAGTTGCCAGGTACTCGCTCTGGCTGGTGTCCGACGAACACATGCACCCCGGTCGGCGGGCGATCCGTGTTTGCGTGAAGTTGCCGGTATTGGTTTCGTGGCACGCCTCGTTCCGATGCCGGATATGCGAGCTGTACCGTCATGGTGGTTTTGATCGTCCAGAAAGCAAGCTGCCGCTGATCGTCAACGCCCAGGGGGCCGTGCAGTCCGGCCATCCAGGTGAGCAGCTTGGACTTGATCTCCGCTTCTTTGGGTCCGAGCCAGTCGTGATTGCAGGGGTAGCAGACGGCCTCGATTTTCGTCCGCAAGTCAGCAGCGACCTTGGCGTGAGCTGCCAGTTGCTGAAGGTTCGTACCAAATGTCTTGCGGATTGGCACGCCGCGAGGGAAGAGCTCGCGCATGAGCCACGAGGGCCAAGCATCCTCGCGAGTCAGCTTGCCGTGCCAACCGCAGAAGATGCAGACCCTCAGGTTGGCTCCATGCGTCATCGGTCGCCTATGTTCGGCTTCAGACGGCGACCAGCGTGCGGTCCCCTTTGCGCGAGGCGGCGTTGGGCTTCTCGAATCCGATCACGAGCCGCTCGCCGGCTGCCTCTGCCAGCCGGCTAAGCGTCGTCAGGCTGGGGACATGGGTTCCGCTCTCGATTCGCGAGATGGCTGGCGCCGAAGTGCCCATCAGTTGGGCCAGCTGCTCCTGGGTCAGGTTGTGCTTCATTCGGAATTGGATGAGGAGTCGAGCAACTGCCTCTGCCCGCGCGAACCGAGCCCGCACCTTGCGGTATTCGGGGTCCGCCTTCTCGCGGCGGCGGATGTCACTGGCAACAGCGGCTCCAAGCGGGCTCCGACGCATGATCGCATCTTACCACTTTTGGTAACCTGCGCCACCGTGCTAACCACGTTTGCTTCGAGCTATTACCATGCGGCAGGGCCGAAGCGATCGTCACGGGCGAGGTCTCTGTCGACCACCGGCTAAGTTTGCGGCGACCTAAAACTGATTGTGGAGGGGCCAGTGAGGATCACGATCGAGATCGATGATGAGGAGGTCCGTCGAGTTCTCGCGCCGTTAGTCCAGCAGGCGCCGGCTGCCCAAGTGCAGCCGCTGTCAAGGCTACTGAAAGTGAACGAGGTTGCCGATCGTCTCGGTGTCAGCCGTAACAAGGTGTACGAGCTGCTCTACAAGGGAGAGATCCGATCGTTGGCTATCGGCCGGACGAGGCGGATTTCACCTGATGCTCTCGCCGAATTCATCTCCCGACCCAAAGACGACGGCTTGCACGTCGACCCAGAACCTCGTCAGTTGCTAGCACGTCCGGCTAACGCCGCGAAGACCCCAGTCCCGTCCCCCAAACCCGTACCGCCCAGGACGCGGCGGCGCAAGCCAGATGACGCGATCGACCTGTCCCCCAAGCCGCTACCTCCGGAGCCCTCTCACTCAAAGATGAGTGAAGAAGAGGTCGCGGGTGCACTTGCCTCGATGCTCGAGAAGGGCTGGCCAGAAGACGTGGTCGAGCAGATCGGCACCGACCGCAAGGAAGGAGTGCATCGCGTCAATGTCCTGACGATCAACGACGCCGCCAGGTACCTGGGGCTGAGCCGCTCCGGGGTCGAGAAACTGATCAGCGCTGACAAGCTGCGCTTGTTCACGATCGCTCCGACCTACCGCGACGAGAAACCGGCAAAGCGCATACCAGCCAAAGACGTCGCGAACCTCCGATAACCCGGGGCTCTGCAGGGAACGACCGAATGAGTGATCCCCTAGCCGCATGCGACTACGCTGCCCGCTCCTAACCACCGCGCCACCGACGAGTGATGGCGCACGATTGGTGGCAGGATGTCGATAGTCCCACGCAAGGCGCGCCCGACCCGACCTTGTGGCTCAGCGCTCACGGCGGAGAAGGCATCCAGGAGATGAGGTTGCAACATGACACCTGACGAGTTGGCTATCAACTTCGGTTCCGTCGACCTCCCCTGGCCCGACGCCACCGACACACTCCATGGTCAGGGTACGGACCGGACGTCGACCGTCTACCTCGGATGGGGTCATCGGCAGGACGGAGTCCGTGCGATCGCGTTCAAGGACGCCGCTGCTGTCTTGGCCGAGACCATCGCAGCTCGTGGCACACACCGGCCTGAGCTTGACCTGCTCGCCTATCCCCTCCTCTTCTGCTGGCGCCACTACGTCGAGCTGGAGTTGAAGCACTTGGTCCGGAGTGCGCGCCGGCTTCTCGACAAGAAGCCAGACCCCAAGGAGAAACCGCACCACCACCTCCGCGATCTCTGGACGGAGTGCAACGGGCTTCTCGAGCGCATCGATGACCGGAAGCCCGATGACTACCGGAACGCGGGCCGCCTCATCCTTCAGCTCGACGCCCTCGATCCCGACGGCCAGCACTTCCGCTACGCGTGGACGACGGCGACGAAGAAGCGACCCCCCACGGCGACATTGGCGGGGGTCGACGAACTTGCTATCGACCGAGTGCATGCCGCCCTCATGGGACTGGCAACGTTCCTCGAGGCTGCAGAGGCCCAAATCGATGACCTGACCCAGGCCTTACCGGAGCGGTAACGACTGGCGCACCCAGGGCGCCGCAGATCCTGAGCCACGCCGTCCAATGTCTGCGTGATGGCACGCGCGAGTGGTTCATTCCGCCAAGGCCCATCGACCTTCGATCTCGCGAGCGCCGTCGGCGAAACGGTCAGCCGCCCGGTTCAAAGCCTGCACTATCGCCCTTCGCGCCTCGCCTGAAACCCAACGGACCGAACGTTGTTTCGCAGCGGCAGAACTGGGATTATTGGTTTAGTACCAGTCGACAAAGTCGCTAAAGTTGACAAACTCGCGATCGAATGCTAGGGTGTTCCAAATGGCAACGGCGATCCCAACCCTGCTCAACGTCCGTGAGACTGCACGGCGGCTCGGCGTCTCCGAGGCTACAGTCCGGAACTGGGCTAACCGAGGTGTGCTGCGAGCTGGCCGCCTTCCGGGCTCTGGCTTTCGACGCTTTGACGTCGGCCAGATAGAGCGTATGCGGCAGGAGATGCTCACCCAACTAGCACCCTTCGATGAGGGCCCAGTGATCGAGCGACAGGCACGCGGCCGAATCGTTCGTGGGGACGACGACTGACGCTAGAGTAGGCCGGTGCCGGAGATCCGACCCGCCGACGCGGCGTATTACGAAATACGGATCCCGCTCCTGAGCCAGGGCGACATCTTCCGAGAGGTTCCGCTCGCGTACCCGGTCCCTGGGCAGATCGTTGAGGAGCAGACGAGCGGCGGTGTCCGTCACTTTCTGGCCGGTCCTTTGGAGATCGGGCCGGCCATGCTCATCACGCCAACCTGCTCCATGCGGGCGCAGAAGGAACCAGGAAAATACGCGCATCCCGTGCGCACGCTGGTTCCGATCATGCCGATCGAATGGCTGCTCGAGAAAGGACTACTGGACGAGAGCAAGCTCGGGCTCGCACGCAAGTACGACGGCCTGATCAACTACATGTACCTTCCCCAGCATGATGCCAGCGGCCTGCCCGAGAGCCTAGCTCTCCTGTACATGCCCGTGACCATGCACCACGACATCATCGACGGCCTACGAACGACCCAGCTCGCTGTCGAAGGCGCTCGCCAACTCCATCGCAAGCTGGTGTGGTTCGAAACCTCGTGGCAGGAACCGCGCGCTACGTTCGACCCGGCACTCGATTAGAAGGAGGCGCTTCGCTTGCGGGCTGTTCGATGCCCATCAGACCCCAAGGGGCCGCGCTCACATGCGAGCCAACAGATCGGCTTTCTTTGCCGCGAACTCCTCGTCGGTGAGTAGCCCGTTGTCGCGCAGCTCAGCCAGCTGCTTGATCTTGCCGGGAATATCCTCAACTGCGGGCGCGCTAGGTGCGGCTATCGACTGAGAACCGATTCCGCGACGCTGCCTTGCGGCACTGGACGCATCTTGAAGTTTCTGCGCGAGACTCGGTGCCTTGTCAGTCTCAAAGACGAGGGCCAATCGGCGGGCGCCGTCATCGTATTCAACGTTCAGATACTGGTGGTGATGGCCGCCTTGCTTCTTCCAAGCGAACGCGAACACGCCGACTGCCAGCAACCGCGTTGCCGTGACACGACGCTCGATTTCGTTCTGTGTCTGAGCCATGGCGGAGACAAAGGCCAAGTCGTACTGCGCTTGCTTGAAGCCGGACCGTAGCTGCAAAAAGTCACCAGAGAGTGAAAGCCCCACCTTGCTTCCTGGCTTGAAGTCGGGCGATCCGCCGACCAACTCGATTCCCATGATGTTTAAGGGCACTGATGGCGTCTTCGTCTTCGACGGTTGGACCGCCAGGCTTTGGGCGATCGGCATTGAGTCTGGCGCCAATAGACCACCGTGACTTGTGAAGTCAGAGACAACCCCGGCTGAATCGCCGCAGGAAAAGACGAAGTCTTCAACATGGCCATCTGAGGATGTGCACGAAATCCGAAACTGATCCGGGCTGAGGAGCGCTGCCTTCGCCCCAGCGAGTGGATATTCGCCGGTTTTGAAGCCAGCTCGAAAGGTGATCTTGCGTCCCTCCATGACGGGCAGCACAACGGCACCCACGTGCCAGCCAGAAGGTCCAGAGACCAACTTGGCGACGTTGGTGATTCCGGTCAAACGCACTTTGCCCTTGACAACCACGTCTTGAGCAGCCGCGTCCGTTACACGTGAAGAAAGCTCGGTTGACGTCGCAAAAACGGACTTCTCGCCGTCTGTGCTTGGCGCCGCATCGGAACTATCGCCATCCGGTGGCGCTTCCGACGCTGGAATCCATGTTGTGCCGTCCCACCACCATTGACGGTCCGCGGACCACTGCTGGGCCGCGCTACTAGACCCTTCGTCCATCCCTTACCTCAAAGAACCGCTGGATTGCCGATAGCTTAGTGGAGCCGATATCCACTGACTAAAAAGGCGCACAAGTCTCGAAGTCCCGGTAAAGGTCACCCTTGTCCAAGTGGACGTAACGCATGACCATCACGTAGGTCGTATGGCCGAGGATCCGGCGCAGCCGCTCGATCTCGCCTCCCCGGCGCAGATACTCGGTCGCAAATGTGTGCCGGAACTTGTGGGCGTAGACCTTGAAGCCAAGCCGGTGGTGGAGGCGGCCGAAGAGATGGGAGACACAGCCGACGCTGACCGGCCGGCCGTCGGACAGGACCAGCAGCCGATCGGATTCGCACTCCGGGCGCTGGCGGTTGACGTAACGCACCAGCTCCCGCCGCAGCTGTCGGCTCACCGGCACCCGGCGGAACTTGGCCCCCTTGCCGCGCTTGATCTTGAGGAAGGTGGCATCGCCGTCGTCCTCCACGTCCTCCAGGGCGAGGGCGCAAAGCTCACCGACCCGCATGCCGGTCCCAAGCAAGATTTCGACTGCGATCCGCGGCCAGCCGGCGTCCGCCTCTTGTAGGACGGTCTCGATCTGCTTTGGCGCGAAGCTCTCCATCTCCTTCTGTGCCACCTTGGGCGCCCGGACCCGGAGCATTGCCGGCTCGACTGGATAGCCCTCGCGGCAAGCCCAGTTGCCGAACGCCTTCAAGACCTGGAAGTGGCCGTGAACGCTGTAGTCGGAAAGGCCGCGCGCCTGCTGCTCGGCCAGATAGCGCTTGAACTCGAAGGCGGTCAACTCAGCTAGGGTTCTGGCGTCGCTGTGCCGAGCAAACCAACCCATCTTGTGCGCGTACCAGGCGATCGTTCGCTGGCTGCAGCCTCGGACCTGGACGTCGAGCAGCCATTCCCGGACCAGCGGCTCAATTCGGTAGCGGCTGGCCAAGCCGGCATCGGGATGCGGCTCGGGCGCTGGTGCCTCCATCTCAGCCGCCGGTGGTCCGACCCGGAACAGGCGCTGGGGCAGCGCCCGCGGTCGGCCGGTAAAGCCACGCCCGCTGTGGATAACAGGCGCATCGGTTTTCGAAAAGCGCATCGGTTTTGGGCTAACTCCAGACAAACTGACACCTCCTTGAACAGCGTCCTGACACCACTTTTCAGAGGTCCCAGAAACGCCGAAACCCGGCCCTTGGGGCCGGGTTCCGAATTCAATTTAGCCTTGAGAGCCCTGCTCAAAAAGTCTGGCGTGGTGCCGAGAGCGGGAGTCGAACCCGCACGTCCTTGCGGACATCGGTTTTTGAGACCGACGCGTCTGCCTGTTCCGCCACCTCGGCGCTCTCCGGGCGAGCCACGACCATACCATTGGCCGATGCGACCCGCCCTGATCCTCGCTTTGCTCGTGGTCCTCGCCGGCTGCGGACCCGCCATCTCTCCAAGTGTCGCAGTCACTCCTGGATCGACACCCACCTCGATCGCGTCCGGTCCGCGGATCTCGGCCCCGCCCGTCACGCCGCCGACGCCGCCGGGCAACGACCTGCCGGCTTTCGCATGCACGGACGCCTCCGGGGGCACCACGGGCGTCGCCAACGCCATCGCGGCGAGGATGGACGAGCAAGTGGGCTACGACCGCTTCGTCCTGCAGCTGGACTCGATCGTTCCCACCTTCACCGTCAAACGCCAGGCCAAACCGGTCTTCTCCACCGGGGCCAGCGGCCAGACCATCGCCCTCGTCGGCACGGCAGGCGTGCTGGTGCAGGTGCACTCCGCCACCGGCGCCGCGACCTTCACCGGCCCCACCGACATCGTCCACCCGGAGTTCAAAATCCTCCAGGAGGCGCGCCAGACACAGGACTTCGAGGGCTACGTGTCGTGGGGACTCGGTCTGAGCAGTCCGGCCTGCATGCGCGTCTTCACGGTGGCGGACCCTGCTCGCTTAGTCGTCGATTTCCAGACGCCGACCAGCTAACCTTCCACGGCGATGGCCGTCCAGCCACCGCCGCCTCCTCCCGTCCAGGAAGCGGCCCCGCCGTCCGCGCCTCCGAAGTCGGGCTGCTTCGGCCGCGGATGCGGCTGCGGTTGCGGAAGCTTCCTGCTCATCGTCGTCCTGATCGTGCTGCTGGTGGCGGGCGGCGGCTATTGGTTCTTCGTTGTACAGGCCTCGGCCGCCGTGAACGCCTCGGCGGCCCTCGTGGTCTTCAATCAGCCGGTGACCGTCGACGGCAACCCCGCCATCCCCGGTCAGGCGCTGAGCGCGGGCAACACCGTGGCGACCCAGACCGGCGGCCACGCCGCCATCCAGTTTCCCGACGGGTCGCTGGTACGCATGCTCCCGGGGACCACGGTGGCCCTGACGGCGCTGCAGCTCCAGAAGAACGGAAATCTCCAGAGCGCAAGCGTGCTGCAGAAGGTCGGACGCACCTTCACCGACGTGCAGCACCTGGTCGGCGGCGCGTCGTTCAAGGTCGGCGGCCACTCGGTCAGCGCGCAGGTCAGGGGCACCCAGTTCGAGGTCCTGGTCAGACCCGACGGCACCAACCGGATCTGGGTCTTCGTTGGCACGGTCACGGTGTCGGGCACGACCAGCGTGAAGTTGACAGCCGGACATGAGATCGATGCTGACGCGAACGGCCAGCTGTCCAACCTCAGGTCCAACCAGTTCGATACCCAGGACCCGTTCCCGATGACATCGGAGTGCGCCAACGCGGCGACGTCCGGCACTACTAGCGGCACGCTGCAGACTTCGACCGGCGACAGCCTCACCAACGGCCAGTCGGCCGAGAGCGACTACTATTCGCCGGGCGGCAACCTCACGCTTGTCTTCTGCTACCCGGGCAGCCTCATGAAAGTGGTTGTGACCGATCCTGCCGGCATCGTGTACTCGCGGCAGGGACCGCCGCCGATCAGGCTCCCAATCCCCAACGGGCCACCGGGGCTGTACAAAGCCGTGGTGACCGCGCTCTCCGTCGCGGCGGCCGGCGAGCCCTATTCGATCGCGTTCGCGACCGATGCGGCGTGCACGCCGGGCAACGTGGACAACGGCACCACCGTGCGCGAGACGCTCAGCAACTCGCAGATCGCCAGTGCGCTGGCCCAAGCAGGCTCCGCCGGGGTCACGCTGCAGGTGCAGGGCACCTCCCCCACCTCTGCCCGAATCGTCTACTACTCCGACCTGGGCGGGCTGCCGCTGTCGTGGACCATCGCGTTCTACGCCGCCACTCCCAACCTCGGCGCCGTGATCACCCAGGTCACGGTCCGAGGGATCAACGTGACCACACAGGTCATTTCGCGCCTCACGTCTTTCGGAGGCAACTCGATCTCGTCGATCCCCTCGGGGTTCACCGTCGATCGCGTGTACTCGTGCAACACGGCGACGGGCGACGACATGATGGTGATCGAAGGCCACCGCTAGACCGGCCATGGTCGGGGCTAAGCCTGCTGCGCTGGCGGAGCGGTGAGCTATCTTTCCCGGGCAACATGTCAGTCGTAGCCGCCCGGACGCCCTCCCGACGCACGGGCGGACGCCGCCTCATGGTCATCCTCGCGGTGGTGATCCTGGTCGTCGCGGGCGTGCTGGTCTGGGTCAACGTCTCGGCACAGGCGGCGGTCAGCGCCTCGGCCGTCCTTACGGTCTACCTACCCGCAACGTCGATCCAGCACGGCTCGGGGGGCGCCTTCGCCCAGGCCACCTCCGGCTCGCTCGTGCGAGCAGGGGACTCAGTCCAGACCGATGACAAGGGTCGCGCGGCCATCACTCTTCCTGACGGCACCTTCACCCGGCTGGCGACGGGCACCACGATCAGGCTCGATTCGTCCCACTTCTCCAGGAGCGGGAGCCTGCACGACAGCAAGCTTTCTCAGCAGATCGGGCGGACGTTCACGAACGTCCAGCACCTCGTCTCAGGAGCAACCTTCCAGGTCGCCGGCAAATCGGCGAGTGCGACCGTGCGCGGCACGAAGTTCGAGGTCTACATCACCAAGGACGGTTCGATGACGGTCAAGCTCTACGAAGGCACGGTGGACTTCCACGGCAAGAACCACGTCCACCTGACCGCCGGCGAGCAGGCGACCGCCGACCCCGACGGCAACATCGGCGCCCCGGGTCCGATCCTGCCCGATCCCAACGATCCGTTCGGCCCCGACCTGGCCGCGTCCAACGCCGTCACCGCGGGCACGACACCCGGAACCGAGCAGGACTACATCGGGCGGCCACTCCACGATGGCGAGCAGGAGGAGTTCACCTACAGCTACGCGGGGGGCGGGCTGGTGATGGCTTCGCTCGGCTACCCGGGAAGTTCGATGAAGCTGACCGTGGAGGCGCCTGACAACTCGTCATTCTCCAAGACGGGCCCGTCACCGATCGTCCAGCCCGTCAACAACGCGCCCGGAGGCATCTATCGCATCGTGGTCAGCGGCCTGAGCGGCCTGGGCGCTGCCGGGGAGACACCCTTTGTGGCGGTAGCCTCGGTCGAGGCCTGCGCCGGAGCCGACGTCGATCAGCTTGGTGCGGTGCATCGGGGATACGCCGCCGGCGATCTTGCATCCGCTGTGCAGGTGTCGGGACTGTCGAACCTCAAGCTGAGCGTCAACAGCAACTCGGTGAGGGGCGCCATCCTGACCGGAACGGGCACCTACGACGGGATCGGCTGGTCGGGCACCGTGGTGCTCATTCCCCGCAATGGGCTGCTCGACATCATGGCGGTCAGCGCGACCGTGTTTGGCTTGAGCGTCCCGGGTCAGCAGATCGTGCAGCAGATCGGTTCGGCGATCGGCCAGGACCCCTCCACGGTCAACCCCGGGTTCGTCATCGACCGGCTGTTCACCTGCAACTCGATACTGATGGTCGACGGCCGGGTAGGGCCCTAGGGCTGACGGCCTCTAGTGAAGGCCGAGGACGCGTCGGGCGAATCCCATCACGAGGGTCAGGCCTGAGCCTTCGAGCAGCCATGTGACCTCTGCGACGCCGACGACCAGCACCAGCAGTGCGCCGAGGCCGACCCTGCCGCGGCGCATGGCGGGCTGCAGCCAGTGGCCACCGTCGTGCTCGCTTCGGGGCCCATTCAGCGCCGCATCGAGCTGGTCGAGCAACTCGCCCGCCGTCGATGGCCGGCGGTTCGGATCGCGGTCCATCGCCTGCTGGAGCACCACGGCAAAAGGCGCCGGCAGGTCGGGCACGGCGTCGCGCACGCTTGGCGGCGGCTCGTAAAGGCGGCGGCTCAGGGTCTCGATCCAGCTCTTGGAAGAAAAGGGCGGGTGGCCGGTGACAGCTTCGAAGACGACCGCCGCGAGCGAGTAGACGTCCGCCCTGCCATCCACCTCGCGGCCGACCAGTCGCTCGGGCGCCACGTAGTCAGGCGCGACGGGGCCGCTGGCCCCCGGCCCCGTGTTGAACGTCGCCACGGTGCCGAGACCGAAGCCGGTCAGCATGGTGCGGCCGTCTGCCGCGAGCAGGATGTTGGCCGGCTTCACGTCGCGATGCACGGTCGCCCGTGAATGCGCGTAATCGAGGGCACTGGCGATCGGCCGCAGCAGGTCGATCACGCCCTGGGCCTCATAACGATCTCCTTCTTCGAACACCTCGTCGAGGGTGCGCCCCGGAATCATCTCGGTCACGAGGTACGGCGATTCGCCGTCATATGCGAGCTCAAACAATCGAGGGATCGCGTCGTGTTCGAGCGCCGTGTAGGAGCGGAGCTCGAGCAGGAAGCGGCGCGAGAAGGTCACGTCGCGCGCGACCGCCGGGTCGATGGCGCGCACGGCGACACGGCGGTGCAGGTGTGGATGCTCCGCCTCATAGACCTTGCCGAGGCTGTCCGCCCCGAGCTCGCGCAGCACGCGGTAGCCGCCGACGCTCAGGTGACCGTTGCTCGCAGCCTTGGGTTGGGAGCCGTTCTGGTGTGGGGCTTCCTCCACGAAGCTTCAACTTTAGGCCACAGAGCCGAGATCGAGCGCCCGGGAGCCGGAAGCGGGATAGTCCTGCCGCGCGGTGTGTGGGCGCTTTCCCAAGACCCGGAACACGAATCAGCTTGGTGTCGGCGAGAGGATTTGAACCTCCACGCCCTTTCGGGCACCAGCTCCTAAGGCTGGCGCGTCTGCCATTCCGCCACGCCGACTTGCCGACCGAAACGATAGGCGAGCGCCACGGGGGTTGGCTAGAAGTTCTCGATCTTCACCGGGTCGATCACGTCCGCCGTCGAGAAACCGAAGATCCGCGATAGGAAATAAAGCTCGCCTTCCAGCGACCGACGGATGTTCTTGTCCTGGCGGAACCCGTGTTGCTCGCCCTCGAACGCAACGTACGCGTACGGCAGCTTCTTCTTTGCGCACGCGTCAACGAACATCTCCGCCTGGCCGGGTGGCACGATCTTGTCCTCGAGCCCCTGGAACAGGATTACCGGACAGCTCATATCCGTCGCGTAGTTGATGGCCGAACGCTCGCGATATACGTCGGCACGCTCCGGGTAAGGGCCGACTAGCGTATCGACATAACGAGACTCGAACTTGTGGGTCTCTTTCACGAATGAGACCAGGTCCCCGATGCCGTAACGACTGGCACCGGCGGCATAGAATTTGCGCTTCGTCAACGAGAGCAGGACGGTATACCCACCGGCCGAGCCGCCGGTTATCGATATGCGGGCCGGATCGACCATCCCGACTTCTACGAGGTGGCGCGCGGCGTTGATGCAATCGTCGACGTCCACCTCTCCCCAATTTCCGTTCAGGCGCAGCCTGTACTCGCGTCCATAACCAGAGGACCCGCCGTAGTCGACGTCGACGATGGCGAATCCTCGACTGGTCCAGTACTGGAACTCGAAGGGATAGGTCGGTCCGCCTGCAGATGTCGGGCCGCCGTGGCAGTGGACCACGAGCGGCGGCAGTTCGCCAGGTGGCGCTTCGAAATCCCGGTTCTTGGGGGCGTAGTAGTGCGCATGCGCCCCGAGGCCGTGCTCGGTGGGAAATTCAATCGGTTTCGGAAGGCTGAGGTAGCCCGGGTCGATGTGCGCCGGGTTGGCGACCTTCACCACCTCCTGCGCCAGCGTGTCCAGGTCGATCACCAACAAACGCTCCGCGAGCGCTGCGGAACTGGCGAACATGGCCGCCGTTCTCCCCTGCACCCGCACGCTGCTGAGCCCCGAGTAGAGAAGCTCGATCTCGTCGACCTTTCCACTCACGAGGTCGAGGCGCCCCAGCCTCGTCCCGTGTTCGCTCATTGAAAGGAAGACCATCTGATCCTCGCCGCTGAAGTCGTAGAAACGCATCCCGAAAGCCCACTGGGGCACCGCACACTCGGCAGCGCGCCTGCAAATAGGCTCGGCGCCTTCGCCCCGCGCGCGGTAGAGGTTCCACCAACCACTGCGATCGGACAGGAAATAGAGCTCGCCGGACGGCGACCATTCCGGTTGGACGATCGACTCGGCGAGGCCGCCGGCGATCTTGCGCGACGACGTGACGCGGCCGCCGCGATCGAGCTCGCCAATCCAGAGTTCGCAGCCGTCCCACGGCATGTTCGGATGGTTCCAGGTGGTCCAGGCGAGCCGGTTGCCGTCGGGGCTGAGCTTGGGCGAAGAGTAGAAATCGTTGCCGGACGCCACAGTCATCGCTTCGCCCCCGCCGTCCTGGTCCAGCGCCACCAGGGAGTTGACCGCCTCCGGGCGACCCGTCGTGTGATCCTCGCGCACGGCGAACAAAAGGTGCCGGTCGCGGTCGACGACCATGTCCGCGTGCCTGACGTCTCCGGCGGGCGAGATCGTGCGCGGCTCGCCGCCGGCGTCCTGGCGGTACAGGCGCTGGTCGTCGTAGTTGGTGAACCACACCGACCCCGCGCTCACCGCAAAATGGCCGCCACCGTATTCATGGACTCGCGTTCGCGCGTTGAAGCCTCGCGGCGTGACATCCGAGAGGGTGCCGTCGGGATTGCGCCGGCATACGACGATCCGTCCGCCTTCGTGCGGCCGCAACTCTGACCAGTAGAGCTCATCGCCGTCCCACCGCACCATCTGATTTCGCATGTGCACGGTGCCCTGCAAGAGAAGCGCCGGGGTGATCGGCGAGACCCATGACCCGTAAGGCGCGATCTTGCGCAGGGTCATCGGAGCGGGCGCCGCACTATCAACGCATCGCCCTGCCCGCCGCCTCCGCAAAGCGCCGCAGCTCCGGTGGTGAGGCCTCGGCGCTTCAACTCATGGGCGACGGTGAGCACCAGCCTGGCTCCGCTGGCGCCGATCGGATGCCCGAGTGCCACCGCGCCGCCGTTGACGTTGACACACTCCTGGTCGAGGCCGAGCATTCGCGTCGCGTTGAGCGCGACGGCGGCGAACGCCTCGTTGATCTCCACCAGGTCTAGATCCTCGACCGCCAGGCCGGCCTTCTTCAAGGCGTTGCTCAGGGCCAACGCCGGCACGGTGTGCAGCCACGAGTAGCGGTCGGCGCTCATGCCATGGGCGACGATCTCCACCAGCGGATCGATTCCAAGCTGCTGCGCACGCTTCGCCGACATGACCACCACGGCCGCGGCGCCGTCGGAAATCTGTGATGCGTTGCCGGCGGTGATCGTGCCGTCCGTCTTGAACGCGGGAGAGAGCTTGCCGAGCGACTCGGCCGTAGTCCCGGGCCGCACGCCCTCGTCACGATCGACTTTTAACGGGTCGCCGCGCTTTTGGGGCAGCCCCACCACAACCACCTCGTCGGCGAGCACGCCTTTCTCCCACGCGCGCTCGGCGCGCTGGTGGGAGCGCGCGGCCCACGCGTCCTGTTCCTCGCGGCTGATCTCGAGTTCCCTATTCACCTCGTCTGAGCTCTCACCCATGTGCTGATCGGTGAATGTCGACCACAGGCCGTCGTGCACCATCGAGTCGACCATCTGAGCGTTGCCCATCCGAGCTCCAAAACGCGCCTTGGGCACGAGGTATGGTGCCTCGGACATCGACTCCATGCCGCCCGCAATCACGACTTCGACCTCGCCGGCGCGGATCAGCTGGTCCGCCAGCGCAATCGCGTTGATGCCCGAGAGGCAGACCTTGTTGATGGTGATCGCCGGCACCTCCTGCGGGATGCCCGCTTCGATCGCGGCCTGGCGGGCGGTGATCTGCCCGGCGCCCGCCTGCAGGACCTGGCCCATGATCACGTAGTCGACCTCCGACCCCTTGACCCCGGCCCTGGCCAGCGCCTCGCGAATGGCATGCGCGCCGAGGGTTTTGGCCGGGACACCCTTGAACGCGCCGCCGAACTTGCCAAAAGGGGTGCGCGCGCCCGCTACTATCACCGAAGCCATTGAGCCAGTCTAATTAGGCCGGTCAAACGAGGCGGAAGGAGGAAAGGATGCGGAACGCGCTGCTGGCCGTCGATCTCCAGAGCGATTTCGTCCAGGAGGGAAGCCTCCCCGTCCCCAACGGCCTTCAGGTGGCAGCCCAGGTGGCGCGACACATAAGGCATTTCAAGACCGAGTACGACTTCGTCGTCGCATCTCGCGACTACCACGAGGACCCGCAGGGCCATTTCTCCGCCACCCCCGATTACGTCAACACGTGGCCGCCGCACTGCGTCATCGGCACGCCCGGCGCGGCGTTTGTGCCACCGATCCAGAACCTCGTGCGCGAGAAGATCATCCAGACGGTGGTCAGCAAGGGTCGGCATGAAGCCGCTTATTCGGCATTCGAGGCTGTCGACGCGCGCGGCCACAATCTCCTGGACGTCTTAAGAGAGCAGCGGATCGATCACATCGACATCTGCGGGATCGCCACCGACTACTGCGTGCGCGCCAGTGCCCTGGACGCGCGCAAGAACGCGTTCCAGGTGCGCATCATGATCAACCTGTGCGCGGCCGTCACCGAGGCGACGGGGCTACAGGCGATCGAAGAGATGAAGGCGGCGGGCTGCCAGGTCCAGGCCGCGACCGCACCCTAGTCACAAGGCAACCGAGTCGCGGCCGGCGAGCGTGCCGGCCGCGACGGTTGATCGCCTAGCGGCGACGGGTTGCCGTCCTCTTCTTGGCGGTCTCCGGCTCGTACTTGAACGAGACGTTCAGGCGAATTCTGTAGGTCGCGACCTTGCCGTTGTCGCCGATGGTCAGGTCCTGCCTGACCACCTCGGCCACCCGCAGATCGCGAAGCGTCTTGGACGCGGTCTCGACCGCCGCCTTGGCAGCCGCTTCCCAGGACTGGGTGCTGGTCCCCACCAGCTCGGTCACCCGGTAAACGCTGTCAGCCATGGCTACCTCCTTGCTGACGAGTTGATCTTCGGTTTCATTGTCGCTTACCGCCGGCCGCGTGCTCGAGCTTGCGCAGCTCCGGGAGCTCCTCAGCGATCCTGGAAGCCAATGCCGCCGGGTCGGCGCCGCGCAGGTAGATCACCTGTTCGGTCACGCCCAACTCGAGATACCTGCCCGAAAGCTCGATCAGCTCGCCGCGGTCCTTGCCATCCCACCCGAACTGCAGCGAGTGGCGGATCTCCGCCGGGTCGCGACCCAATGCGCTGCATGCATCGTCGAGCATCGCGGTGAGCTCTTTGACGCGGTCGGGATCGCCGCCCGCGATGTTCCACACGTCGCCGTGCCGCGCGACCAGGCGCAACGTGGTTGCACCTGATGCGCCGATCCAGATCGGCGGATGTGGCTTCTGGAGCGGCTTCGGGTTGGCGATCGCGTCGGTCATCCGGTAGTAGCGGCCCTCGAAGTTGGTGCGCTCCTCGGTCCACAGCGATTTGATGATCTGCAGCGATTCGCTCAGGCGGCCCACCCGGTGGTCGAGACCTTCGATGCCGTACATCTGGTGCTCGATCTCAGCCCATGCAGCGCCGATGCCAAACTCGAGCCGGCCCCCGGACAGGTGATCGACCGTGACGGCGATCTTCGCGAGGAGAGCCGGGTTCCGGTAGGTGTTGCCGGTGACCAGGCACCCGATCCGCGCCCGCTGGGTGGCTTCCGCCATCGCCGCTTGCAGCGTCCAACCTTCGTAGATCGGGCGGTCCGGACCGTCGCCTCCGATCGACGCCAGGTGGTCGAAATCCCATACGTGGTCGAACCCGGCCTCGTCCGCGATTCGCCACACCGCGCGCAGCTGCTCGATGGTGCAGTCCTGACCTGAAAGCTTCAGCCCGAAACGAAGAGGGTGAGTCATGCGCTTCAGGTTACTGCGCCCAGCGAAGACCCAAGGGTTCGCGGTCAGAAACCGAAACACTCCATGAGGTTGCCGATCGCGCCCACCCCATCGCGCGGGGCCGCTGGCGGTCCCGCCGCGCGGCTTCCTGCAGCCTCGTAGTTCGACCCCGCGGGTGTGCCGGCGTCGTAGCGGTGGTTGACCGAGGCGAGCGTCGGCAGGCTGAACACCGTCTCGATCAGCTTGAGGATCGACGTGTGCTCATAGAGGGTGGGTTCGAGGTGACCCGGCCTGGCGAACGGCGAGATCACCCAGGCCGGGACACGGATGCCGAGGCCGAACGCGTCCACCTGTGGAGGCGGGACGTGGTCGAAGAAACCTCCAGCCTCGTCGTAGGCGAGGATGTACGCCGAGCTGGACCAGCTCGAAGAGTTCCGAAGGGCGTCGATCAGCTCCTGTTGAATTCCCATTCCCACCGAGACGTCGGCCGGCGGGTGCTCGTCCCAACCCCGCGAAAAGCTGGGGATGATGAACGACACCTGCGGCAACCGTCCCTTGGCCAGGTCGTTGAGGTAGTCCTGCTTCGTGGCCACCGTGCGCGGGTCATGAGCCCATTTCTTCCAGAACACGAACACGTTGTCGGACTCGCCATCGGCAACGGGGTCGAGGCCGATGTTGTAGACCTTCCAGCTCACGCCCGCCTCTTCGAGGAGGTCGAGGATGATCGGGTAGTCGAAGATCCCGTATCCGAACACGCCGTTGGTAGTAATGCCGCCCGACGTCCCGGCGACCGCATAGAAGCGGTTGGGATAGGTCGGGCCGAGCACCGAGCAGAAGTAGTTCACGCATAGCGTCGAGGACTCGAAAAGGCTGTAGTAGAACGGCAGGTCGGACACCGTGTAGTAGCCCATGGCATTGAGCCCGTCGGACGTGAAGAAGCCGTCCATGCGCCCCGCGTCGTAGCCGCCGTGAATCGCGGCCCAGGTGTGGCTGATGTCGGTCGAGGAAAGCGTCGTGAGGTGGTACGGCGCCACCGACCCGCCCATCCCGTCCGGCTGCGTGTAGTGCGCCGGGACGCCATATGACGCGACAAAGGGCGCGAAACCGTAGTAGTGATCGAATGACCGATTTTCCTGCAGGTCGACCACGAGGTGCTTGATCGGCGTGCGAGACGGCCGGCTCGAGGCCCTGCTGATGGTCTGGGCCGCCTGTCCACATGCGGCGATCAGCGGCGACGCGAGACCGGCAACGCCCGCCGCGCCTGCGCCAGCAAGGAAAGCTCGACGTCCGAGCTTGCGTTCCAGGAATCCGGGTCGTGTCACCAGGCGCTCCGCGATGAACTCTAGCCCGTCGCGTTTCGTGTTCTAGGGATCGTGGCAGAGTAAAGCCGTGAAGAAGAGCCCGAGCATGCAGAAGGCCGATGCGGAGTGGAAGCGTGATCTGACCCCGATGCAATTCCACGTCCTGCGTGAGAAGGGGACCGAACGCCCGTTCACCGGCGAGTACTGGGATACCAGGACGCCCGGCGTGTACCTCTGCGCCAGCTGCGGAGCCAAGCTCTTCGAGTCGGACGCCAAGTTCGACGCCCATTGCGGCTGGCCGAGCTTCTCCGCTCCGGCCGAGGGCGCTCCCGTCGCGGAGAACGTCGACGACAGTCACTTCATGGTCCGAACCGAAGTGACGTGCGTCCATTGTGGAGGCCACCTCGGCCATGTCTTCGACGACGGGCCTCAGCCGACGGGGTTGCGCTACTGCATCAACTCGGCCTCCATCAAGCTCGAGCCTTCCCCACAAGTGGGGAAGGTGGCCCCGCCTGAGATACAGGCGCGTCCGGATGGGGAGAACGAAGTCTAGGAGCCCCGCGACTCCAGCATCTTCTTGACGATCGGGCTCGGCTCCCTGGGCTGCCAAGCGCGGTAGGCCTCGCGCACGGGGACCGGCCACTCGACGTCTAGGTCAACCCGCGTGCCGAACGAGCGCGCGCCCGCCAGCACGCGCAGTGCGAGCTCGAGAGTGCGACGCTGCATCGCCCTGTCCCCGGGCATGCCGAAGGCGTGCCCGAACGGAAACTCGACTCCGACGATGCGCGGTGCGCGGCGCTCCTCCGCAAGCGCCGGCATCATCGTGACGACGACAGTCGGGATCCCCGCCGCTTCGATCCATCGTGCCAGCACGGGCACGTTCATGCAGCAGTCGGGTCAAGCGGGCGCGAGGATGAGCCCGTCGGCCGCCTGGGCCCGAAGGTGGGCCACTATCTGGGGTGCTGCTGCACGCCGCCACTCCTTCAAGCGCCGATCCTGAAATCCCATCACGGACACGTGGTCGGTCACGGCGTGGCCCACCAGGCCCTCGCCCGCGAGCTCGCCCAGGAGGTTCATCGGGAGGGCGATCTCCGGGTCGGCCAGCAGGTCCTCGTCGTTTAAGTGCAGGTGCGCGACCGCGAGGTCGCGCGGACTCGAGGAGGCGGGAATCGGGCGCCAGCTCGGGTCGCCCCACTCCGGTTGCGACCTCTCACGTTCGAGGTCGAAGGACGGCTGGGTGTCCTTGACAAAGATCCCTGCCGAGGTCAGCAGGCCGATGCTCGAAGCGGCGAGGCGATTCTCGAAAGGCGCCCAGACCGGCGCTTCCTCTCCGGGGAACGAGCCCGCGCCCTCGTACAGGGGCCGAAAGGTGCGCGGCAGGAAGCGATAGCTGTCGACGATCAACGCCTAGAAGTCTGACAGTGTGCCCGTCAGCACCTGGCGGACTGTGCCGCCGATCTCGATCTTGGACGGGAGCTCACTCGAGGCCTCATACGTGAACTCGAGCGCACCGCGAGGCACCAGGCCCTGCGTGGAAATGACCCATGAGATGCCCACCGTCGGATGGCCGGCGAAGGGAAGCTCGACTCCGGGGGTGAATATGCGCACCTTTGCCGCATGCGCGGGATTCGCGGGCGGCAGCACGAAGGTCGTCTCGGCCAGGTTCATCTCGTTCGCGATCCGCTGCATCACCTCCCCAGTGAGGTCCTGGGCGCCGAGCACCACGGCGAGCTAGTTGCCCGCGAGCGGCTGGTCGGTGAAGACATCGACGACATGGATCGTGTGGGTCATGGCACGAATTGGAAAGCCGAGACGATGGCCAGCATTCCAAGGGCTGCGATGACGACGCCGCTAGCGGTGTTGATTCCGCGCACCAGGCCCGGGGTGACGCGAGCTCGCATCGCGGAAACCGCGATCGCGAGGGCGCACCACCACGCGGCCGAGCCGGCCAGGACGCCCGCCACCAGCGTGGCCGGCCGACCGATGCCGCCGCCGGCGCCGAGTCCCAGTGTCGCCGCCAGGGCGGCGAAGGAGACGATGGTCGCGGGGTTGGTGATGGTCAGGCCCAGGGTGGAGGCATAGGCCCATGCCAGCCCGCGAGCATTCGGCGGCGTCCCGGATTCGACCACCTTGCCACGCTCCAGCAGGATCCTGGCACCGAGCACGACCAGGACGAACCCGCCAACCAGCGCCAGCGCGCGGCGGCCGCTGACCAAAGTCGAGGCGAGGGCGGCGACGCCGAACGCCGCGAGGGCGGCATAGAACCCATCGGCCGTCGCGACCCCGAGACCTGAGACCAGGCCGTAAAGACGGCCGCGGACGAGGGTGCGCCTAAGGCAGAGGAAGAAGATGGGCCCGGGCGAGGCCGCGATCGCGAACCCGAGCACGAAGCCTCTGATCAGGAGGCTGGACACCGCACCCTCTCATGGCGCCGCAAATTGTATGAGGTGGCTGCGGCGGATCGCTGGAACTTCCAGTAGCCTAGGGATCCTGGACCTCGGACTCGGACTCCCAACTCGGTCCGCGAGCCGGCCAGGCGGGTGCCAAAGCCGATGGCGATAGCGCCCGGCCTGGGCGCGAGATGAGCCGGCGCCTGCTCACCGCCTTCGGGGTCGCGGCCGGGCTGCTCGTGGCCGCGATCGTCGCGTATGTCGCCTATTCGTCACTGACCGCCCCCATCCAGGTCGCGCCCAACACCAGCCTCACGCCGGAGAGTTGCTCACCCGGGCCGTGCGCCGACGTCCAAGGATTCACGCTCTGGGTCTCCAACGTGCGCCTGGAGGCGGACCTGGTTCGCATGCAGGTGAAGTTCAAGAACTCGAGCGTCTCAACGCACGCCTCCCCCGAGGACCTGCAGCTCATCGATGCGAGCCGTCAGTCTTCCGGCCTCGTAACCAACGTTGCAGGCTGCAACACGTGGGCACGTCACGAGTTCTCCGGCGGCGCGACGTTCGGCCCGATCGATGTGTGCTTCCGCGTCACCAACCCGGCACCGCCTTTCATCCTGCGTTGGTCGCCGGACCTCGGCGTCTTCTGCTGCGAAACGGACATCAAGGTCACACCGACCTGAGCCGCCGCGGTGCGCGAATGATGAGGGCCTTCATCCCAGCAGCTTGCCACCAGTGGTGCATTGCCCGGACACTTAGTCGATGGTCACCCTGCATCCGACCGTGATCGTCACCGGCGCAACCGGTGCGATCGGCTCCGCCACTGCTGCCGTGCTGGCCCGGCGCGGTGCGCGTGTGTTGGTGATGGCCCGTCCCTCGCC
>Ga0307373_10001917_pt1 | contig 38369 bp, 31 predicted proteins | sample OX2MG_FD_202534 | JGI IMG/M metagenome (GOLD analysis project Ga0307373, IMG submission 202534) | Soil microbial communities from Risofladan, Vaasa, Finland - OX-2 | ecosystem: Environmental > Terrestrial > Soil > Coastal area > Acid sulfate soil | place: Finland: Risofladan, Vaasa | collected...
GCACCGGCGCCAGGACGGCACAGGCCACGGCCCGCTCTGTCCTGGAGGACCTTGGCCTGGGTGAACGGGCCGGCCACTATCCGGACCAGCTGTCCGGCGGCGAGCGCCAGCGGGTGGCCATCGCCCGGGCCGTGATCGGGGACCGGCATCTGGTTCTGGCCGACGAGCCGTCGGGCGCATTGGACTCGGCCAATGGTGAGGCCGTGATGCGCCTGATCCTCTCGGCCTGCAAGCGGGGACTGGCCGCCGTGGTGGTGACCCACGATGCCCAGCTGGCTTCGTGGGCGGACCGGGTCGTCTTCCTCCGGGACGGGCGCCTCGTTGACCAGACCGAGCCGCCGCCCAGTCCCGAGGCCCTCCTGCACTCCTCGGTCGAGCACTGACCCCGGCCAGATGACAGCCACCCTCGCCTTAGGGGAGGCGCGGGGGCGGCCCGCCGACGGGGGCACCGCCGCCCGCCGGGCCGTCCTGCGCTGGGCCTGGCGCCTGTTCCGCCACGAGTGGCGCCAGCAGCTGCTGGTGCTGGGAATGATCCTGGTGGCGGTGGCGGCCACCTTCCTCGGCGGCGCGGTTGCAGCCGACACGCCGCTGCCCGCCAGCGCCGGATTCGGCACCGCCCTGGACATGGCCACCTTCAACGGTTCCGGGCCCGGGTTCGCCGCGCAACTGGCGCAGTTGCACCGGCGGTTCGGAACCACCGACGTCATCGAGAACCAGACCCTGACTATCCCCGGAACGGTCAACAGCTATGAGCTGCGGGCGCAGAACCCGCGAGGGGCCTTCGGTGCTCCGTTGCTGAAGCTGACCGCCGGGCACTACCCGGCCGGCCCCAACCAGGTCGACCTGACTCCGGACCTGGCCGCTGACTTCCGGGTCGGGGTCGGGGGATTCTGGGCCCAGGATGGAGTGGTCCGACAGGTCGTGGGCCTGGTGGAGAACCCCCAGAACCTCCTCGACAACTTCGCCCTGGTCGCCCCGGGCCAGGTGACGGCGCCGACCCTGGAGTCCGTGCTCTTCGACGCTCCCGGCATCTACCCGGCCCAGATCGGGCCCAACGTGACCAGTCCGGCCCTGGTGGCCAAGAACGCCGTCTTCAACCCCCGGACCATCGTGCTGGCCGTCGCCACCGTCTGCATGCTGCTGATCGCCCTGGTGGCGGCGGGCGGGTTCACCGTGCTGGCCCAGCGACGCCTCCGGGCCATCGGCATGATCGGCGCTCTGGGCGCCACCGACCGCCACATCCGGCTGGTGGTGATGGCCAACGGTGCCGTGGTGGGCGCGGTCGGGGCGGCGGGCGGGGCGCTGATCGGCTTTGCCCTGTGGGCCCTTTACCGGCCCCACCTGGAGACCAGCGCCCACCACGTGGTCGGGCTGTGGCAGGTGCCCTGGAACGTGGTCATCATTGCCATGGTCCTCGGGCTGGTCGCCACCATCCTGGCCGCCTGGCGGCCGGCGGTCACGGTAAGCCGGGTTCCGATAGTGGCGGCCCTGTCCGGGCGTCCTTCCCCGCCCCGGCAGGTCAGCCGGTCGGCGTTGCCGGGTTTGATCTGCCTGGTCCTGGCCTTCTTGGCCGTGGGCGAGGCGGCCCAGCAGCGCAACCAGGGAGGCAGTGGGAGCGGTGCCCGCTTCCTGGTCGTCGGGCTGGTGGTGCTGATCGCGGCCGTGATCCTCCTCGCCCCCGCCGCCCTGGCCGTTCTGGCCCGGCTCTGCCGCCGTGCACCCCTGGCCATACGGCTGGCCGTCAGGGACCTGGCCCGCTATCGGGCCCGGTCCAGCTCGGCCCTCGGGGCCATCAGCGTCGGCATCCTGATCGCGGTGGTAATAGCCGTGGTCGCCGCCGCCCGCTACGGCAACGTCTTGGACTACGCCGGGCCCAACCTGGCCTCCAACCAGTTGATCGTCTTCGGCCCCTACGGCCAGAACGGCCAGCCTCCTCCCGACGCCGTATCCAATCCGGGCCCGCAGGGGGGGACCGAGCTGGCGCAGAAGCCGGGCAGTTCAGGCGGACCAGTAGCCGTGAACGTCCCCTCCCCCGCCCAGGCGGCGGCCGCCGCCTCGGCCATCGCCACCGTGGTCGGGGCCAAGGACAGCGTGGAACTGGAGGACACCGTCACCGGCAACCTCTTGCACGCCGCCCCCGGTCGCAACTGGAACGGTGACATCTACGTCGCCACCCCCCAGCTGCTAGCCGCCTTCGGGATCGACCCGGCCACCATCGACCCGCGAGCCGAGGTGCTCACTTCCCGACCAGGGCTGTCGGGGGAAACGCAGATGCAGCTGAACTACGCGCCGGCCCAGGGCAAGAGCGGTGGGTATCCCGGCCAGACCTCCTTCCCCTGTCCAGCTGCCACCTGCCAGGCCAACCCGGTCATCCAGGAGGTGGACCGCCTGCCGTCGGGCGTGTCAGCGCCCAATACGGTCTTCACCGAGGCGGCCGTGCACCGTTTCGGACTCCAGACTCAAGTGGCGGGCTGGCTCATCCAGACGGCCAAGCCCTTGACGGCAGCCCAGATCCGCGACGCCACGTTCACGGCGGCGGCAGCCGGGATCACCGTCGAGACCAAGAACGATCAACCCACCTCCTCGGAGGTCATCGACCTCTCCACCCTTTTCGGCATCGTCCTGGCCCTGGGCGTCCTCGGCCTGACGGTGGGACTGATCCGGGCCGAGACCGCCTCGGACCTTCGCACCCTGGCCGCCACCGGGGCCAGCAGCTCCACCCGGCGCAGCCTGACGGCTGCCACGGCCGGGGCCCTGGCTCTAACGGGGGCGGTACTCGGCACCGTGTCGGGCTATGTCGCCTCCATCGCCTGGTTCTCCAAGAGCGTGCTCAACGACGGGCTGTCGGCGCTGAGCAGCGTGCCGGTGGCCAACCTCGCCTTCATCGTGGTCGGCATGCCGCTGCTGGCCGCGGCTGCGGCGTGGCTGCTGGCCGGACGCGAGCCCGAGGCCATGGGCCACCAACCCCTGCAGTAGCCGCCCGGTCAGTCAGGACTCGCCCTTGCCATGCTCGTAGGATGCTGTATCGTTAAACGAGCTAGAGGAGGTGGCGCCGTGCCCCGAAAAGCCGAGGACCCCAAGTGGACCGACCCGGGTCTGCTGGTGATGGGCAGCCTGGCCGAGGGGGCGAGACACGGTTACGCCGTCATCCAGGACGTTGAGGCCACGACGGGCGTACGACTGGGACCCGGCACCCTGTACGGGGCGCTGGCCCGGCTCGAGGAGCGGGGCCTCATCGAGGCGTTGGAGGCGGAGGACTCCCGGCGTCGGCCCTACCGGCTCACCGTCAGGGGGCGGGAGGTGCTGGACGAGCAGCTGGAGGGGATGCGTCGCTTCGCGGCGGTGGGCCGGCGCCGACTGGCCCAAGTGTCGGATACCCGCTGGGCGGGGGCATGAGCGGATCCCGGCTGCAGCGCGGGCTGCTCCTGGCCTTCCCGCCCTCGTTCCGGGCCCGCTACGGGGACGAGTTGGAGACCCTGACGTCGGACTGCGGCCAGGGTTGGCGGATAGATGCCGACCTGGCCCGGGCGGCGGCGGGGGCCTGGTTGAGGCCGACTTTTGCCGGGCCGCCCGAGGAGCGCCGACGCCGTCGGCTGGAGTCGACCACGGCGTCGGTCTTCGTGACCTGGTCGCTGAGTTGCCTGGCCGTAGCCGTCTTCACCAAGGCCGTCGACGATCAACCGGTGCCGGGCCTGCGCTCGTGGGGCTGGATCGCCTACCTGATCGGTTCCGGACTCTTCCAGGTCACGTTGGGTGCTGCCCTGGTGGTGGGCTTCGGTTACTGGTTGCGGGTCGTGGTGCCGGCCTGGCGGTCGGGCGACCGGCGCACCCTGCTGGCATCGGCGCTGCCGGCCGGCATCGTGTTCGTCTGGCTGGGGGCGACCGGACTGGTCGCGCTCTACGCACGCCACTACGCAGCCGTGCACGACCACTACCAGACCTGGCGCCTGCCCGGCCACGGGGCCGGAGGGGTGCTGGCCGCTTACGGTCTCCTCACGATTGCCTGCGTTGGGGGCTGTGCCATCTCCGCCGTGCGGGCCCTCCAGCGGGCCCGGCTCGGCGCCCGGGAGCTGAGGGTGGCGGCGGTGATGTCGGCTGGAGCGGCGCTGTCCCTGCTGGTCGTCACGGCCGCGGCCGCCGTCTGCCTGACCCGGGTCCTGGACGTAGGTGGGATCGACACCCGGAACACATTGATGGCGGTGATCCCGGTGGTGCTCCTGGTCCTGGCCTCGGCTGTCTCAGCCACCTCCTCGGCCCGCTCTCTGCCTCACATCCTGTCCCGCTAAGCGGACTCGCCGACCAGTTAGAGCAGCTGGATGGGAAGGGCGGCGACGACTCTGTGGTCGGTGACGATTTCGATCTCGGCCACCGTATGGCCGACCACCTGGAAGGCGAATACGGCGCGGGGCCTTCCACCCGGAGCCCACACCGCCCCAGGCAGACCGTCGATCAGCGCCAACTGAGCCGCCTGGGCCCGCCCGACCAGGGTGGTGGCGACGGCTCGGCCGCCCCGCACTTCGGGGGCCAGGTCGGGTGCCCCCTTGGCGCGGTTGGCGGTGGCTGCTCTGACCGCGGCGCGGTCGGCGCGGAGGACGGCGTCAGGGTCGAGCAGGGCCACCAAAGCCTCAAAATCCCCGCGGCGACAGGCGGCCAGAAAGGCCTCGACTATCTCCTGCTGCCGGCGCCGGTCCCCGGAATGTGCCTCGTCGTTGCTTTGTACCCGCCGCCGGGCCCGGCTGGCCAGCTGGCGAGCGGCGGCGGGAGAGCGGTCGACCATCAGAGCGATGTCTTCGAAGGGCACGGCGAACAGATCGTGGAGCACAAAGGCGAGCCGCTCGGCCGGGCTCAGCGTCTCGAGAACAAGAAGCAGCGCCGGGCCCATCGTGTCGGCCAGAACCGCTTCTTCCTCGGGACCGAAGGGTTCCGGCTCCGGCTCATCGCGCTCAATTAGGGGCTCCTCACGGCGGCTCCGGGGGGAGCGGAGGATTCCCAGGCAGACCCGCGCGACCACCGTGGTGAGCCATCCGCCGAGGTTGTCGATGCTCTGAGGGTCCGAGCCGCTCAGGCGGATCCACGTCTCCTGCACGGCGTCCTCGGCCTCGGTCAGAGACCCAAGCATCCGGTAGGCCACCGCGTGCAGCCGCGGGCGGTTGGCTTCGAACTGGGAGGCAAGGCTCTCGTCCATCTGACTACATTGACGCGTTGGGCGACCAGTATGTGACGGAGGCCCAACGGGGCTGATCTCCTAGCTGGGAGTTCCCCGGGCCACGGAGACGGCCATCCACCCCCGGTTGTCACGTCTCTACCTCCTGACGCGTCATACAGAGAGCAATGCGGCGCGTCGCCACGAGTTGCCCGTCGAAGGAGGAGGAGAAACAGATGAAGACAATGACATGCAGGGATCTGGGTGGCCCGTGTGAGTTCGTCCATCATGGAGAGAGCGCGGATGAGATCATCAAGGCCCAGGACAAGCATCTGAGAAATGTGGTGGCAGGCGGGGACCGCAGCCACACGGCCGCTCTCAGTGAGATGAAAGGCAGGTGGATGCATCCCATCTCCAACATGGGCTGGTACCGGGCCACCAAGCGAAAGTTCGCAGCCCGCCCCGAGGGCCTCACCGATGCGGGTGACCAAGAGACGAGGGGTGCCTGAATGAGCGTTCGATAGTTGTGGCCTCGCCCCCGCTCGAGGCGACGAGCTTCCAGGTCGAGAACATCCGATGGACCTACGTTTTCTACACCAGCGGTCTCTCCATCAATGTTCTGTACTCGCTCGATGGCTCCGAGAAGCGAGCGGTCGGATTCAAGCTGCCCGACGGTATGGACATCCCCGCCGAGCTCGGCTCGTTCAAATTCGCGCGGCAGAAGTCCAAGCTGGCCGGCACAATCCGCGGCTCGTACTTTGTGATCAAAGGTGAGTACTAGTTGATGTGGACGCCGGACATGGCCCGGCTGATGATGAGGCGCTGGATCTCCGAAGTGCCCTCGAAGATGGTGTAGATCTTCGAGTCCCGGTGCCAGCGCTCGACCGGGTTCTCCCGGACGTAGCCGTAGCCGCCGAGGATCTGGATGGCCTGTTCGGTCACCCACACCGCCGTCTCCCCGGCATAGAGCTTGGACATGGAGCCCTCACCGGAGGTGAACTTCTGTCCCGTGCCGGCCATCCAGGCGGCCCGGTGAACAAGCAGCCGGGCGGCATCGGTGTGCATCTTCATGTCGGCCAGCTTGAAGGCGATGGCCTGGTTCTCGATGATGGCCCGGCCAAACTGCTTGCGCTCCTTGGCGTAGTCCAGGGCGTACTCATGAGCGGCCCGGGAGATGCCCACCGCCTGCGCGCCCACGATGGGCCGGGAGGCTTCGAAGGTGGACATGGCCGCCTGCACCGAGGAGGACTTACCTTCCCGGGCCCGGGCGATGCGGGCGTCCAACTTCTCCTTGCCACCCAGTAGGCAGTGACCGGGGATGCGGACATCGTCGAGGACGACTTCGCCGGTGTGGGAAGCGCGGATACCCATCTTCTTGAACTTCTGGCCGAGGGACAGACCCTTGGTCTTGGGCGGCACGATGAAGCTGGCCTGGCCCCGGGAGCCGAGGCTGGGCTCGATCGAAGCCACCACCACATGGATGTCGGCTATGCCCCCGTTGGTGATCCAGGTCTTGGTGCCGTTGAGGACCCACTCGTCCTTGGCTTCGTCGTAGACGGCCCGGGTCCGGAGCGAGGAGACGTCCGAGCCGGCATCGGCCTCGGATACGCAGAAGGCAGCCAGCTTGATGTCATCGGGGGTCCCGAAGCACTGGGGCGCCCATTCCGCCACCTGCTCGGGAGTTCCACTGCCGAAAATGCCGGCCACGCCCAAGGTCGATCCGAAGATGGCCAGCGCGATCCCGGCGTCGCCCCAGGACATCTCCTCGTTGACCAGGCACATCATGAGACCGGTCGGGTCCCCGACGAAGGCCTGGGCCACGAACTCGAAGGAGTAGATGCCGGCCTTGGCCGCCTCCTGGATGATCGGCCAAGGGGTCTCCTCCCGTTCATCCCACTCATGGGCAGCCGGACGGACCACCTTCTCGGCGAAGTCGTGGACCCATTTCTGGATCTGGAGCTGGTCCTCGTTGAGGGACAGGGAGAAGTCGGTCACGGTCGCACCTCGTCGTACGGAAGCTGGGAGTTACCCAACGGTAACCGGACGGGGCCACCGCCCGCCATCACTGGGGCCACACAGCCGGGGCGGTATGTCGCTTTTCGATCCCGGCCTCCCAAATGGCGCCCGGAAGTGGGACAATGGTGTCACGAATGGTGGCTGAGGCCGTCCATCCAATGGGAGGAGAACCTCCCCGGTGTGACGAACCTAACCACGGGGAAATGTTCTCCCCGGGGAGGAGGCGGCAGCGCATGGCCCAGAAGGTGTCGGACATCCGGACCGCAGACGACCTGGACCTGGCGCGGGCCGCGGCCACCGGGGACGGGTCGGCCTTCGATGAGCTGTACCGGGCCCACGCCGATGCCGCCTGGCGGGTGGCCTTTGCCGTCACGGGCAATAGGGACGATGCCGCCGACGCGGTAGCCGACGCCTTCACCCGGTTCCTGAGCGCGCTGACCGGCGGCCGGCTGGCCGATCTGGCCAACGTCCGGGCCTATCTTCTCACCACTACCCGGAACGCCGCCATCGACGTCCTGCGCCGAAACGGCCGACTCCAACCCCTGGACGACCTCGGCCAGTCCGAGATCGGATCGCTGAGCGCGGGACCTTCCGACCGGGTGGTCGAGGGACTGGACGCCGCCTTTGTCTCCACCGCCTTCCTGAGCCTGCCCGAACGCTGGCGCTCCGTCCTGTGGCTCACCGAGGTGGAGGGCATGTCAGCCGCCGATGTGGCCATGCTGATGGGGGTGTCAGCCAACAACGCCGCCCAGCTGGCCGTCCGGGCCCGGGCCGGATTGCGCCAACGATTCCTCCAGGCTCACGTCCGCGAAGAAGCCGAGGGAAAATGCTCTTTCACCCTCGACCGTTTGGGCGCCTACGTCGGTGGCGCCCTGGCTCCCCGTGACGTCGCCAAGGTCGACCAGCACCTGGCCGGCTGCCCCTCATGCCGGGCCGTGCAGGAGGAGTTGGCCGACCTGGGGACCACCCTGCGCCGGGTGGCGCTCCCTCTGCCTCTGGCCCTGGGCGCTCTGGCCTGGAAGCACTGGCGGGATACGTCCTCGGCCTCCGAGACCGGCCGGCGGGTGATCACCGGGATGAGGGGCCAGCGCCCGCTGACCGGGGTCAGTGTCGGACTGCTCGGACTGGGCATCATCGCCCTCGGCATCCTGGGCCACCCCAACATCGGTCTGGCCGGAGCCGCCCCGCATCAGCTGGCCGGACCGTCCATCGGCTCCCGTCCGGTGATCCTGGCCGAGGACCAGGCCGCCGCCCAGCCCGCCGCCCCCGCCCTGCCTCTGGCCGTGACCGGACTTCCGGCCGCCTCGGCGGCCACTACGGCCGCCACGCCGGGCCAGACCACCGGCTCGGGTGGGACCACCGGCTCCGGCTCGGGCGGCTCCCCGGCGCCGAGCGCCCCTTCGGGCGGCTCGTCCCCCGCCCCGGGTACCACGCCGCCGACTTCGCCGACCAGCGGGCCGACTCTCCAGCTGTCCACCCAGATCAATCTGGCCCCGGCCCCGATCCTGGCCACGCTGGGAGCCGGACAGGGCACCGGGTCCTCCACCGGGGCGGCCGTCAGCACCCCGGCCACCAGCCAGTCGGCGGGCTCACCCCCGCCGTCGAGCCCCTCCCAGTCCTCCACCCCCTCGGCGTCGGTCAGCGCCACCGCCCCGGGCACGGGCAGCACCTCGGCCACCTTGCCCGCCGCCAACAACAGCTCAGTCGACCTGGCGGTGGCGGGCAACGTGTCCGTCCCCCTGCCCTGACGCCAGCCCCCCTGCTCTAGTCAGTCCCGGCGTCGGCGGACCCGGCTGCCCTCCGGCCCGGTCTCAACCAGCCAGCCCTGAGTGGTCAGTTCGGCCCGGATGGCATCGGCGGCCGGGAAGTCCCGCTCGGCCCGGGCGGCGTCGAGGGCCCCCACCAGATCGACGACATCGCTGGGCACGCCTCCGCCCGAGCCTGAGCTCCGTGGAAAGAGGCCCAGGGCTGCGGTCATGGCCGCCAGCGCCCCGGCCAGGGATCCGCCCTCGTCCGTCCGACCGGCATCGGCGGCGGCGTTGGCCTGCCTGAGGGCGTCGGACACGATGGCCATCGCCCGGGGGGTATCCAGGTCATCCTCCATGGCGGCCCGGAACCGGTCCAGGACGGAAGCGGCGGGTTCGGAAGCCGCCGATTGGAATGAGGGCGCGGGGGCGGGGGCCGGGGGCGGTCCGGACCGGGCCTCGGCAAAGGCGGCCGGAAAGCGGCCGGCAAAGACATCCAGGCGCTCCAAGGTGGAACTGGCCCGGGCGATGGTGTCGGGAGTGACCTCCACCGGGGAGCGGTAGTGGGCCTGCAGCACCAGCATGCGGTAGGCCCGGCTGTCCTCCCGGGCCAGGAGGTCGGTGAGGGAGATGAAGTTGCCGACCGACTTGGACATCTTCTCCCCGGCCACCTCCACAAAGGCGTGGTGCATCCAGTGGTGGGTGAAGTCCCGCCCCAGAGCCACGGCCTGAGCCCGCTCGTTCTCGTGGTGGGGGAACTTGAGATCCAGCCCGCCGGTGTGCAGATCGAAGCCCTCCCCGAGAAGGTCGAGGGACATGACCACGCACTCGGTGTGCCAGCCCGGCCGGCCCGGGCCCCAGGGTGAGGGCCAGGCCGGCTCCCCGGGTGGGGCCAGCTTCCACAGGGCGAAGTCCTCCGGGGAGCGCTTGGACTGGTCGGCCTCGATCCGGGCCCCGGCCCGCAGCGATTCCAGGGACTGCTGGGCCAGCAGGCCGTAATCGGGGACCGAGGACACGGCGAAGTAGACCCCGTCACCCAGTTCATAAGCCGCCCCCCGGCCGATCAGCTCGGCCACCAGATCGACCATCCCGGCCACGTATTCGGTGGCCCGGGGTGCGTGATGGGGACGCAGCGTCCCGAGCGCGTCGGCCGCCTCCCACCAGCGCTCCTCGTACCGCACCGCCAGTTCACTCGGGCTCTGACCGGTGTCCTTGGCCCGGTTGATGATGTTGTCGTCTATGTCGGTGACGTTGGAGACGTGACTGACCTGGATGCCGGTCCACTCCAGGTACCGGCGCAGCACGTCGTAGACCAGCAGGAGCCGTCCGTGGCCCACGTGGGGGTCGTCATAGACGGTCGGACCGCAGACATACATCGACAGCCGGCCCGATTCCAGGCCGGACAGGGCGCGGATCCGGCCCAAAGCCGTGTCGTGCAGGCGCAGCACCCAGGTACCGTAATGCTCCCATGCCTCCCACCGTTCCGGATAAACCCACCCTCGACGGGCTGGAGGACAAGTGGACCGACGCCTGGGAGCGGGAGGGCACCTACCGGTTCGACCGGACCCGCACCCGGGAGGAGATCTTCTCGGTCGACACCCCTCCTCCCACGGTCAGCGGGACTCTCCACGTGGGCAGCGCCTGGGCCTACACCCAGGCCGACACGCTGGTCCGTTACCAGCGGATGAAGGGCCGGGAGGTCTACTACCCGATGGGCTGGGACGACAACGGCCTCGCCACCGAACGGCGGGTGCAGAACCACTTCGGGGTCCGCTGTGAGCCCTCGCTCCCCTATGACCCCGGCTTCCGGCCTCCGGACAAGGCCCCGGAGCCACCGGTCTCTGTCTCCCGGCCCAACTTCGTCGAACTGTGCGAGCTGCTCACGGCCGAGGATGAGAAGGCCTTCGAGGCGGTCTGGCGCCGCCTGTCCCTGTCGGTGGACTGGAGCCTCACCTACACCACCATGGACGAGCGCTCCCGGCGGGCGTCCCAGCGGGCCTTCCTGCGCAACCTGGCCCGGGGTGAGGCCTACAGCAGCGAGGCACCGACGCTATGGGACGTCGACTTCCACACGGCCGTGGCGCAGGCCGAATTGGAGGACCGGGACGTGGCCGGCGCCTACCACCGGCTGCGCTTCGCCCGGCTCGGCGTCGAGGGCGGGCCGACGGGCGGGGGCGGGACCGGATACGTCGAGATCGAGACCACCCGTCCCGAGCTCCTCCCCGCCTGCGTGGCCCTGGTCGCCCATCCCGACGACGCCCGCTACCAGCCGCTGTTCGGCACCGAGGTGCTCACCCCTGTGTTCGCCAGCCGGATCCCCGTGGTGGCCCACCGTCTGGCCGAGCCGGACAAGGGCTCGGGTATCGCCATGATCTGCACCTTCGGTGATGTCACCGACGTGGTCTGGTGGCGCGAGCTTCGCCTCCCGGTCAAGGGGATCGTGGGCCGGGACGGACGCCTGCTCCCCGTCGACTGGTCCGAAGATGTCTGGGGGGCACAGGATCCGGCCATCGCCCAGTCCGCTTATGACGAGTTGGCCGGCCGCACCGTGCGCCAGGCCCAGCGCCGCATCGTGGAGATGCTCAGCGAGTCGGGCGATCTCCTGGGTGATCCCAAGGCCATCACCCACCCGGTGAAGTTCTACGAGAAAGGTGACCGACCCCTGGAGATCGTCACCAGCCGCCAGTGGTACATCCGCAACGGCTCCCAGGACGATCAGCTCCGCCAGAACCTGCTGGCCCGGGGCCGGGAACTCAACTGGCATCCGGAGTTCATGCGGGTCCGGTTCGAGGATTGGGTCCAGGGCCTCAACAGCGACTGGCTGGCCAGCCGCCAGCGCTTCTTCGGCGTCGCCTTTCCCATCTGGTACCCGGTGGGAGCGGACGGCGCCGCCGACCATGACCATCCGATCACCGCCCAAGAATCGGACCTGCCGGTGGACCCGACCACCGACGTCCCCCCTGGCTTCCGTCCCGATCAGCGTGATCAGCCCGGGGGCTTCACCGCCGAGGTCGACATCATGGACACCTGGGCGACGTCCTCGTGCACACCGTTGATCGCCTCGTATTGGGAGGACGATCCCGATCTCTTCGCCCGGGTCTTCCCCATGGATATGCGACCCCAGGGCCACGACATCATCCGGACCTGGCTGTTCGCCACCCTGCTGCGCTCCGAATTCGAGACCGGAGGCCTGCCCTGGTCGGATGCCTCGGTCAACGGCTTCATCTACGACCCCGACCGGAAGAAGATGTCCAAGTCCAAGGGCAACGCCGTCACGCCCATGGCCCTGCTGGAGGAGTTCGGCACCGACGGCTTCCGGTACTGGGCCACCAGCGTGCGGCCGGGAATGGACGCCGCCTTCGACACCGGCCAGATGAAGGTGGGCCGGCGCCTATCCATAAAGGTCCTCAACGCCTCCAAGTTCGTCCTCATGCGGCTCGGGGAGTCCGACACGGTCGACCTATCCGCCGTCACCCATCCCCTCGACCTCTCCCTGCTGGCCGGGCTGGCCCGGGTGGTCGAGCAGGCCACCGCCGCCTTCGAGGACTTCGATTTCGCCCGGGCTCTGGAACGCACCGAGGCCTTCTTCTGGACCTTCTGCGATGACTACGTCGAGTTGGTCAAGGCCCGGGCCTACGGCTCGGGCGACCCGGCCGCAACAGCGTCGGCCCAGGCCACCCTGGCCACCGCCCTGTCCGTCCTGGTCCGGCTCCTGGCCCCATTCCTGCCCTTCGTCACCGAGGAGGTGTGGTCCTGGTGGAAGACCGGATCGGTCCACCGGGCCGCCTGGCCGACCGGGGCCGAACTGGAGGCGGACGCCGGCCCGATCGGCGCCGATGAGCCCTCCGTGCTCGGTGTGGTCAGCGAGGTGCTGGCCCAGGTCCGCAAGGCCAAGAGCGAGGCCAGCCGCTCCATGCGGGCCCCCGTGGAGCGCCTGGTGGTGAGCGACTCGGCCGAGCGGCTGGCTCTGGTCCGCCTGGGTTCGGACGACCTTCTCCAGGCCGGATCGGTGATCGACCTGGAACTGGTCGAGGGCGAGACCAAGATCACCGTCGAACTGTCGGCCGACCCGGGCTGAGCGACCCGGAGCCCGTCGCTTCGACGGCGGCCAGGCGGGCCAGGTGGCGTTCGTCCATCGGGGTGACCACGGCGCCTTCCGACCAGTCCCCCAACACCCGGACCCGCTGCCCGCCGTCGACCTGGTCCCGCTGGAGTTGCCGGGCGACATAGGCGCAGATGTGGGCGTCGATCTCGTCCTCCACCGCTTCCAAATGGAGGTGCCGGGTGGCCCCGTCGACGGCCGCGGCCAATACGGCCCAGCGGGAGTTGGCGGTGACGTCGAAGGGATCCGGTCCGGAAGCCAGCGACTCCAGTAGACCGACCACCCCCGCCGGCCCCCGTCGGCAAACACGAGCATGGACCGGTTGGACGAGTGTGCCCCGGCCTTCTGGGCCCCGAAGACCCGGGACAACAGCGTCTCGCACCGGCGCCGGCCGCTCAGGTTCTCCACGATCAGGGGAGCATCGAAGCCGACCACCTCGGGGGCCGGCGCCTCGGCCTCCATCCAGTCCAGGATCTCGACGTCGGTGTGGACGGTGGCCGATGCGGTGACCCGGCCGCCCGGGCGACGGCGCACAAGCCGGTTCGGGCCCGGCGCCCCCAGGCCAGGTCGATGCCGACGCAACTCAAGACGCCCGGCGAGCCAGCACCTCACCGTGCACCACGGCGAAGTAACCGTCCTCCGCTTCGGCCCACCTCCTCCACGCCCCGGCCATGTCGGCCAGTTCCCAGGCTTCGCACAGTCCGTAACTCACCGCCTGGGTGGCGAAGTCGGACTTCTCCACCCGCTCGGCCCACAGGCCTCCCCACCAACCCCTGGACTCGGGATCAGCGAAGGTCCATGTGGAGGAGGAAGCCCGCACGTCGGAGAAGCCCGCCTTCTGCACCCAGCCCAGCAGGTAGCGCCCGGCGTCGGCCTGGGCCCGGTTGCGGACGCAGACCTGGTGGTAGACGGCCAGCCAACGGTCGAGGACGGGGTCGGCCGGAGCCCAGGCGAAGGCGCCGTAATCGGAGTCCCGCACCGCCAGCAGACCGCCCGGGCGCAGGGCCCGCCCCATGGCCTTCAGGGCGCCCACCGGATCGGAGAGGTGCTGGAGAACCTGATGGGCATGCACGATGTCGAAGCCGGTCAGGTCGGAGTCGAGGTGGTACACGTCGGCGACGCGGAACGCGACGTTGGCCGCGGCGTTCTGGTCGACGGCGGCCCGCTCGACGGTGTTGTTGTCCACGGCGGCGTCCGCCTGGCCGGCGTGGTCCCGGGCCTGGGCGACCACCGCCTCCGAGGCGTCGATGCCCACCACCCGCCCGGGGCTGACGAGGCGGGCGAGGTCGACGGTGATGGTCCCCGGCCCGCAGCCCACGTCGAGCAGTGACAGTCCGGGCTGGAGTGAGTCGAGCAGGTACCGGGCCGAGTTGGCGGCGGTGCGCCAGCGGTGGCTGCGCAGCACCGACTCGTGATGGCCGTGGGTGTACACGTCGGGCACCGGTGGAGTCTCGCGCCGGCCCGCCCCAGATCAGCCGAGACGCCGGCGGGCGAGAGGGTGGGTCTCGACGGGCAGAGCGAGGACGCGGTCGATGGTGCGCTGAGCATCCCAGCCGTCGTAGGCGATGCCGATCACCGGCACCAACCCGGCCGCCCAGCGCCGCCCCATGCGGGTGGCCGCCTGGCGGCCCAGAGTCCGGGCCGCCCTCTGATGAGTCGGTTGATCGGTGCGGGAGGGACCACCGAGCACCGCCTCGATCATGTCGGTGGCCAGAACCGCGTGGTCGACGGCGCGCCCGGCCTCGTCCAGACGGCGCACCCGGACCGTGACCGACAGCCACAGCTCGGCCACCCAGGCCAGCAGCATGCCCCCCACGACGGTGGGAGCCAGAGCCGTGCCGGCCAGGCCCAGGCTCTCGACCAACGACACCTCCCCGGCCTGTTGGAGCAGCGCCGCCGCCCCCGCCGCCGCCGCCGCCCACACCCGGGCCTGGCGGGCCGAGGTGACCGGGAGGGGGTGCTCGGCCAGCACCGGCACGGTGGCCGCCACCAGATGTTCGAGTTCGGCGGGCAGGGCGTCCATGGCCTCCCGGGGGCTGCGGATGCGGGATAGGCGCCGGGCCGACGCCCCCACCATGGCCACCACCTCATCAGGCAGTCGGTCGGTCAGACGCTCGACCTGTCGGCGCACCGGCTGCATGGCGTCAGTCTCGCTCAGGCGGGGCGGGGCGGGTCCCGCCGCCCCCGGCCGGGCCGGACGCCGAGGCGGGCGGCCCGGCGAACGGCCAGCTGACAGGCATCGAGCAGAACCGGGACGAAGACGCCCGGGTCCCGGGCGCAGACCAGGTGATCGCCCTCGACCGGAAAGATGACTGCGCTCGGGATGGCCCGGGCCAGCTTGACCTGCCGGCGCACGGGGACCAGCTGATCGACCGTGGTGACCACCACCGAGGTGGGTACGTCGATCTGGTCGATCCAGTCATGGGATGAATACCGGCCCAGGGCTTCGGCCGCCTCGATGACCCGGCGGGAGTCGTTGAGGGACAACTCGTGGGCGATCCAGCGGCCCAGGCCGGGATGACCCATGTCGGGAGTGAGCATCCCTTCAATGAGCCGCAGGATCCGCCCCGCCTCCCGGTTGGGGACCGGAGCCAGCCGGCCGGCCAGCATCATGCCCAGGGCCATGAACTGCACCCGCTCCCGCACGTTGCCGCGGAAGTTCCGGCTGGTGGCGCACATGACCAGGGCCTCGACCCGGGCGGCGTGGCGGTGCCAGATGAGCTGGGAAATGGGACCGCCCATGGAGTAGCCGACCGGGATGAAACGCTCGATGCCGAGCTGGTCGGCCACCGCCACGGCGTCATCGGCGCAGTCGGACAGGCGGAAACGGGCCGGGGCGCGGATGCCGCGGCCGTGGCCCCGGTGATCCACCGCCACCACCCGGAAGTGCTCCCCCAGGGCCTCGAAACAGGCGTACCAATTAAGTCCGGAGCTGGCCGACAGCCCGTGGAGCAGGAGGAGAACCGGCGCGCCCGGCGGCCCGGTCACCTCCCGAATGAAGGTGGTGCCCCTCCCGGGCAGCTCCAGCGGTCGGCCCACCGGAACCGTCCATCCCAGGGCGGCCAACTCCGGATCGGCCTCCAGACCGGTCGAACTCAATTTCTGGCCTGACACCGAGGTCAACGTACCAACCACTCCGTCCCCGGCCGTTCATCCCCGGAGGCAACCGCCTCGGCGTGTCCTGCGTCTAAGGGTCACACCGCGAGGGGAGACCGATCATGAGATACGCAGCCCGGTTGGATCGGAAGGTGGGGGCCGCCTTGGGCGCCGTGGTCCTGGTCGGCGGAGTCACCGCCCTCGGGCTCACGGTGGGTCACCCGGGCGGGCCCACCTCGACCGCCTCGGAGGCGGCCGTTCACGATGGAGCGCTGAGGGCGGCCCTGCCCGGGGGCGGCTTCTCTGCGGCCGGTTCCGGGGCCAGCGTCCTGGCCTCCGGCTCATCCACCGGGGCCGGAACGGCCAGCGCCGCTTCCGGAGGCGGCGGAGCGGCGGTCGGGTCCGTCGGGGTGGCCAGTTCAGGGTCGGGGACTGCGGCCGGTCCCGGCGCGCCTTTGCCGTCGGCCATCTCCACCGCCGAGTTGACCGGGCCCAAGGTGATCGAGACCGCTTCGGTCGACCTGAGGGTTGGACGCAGCGGCATAAACGACGCCGTCACCCGGCTCGGGGATCTGGCCCAGGCCGACGGCGGGTTCGTGTCCCACAGCACCACCCAGTCGGGCGACGGCACCCCATCGGCCAACCTCACCCTGCGCATCCCCGACGCCCAGTACGCGGCGGCCATCGACTCCATCCGGGGGCTAGGAAAGGTCACCTCCATGACCAGTTCCGGGGACGACGTCACCTCCCAGTACGTCGATCTCCAGTCCCAGATCACAGCCCTCCAGGGCAGCCAGCACCAGTACCTGACCATCCTGGCCAAGACCAGCTCCATCGGGGACATCCTGGCCGTGCAGGCTCAGCTCGACTCCGTCGACTCCCAGCTACAACAGCTTGAGGGCCAGGAGAACGTGCTGGCGGATCAGACCACCTACGCCACCATCAGTGTCTCAGTGCTGGCGGCCGGCGTGCCGGCCCGGCCCCAACCCCAGCCGCAGGTCGGGCTGGCCCTGGCCTGGCATCGGGCCGTGGCCGGCTTCGGCTCCGGCGTGGACGCGCTGGTGACGGCGGCCGGGCCACTCCTGTTCGTCCTGCTGCTGCTGAGCGGTCTCTGGGCCCTCTATCGGGGTGGGCGGGTACTGATCGCCCGCCGGCGCAGCCCGACCGCGCCCCCGGTGGCGACGGCCTAGTCCGGATCGCTCCATGAGGGCGGGGCGCCCGGAGGGGGCGGACGGGACGGACCGGCCCAGCGGACCCGGCCCGGGGTAGCCGACAGGCGGGCGGCCGGCCCGGGCATGGTCACGCCGTCCACGTCGATCATCGAGCCCCGGGCGAGCAGGTGGGGGTCGGCCACCAGCTCGGTCATGGCCAGCACCGGGGCCGCCGCGACGTCGGCACCTTCGCAGAGTTTCAGGACCTCGTCCGCCGGCCGGGCGGCCACCCATTCCCGCAGGGCGGCCTCGACCACATCCCGATCGGCTATCCGTCCGGCCGCGGTCAAGAAGCGGGGGTCGTCACCCAGGCCGATGAGGGCCATGAGACGGGCCGCCACCGGCTCGGCCGAGGTGCTGAAGGCGACCCAGCGGCCGTCACCGGCCTGGAAGGTGCCCCGCGGCACCGTGTACGGCAGCCCGGAACCGAGCCGGGGTTGGTCGTAGCCGAACATGGCGGCCATGGACGGAAGCGGCCCCATGACCTGGAGCATGGACTCGAGCAGGTTGGCGTCGACCACCTGGCCCACCCCCGACCACAGGGCGACCATGGTGGCAAAGGCGGCGGTGAGTCCGGTCACCTCATCGGCCAGGGCGATGGGCGGCGGCAGCGGTGGCCCGTCCGGCTCGCCATTTCCAGCCGCGAATCCGGACATGGCCTCGGCCAGCGTGGCGAATCCGGGACGTCGGGCGTAGGGGCCATCGAGACCGAAGCCGCTGATCCGGGTCACCACCAGCCGGGGGTTGCGGGCCCAGAGCGTCTCCGGGCCCAGGCCCAGCTTCTCCAGGGAACCGGCCCGGAGGTTCTCGACCAGTACGTGGGCGCCCTCACACAGATCCAGCAGGGCGTCACGTCCGTCCGGGCTGGCCAGGTCCAGGCTGACGCAGCGCTTGTTCCGGGACAGAATCTTCCACCAGACGCTGTCCCCTCCTTCCTCCGCCGGCCAGCCCAGCGAGCGGGCCCCGTCACCGGATCCGGGTCGCTCGACCTTGATCACCTCGGCTCCGAAGTCCCCGAGGTGACGGGCGCAACCCGGCCCGGCCACCACGGTCGAACAGTCGATGACCCGCAGACCGGCCAGGGGCAGCCGCCCGGTCACGTCCGAACCGGCATCAGACATGGATGTCCTCGTCCTCCCCGTCCATGCGGGCACAGGTCGGGCACCAGTAGCGGACCTCCATGGGGGTGCCGCACGAGCCGTGGCGGGGCCCATGGGTGTCATCGGCGGTCCCGCCCCAGGCGGCCAGGAGCCGGAGGGCGCCGGCCAGCTCAGCTCCGACCGAGGTCAGGTGGTAATCGACCCGCAGGGGGCGGCGGGAGTAGGGCACGGCCATGACCAGGCCGTCCCGCTCGAGCTCGCGGAGACGGCTGGTCAAGACGTTGGTGGCGATTCCGGGTACGGCGCTGCCCAACTCCCCGAAGCGCCGGGGTCCATCGAGCAGGGCCGCCACCAGGAGCAGGGTCCAGCGATCCCCCACGCGGGCCAGGGCGGAAACCAGCGGCGGGGATGGATCGCTCAGGGGGTCTTTCCTGCTCCGCTCGTCAGAACCACGCTGAGCTGGATCTCCTCGACGCCCCGGACGATGCCGAGGTCCACGGAGCCGGAGGCGGCGTCGAGAGCTTCGTGCAGTTCGTCCACCGAGGTGAGATTACGGCCCCCGGCGCTGACGAGTACGTCCCCGCGACGAAGGCCGGCGGCCGCGGCCGGGCCGTCTTCCTCCACCCCTCGCACCAGTAGGCCGGTCACATCGGACAGGCCGGCCGCCTCCCGGAGCTGACGGGTGGCCCGGGGCGGGGCCAGGGCGATGCCCAGGCGGGGACGCGAGCGTGACTCGCCCCGGCCCAGGGACTCCAACCGGGCGATGAGTTCGGCTCCACCCGGAACGGCCAGGTAGAAGCCCTCCTGGGGCCGGTGGGTGTTGAGTCCGACCATCCGGCCCTCGGCGTCCACCACCGGTCCGCCCGAGGCTCCCCGGGGGAGAGGGGCGGTGTGCTCCAGGCTGGCCGCCACCCGCCGGCCCCGCGGACCGCGGAAGGGTTGTCCGACGGCCGAGACGGTGCCCATGGTCACCCGGACCCCACGCCCACCGGGATTGGCCACACCGAACACGACATCACCCAGTCCTGCTTCCCCCTCTGCCCAGGTCAAGGCTGGAGCACCCCCGGTATCCACCCGCAGGACGGCCACGTCCCCGTCCACGTCCACACCGGCCGCCTCGGCGGCCACCTGCCGACCGTCGGAGAAGGTCACCGTCAACCCCTCACCCCTCAGATTGTGGGCGTTGGTGGCCACCCGGTCCTGGCCCACGACCACTCCGGAGCCCTCCCGGCCCACCCCCACCACTGACTGCGCCACCGCCTGGTGCACGCTGCGCACCGCCGAACCGATCTCCTCCAGGGCTGATCCCATCTGCGACCTCCTAGTCACTTGCTAATTGCAAGTTAGCAGAGGTAGGCGCACGGTCGAGCACAGATCGGGCCGCAGGGGAGCGGAGGGCGGCCCGAAGGAGGTCATGATGTCCGGCGTGGCCGCCCTCTACGCCGTGGCTGTGGTGGCCCATGTCCTCACCGTGCTCGGGGCCCTGATCTCGGTGGGTGTGGGGGGCGGATACTGCGCGGCAGTGGTGGGAGGCGGGAGGGGTGCGGCGGTGGCGAGGTACTTCGCCGGGGGGCCGAGCTGGGGACCGCGGCTCCTGTACCCGGCGGCCCTGCTGGGGCTGGTGGCGGCGGCCTCATCCCGGGGGCGGGTCGATCTGGGCGATTACTGGGTCCTGGCCGCCGCCGGGCTGTGGGCCGGCGCCGTACTCGTGCTCGAACTGGTCCTGCGCCCGGCCGAGCGGGCGGTGGCCGCCGGCCTCGGTTCGGTCCCCGACGGGCTCCGGGCCCGGGCCGGCCGGGGTGTCGGGGCGGCCGTGGTGGTGGTCGGTGCCATCCTGGCCGCTTCGGTCCTCATGACCATCCGATGAGGTCCGGGGAGCGACTGGCGGGAGACGTCGAGGCTATTGGCCTTCCAGCTTGAGCTGGACCACGGTGTCCAGGGGTTGAGTGGGTCCGCTGACCTCCCCGCCCACCAGGTAGCCCACGCCCCCTATCACCACCGCTCCGGCATCGGAGCGGGGGCCGGGGAGGCTCCCGGCCGGGATAACCACGCCGGTGGCGGGGTCGATCTCCCATATGGCCGCCGAGGGCCCCGCCGCCGTCCGCCCTCCGGTCACATAGATCCGCCCCCCGAGGAGGAGAGCCTGATCGTGGCCGAGGGCCTGGGGCAGATGGGCCACCACGCTGGTGATGCCGGTGGCGGGATCGAAGCGCTGGATGTCGGTGGTGGCCCCGCCCGCGTCGGCGTTCCCGGACGTGCCCAGCTCACCGCCGATCACCCAGATGTCGCCCGATCCATCCAGGGTCACCCCGGCGTAGCGCACCGGCTGAGGGAGCTCGCCCACCACCTTGAAATGGACCCCGTCCTGGGTGGCCAGGATCGATCCGACCAGGGCCGAGCCGTCGAAGCCACCGAGGACATAGGCGGTGGATCCGGCCTCGACCGCGGCCAGGTCGGAGCGGGCGACTGGCAGGTTTCCCACCACCACCGCCGTAGGGGTACCAGGTGTCCAGCCCTGAACGGCGGACACGTCGGTATAGGAACCTCCCCCGAAGACCATGGCCGTCGCCCCCAACACCGCTCCGGCGGCGTCGTGCACCCCTTCCTCCAACTTCCCCCCGGGATTGGTGGTGCCCGAGGCCGGGTTCATGGACACGATGGCGTCGGTCGAAACGTCCCCGGTGGCCAGGCCGCCCAGGATGTCCAGCTGTCCTCCGAGGTTGAGGACGACCGGCCGGCTGACGGCGGCCGGAAGCGTCCAGGGGGTGAGGGTGGCGCTCAGGGTGGGCGGTCTGGTGGTGGAGGGGCGGGCGGCACCGGAACCGGAACCTGACGCACCCCGGTCGGCGGGGTTGGTCTTCCCTCCCCCGCCGCAGCCACCCAAGAGGATCAGCGTGGCGGCGGCCAGGGCCACGCTCCGGTGGCGGAGGAGGCGGGGGGGGGAGAGCCGAGGCACGGTCAGGCACCGTAATGGGCGGGTCGGGGGGGGTCGACCCGCCTGATGGGTCAAAATAGGGCCATGCCCGAGATGGAACTCACCGACGAGGAATGGCGCCAGCGCCTGGACCCTGACCAGTACGCCGTGCTTCGCCGGGCCGCCACCGAGCCCCCGGGCACCGGTGAGTTGCTCCACGAGAAGCGCACCGGGCTGTTCACCTGCGCCGGGTGCGGGAACCAGCTGTTCCGCAGCGACGCCAAGTACGACTCGGGCTGCGGGTGGCCGAGCTTCTGGGAGCCGGTGGCCCCCGGTGCGGTCACCGAATACAAGGATCGGAGTCTGGGCATGACCCGGATCGAGATCCGGTGCGGACGCTGCGACGGCCACCTGGGCCACGTCTTCGAGGATGGCCCGCCGCCCACCGGCCTGCGCTTCTGCATGAACTCCCTGGCCATGACCTTCGCCCCCGAAGAGGAAGCCGGCTCGGACCGGGGCTAGGGCTGGAGTCGGTCCCGTAGGCCCGGGCCCCCGGGCCCGGCCCGCGGTCGACCCGGAGTCAAAGCCCGGTGTGTCAGCTGTGGAAGAGGCCGCCGGACAGGGAGGAGAGGGCCACGACCTTGACTTGGGACGTGTCCACGCCGATGTGGGCACCGCTGGTGTAGTTGTAGTTGGCCAGCAGGCCCTGGTAGTTGGCGTTCTCGATGAAGGTGCGGATGTCGCCGGGATGAACGGAGTTGATGCTCGTCCCCACATAGGCAAGCAGCTCGATCCCGTCGTAGGCCTGGGCATAAGGGCCAACTGAGCCGTTGAAGGCCGAGGATCCCTCCTGGCGGCGAAGGGCGGCCAGGAAGGCCACCATGGTCGGGTCGGAGGGGACGCCATTGGCCCCGGACACGACCAGCGCCTTTGGGGCGACCACGGAAACTCCGGCAGCTCCCGCCGACCCGAGCTCACCCACCACGGCGGCATCGGCGGCCACCGGGCCGGCCACGACCGGTACGTTCCAACCTGAGCTCTGGCGGGCGGAGAGGATGGCTCCGACGCCGAGGTCGTCACCGGCCACGAACAGCCCCTGGGGATTGCCTCCCTGCAGGGTCTGAAGCTCGGACCCGATGTCCGCACCGTGGGCCGTTCCGGTGACGATCAGCCCGGCCTTGGCCGCGTCAGAGGAAAAGTCCGCCACTCCCTCGGCTCCGGCCGGATTGTCCTCCCCCACCGCCGCCACCGACGTCCAGTGGCGGGAGCGGGCGTAGGAGATGGCGGCATGGGCCAGGACCGACTCGGGAGGGGTCACCGGGAACATCTGGGGGTACGGCTTGGTCCTGGTGGTGGTGTCGAGACTGGAGACGCTCACAGTGGGAACGCCGGCCAGACCCAGGTCGGCCCCGCTGGAGGTGACCTCCGAGGCCCCGAACGGGGCTACCAGGAAGGCCACCACCTCGTTGTTGACCAGGTCGAGGACGGCCTTATCGGCGATCTTGGGGCTGCCTTCGGTGTTCTTGTAAAGCAGCTCGAGACAACGATGATTCTTTAGGACTCCGCCACTCTGATTCACCTGGGCGACGGCCATGCGGACCCCGGCCAGGTACTCCCGACCCAGGGAGGCCTGGGGCCCGGACAGATCGAGAGCGGCGCCGATCTCGACGATCCGGGAGCTGTCACAGGTCCCCTTGGGGCTCACCACGGTGGTGGCCACGCCGTATTGCTTGCGCACCGAGCAGGCCGACAGGCACAGGGCGCCGACTACGCCCAGGGCGACCAGGCCGGTCAGCCGGTGCCTTCGGGTTGGGGCGGAAGAGTCTCTGGGCATGGATGGCTCCGGGTCCGGGGCCGGCCGTGGCGGCCGGGGGTAGTTGATCATGGGTCCAACCGGTTCTAGGTGGTGGCGGCGGCCCGGCCGAGATAGGACTCGACCACCAGCGGATGACTAAGGACCTCACCGGGTGGGCCGATGACCACCACCCGCCCGGTGTCGAGGGCGACGATGCGGTCGGCCAGGCCCTTCATCACGGTCATGTCGTGCTCGACGATCATGATGCTGCAGCCCAGGTGGTCCTTGGTGGCCTTGAGAACCGGTATCAACTGCTCGCTCTCGGCCTGGGCTATCCCGGCGGATGGCTCGTCCAGCAGCACGACCGAGGGACGCATGGCGACGATGACGGCCAGCTCGGCCAGCCGCCGGGTACCTGTCGACAGATCGGAGATGAGCAGATCGGAGAATTCCCCCAAACCGAGGAGCTCGATCACCTCACCGGCGATGGTCCTGATCTTCTTTTCCGCCCGGCCGGTGGTGGGTAGGCAGAAAAGCGTCTGCAGGGTGCCGGGAGTCTTGAGGTGAGCCGTCACGGCCAGCGAGACGGTCTCCTCCAGGGTCAGGCCCGGCCATAGCCGGGCGGCCTGGAAGGACCGGCCCAGACCCTTGGCCGCCCGCTCGTGGGCCGGCAGGCTGCTGATGTCCTCGCCATGGAGCACGACCTTGCCCGAGTCGGCGGTCAGTTGGGCCGAGACCAGGTCGAAGACAGTGGTCTTCCCGGCGCCGTTGGGGCCGATGAAGCCGAGGATTTCCCCTTCCAGCAGATCGAATCCGACCTTGTCCACGGCCACCACTCCGCCGAAGCGCTTGGACAACTCCTCGGTGTGAAGGGCGACCGAGCCCTTCTCCCGCCCGTGATCCCGGTTGGAGGGCAGACCGGACACATCCCGGCCCAGGGAGGTGAAGGTGACCTCCAACTCCTCGCCCTGGGGAAGCTCCGCCGGCACCGCGGCGGCTCCCGCCTTCTGGATGCCATGGGCCTGCTTGGCTCCCTCCAGGAACACGGCCCGGACAATGTCGTCCCGGCCGAGCAGATCTGAGGTCGACCCGGAGAAGACGACCTGGCCCTTCTCCATGAAGATGGCCCGGTCGCACAGCCGCAGGGCCAGGTTGACCGACTGCTCGATGAGCACCACCGTGGTCCCGTTGTCATGGATGGCCTTGACAATGTCGAGCAGGGACTCCACCACGGTGGGAGCGAGCCCGAGAGAGAGCTCATCGATCATCAGCAGCCGGGGCTTGGCGATGAAGGCCTGAGCCAGGCTCAGCATCTGCTGCTCTCCACCCGAGAGGCTGGAGGACTGGGTGTTCCAGCGGGTGCGCAGGATGGGGAAGTAGCCGAGCACCGACTCGGTGGCGGCCCTCAGGTGCTCAGGTTGATCGTGGTACATCCAACCCGCCACCCGGATGCTCTCCCCGACGGTCAGGCCGGGGAAGATGCCGCGACCACCCGGGACCTGGACGATCCCCTGGTCCACGATCTTGTTGGGGTCGGCGCTGGTGATGTCCCGACCGTCGAACAGAATGGCTCCGGCCGTGGGAACCAACAGGCCGGAAATGGCCCGCAACAGGGTGCTCTTCCCGGCACCGTTGGTGCCGAGAATGGCGATCATCTCCCCGTCGTGCACGTCGAAGTTGACGCCGAAGAGGACCTGGACGCCTTCGTAACCGGCGTCGAGAGAACGGACCATGAGCAGATTGGCCCGACCCTCCATACGGGCCTTTCGCACCTCGGCCCGGGCCAGGGTGGACACCCGGACCTTTTCGATGTCCCCGTTGAGGAAGTTCCCGGATGAGCCGAGCAGGATCGAGCCCAGGATGTAGACGGGGACGAAGATGATGATCCCGGTGCGCAGACCGAAATGGTCACCGATCCCCCCGACGATCGGAATGATGGGAACCCCGAGGATGAACCACAGCGAGCTGGTGGCGAAGCCCAGGGTCCGCATCCGGGGCGGTACCGCCAGGGAGATGACGGCGAAGATGCCCGGGGTCAGGGCCGAGGAGATGACGGCGTAGGAGAACTGAGCGGCAAAGGCATAGGGCAGACTCGGCGACAGGGCGAACCACAACAGGCAGAAGCCGGCGCCGACGCCGGACAGGGCCACCAGCTTCATGGCCCGTCCCGGGTCCTTGGTCATGAGTCTCTGAACGACCACCAGGCCGATGGCCAGGCCGATGAACTCACCCGGTTCGGTGAGCGACACAATGAGGCCGCGCCGGGAGGCGTCCTGGTGGAGGATCTGTTGGTAGAAGAGGCTGGTGAATTGGGCTATGCCGATAGCCGAGGCGGTCAGGAACGGCAGCGAGTAGTAGATGCGCCGGGCCGACCGGTTGGCAAAGAGGACCCGGAAGGTCTCCGAGAAGGTCGGCGGCTCGTCCTCGATCTCGGCGGTGCTCTCATCGGCTCCGAGGTAGCGGCGCTCATGCAGGCCCCGGATCGGCTCCTTCTGGCGCAACCCCATCACGATGAATATGACGGTGGGAGCGGCCAGAACCAGGAAGGGGACCTCCCAGGAGTAGAAGAGCTCGAAGGCGGCCACGATGGCCGGGCCCAGGGCCAAGGCCGCGGCTATCGCGCCGCGCTGGGCGTAATAGACACGAGGCCGGATATCCACCGGGTAGTAGTCGGCCAGCAGGCTGTTCTGGGTCGAGGTGAACGCGGCTCCGACGGCCACACCGCTGCGGGCCACGTAGAGTAGGGCGAGGCTGGCCGCACCCCCGGCCACGCCGGTGAGCACCGAGAAGCCGGTGAAGAGGAGCAGCCCGATGCAGGCCATGCGCATGCGCGGGATGCGGTCGGCGTAGTAGCCGACGGGAACGTCGGCCAACAGGCCCAGAGGCAGACTGACGGCGGTGATGAAGGAGATGCCGGTCAGGCTGAGGTGGTAGCTGTTCTTGATGTCGGGAACGAGGATATTGAACGCCGAGCCGTCCAGCTGCACCATGGCGGCCAGCCCGCACAGCACTATCAGTGGCGTGATCGGGAACGGCTCGGTCAGCGACCGCGGGTCCCACCGCTTGTAGCGATGCTCAGACTTGGGTTCGGTCGACTCCGGTAGATCGGCCAACGCGGTCATCCGCGATCTCCCCCTCTGGCAGTGCGGGCCCGGCGGCGGCGCCCCGATCCGGGGCCGCCGTTGCCCTTATCGTTCCCGTCCTCGAGGGCTCTCGCTTCAACCTGCTCCTCGCCCGCCTCCACCAACGGTGGCGGCAGCATGCCGCCGGTTAGGGCCATGGTTCCCCCGCCCTCCGCGGGGGGCGTCCCCATAGGTGCGGGCCCACTGACGGCCAACTCGCTGATGACGGCGGCGGCTCCCTCATCATGCTCTTCAACCACCCGAGCGAGGAGTCCGGGTACCTCGAGGCGGCGCGCCTTGGCCAGGCGTCGGAGCCCGAGGTCGCGCAGCATGTAGAGCAACCCGCCCAGGCCTTCGGGCAGGAACATCAAGAGAAGGAGGATGCCGCCACCGCTGGCGACGATGGCCCAGCCGCCCGTGAGGAAGTAGCCGGTGGACCAGATATATATGGCGCCCAGGACGACACCAGGCAGGGAACCCAGGCCGCCGATCACCACCATGGAGAACAGGGCGATGTTGATGTCCGGGTTGAACGAACCCTGGTTCACGCCCTTCACCGCAACTATATAGATCGCCCCCGCGAAGCCGGCGATGGCTCCCGAGATGAGGAATCCGATCAGCTTGGTACGGGCGACGTTGAGGGTGGCCGCCTTGGCGGCGGCCTCATTGTCCCGGACAGCCAGCAGGGCCCGGCCGGTCCGACTGCGGCGCAGGGACCGAACCGACATGAGCACCAGGAAGAAGGCGATCAGGGCGAAGTAGTACATGCCCTTATCGGAGGCCAGCCAGGCATGGCCGAAGATGGTGGGCCGATTGACCTCGGGGGTCACGAACCACGGGAAGTACTGAGGGTTGAGCACCAGGGCCCACATGCTCACCCCGAAGGCCAGGGTGGTCACGGCCAGGAAGGGCCCACTGATGCGTAGAGCGGGCAGACCGATGATCAGGGCGGCCAGGGCACCCACCAGCACTCCCGCCACCAGGGCGGCCAGGAAGTTCCAGCCATGGGTCTGGTACAACACGGCCGTGGTAGCTCCACCCAGACCGGCGAATCCGAACTGACCCAGGGATATCTGCCCGGTCCAGCCGGTCAGCACCAGAAGGGAGAGACCCACGATGGCGTAGACGACTATGAGTGAAAAGAGGTACGTGTCGCTGGTGGAGACCACGAAGGGGAGGAACACGGCCACGGCCGCCACCAGCAGCCGGCCGCCCCGAATGCTCCATCTCACTGAGCTCAGCGCCATGAGAATGCGTGGGATCGGCCTCACCTCGGCCACCGAACGCCAAGTGGAGTTGTCCGACTCCGACACCCGGGAGTACACGCCCCGCTGCATGATCAGGGCGGCCACGATCACCAGAAGCAGGAAGCCGTCGACGTAGGTCGTGTTCGAGTACAGCCACGTCATGGACGAATCGAAGATACCGATGCCGATAGCGGCGGCGGCGGTGCGGGGCAGGTTGTCCATCCGCCCGATCACAGCCGCAGCCAGAGTCCGCACCAGGATGTCGGTGCCACCGCCGGAGACGGTCTGGAATCCGGTGAAGCCGAGCACGGGCACCCGCAAGAGAACGGCCAGGGCGGAAAGCAGGGCGGCCAGACACCACACGATCGCATCCAGGCGGGCCACCGGGACACCGAGCAAGCTGGCCCGATCCCCGTTCTCGGCGGAGGCTCTGATGGCCACGCCGTAGCGGGAGAAACGCAGGAACAAGGCCAGGGCGGCGATGACCGCCAGGGCGCCTCCCAGGGCCACGATGTCGTTGCCGCTGAAGACGACCGGGCCCACGGTGAACTGGGTGGTCAGAGGCGTGTTGAAGCTCTGGCTGTTGGCGGCCGTGAGGCAGTTGGGATTGTTGGCGGGATTACAGAACTCCAGCGGGATGATCTGCGATAGGCCCGAGAGCAGCTGGGCCAGGCCGATGGTGGCCACGGTCAGGATCAGCCGTGAGCTGCGCCGAAACCGGCGGATGATGACGCCGTTGATTATGCCGCCGAGCAGAATCGCCCCGACGATGCCGACCAGCATGACCAGGAAGTAATTGACGTGGTAGGTGACGGCCAACTCGATGGCCACCACGGCAGCCAGGACACCGAACTCCGCCTGAGCGAAGTTGATGACCCGGCTGCCGCGGTAGACAAGGACGAGCCCTATGGAGACCAGCGCATAGAGCGAGCCGTAGATCAGGCCCAGCAGGATGATGCCCAGGGGCAAACCCTTGGCAAATGCATGTCCAACGATTGCCCAGAGAGCAAGGAAGATGACGGCCACGCCTATCGGCCTGACCACCGCCCCCCTGTCCTCTAAGAGATCATCCAGCCGGGCCCTCATCAGCTACCGAACAAGGCGGGAAGGGAGGTAGGCCATTGGCCGATCCCGTACCGCTGTCCGTTGAAGACGGGCACGTAGGTTCCGGGCTTGCCGTTGTCCTGGGAGGTGCCCGACGCATTCCAGTAGACAAAGCGGGCGTCGGAGACCAGCGTATGGTCGCCATAGCCGACATTGCCCTGCGGGTTGGTGGACAGGTCCCACTTCCCGAAGCTGTAGTCCGGGCCGCCGAGGGACGGCAGGGCGTGCACGCCCCGGGCCATGTTCTGCGGGGTCAGGTCCGGTCCGGCCGCCTGTAGAGCGTCGAACATCCAGACCAGGTCGGCGTAGTTGCCGTCCGTCCCGGCCGGGATGGCGTGGCCCGTCAGCTTCTGGTACAGCTGGCCGGCCAGCGAGTTGGGCCCGAAGATCTGGGTCTGGGGGCTCGCCTCGGACAGGCCGAACAGGTGCCCGGTCACCTCGCTCTGGTCGTAGGTCTGGGCCACCGAGTCGGTGTCGTCACCGGCCACGCCGTTGAGCAGCCACTCGGGGTGGTAGTTCTGGGCCGCGGCGGCCTTGGTCAGCAGGGCGAGTGAGAACGAGTCGCAGGCGGTGATGATGGTCGTCACGCCGGCGGCCTTGAACTGCACGATGGCCTGCTGGGCCGACTGCTGGAAGGTGGAAATGTCCAGGCCGTAGGTGAACACTGTGCTCACCGCGCTGGCCGGGAGGTGATAGGTCTGCTCCATCGCCTGCTGGGACTGCGTTGTGCAGGACGTGTAGGCGGGGAGGTTGGGGACATAGATTCCGAACTTCCGCGTAGCCGTCTTGAGGCTGGCGTCCCCGGCGTACTGAGCCGGCTTACCGGCCAGCAGCTTGGCGTAGGCCTCCGCCGAGTTGTTGGCGATGCGGGAACAGTCCTGAGGGATACCCCACACATAGGGATTGTTCTGCTGGTAGAAGCCCTCGTTGAAGTAGGCCGCCCCGTCGAACACGACCATCTTCTGCTGGGCGGCGCACTGGGCGAAGACGCTAGTGCCGCCCCCCTGGAAGTCGTCACCGATCCCGATGTCACCAAAGGCGTGCTGCTGGTTGGCGATCTTGTCCGCGTCCGCACAGGCCTGGGCCTGGTTGGTGTTCAACAGCTCGGCCGTGTAGTTGCTGGTCGAGGCGACCGGGGTGATGACGACCTTGCGGCCGTAGAGGTCATAGACGGTGTTGAAGTAGTTGAGGAAGACGTTCATGACCTGGTCGGTGACCTGGGGCAGCGCGTATCCCTCGTTCTTGGCCTGGGCTGCTATCTCCTGGCCATTGGCCGTCTCGGGGAACTCCCGTCGGGAGATGCTGATGGTTGAGGCCGTCACCCCGTTGTAGGTGGCGCCCCCGTTGCTGCCCGTGAACTTGGGAACGCACGGGTCCGCATAAGGGGAGTCCCACTGCGGGGTCGTGGTCGAAGTGCAGGCCGTCCCACTCGTGGTGGTCCCGGAACCGAGGGTGATGTTGCCCGAGGCCGGGTACTTCCAGGGATACGGTCCCTCCCCGGTGACGCCCTTGCCGGTGGAGCCGTTGGTCAATGTGAGGCCGTTCGAGCCCGAAGTGCCCGAGCTGCCCTTGGTCGTGCTCGTAGTGCTCTTGTTACTGCTGCCGCAGGCGGCGGCCAGCAGCGCCACCGCTCCCACGGCAACGGCCGTTCTGGCCCATCCTTTCTTCCGGCTGCTGGCCCCCCTGACTCTGGATGACACGGCGCTACCGCCGGGTTCCCGGATTCTCAGCACTCGCTGCTCCTCACTCGCCGTCCGAGGACGGTCGATGTTCTCGCCGATTGAATGGACGCAGCGTTGGGGCGGGGAGCAACCCGGTCCCCCCCAAACGGGCCAGTCACCCACCTCCCGCGCGCTACGGGAACCGCCGGTCACAGTCTCGGAACGGCGTCCCGAGACTGTGCCCTAAGTCACAGACGGGCGCAAGCCCCCCTGCCGAATCGGATCATATGCCTACGATGCGCACACATCAGGATCCCTCGGCGGAAGGACGCAAGGGGTTGTGTAGAGCAGTAACGGCGGCGCGGTTGATCGTGGCGGCCACGACCTTTCTGCTTCTGGCCGGCGTGCCGGCCCCCGGCGCGTCGGCCGCAACTCCCTCCAGCGCCCGAGCTCACAACGCCTTCGGATCCCAGGGCGTGGATGCCTACGGTGACGCCCCCGCCCTGGGCGGCTTCGGAGGCGACCGACTCTCCGCTCCGGTGGTGGGAATTTCGGCCATGCCGAACGGACAAGGTTACCGGGTGGCTGCCGCTGACGGGGGGATACTCACCTACGGTGATGCCGGCTTCTACGGGTCACTGGGCGCGACGGACCTGTTCGCGCCGATTGTCGGTATTTCCACCACGCCGGACGGAGCCGGTTACTGGCTGGTAGCCATGGATGGGGGCGTGTTCACCTTCGGGGACGCCGGGTTTTATGGCTCGCTTGGAGCGCGCCCGTTGAACGCTTCGATCGTGGCTATGGCGCCCACCCCCGACGGGCGCGGCTATTGGCTGGTGGGAGCCGACGGTGGGATCTTCACCTTCGGCGACGCCACCTTCCTGGGCTCGATGGGAGCCCAGCACCTGGCCTCCCCGATGGCGGGGATCGCCCCTACCTCCGATGGTCAGGGCTACTGGCTGATGGCAGGCGACGGGGGCATCTTCACCTTCGGTGATGCCGGGTTCTTCGGATCGGCGGCGGGCGCCAACATCGGCGCCGGGGTGACCGGAATGGCTCCGACCCCCGACGGCGGCGGCTACTGGTTGGTGGCGGCCACCGGGGGCGTACTCACCTTCGGGGACGCCCCCTTCGAGGGACCGAATCCGAACCCGCCTCCTTTCTCCCCGACCGTGGCCATGGCCACCACGCCCGACGGCGGCGGCTACTGGCTGCTCCGGCAGGACGAAGCGGACAACGTCTTCTCCAACCCGGGCCCGGACCCATCCGCCTTTCCGGCCGGGGGGCGGGCCGTGGCGGTGGCCGCTTCCCAGATCGGCCCCGATCCCGACTCCGGCTACGGGTGCAACCCCTACGGGCCGTGCGAGGACTGGTGCTCCCTGTTCGCCACCTGGGTCTGGAACCAGGTCGGCATCGGGATCCCCCGGTACGCCTTCACCGGGTACGTCTATGACTGGGCTTCCGCCAATACCCGGGTCCTGCCCCCCGGCGGCCGTCCGGTCCCCGGGGACGGCGTCATGTACGGAACCGGCCCCCAGAGCACCTCTACGTCGGTGCATATGGGCATAGTCGCCCAGGTGTGGCCCGACGGCTCCATCGACACGGTGGAAGGTGATGCCGGGCCTGAGCCGGCCGGGCACTACGCGGTGATCGTGAACGGACCGTTCCTGCCATCCCAGTCGGCCGGCTACAACGGGTTCGGCATATACGCCTTCGTCCAGCCCTGAGTCCCCGACGCCCGGACCGGCCGGGCGGCGCATACTGGGACAGTGCGGTGGTCGTTCTCTACTGAGCCGGTCTCTAGTGAGCCGGTCTCTACTGAGCCGGGCGGGCCCCAAGCTTGATCCGCCGGCTGGGTTCCGGGCCCACCTTTTCCTCGCTGCGCGTCCGCAACTACCGCCTCTTCTTCTACGGCCAGACCGTGTCGGTATCCGGCACCTGGATGCAGACCGTCGCCCAGGGCTGGCTGGTCCTCGACCTGCGTCACAGCGGCACCGCTCTGGGTTTCGTCACCGCCGCCCGCTTTCTTCCCATGATGCTCTTCGCCCCATGGGGGGGTCTGGTGGCGGACCGCGTGGACAAGCGGAGGCTGCTGTACCTGACCCAGGTCCTCTCCGGGTTGCTCGCTTTGGTCCTGTCCGCCCTGGTCTTCACCCATCGCATCAACATCTGGTTGATCCTGGTCATCGCCTTGGCCCTCGGAGGGGTCAACGTCTTCGATAACCCGACCAGGCAGAGCTTCATAGCCGAGATGGTGCCGCCCGAGGAGCTCGGCAACGCCGTCACCCTCAACTCCATAACCGTCAACCTGGCCCGGGTCATCGGTCCGGCGGTGGCCGGCCTCATCATCGCCACCCTCGGCCTGGCGCCATGCTTCGCCCTCAACGGAGCGTCCTTCGCGGCCGTGCTCATCAGCCTGGCCATGATGCGGCCCGGGGAGCTCTTCCCCGCCCCCCGGGTGAGCCGGCAGCCCGGCCAGGTCAGGGCTGGGCTGCGTTACGTAGCCCGTTCCCCGGAGCTGCTCGTTCCCCTCTTCATGATCACGGTGGTGGGCACCCTGGCCTGGGAGTTCCAGGTCTCTTTGCCCCTTATGGCCAAGTACACCTACCACGGAGGCGCCGGGACCTACGGCACCATGCTCGCTTTCATGGGGGCCGGCGCCGTCCTGGGCGGTATGAGAACGGCCCGGTTGGCCGGCCGCCGGGCCGTCACCCTGGCCCGTTCCTCCATCGCCTGGGGGCTGGCCATCCTGGCCGCCGCCCTGGCCCCCACTCTGGAGATCGAATACGCCGTCCTGCTCCTGGTCGGTTACGGAAGCATCAGCTTCAACTCGATGGCCAAGACCACCCTGCAGCTGGCCGCGGCCCCGCCCATGCGGGGGAGAGTGATGGCGCTGTGGTCGGTGGCCTGGCTCGGCTCCACGCCCATCGGCGGCCCCATAGTCGGCTGGGTCGGACAGAGCTTCGGAGCCCGGTGGTCGCTCATCATCGGAGGCATCCCCACCCTGCTGGTCGGCCTAGCCGCCTATCGGTCATTGGCCGCCATCGACCGCCGGGCCGGAGATGTCCCGAGCCCGGCTGAACAGGCCGTGGCCGGGCTGGCCGCCCCCGAAGGAGCGTCGGCTACCGAGCCCTGATCGGCCGGTGGGGCAGCCGGCTACGGGCCGGCCCGATCAGCTGGGTGGGCCACTGCCGAGGGTCACGGTGGCCGTGTGGGTGGCACCGGAGGCATCCACCCATCCGATGCTGACCTTGTCCCCGGGATGATGGGCCACCATTAGCGCGCTGAGCGAGGAGGACGTGGTGACGGCGTGACCCCCCAGGGAGGTGATCACGTCCCCGCCGACTATGCCCGCCCGGGCCGCCGACCCGCCGCTGACCACACCGCTGACATCAGCGCCGGGGCTGGAGCTGCCGTTACCGCCGCCGGTAGAGCCGCCGTTGCCGAACGCCCCGCCACTGCCTGAGCCCCCGCCGCCGGAGTTGGGGGAGTTCGAGGTGCTGGGCTGGATGAGCAGGCCGAGGAAGGCGGTGTCCCCGACGTGGACTGTGGCGCTGCCCCGACCGGACTCGATCTGCTTGGCCACCGCCGCCGCCTCGTTGATGGGGATGGCGTAGCCCTGTCCGCTCGAGTTATCGAAGGCGAACTGCTGGGTGGCGGCAGTGTCCATCCCGATTACCGCCCCGGTGGTGTCCACCAGCGAGCCGCCTGAGTCGCCCGACTGGACGGCGGCGTTGACCTGGATCAACCCGGTCAACTGCTCGACCGTCCCGTCCAGTTCGTCTCCGGCATCGATGGCCTGATTGAGGGCGGTGATGGATCCTCCCGCACTAGTGGGGGCTCCACCCGACCCACCGGCGTTACCGATGGCCACCACCGCCTGTCCGACCGAGACTCGGGAAGAGTTCCCCAGCCTGGCCGTGGTCAGACCGGAGGCGCCGGAGAGCTGCAGAACGGCTATGTCCTGGGACGGGTCATAACCCACCACGCTGGCGGTATAGGTCTTCCCGTTGCCGACATCGGTGACAGAGATCTTGGTGGCGCCGTCGATGACGTGGTTGTTGGTCAACACCTCACCATTGGAGGTGAGGACGATGCCCGTGCCCGCGCCTTCGGCCTGCTGATAGCCAAAGGTCGAATTCACGTCGACCAGCCCGGGGGCGACCTTGGCCGCGATGGCCGACACGTCCGACGGCCCACCGCTGCCTTCGGGCAGAGTGCCCGAGGAGGAACCCCCGAGGGGGCTCTGACCGAAGAAGCGGCCGCCGAAGCCCGATCCGCCGGCGCCGGCACCTCCTCCTCCGAAGACATAGCCCGGAGTGGTCGAGCCGCCGGCGCCCTGACCGCCAGAGGCGGCGGCGGGCGAAGTACCCACTGGCCAGGCCAGATGCCCGGCGCCGAAGCCGACGGCGGCCACCACCAGCAACAGGCCGGCGGCGGCGGCGGCGGGGAACCGGCGCCACACCGTCGCCCGGGGAGGCCCGGGAGGAGGGGGCGGGGGCGGGAAGGAGGCCCAGTCGGCCGGATAGGCCCAGTCCGTGGGGGGCGGGCCGGCGTAGGCGTCGTCTCGATCGTGGCTATCGCTCATGGCAAGGACGATCCAACACCTTCCGCCTGTGGGATTCCTGTGAGATGGCTGGGACTGCCTTTAGACAAACTAGGACGGGACTCTGGGATCACCGCCACATCCGCGGATGGTCAGACCAGCCCGGAGGCCAGCGGTTCGATGAGGCCGGGCCCGTCGGCATCGGTCTTGTTGACCCGGAGGTCCACGGGATGCCGGCGGAGGCGGGGCTCGTCCCGGGGCGCCAGCAGACTTTTGAGCCGGGCCGTGTCGCGCTGGCCCGGATCCAGCCACTGGTCCCACTCGCCCGGCTCCAGGATGAGTGGCATGCGGTCATGGACACCGTCGAGATCGGTGTTGGCGGCGGTGGTGATCAGACAGACGGTGCGCAGCAGTTCCCCTTCAGGATCCCGCCAGGTCTCCCACAGCGCCCCCAGAGCCACCTGGTCCCCATCCCGGCGGGTGAACCAGAACGGCTGGCGTCCGCCTCGCCTGGTGCCGTTGTCCACCCGCTTCCACTCATAGAAACCATCGGCCGGGACAATGGCCCGCCGGCGGGACAGGGCCCGGCGGAAGGCGGGCCGGGCCGCAGCCATCTCGGCCCGAGCGGCGGTCAGCCGGTTGCCCAGCGCGGGGTCTTCGGCCCAGTGGGGCAGGAGACCCCAGCGGATACCGGCCAGGAGGCGGCCCTGGCTGGCTCGCTCGACCACGGTGCGGACCTCGAGGCTGGGGGCCACGTTCCACGACGGCACGTGGTCGGCGACTCCCTCCACCGGGGCGGCGCCGAAGCGCTCGAGCAGCTCGCCCGTGGGGCTGAAGGCCGCGAATCTGCCGCACATCCCGGCCCAGGCTAATTAATCCTCCGGGACTACCATCCAACCCGGAGTTTGCCCAAGGGGCGGCCGGTAAGGGGGAACGTCATGAAGCTCGACCTGGGCCCGGAGTACGAGACTTTCCGCGGCGAGATGAGCGACTGGATCGAGGCCAACCGCCCCGATGGCTTGGAGGATCTGGATGAGCGGGCCATGTACCTGGGCACCGCCACCCTCACCGGGAAGGCCGCCGAGGCCTACGAGACCTGGAGCCAGAGACTCTTGGGCGCCCGGCTGATCTGCCCCCACTGGCCGGAGTCTGTCGGTGGACGCGGACTGACCGGCGTGCACATGGCCATCCTCAACGAGGAGTTCGCCCGGGCCGGCGTTCCCCGGGTGACCCGCGGGATGGGAGAGTCACTGGTCGGTCCATCGATCATCGTGCACGGCAGCGAGGAGCAGAAGGCCCATTTCCTGCCCCGGATCATCTCGGGCGAGGACCGCTACTGCCAGGGATTTTCCGAACCGGATCATGGGTCCGACCTGGGCGGGGTCGAGACCCGCGGCGTGGTCGACGGTGACGAGGTCGTGATCAACGGATCCAAGGTATGGACCTCCGGCGCCCATCTGGCCAACATGATCTTCATCCTGTGCCGGACCGATCCCGACGTGCCCAAGCACCGGGGCCTCTCGTACATCCTGGCCCCCCTCAAGGACAATGGCATCGAGATGCGCCCGCTGCGTCAGCCCAGCGGCGCCTCTGGCTTCTGCCAGGAGTTCATCGAGGGAGCCCGGGCGCCTCTGTTCAACGTCATCGGCGGACTCAACAACGGATGGCGAGTGGCCATGACCACCCTCGGCAACGAGCGGGGCGGCGGTGCCACCACCCAGCATCTGCGCTACGAGAAGGAGTTCTGGGACCTGGTGGACGAAACCCGCAAGCGGGGCCGGTCGTCCGAACCGTTGGTCCGACAAGATCTGGCCTGGGCGTACACCCACGTGGAGTTGATGCGCTTCCAGGGCATCCGCCTGCTGGCCACCCTGGCGGCCAACAAGGAGCCGGGACCGGAGGCCAGTGTCAGCAAGTTGTTCTGGTCCGAGTACCACAAGCGGCTGGGCGAGATAGCCGTGGGAGTCCTGGGCGCGGACGGAATGGTGGCGGGCGAGCCGGCCGGAGTCGGTGAGTACTCCCTCAGCCGCTGGCAGGCCACGTTCATCTCCAGCCGGGCGGGGACGATCTTTTCCGGGACCAGCCAGATCCAGCGCAACATCATCGGAGAGCGCGCCCTCGGCCTGCCCAAGGAGCCATCGGCCGAGCGCTGAGACCATCCGAGGCCCGAATCCGGGGAGCGGCGGGCGACGAATACCGGATATGGCCTTCGACATTGACGCCTACAAGCGACGCACGGAACGGCTGAGGTGGGACGACCTCGACCTCGACAGCTTCCGGCACTCACCCCTGGAGCCGGCGGCCCTGCGCTGCATCCGCTACATGCACGACGTCGAGTACCACACGGTCTGTTATCTGCGCGACCTGCTGGTCGGCCCGGCTCACGACGATCCGGAGGTCACCGCCTTTCTGTCTTTCTGGGCCTACGAGGAATTCTGGCACGGGGAGGCCCTGGCGGCGGTGCTCGAGGCCCACGGGGAGCCGGCCGCCGAGGCCCGGGTGGCGCCCATGCGCCGGCGGTTGTCCCGACGGGAGAGACTGCGCACGTTCCTCATGCTCATCGCCTCCAGCCTGGTGGGGCAGGACTTCGTCGCCCTTCACATGGCGTGGGGAGCGGTCAACGAGTGGACCACCCAGGCCGGCTATCTCCAGCTGGCTCGTCGGGCCAAGCACCCGGTGCTGAGCGAGCTCGTTGCCCGCATCGCCAGGCAGGAGGGCCGCCATATCGACTTTTACGCCACCCAGGCGGCCCACCGGTTGGCGGCCAGTCGCAAGGCGCGCCGCCTGACCCGGTGGGCCCTGCGCCGACTCTGGGCACCGGTCGGCTCGGGTGTGATGCCCAAAGCGGAGGTGGCCCACCTGGCCGGCTACCTCTTTGCCGGGAGCGAGGGCTCAGAGATGTCGAGGCGGGTCGATCGGCGCATCGACCGCCTACCCGGGTTGGCCGGGCTCCGGCTGCTGGAGGATTCCGTGGCCAAGGCCGGGGCCGTGACGGCGTCTGGGAACCTGCACCTGGCCGCCTGAGGTGAGCGGCGTCGGTCCAGCCCGCTGGCTGCGCCGGCAGTTCAACCGGATGGTGGTCGTGATCGGCGCCCTGGCCATCCTGCCGAGCCTGGCTCTGTTGGAACGGGGACGGGTCGGCGCCGGCCGGGCCTTCGCCCACGCCGGGATCCGGCTGGTGATGACCCTTACCGGAATCGGCCTGACGGTCCGTCCGTGCGGAGCCGACGGAGTCCTTGGGCCAGAGGACGCCGAGGGCGCCGGCTTCCGGGTGGTGGTGGCCAACCACGACTCCCTGCTGGACATACCGGTGCTCATGCTGGCGCTGCCCGGCGCCCGCTTCCTGGCCGCCGCCGACCTCTACCGCATCCCCCTGCTGGCCTCGGCTCTGCGGGCCATGGGATGCACATCCATCGACCGGAAGCGACCCGGGCGTGGCCGTCAGCAGATCGATGAGCTGGTGGCCGCCGGCCCGACGGGCACTCTGGTCGTGTTCCCCCAGGGAGCCATCCGCGGTCCGGGTCGGCTGAGGTTCAAGACGGGAGCTTTCGAACTCGCCCGCCAGAC
>Ga0307373_10001918_pt1 | contig 38358 bp, 34 predicted proteins | sample OX2MG_FD_202534 | JGI IMG/M metagenome (GOLD analysis project Ga0307373, IMG submission 202534) | Soil microbial communities from Risofladan, Vaasa, Finland - OX-2 | ecosystem: Environmental > Terrestrial > Soil > Coastal area > Acid sulfate soil | place: Finland: Risofladan, Vaasa | collected...
GGGCGTGCTCACCGCCATCGTGCTCCCCGAGCCGTGGCGCGACAAGCTCTCCGAGATCGCCGAGGGCATCGGCGTCGCCGTATCGAATGCCGAGACGAAGGTTCTGGGTGGTAACCTTTCGGCGGGCGCCGAGTTCAGCATCACGACCACGGTGCTCGGCCACGCGGGCGCCGTGTTGCGCCGCGATGCCGTGCGGCCGGGCGATACGCTCTACCTGACCGGTCGTGTGGGGGCAGTGGGGGCCGCGCTCTCCGCGTTCCTCGCCGGCCGCGCGCCGTCCCCCGAGCAGCGCGAGCGGTTCGCTCGCCCGGTGGCCCGGATTGCCGAGGCACGCTGGATGGCGGCCGCGGGCGCCACGGCGGCCATCGATATTTCCGACGGCCTGGCGGCCGACGCCGGGCATCTCGCCGCCGCGAGCGGCGTGGGCATCGAACTCGAGTTGGGAGCCGTGCCGGTGGGTGCCGGTGTTTCGCCGCGCGACGCACTGGCCAGTGGAGAGGAGTACGAACTGCTGGTGGCCGCGCCCCAGGGGCTCGACTCGACGGCGTTCGAGTCGCTGTTCGGCCTGCCGTTGACGGCCGTGGGCCGCGCTGTGGCCGACCATCCCGGCATCGTGGAGGTGCGGGACGCGGGACGTCGCGTTGCGGCGGGCCGCGGCCACGATCACCTTTCGGTCTGATGCGAACCGTTCTCACGTTGGTCGTCGTCACGCTGGCCACGTGCACGCTGGGTCCGGTGGTGCTGGTGGCGGGCCTGCTGGGGGTGCGCGACAAGCGCGACGGCATCTACCAGCGGTGTATGCATCTCTGGGCGCGCGCGGCCTGTTGGGCGGCCGGCGCGCGGGTGGAGGTGCACGACGATGCGGGTGCGGTCGGGTTGGAAGGGGTCGTGTACATCGTGAACCACGTGAGTTGGTTCGACGTATTCGCGCTTGCTGCCACGCTGCCGCGCTACAGCTTCGTGGCCAAGAGCGAGTTGCGCAGGATTCCGCTGTTCGGACCGGCGGCGGCCGCGGCCGGCATCGTCTTTCTGGAGCGGGACAACCGGAAGCGCGCGTTCGAATCGTACAAGGACGCCGCGGCGAAGGTGCGCGATGGGCGTTCGGTGGTGGTCTACCCCGAGGGCACCCGCGGATACGACTACCCGCTGCGACCGTTCAAGAAGGGGCCGTTCGTGCTGGCCATCGCGTCGGAGGCGCTCATCGTGCCGACGGTCGTGTACGGCGCTCGCGAGGTCATGGGCAAGGGCACCTTCCGCATCCGTCCGGGCGTGATTCACTTACATTTCCTGGAGCCGATCCCCACCGCGGGGCTGCAGTATGCGGACCGCGGCGATGTGATGACGCGCGTCTGGCAGCGCATGGACGACGCGTTGCATACGCGATACGGGGTGCGGCCGTCCGATCGTGCCATCGCCAAAGCCAACGAACGTCCTGTCTGACCGCACTCATCCGACCATGACAAACATTTCGCACATCCACGCGCGCGAGATTCTCGACAGCCGCGGCAATCCCACCGTCGAAGCCGACGTCTTCCTCACCAACGGCATCAAAGGGCGCGCCGCCGTGCCCAGCGGCGCCAGCACCGGTGAAAACGAAGCCGTGGAACTGCGCGACGGCGATGCGGCGCGCTACGGCGGCAAGGGCGTGCTCGATGCCGTGCGCAACGTCGAGGAGACCATCGGCCCCGCGCTCGTCGGCATGGATCCCACGCGGCAACTCGAGATCGACGCGGCGATGCTGGAACTCGACGGCACACCGAACAAGGCCAACCTGGGGGCCAACGCCATTCTCGCCGTGTCGCTGGCCACCGCGCGGGCGGCGGCGCAACTGGTCAACCTGCCGCTCTACCGGTACCTGGGCGGCCCGCTTGCCCGTGTGATGCCCGTGCCGATGATGAACATCCTCAACGGTGGCGCCCACGCGACGAACACGGTGGATTTTCAGGAATTCATGATCGTCCCGGTAGGCGCCGAGACGTTCGGCGAGGCCCTGCGGATGGGGGCCGAGGTGTTCCACGCGCTCAAGAAGGTGCTCGTCAAGCGCAAGCTGTCCACCGGTGTGGGCGACGAGGGCGGCTTCGCTCCCGATCTCAAGAACGACGAGGAAGCGTTACGCGTGGTGATCGAAGCGATCGAAGCGGCCGGCTTCGCGCCGGGCCAGGAGGTCGCGCTCGCGCTCGATCCTGCTGCGAGCGAGTTCTACAAAGACGGCGTGTACACGTTCAAGAAGAGCGGCGGCGCGCGCAAGGACGCCGCGGCTATGGTAGAGCTGTACGCCGGCTGGCTGGAGGAATTCCCCATCATCTCGATCGAGGACGGGCTGGCGGAGGACGACTGGGACGGTTGGCACCAGCTCACCGAGGCGATCGGCGAACGGTGCCAGTTGGTTGGCGACGACATCTTCTGCACCAATCCGGAACTCCTCTCGCAAGGCATCGAGCGCGGCGTGGCCAATTCGATTCTCATCAAAGTGAACCAGATCGGCACGCTCAGCGAGACGCTCGAGACCATCGATCTGGCGCGCGGCGCGGGGTACCTGTCCGTGATCTCGCATCGCTCGGGCGAGACCGAAGACACGTTCATCGCCGATCTGGCCGTGGCGAGCGGCGTGGGACAGATCAAGACCGGATCGGCCAGCCGCACCGATCGCATTGCCAAGTACAACCAGTTGCTGCGCATCGAAGAGGAGTTGGGGGGCGCCGCCGAATTCCCGGGCGGAGCTCTCTACGGGCTGTGAGCGCCAAGCGTCGGCTCCCGCTCGGCGCCAAGCGCGCGATCTGGATCGTGGTGGGCGCCGTCGCGCTCGTGTTCGCGGTGCAGGGCGGAGAGTACAGCACGCTCGATCTCGTGCGGCAGCGCAGCCTGACCGGTACGCTGCGCATCCAGGTCGACTCGCTGCAACGGATCGTCGATTCGCTGGGCCGTTATCGCGACCGCGTGCTGCACGATCCGGCGCTGCAGGAACGCATCGGCCGCGAGGAGTTCGGGTGGGTGCGGGGCGATAAGGAAATCCTCTACCGCTTCGACGCGCCCGATAGCACCTTGCAATGATCGCTGGTCCGTGGGGGAATGCCGGACAGCCGTCACGCGTTTTCCGGGCAGAGAATCGGTGATTGTGCGACACTCCCCCTGCGCGGCGCGTGGTAGGCTTCCCTCGGAACCTCTATTGCCTGCCTGCCAAGGACAGCCGGAGACGCCATGACCACTGCATCGGAGTCGCGCCGCAAGTTCTCGGTCTTGCTGTTGGCCAGCGATGGCTCGCCGGCCATGGACGCGACCATTCACATCGTGCGCCTCATCGCGCAACGGGACGGGGCGCAGATCCGCGTGGTCACGGCCGTCGAGCCGATGCCGTTCGTGACTCCCGAGGGCAACCTGCCCCTGGTGCCCGAGATCGAGACGGCGCGGCACGACGAGTTGAAACGGCACGTACTCGACCAACTGGCCCGCGGCGCTCCCGAATCGGCCTCCTGGTCGGTGGAGCAGATCGACGGGCGCCCCGACGCGACCATCGCCCGGGTGGCGCACGAAGCCAACGCCGATCTGATCGTGCTCGGCCTGGGTGAACACGGCGTGATCGACCGCTGGTTCGGCGGCGAGACCGCGCTGCGCGTGCTGCGCCTGGCCGGCGTTCCCGTGCTCGCCGTGGCGCCGGCGGCCGAGGCGCTTCCCACGCGCGTGGTGGCGGCGATGGATTTCAGCGAGACGAGCGAGCGGGCGTTGGCGGCCGCCATGCCCCTGTTCGGCGACGGGACCAAGCTTGCCCTGGCGCACGTGGTGCCGCGCGACATTTCCATGGGGGTGTGGCCGGCCTGGGACGACGCGTACGAGAACGCGGTGCGGGCCAGCTTCCGGGAGTTGCGCAAGCGTATTACGATTCCCTCATGGGTGGCGGCCGAGGATGTCATCCTCTATGGCGACCCGGCCCGGGAGCTGCTCGCCCAGGCCGAGCGGACGCAGGCCGATCTCATCGTCACCGGCACGCACGGCCACGGCCTCGTGGTCCGTGCCGTCCTGGGCCGCGTGTCGACCAAACTGATCAGGGGTGCGCGCTGCTCGGTGTTCGCAGTGCCGCCGGAGGCGCGTGCGGGCTGACGGATTCAGAATCCGTGCCGTTCTCCTGCCGGCGGCGACTCTGTTCGTCATCGGCATGGGCGTCGTGGCGCGCGCCGGAGCCAACGGGGTAGCGGCCAGTCACTGGGTATGGCTCGGGGGACTCGTCGTGGTGGGCGCTCCCGTGGTCTGGCGCACGGTGCGCGGGGCGTTGTCCGGCCACTTCGCCACCGACGTCGTGGCGATGCTCGCCATCGTGGGCGCCGTGGCAATCGGCCAGCCGCTGGCCGGGTTGGTCATCGTGCTCATGCAGACCGGGGGCGAGGCGCTCGAGCACTACGCCGAAGGGCGCGCGTCTCGCGCCATCCACGAACTCGAGGCCGCCGCCCCGCGCACGGCCCACCGGCTGGACGGCAGCGGCGTGACCGACATCGTGGTGGACGACGTCCAAGTTGGCGATCTGTTGATGGTGCGCGCCGGCGAACTCGTCCCCTGCGACGGCGTCGTGACCGACGGGCACTCGCTGGTCGACGCGTCGCGCCTCACCGGAGAACCGATGCCGGTGAGCGCCGAGCCCGGGGCGGGCCTCATGAGCGGCAGCGTCAACGGCGATGGGGCGCTGACCGTGCGCGCGACGACGCTGGCCAAGGAGAGCCAGTACGCGCGCATCGTGGACCTGGTGCGGCACGCGCAGGCGAGCAAGTCGCCCCTGCAGCGCGTGGCCGACCGTTACGCCGTGTGGTTCACGCCCCTCACGCTCGTCGTGTGCGCCGGGGCGTACTTCGCCACGCACGATTGGGTGCGCGTGTTGGCGGTGCTCGTCGTGGCCACGCCCTGTCCACTCATCCTCGCCACGCCCATCGCGATCATCGGTGGAATCAACGCCGCCGCCCGGCGCATGGTGATCGTGCGCAACGGCGGTGCGCTGGAGCAGTTGAGCCGCGTGGACACCGCGGTGTTCGACAAGACCGGCACGTTGACCGTGGGCATGCCCGAGGTGAATCGCGTGGTGCCCGCGCCCGGCTTCACCGAAGACGAAGTGTTCCGGTTGGCCGCCGCATTGGAGCAGGGTTCGAGCCATCTGCTGGCACGCACCGTCGTGCGCGAGGGCGAGCGGCGGGTGGGCCGGCTGCCCACGCCGCGCCACCTGCGCGAGACGCCGGGTCGCGGGCTCGTGGGAGACGTGGACGGGCGCGAAGTGGCGGTGGGCGCGCGAACCTACATCCTGGAACGGCACGGCGTGTCGCTCGAGTCGGTGGCGGCGCTCGAACACGGGGGAGACGGGCTTCGGGCCTACGTGGCCGTGGACGGGCGCCTGGCGGGCATCGTGGACTATGCCGACCAGCTCCGCCCCGGCATCGCCGCCGTGTTGATCGACCTGGGACGGCTTGGCATTCACCACACCGTGCTGCTCTCGGGGGACCACACGCCCAACGCGCGGCAGGTGGCGCAGGAAGTCGGGATCTCCGAGGTGCACGGCGACCTGCTGCCCGAGGACAAGGTGGCTGTGGTGAACCGGTTGGTGCACGAGGGGGCGCGCGTGGTGATGGTGGGAGACGGCGTCAACGACGCGCCCGCGCTTACCGCGGCCAACGTGGGGATTGCCCTGGCCGGGCACGGCGGGGGCATCACCGCCGAGGCGGCGGACGTCGTGATCCTGGTGGATGAACCGGCGCGCGTCGTCGAGGCCATCCGCATCGGCCAGCGCACGCTGCGCGTGGCGCGCCAGAGTATCTGGGTCGGGTTGGGGCTGAGCGCGGTGGCGATGGTGTTCGCGGCGCGAGGGGACATCGTGCCGACCGTGGGCGCGCTGTTGCAGGAAGCGATCGATGTGGCAGTGATCTTGAACGCGCTCAGAACGAGTTCGTCGGCTGCCGCACGGGCTTGACCGGCAGTTGATCGGGGCTACCTTTCAGGCACTGGCGCGGGGTGGAGCAGCCTGGTAGCTCGTCGGGCTCATAACCCGAAGGTCGCGGGTTCAAATCCCGCCCCCGCTATTTACCGGCCGGTCCGAAAGGGCCGGCCGGTTTCTGTTGAGCAAGGCCGTGATTAGGTTATCGGCCAGCGTAGGACGTGGGGCAGGGTAGCTCAGGTGGTTAGAGCACGGCACTCATAATGCCGGGGTCGTGGGTTCGAGTCCCACCCCTGCTACTTTTGTAAGTTATTGTTGGTTAATGCTTTACGATCAAGCGTTTTGGCGCGAGTCGTCGGTTTATGCCCCCGGCGGGCCTCTGTTGGCGGGTGTGCTTGCCCCTCTGTGGCAAGACGCGTCGGGCATAAAAAAGGGCATAGACTATCTGGAGAATATCTGGCATCAGTTCTCCGGTTTTGTTGTGGCCCATAGGCCCGTCGAGCGTGCTCACGGAGTTCCGGGAGACCACGCATTGCGCTCTATCTGCCCCGGTTGCTGTCAAGGGCGCGAATTGGCCCGCGGGCCTTCCCCGGCGGGGCACCTGTTCCGGGACCCTGGTCCAAGCAGGCGGCTCACGGCTCGTGGCGCGCGCCGACGCGTCATCGAACGTTCGTTCCGCCGTACAGGATCCAAGGTGGGGCCCGATGATCATGCGGCCCAGTCCGGTCATTGAGGCAGCGGCGTGAGCACCCGAAGGACGGGCCGCCCGCCCAGGTTCTGCAGCGGGAGATACACGAGGTGCGTTCGCGGATCCACGGCCACGGTGTGGGCATGCGGGGCACGTAGATCGCCGAGCGGCCGGACCACCGCCCCGTCCGCCTCGAACGCGCTCACGACGCCGGATTCCGACGCGACGTAGAGTCGGCGCCATCCCGGATCCCAGGCCAGCACGTCGGGATCGTCTCCCACCCGGTGCGTGGACAGCACCCGCATGGTGCGCAGGTCCACCACCTGCAGCACGCCACTCCCCTCACTCGACACAAACGCCAGGCGCCCCGCCTCGTCGAGCGTGAAGCCGTGAGGCCCGTCCGATCCAGGTAGGTCGTACCGCTGGACGACGCGCTCGCGCACGGGGTCGATGGCCACGAGTTGGTTCTTCGTCTGGACCGCCGCCAACACGCAGTGCGACACCGAGTCGTAGTGGGTGTTGCCGGCCTCGCCCCCCAGCGCGATGGTGGCGCGCTTGGTGTTCGTGGCTGCATCGATCACGACGTCCGCCCCGCCCGATTCGTCCGACACGAATACCTTGTGCACCAACGGCGCATACGCGATCCCATCCGGGAATCGGATGGGGCCGACGCGCCCCTTGATGGCGAGCGTGCGGTCATCGATTACCGCGACTTGGTGGCCGCCCGGTGCCGAGACGTAAACGGAATGAACGGCGGGAACGGCCAATACTCCGGTGACTCGTGCGACGCCGTCAACCTCGCCGACCACACGCGACGAATTGAGATCGAACACGACCAACTGCCCAGCGTCCATATGACTGATGTACAGCCGGCCAGCCGCCGGATCGATGCTCTGGTAGTCGAAGCGGTTCGCGGGCCCGGGAAGCGGGATGTCCGCGACGAGCCGCAGGGGCCCTCGCGGGGCGCGGGGTGATGCCAGGGCGACGGCGTGCCACCCGGCTGGCGTCATCGATGTTGCGGTGGCGAAGCAAGACGTCCCCTGGGCCGCGAGCGGCACGGCGCCGATCAGCGTGGCGCCGGCTAACAACACTCCGAACGTGGTACGCATCGTTGGTCTTAGGCTGGAGAGAGATTGCGCGATGCGGGTTTCCCGCATGCAGGATCTCGCGTCAGGCGGCCATGTGGGTAATGCCGTATTGGCGATGAGCCCCCGTGCCCGTACTGCTAGGGCAGAGCGAATGGTGCCGTGGTTGTGGATCAAGCCTTCAGGCGTGCGCACGTGCCGCTCCGTCCTGCCATATCAAGATCTGAACCAATCGACTAGCGGCACCCGCGCCGACAGCGCCGAGAAATCGCCGTGGTCGCGGATGGCGATCGCCGCATCGGCCATCGCTCGTGCGGCAACCCACGCCAGGGCGCCACCGACGCTCACGCGTTTGGCCCCCGCCTCCACGAGCTGGTCGAACGAGAAATCTGGCCTCGCCAGCACGTTCACCGGCTTGGACAGCGCGGCGCAGACGGTCCGGATCTGTTCCAGCGTGGTCAGTCCTGGCGCATAGAGGACGTCGGCGCCGGCCTGTTCGAACGCATGCAGCCGAGTGATCGTGTCGTCGAGATCAGGATTACCGCGAATGTGGTTCTCGGTGCGCGCAGTCAGCGTGAACGAAAAGGGGAGCGCGCGCGCTGCCTCGACGGCGGCCGTGACTCGTTCTACTGCATGCAAGCGATCGTAGAGTCGATGCTGCGCGCTGTCCCAGTCTTCGATGGAACCGCCGACCGCACCGGCCGAAGCAATGTGCGTGACGGCGCGCGCCGCACTCGCCGGCTCGGCGCCGTAGCCGTTCTCGAGGTCCGCAGAAACCGGCAGCGCGGTGATGCGGCTCAACATTTCGACGTGTGCGGCAACATCGTCGAGCGTTGTCCGGCCATCGAGCCGGCCCAGGGTGAACGCGAAGCCCGAGCTGGTCGTGGCCAGGGCGCGGAATCCCAGCGCTTCGAAGACGCGCGCCGAACCCGCGTCCCACGGGTTCGGCATCACGAACGGTGGCCCCGCGTGCAACGTGCGAAATGCCTCTGCTCTACGATCCTGCATCGTCATCAGGCACCTCGACTCCATAAAGAAGCATCTTCTGTCCGGTTACAAATTCCCACCGACGGTTTCCGGGCCGACGGCCGCGATGCGGAGGATTCGCTGGACCGCGGTTATAATCTTGGACAGGCGGGGCTACACACTGAACCTACCAAGTTCTCCATCGCGCACCATAACCGCAAATCCCGCGACACCCTACCATGTCCCTTCTCCATGTCATCGTCCTCTCAATCGTCCAAGGGATGGCGGAGCTTCTCCCGGTCTCGAGTTCGGCGCACGTGATCGTGGTTGCAAAGCTGCTGCATGAGAACATGTCGACGCCGGCCAACTCGCTCCTGCTCGTGTTGCTGCACACCGGCACCATGTTCGCCGTAATCGCCTACTTCTGGCGGCGCTGGATGACGGAGTTCTTCTCATCGTGGTCGCGGTTCTATCCGTTCGCCAGGCTCATTGCAATCGCCTCCACATGCTCGGCCGTGGTATTCCTGCCGGTCCAGGCCGGTGTAAAGCGCATCCTCGGCGGCGGCGGGCAAGCGGTGGACATCGAATCGTTGTTCAATCGGCTTGACTGGATTGCGCCGGCGCTGGCCGCCGTCGGCCTGCTGATTCTCGTTGCTGGTGTGCGTGAGTTACGAAGGTCGTCCGCCGCCGAGGCTGCTGGGCCGCCCGGCCTTCGGTGGGCCGACGCGGTCGTGATGGGAGCTCTTCAGGGGTTGGCCATCCCATTCCGCGGGTTCTCGCGGTCAGGGGCCACGATCTCGGGTGGCATGCTCACCGATCGGCCGCGCACGGAAGTCGAGTCGTTCAGCTTCGCCATGGTCGTAGTGATAACGCCGTTCGCCATCCTCTGGGAATTGCGCCGGGCGATTCGGTCAGCGCATGCCGCCGGTGGACTCCATTGGGGTGTGTTGATTGGCCCAGGCTTGGTGGGCATGGGTTTCTCCTTCCTGGCCGGCCTGCTCGCGCTCCGATGGCTGTCACGCTGGCTCGAGCAGGGGCGCTGGTACCGATTCGGCATCTATTGCCTTGCGTTTGCCGCGTTCGTTGGCTGGCTATCTTCCCGCGGGTGGTGAGGGCGTGGCGGGTCCGGGTGCATCTCGGCAAGGTCAATGGGTCGGATACCACGGACAACCGTAACTGTGGGTGACGCGCGCCGCGCACCGGGCCGGCACTTCAGTCCGTGGTGTCGGTGTTGGTCATCGTGTGGTACTCATGCGCGATCAAGGCGATGACGGCGATATCGACGATGGTGACCAACCAGCGAAACACTGGTGGGCCCACCGCGATCTGATACAACTGATACACGGCGAAGCCACTGAAAATGACGACGGCCGTCAGGTACGCCCACAGATGACGCCGCACGACCGCGCCCACCAAACCCAACTTGACCGCCCCGTGGGCCATGAGCAGGATGCCCGCGAATATGCGAACGCGCACGACCCCGTGGCTGGCATGTAGAAACAGGTTGGCCAGGAGGTCCTTGGGATCTTCGCGTAGCTCCCCTCGAATGAAGAACTGGACGATCGCGTTGATTGAACGAGGGGAGAGCGCGAGCCAGGGCGAGCCCCTCGTCCCCGCGCCGAGCGGTGGCGACGTCGAAGCCGGCCTCGGAGAACCCCTGGCGGAGCGCGGTCGCCGTCTTCTCTTCGTCCTCGATCAGGAGCAGGCGCATGATCCAAGCATAGCGCGGATCGGCCTTCCGACGCGAGGAGCGGCTCCCCCGACGCGCGCGACGTCGAGATCGGTGGTACCGATGAGCGCTTCGTAGAAAACCAACACGCTGAAGAACACCGTCGTTATGGATAGGGGCGGCGTGCGATTTGTGCTCCGAATCTTTCCGGGTTACGGACCGCCAGTGATCGCGGCTTACGCGCACCCGTCATCGTCGCACGCCTTCCCGCGGAGGCCTTCCACACCCTCCTTCGCGATGATCGGTACCATGACGATCGCCGCCGCGGGATCGGCCCACCACCATCCCGCGGCCGCGTTCAGCGCGACGCCGGCGAGCGCGATGACGGAGAGATACGCGCAGAGCGAAGTCTGCGCCGCCTCGCTCTCCAGCGCTCGGCTGCCCAGCCCGCGGGCCACGCGTCGCTTGGCCCGGGCAAGCAGCGGCATTACCACCACCGACAGCGCCAGGACGACGACGCCCAGCGGGCTGGGCGCCGGAGTTTCGCGAAGCACGAGCGACTTCATGCTGTCGAACGTGACATAGGCGGCGAGCGCCAGAAAACACGCGCCCACGAGGCGGCGCGCTGTCACCTCCACGCGCTGCCGATGCCGCACCTCGCTGTCCACCCGCAGCCGCCACTGCGCCGCGAGGCTGGCCGACACTTCGATCACGCTATCGAAGCCGAAGCCGACCAGCGCGACGCTGCCCGCCAGGATCCCGGCGGCCAGCGCCGCCGCGGCCTCGAGGGCGTTGTACCCGATCGTGAGGTAATTGAGCCGAAGTCCGCGCCGAATCAACGAGGCGCGCGCCGCGGTGTCGGGTGCGCTGGTCACTGAATCGTCCATGTGGTGCAATCTATACCACCGGGATGGGGAGTCCGCGGCGAGCAGTCGCGGATGCCAGTGGCCTCGGCCTCCGATTCCTGGTCCAGATTGCCTCCGACACTGGATCGATCGCGACGAGCTGGTTCCGGGTCTGGACGGTCACGAGGATGCAGTGCGACACCGAATCGTAGTGCGCATTGCCCGCTTCACCACCCAACGCAATCGTCGAGCGTTTGGCCTCGGTTCGCGGGTCGATGACGACGTCGGCGGCACCCGACTCGTCGGAGACGAACACCTTGTCGGCCTCCGGAGCAACAACGGTGCCGTCGGGAAAGCGAATGCCCCCCCCACGCGGGCGGTGACCTTCAGTGTTCGGTCATCGATGATCGCCACTTCGTGCGAGCCCGCAGCGGACACGTACACCGCGTGGTGCGCGGGCACGGCGAGCACGCCGGTGGCGCGCGGCAAATCACCGATCTGCGCCACGACGCGCCCGTTGTCGGTGTCGAACACCAGCGTGACGCCCGCATCCATGTGATTTATATAGATGCGGTGCGTGGCCGGATCGTAGCTCTGATAATCGAAGCGGTTCGCGGGGCCGGGGATGGGAATGTCCTCGACGACGGTGAGCGCCCGGCGAGGAATCGGCGCGGCGGCGCGCGGTGCCGGGGCCCACGCCGCTGGCGTGAGCGAGGTGGAGGTAGCGGCGCACGACGGTGCGGGCGTCTTTGCCGGCTGGTCCGCGCCACCAAAGTTGACGCCGGCGATCAACGCGGCCGCTGGGGCCAGCATTCGTCTCATGGGCTTCTCGTGGTCGTGAAATCGCGAACGGGGTTCACATCCCCCCGTGGTGGCCGTGCTCCGGCGCAGGCTCGTGCAGTGCGGCACCCGGCGGCGCCTTCATCATCCGCAGCATGGCCGGTCCACCGGTTGTCAGGAAGCGCTGCATGAGCGCGGCGGCGATTACAAGAAACACCAGGTTGAGCACCGTGGTGTAGTTGAACGTGATCGGCATCGCGGCCGCGTGCGCGCCGCCGGGAGCCGGTATCAGCCCGAGCGCCTGAAAGAGAAACTCCACCAGCAGCGCGGCGCCCGCCATCGCGACATAGAAAGTGCCGAAGATGAACCACATCACGCGCCGGCCGTAGTACCGGCGGTAGATATCGAGAATCGGCAGGATGATCAGATCGGCGAACACGAAGGCGATCACGCCGCCGAAGCTGATGCCGCCGTTCCAGAGCACCGCCGCGAGCGGAATGTTGCCCACCGAGCACACGAAGGTGAGGACCGCGATCAGGGGGCCGATGGCGGGCCCCCAGAATCTCGCCAGGACCGGGTGGGACACGAAAAAGATCTGCGCCCACCAGGTGCGCGGGACCCAGGCGGCGAGGGCACCGGCGATCACGAGGCCGCCGGCCACATCAAGCCACACGGACGCCCAGTCCATGACGAAATAGTGGGCGATGGCCGTTCGGCCGCCCGGCGACCAGAGGCGACCTAGCAGGCCGCGGCCGGTCGGGACGGCCATGTGCATTGCGGCGTGTCCTTCCATCCGTCCGGCGATGCCGCGGTCGGCCTGGGTTCTCGCCTCGGCCACCATCTGCGGGCTCAGGAACCACCGGTAGAGCACGGCGAGGATGGTCACCATCGCGGCGGCCCCCACCACCTCGGCCAAGGCGAACTGCCAGCCCAGAAAGACGATCATGACGATCGTCAACTCGAGCACGAGGTTCGTCGAGGCGACCTGGAACGTCATCGCGGCGGTGAAGTCAGCACCTTTCCGGAAGATCGACCGGGCGATGGCCACGGCGGCGTACGAGCAGGACGACGAGGCGGCGCCGAGCCCGCATGCGCGGAGGAGGGTCTTCGGGCGGTGGTCGCCCAACATCCGCACGATCGCTTCCTTCGACACGACGGCCTGGATGGCGGCGGAGATCCCGAAGCCAAGAATCAACGGCCACAGGATCTGCCAGAACATCGCGAACGACGTCCAGAGGGCGTGTGCGACCGCGGCAATGAGTCTCATGAGTCAGCCCCCGCACCTAGTGTTTCGGCCCTGCGCTGCCAGATCCTCTCGCGTCGCGCTCGCCGTACGACAGCAGTATACGGCCGGAACGGGATCGGGCCAGCCTCCCGATCCACGCTTGCCGAGGGGGGACGCTTGACACGCCGGGCCAGCCGACGCAGCGTGAGATCACGTGCGAGGAGCCCTGCGAGCGGGAGCCTCGGCCATTCGTACCGGAGCATGAGGTTCCCATGAAGGTCCTGACCCTCTTGTTGACAGCGTTCATCTTCGGTTGTTCGCCCTCAACACCCGGCGCGGGTGGGGGGAGCTCCACGTCGGCCACCGCAGCGACGACCTCGTCGGCGGCCGCAGGGAGGACGCCAGCCGGATATGGAGGCGCCATGTCCGGTGGCATGATGGGTGGTGCGACGGGATCCATGCCGATGACGATGGGAGCCGCCCGTGCCGATACGAGCGCCGCGCCGACGCCGAAGGCGACCCACGCGGCGGGGACCCCCGACTGTCCCCCGGTGGATCAGGCGCTGGTCGACCGCGGGCGCGCCGTCTTCAGTGGTTCGGGCACCTGTTTCGCCTGCCACGGCCCGAACGCCAAGGGCACAGCCCTGGCGCCCAACCTGACCGACCCGCAGTGGCTCAATATCGACGGCTCGTACGCCTCGATCGTTGGGCTGGTACGCACGGGAGTCCCGAAGCCCAAGCAGCACGCCGCGCCGATGCCGGCCCTGGGCGGCGCGACGTTGACCGGCGCCCAGGTGTGCGCCGTCGCGGCGTACGTCTATTCGCTCGGTCATCACTGATTCAGGGGCCGCACCGCACGCGCAACGCGGCGCCATTTCCGCGCTACCGTTTTGCGAACACCGAGGTCTTCCCGGCCGCGGTGAACGCCACCACCTCGTACGGCTGCGGATTCGGCCCCTCCATGCCGGGCGAGCCCGTGGGCATTCCGGGGACGGCGAGTCCGACGATGGCACCGGCCCCGGCGAGCAACTTGCGGATCACGTCCGCCGGCACGTGCCCCTCGATGGTGTATCCGCCGATCCGCGCCGTGTGGCACGACCACAGATCCTGCGGCACGCCGTACTGCGTCTTGTAGGGGGTCACGTCCGCCACGTAGTGGACATCCACCTTGAAGCCGTTGTCCTTGAGGTGCGCCATCCACCCATGGCAGCAGCCGCAACTCTCGTTCGCGTATATGGTGGCGAGCGTGGCGTCCGCGGCGGATCCCGCGGTGGCGCCGACACTGTGGGCCGCCCACAGCCGGTCGCCCAGTATGCCGGCTACACGACCCCGGCTCCGGCGATCCCAGCGGCCCGCGTGAGCCACGCGCGGCGCGAAATGGACACCGATGGCGAGGCAGACGGGGCGGCACCTGCCGGCGAAGCGTTCCCGTTCCGATTGCGATGATGACTCATGATCCAGCCTCCGTCAGGCGCGCTCATTCGGCGCGCTCAGGGTGAATGACGCTCGACGCCAGGGGCGCGCCGAGTGGAAGTCCAGGCATGGGCGCGGGGCTCAGCGCCGCCGAGGTCGCGCGCCGGAGTTCCCACTCCTTCCACCATGAATACAGGGCGGGGATGACGACCAGCGTGAGGATGGTGCTCGACACCATGCCGCCCACCATCGGCGCGGCGATGCGCTTCATCACGCTGGCGCCGGTGCCGTTGCCCCATAGAATCGGCAGCAACCCGGCCATGATCGCCACCACGGTCATCATCTTGGGCCGGACGCGATCAACCGCGCCCTCGATGACCGCAGCGTACAGGGCCTGCACCGTCGGTGTGCCGCCGTGCGCGAGTTTCTCTTCCCACGCTTGGTTCAGGTAGATGAGCATCACCACTCCGGTCTCCGCGGCCACACCGGCCAGTGCAATGAATCCGATGGCCACCGCCACCGACCAGTTGTAGCCCAGCCCCCAGACGAACCAGAGCCCGCCCACCAGCGCGAACGGGAGCGACGCCATCACCAGCAGCGAATCGCCGACCGTCCGGAAGTTGAGGAACAACAGCAGGAAGATGATGGCCAGCGTGGCCGGGATCACGATCGTCATCCGGGCCCGCGCGCGCTGCATGTACTCGTACTCCCCGCTCCACTCGATCCGGTAGCCGGTGGGGAGCTTCACTTCGCGCTCCACCGTACGCTGGGCATCGGCGACGTAGCTCCCGATGTCGCGTCCGGCGACGTCGATGTACACCCAGGCGGTGGGCGTCGCGTTCTCGGTGCGGACCACCATCGGTCCGGTCTCCTGCCGAATCGTGGCGACCTCGCCCAGCGGCACCTGCCCGACACGACCCGCCATGGTCGGCAGCGGACCCTCGCTGGCCGTGGCGGAGGGCATGGCCATCGACGCCGCAGTCATCCCCGGTGGCCGGCTGGCCTGATGGGCCATGGGCACGAGCACCTCGGCCAGCCGCTCGGGCGTGTCCCGCAATTCCTCCGGGTACCGTACGCGCACGGCATAGCGCTCGCGCCCCTCGACGGTCTGCGTCACAGTCATGCCGCCGATCGCCGCCGCGATCACGCTCTGCACGTCGCCGACGTTGAGTCCGTGGCGGGCCGCCTGCTCCCGATCGATGCTGATGTCCACGTAGTAGCCCGACACCGCGCGCTCGGCGAAGGCGCTGCGCGTGCCCGCCACCATCCGCGCGGCCCGCTCCACGTCCTGGCCGATCCGTTGCAGCGTGTCGAGATCGGGGCCGAAGATCTTCACCCCCACTGGCGTGCGGATCCCCGTAGCCAGCATGTCCATCCGTCCCTTGATGGGCATGGTCCACGCATTGATGATGCCCGGGGTCCGCACGGCCGAATCCATGTCGGCCACGAGCTTGTCGTGCGTCATCCCCGCCGGCCATGCGGATTCCGGCTTGAGCATGATCGTGGTCTCGGTCATGTCGAGCCCGGCGGGGTCGGTGGCCGTGTTGGCGCGCCCGGTCTTGCCGAATACGTGTTCCACCTCCGGGAAGCTCTTGAGGATCGAGTCTTCGACCTGGAGGATCTCGCGTGCCCGCGCCACGCTGATGCCGGGCATGGTGGTGGGCATGTACAGCAGCGATCCCTCGTAGAGCGGCGGCATGAACTCGCCGCCCATGCGCGCCCAGGGCACCCAGCTGAGCGCGAGAATGGCCAGCGCCGCCGTGACCACGGCCAGCCGGTGGCGGAGCACACCGTCGATGATCGGGCGATAGAGGCGAATCAGCCACCGGTTGATCGGGTTGGCACGCTCGCGGTAGATGCGCCCGCGAATGAACAAGCCCATGGTGACCGGCACGAGCGTGACGGACAGCAGACTCGCGGACGCCATCGCGAAGGTCTTGGTGAACGCGAGCGGCCGGAACAGCCGCCCTTCCTGCCCCTGGAGGGTGAACACGGGAAGAAACGAGACCGTGATCACGAGCAGCGAGAAGAAAAGCGACGGGCCGACCTCGCGGGCGGCGTCAAGCGCCACTTGCCAGCGCTGCGCCGCGGTGAGCGTTCGCGTGTCGAATACGCGGGCATCGGCGCCGCCGTCGCCCGGCCCCGCGGCCCGCTCCAGATGCTTGTGCATGTTCTCGATCATCACGATCGCCGCGTCGATCATCGCCCCGATCGCGATCGCGATGCCGCCCAGACTCATGATGTCGGCGCCCACACCGGCGAGCCGCATGGCGATGAAGCCGAGCAGGATCCCCACGGGCAGCGTCAGAATGGCCACCAGCGCGGACTGCGCATGGAGCAGGAAGATCAGGCACACCAGCGCGACGATGATCGACTCCTCGAACAGCTTGCCGCGCAGCGTCTCGATGGCCCGCTCGATGAGCGTGCTGCGGTCGTACACGGGTATCACCACCACGCCGTGCGGCAGCGACTTGGCCACCTCGGCCAGCCGCTGCTTCACCGCGTGAATGGTGGTCAGCGCGTTCTGCCCGAAGCGCATGATCACGATGCCGCCCACCGCGTCGCCGCGGCCGTCCAGGTCGGCGATGCCGCGCCGCACCGCGGGGCCCACGGTCACGTTGGCCACGTCGCGCACGGTGATCGGGGTGCCGCTTGCCGTGGCGCCCACGTCCACGTTCTCGATGTCGGCCACCGACTTCAGATAGCCCAGGCCGCGCACCATGTTCTCGCGCTCGGAGAGCTCCATCACCATCGCGCCCACGTCGCTGTTGGCGTTGCGAATGGCGCTCATCACGCGCGTGATCGGAATGCCGTAGGCGAGCAGCTTGGTGGGATCCACGTCAACCTGATACTGCTTCTCGAAGCCACCCACCGACGCGACTTCCGACACGCCGGGCACGCCGGTGAGCGCGTAGCGAATGTTCCAGTCCTGCAGGCTCCGCAGGTCGGCAATGGACATCCGGCCGCTCGTGTCCTCGAGCGCGTACTGATAGACCCAGCCGAGCCCCGTGGCGTCGGGCCCCAGCACGGGGGTGACGGTGGCCGGCAGCTTGGCCTTGATCCCGCTCAGGTATTCGAGCACGCGCGAGCGCGCCCAGTACAGATCGGTGCCGTCCTCGAAAATCACGTACACGAACGACACGCCAAAGAACGAGTACCCGCGCACGGTCTTGGCGCCCGGCACCTTGAGCATCTCCGCGGCCACCGGATAGGTGACCTGGTCCTCGACGATCCGCGGCGCCTGGCCTTCATAGTCGGCCTGCACGATGACCTGTACGTCGCTGAGGTCGGGCAGGGCGTCGAGCGGCGTGCGCTCCACGGCCCAGATGCCGATCGCCACCGCCGCCGCCGTGCCCAGCAGTACGAGCAGCGGATTGCGCACCGACCAGCTGATCACACGATTCAACATGGTCGGCTCCTAACGGCGCCCGCCGGCGGCGGGCTTGGGGGATTTCATGCCGGGCATGCCTGGCATGTCCGGCATCGTGTCGTGCTTGACGGGCGCGGGCATCTTCATCCCGGGCATGCCCGGCATTGCCTTTGTGGTATCGGACTTGCGCGGTGGGGCGGACTGTTTGCCCGGCGGCGACATGTCCATGCCCGGCATCCCGCCCATGCCACCCATGGCCTCGGCGAGGTTCGACTCGGCGTCCACGAGGAAGGTGGCGGAGGCCACGACGGTGTCGCCCATCGCGAGGCCGTGGAGCACGGTGATGCGCTCGTCGCCGGCCATCCCGACCGTGATCTCGCGCGGCTCCAGCATGCCGTCGGGCCGTTTCACGAATACCACGTTGCGCTCGCCGGTAGAGAGCACGGCGTTGCGCGGCACGCTGAGCGCATGCGGATCCTCGTGCGCATCCGCGGTGAGCGTGGCATACATCCCCGGCTTGAGCGCGAGGTCGGCATTGGCCAGCGCGATGCGCACACGCGCGGTCCGCGTGTCGGGATTGATCACGGGGTCGATGAAGGTGATGCGCCCCGTGCGCACCGTGCCCGGCAGCGCTTCGAACGTCGCGTTTACACGCTGCCCGAGTTGCACGGCGGGAAGATCGCGCTCGAACACCTCGCCCTGCACCCAGACCGTGCGCAGGTCCACGATCTGGTACAGGGCCTGACCGGCCATGATGCGCTGGCCGGCCACCACCGATTTCTGCACGACGACACCGGTGGCCGGCGAGCGCAGCGTGAGCGTCTTGCGCACGACCCCCGTGGATTCGATTTGCGCGATGTCGGACGCCGGAATGTCCCAATACGCCAGCCGGCGCCGCGCGCCTGCCAGCAGGTCGTCGGCGCCGCTCCTGGCGTCGGCCGTACCCTGCGCCACCCGGTCGCGCAGGTGTCGGGCGAGCACGAGTTCCTCCTCGGCGGCCACCGCCATCGGCGCGTAGATGGTGAGCAGGGGCTCCCCGCGCGTCACCGTCTGACCGGTGTAGTTCACGACCAGGGAGTCCACCCACCCGTCCAGCTTGGGCGCGATGGTGGTGACGGTTTCCTCGTTGTACGACACCTGGCCGACGGTCCGCACCTCATGAACGACCGGGCCCATGGTCACCGGCGCGTAGGTCACGCCAATACGGTGGGCCTCGGCGGGCGAGAGCATGACGGTCTGGCGACCGGCGACGCCGGTGGAATCAGAGGCCATCGCCAGCGGGGCGGCCTGGGTCTCCGGCTTCCGGCCGAGGACGTACGCGGCGGCGGCCGCGGCCACGACGACGACGAGACTGCCGCCCCAGCGGAGGATCGTTCCGCGACGCGGTCCGTGGGGCTGGAGAACTTCGCTCATTGTGAACCTCCGGACGCGTGCGCGGCCCTGGAATTGGCGTTGATCAGATTGCGAGCAACGAGGGCTTCGAGCTGGGCCCACGCGTTGCCCTCGTCGGACTCGAGCTGGTGCAGGTCCTGTTCGTACGTGTTCACCGTCATGCGATCGTCGAGCACCGTCATGAAGTCCACGTGTCCCACGCGATAGCTGGCGAGCGCCGAGGCGGCGGTCGCTTCGGCCTGGGGAAGCACGGTGTTGCGGTAGAGCGCGGTGAGCCGGCGGGCGCGCAGAAGATCGGCGTACGCCGTGAACACCGACGCGCGCGTCTCGGCTTCGGTGGCCCGGAGGTCGGCGCGGCTCATCTCCGCTATCGCGGCCGCCGCATCCCGCGCGCCGCCCTGCCGCGCATTCATGAACACCGGGATCGACGCGCCGACCATGAGACTCCCCATCAGGTTGCCCACGCCGCCGGGCCGCCGTCCGAGTTGGACGCCGACGGCGATGTTCGGCCACATGTCGCGCGCCGCGAGGTCGCGTTGGCGCTCGGCGGCCGTGACGTCGGCCCTCCCTGCTTGCACCACCGGGCGATCGCGCGTGGCGAGGGCGAGGAGCGAGTCCAGCGACGGCGCCGTATCGGGGAAGGCCGGCAGCACCGGCGTGCCGCGCGTGCTGTCGGCCGTGCGGTCGAGTTGGGCGTTGAACCGTGCCGCCGCGCCGCTGCGCATGGCGACCATCCGCAGCGTGTCCTCGGTCATGCGCGCGATCTCCACCTGCGCCCGCAGCACGTCGGGCTGGCTGGCCTGGCCCACCCTGTACATCGCCTGCGCGGTCTGCTCGATGTCGCCGAGCAGGGCGATCGTGCGCCGCGCCACGCCGAGCTGGGCGTCGAGGCGGTAGAGTTCGTAGAACGCGTCGGCGAGTCCGACGCGCGCCGTCCAATACGTGCCGTCCGCACGGTCGTGCGCCGCGTCGCTTCGGGCGCGGGCAGCGCCGCCCGCCAACCCGAGTTTCCCGGGCAGCGGGATCATCTGCATGATCTGGAGCTGCATCATGCCGAGCGGCGCCATCGGACGCAGGTCGGGCAGGGCGTAGTTCATGAATCCGAGTTGGACCTGGGGGTCGGGCGGGAGCGACGCCGAACGCACGGTGGCGTTGGTCGCGGCGGCCAGCGCCTTGGCGGCGGCGACGCGCGGGTTGCGGCTCGCGAGTTCGCCATAGGCGTCGCCCAATCGCAGCGTGGGCGTCGTATCGCTGGCCTGCGCCGCGGCCGCGCGTGCCGCGCCGGCGACGAGCGCGGCGGATGCGCCCCCGATCAGTCCGCATGCCCCGAGGGCGGTGCGGACGCGGCGCGCGATGCGCCGCGTGATTGCGTGCATGGTGTTCTCCCCGTAGCGCCCGACGGCTTGATCGTGGCGCGTTTCCGTGGGCCGCAGGCGCGGAATGCGCTGCGGCGGTGCCTGTCAGATAGAGAGGACTAGGCCCGCGGAGGGGGAGGTTCTGGTGCGCGGGTCACCGTGCCCGGGGCTGCGGCGATCATCACCGACTTCGTAACAGTCGGTGTGGACTCGACGGGCGTGGCCGCCACGCGCACCGCCATGACGGGAACGCCGCAGGCCGTCATGCTCGCGCACTCGCTCTGCGACATCGGGTGCGAGCAGGGCGCCTGGTGATGCGTTCCGGATGGAATCGGCGCGTGCTGATGCGACGCCGTGGTCGGCATCCCGGGCATCGGCCCCATGTCCACGTTCCCGCACACGCACATTCCGGAGCCCGACACCACGGCGATCTGCGTGAAGACGAGGGCAACGGTGAGCGCGGCGGCGCGGAAGACTCGAGAACGCATGGGCGGGAATAAGTGCAGGCGGGCGCGGCGGTGCTGTCGGGAACTCGCCGGGGCGGTGTGCGACATTCCCCGACGCCCGGAACTCGTCGCCCGGGAGCGCGCGCTGCGTCCCCATGCTGCCTCCGCGAGCATTCCGATGCGCGCGCGCGTCACAGGTTTCCGAATCTCATGGCCAATGCCACGCCGACAGCCAACATCAATAGGCTGAAGCTGGTGACGACAACCATGGACGTTCGGCTCGGGGCGTGGGCCACGTGTTGGAGCACGTCATCGGCACCGCCGCGGCCAAGGGCCTTCGCCGACCCCATTCCGTGCTTCAGCCCGTGCGCCACGAGCCAGGCGTTGAATGGGTATGCCGTCACGGCACCCACGAGGATGGCGCTCGACATCACGCCCCAGAACCGTAGGCCACTGGGGGACATGGCTGCGGGATCGTGGTGCATGAGAATTGACATGGTGGGAAACATGCCGCCCATGAGCGCGTTCATGGAAAGCCACTCGGGAAACAGAGTGCGCCGGAGGGCCGCCACGTATCCACCGCCCATGGTGATCTTCATGAACAGCGCCTGGAAGATGAATAGGCCGAAGCCGAATCCGGCGGTGTATTCGAACACCGCATCCACCCGCGCCGGCATCGCGAGCGCCGTCCCCACCAAAGCGCCGACGATGATTCCCGTCGCGTCGCCGGCCAGGCAATGAATGGTCGAGCCGACCGCCTGCTTCCACAGGGGCGCGATGTACTTCCCGTGCATCCCCGGAAGGGGTTCCCGGCAGGAGAGCAGATAGATCACCAGGCCCACCGGGCCCGTGTATGCCACGACCAGGGCCCAGCCCCACTTCATGACCGTCGTGATCTCGGCGCTTCTCGCCAGATCGAACACGACGAGCGCCAGGGAGGCGAACGTCAGAACGAACCAGAGCCGGAGCGCGCCGTCAATCCCGGTCATGGACACGCACCCGCGGGGGTGCGATCCGTCCGGGGGGCGTGCGTTGTGTCCTGTGAACCACGCGTCATCCGAATGTCTCCTGGGCCGGGAGATCCCGGGCCGCACCGTCGCACCGGTTGGATGACGAATGCCGCCTCGGCCCCGGGCGCTACGGAGGAACGGTCGTTACTCACGCTGAGCGCCGGCTGAGCGGTCGCTGAGTCCGCCGGCGCCACCGGCCACCGCCGATGGCACCGTGAGCGGCAGCCGGACCCGCGCGACCGTGCCTCGCCCGAGCTCGCTCTCGAGCGCCAGTGTCCCACCATGCTGTTCGGCCACCCACCGCGCGATGGGAAGGCCGAGGCCCGTGCCGCCCGGGTCGCGGGCCCGTGCGCGGTCGCCCCGGTAGAAGCGTTCGAAGACGTGGGGCAGGGCATCCGAGCTGATGCCGACGCCGGTATCCCGAACGCTGATGGTTGCCCACCCCTCGGCCGTGCGCAGACTGACGAGTACGCTGCCCGACGGGGGCGTGTAGCGGACGGCGTTGTCGATCAGGATGAGCAGCAGTTGCCGGATGCGGTCCGGATCGCCGCTCATCGCCGCCGGCTCCACGTGCTCTACTTCGAGCTGGTGGCCCCGAGTCATGTGGCGAGCCTCGCCGACCACGTCGAGGAGCGTGCGATCCAGTTCGACCTCGATTCGGCGAAGGGGCACGCCGGCGTCGGCGCGCGCCAGCACCAACAGGTCGGCGACCAGCCGCGTCATCCGCGTGGCTTCCGCGAACGCTTCCTCGATCGCGCCCGCCCGATCCTCCGCGGGCATGCGGTCGCCGCGGCGTAGCAGTTCGAGGTTCGCCTGGATCGCGGTGAGGGGCGCGCGCAGTTCGTGTGACGCGTCGGCGACGAATCGCTGCTGCGCCACGTACGCCTCCTCGATGCTGGCCAGCATATGGTTGAACGTCGCGGCGAGCCGTGAGAGTTCGTCGTCGGTAACCGGGACGTCGATGCGACGGGAGAGTTCGCGCGACCGGGCGATCCCGTCCGCGGTTTCGCCCATCGCGGCGACGGGGCGCAGCGCACGGCGCGCGAGCAGCCATCCGGCTCCGAAGCTCAGGGCGCTGCCCAGCAGCGCCATGATCGCCATGAGGCGGGCGAATGCCGCCACGGACTCATCGATCGGCCCGAGCGGTGAGGCCGCGACGAGCAGCCGGCCGTGCGGTAGCGGGTAGCCGAACAGGCGCCATCGCTCGCCGCTGGCCGCAGGCGCGACGTCGTAAACGCCCGACGTATCGCGTCCGTGATACAGCGACGGGGCGAGCGACGGCAGCCAGCCGAACGGGGCACGTTGCGGATGGCCGAGCGTCCGCGGATCCACGGGCGGTAGCCCCACATCGCTTCCGAGTTGCAGGGCGCCATCGGCCGTGTACACGCGCATCCGCGAGTCGAGCATGCGCGCCGCGACGAGTACGGACTGTTCCTCGGCGGTCGTATGGGTCGCGGAGAGTTCCTCCGCCACGTGATGTGCCGCATCGGCGAGCAATTGATCTGCCTGGTCGTAGTGGGCCCGGGCGTGCACCGCGTACGCGTAGCTGCACACGATGATCACCACGGCACCCGTCAGGGCGCCGTGCCATGCCGCGAGCCGGAAGCGTACGGTCCGGATCATGGTTCTCGAAGGACGTAGCCGGCGCCACGGATCGTGTGTAGCAGCCGTGGCTCCCGATCGGGGCCCTCCAGTTTCTGCCGGAGCTGTTTGACGTACACCTCCAGGAGATTGGAACCATTGTCCAGATCATAGCCCCAGACGCGGTCCATCAGCGTGTGCTTGGCCAGCACGCGCCGCGGGTGCAGCAGGAACTGGCGCAGGACCTCATACTCGGTCGTCGTCAGATCGATCTCGCGTTCCCCCCGCCGGGCGCGCCGCGTTCCCGTGTCCAGCGACAGGTCCGCAAAGTGCAGCACCTCCGGTCGGTCGGATTCGTGGCGGCGGAGCAGCGCCTTCACGTGCGCCACGAGGATGTCGAAGGTGAATGGCTTCACGACGTAGTCGTCGGCCCCGGCCTCCAGGCCCTTCACCTGATCCATCGGGGCGTCGCGCGCCGTCAACATCAGGACCGGCAGATGTGCATCCGCCTCGCGTAGCCGGGCCAGTACGTCGAACCCGTCCAGGCCGGGCAGCATGACGTCCAGGATCACGAGGTCCGGCACCCGGTCGCGCGCGATGGCCAACCCCTGGACACCGGTCGCCGCCGTGTCCACGGTAAAGCCCTCGTACGCCAGCCCGCGTTTCAGGACGCTCGTTACTGCCGGATCATCGTCGATCACGAGTATGCGCTGCATCAATCAATCTCCGAGACCTTTGGTGCGCGTATCAGCGCTCCGTGCGCGGCCGCCTGCCGGCGGCGGACCCGCCGGCGCCCACGGTGAAGTCAAATGTGCCTTCAACGACCGGGCGTCAAGCTGAATGCCCGCTGAACGGTAGCTGAAGACTATTCATCTGGGTCAGGTCACTCCGGAAGCGGTGGTCCGGCGTCTGCCTCACGCCGAATGCCGGATTCCCCGACTGCGCGGCGTCGCGCGTGCTCTAGTATTCCGGATCGATGATGCGCGTCGGCACTTCGTCGCCCATCCGCGGCCCGTTGTCACCATACTGTCAGTTCTTCGAGGCGTCATATGTCTTCACTTGCCCGGTTCTCGTTGGTCTCGCTCGCCGCCACCTTCGGCTTGGCGGCGTGCGGTGGAAGTGCGATCACGTCCACGACGCCCGATGGCCCGGCCGCCGCGGCGCAGGTCGTCTCGGTAAGCCCGGTTGGCGGCGCCATCAACGTGAGTACGGCCGGCCCCGTCGTGGTCGGATTCTCGCACGCCATGCACGCCGGCTCGGAAATGTACGTCACGCTTCACCAGGGCACGGCCACCGGGACGCTCGTGGCCGGACACGCCATGTGGTCCGCCGATTCCACCCAACTCACGTTCACGCCGACGGCGCCCCTCGCCGCCCATACGATGTACGCGCTCCATATTGGTGGCAATATGATGGATGACGCCGGCAAACCGGCCGACCTGAGCAAGTGCCCGCAGTTCGGCGGCCAGGCGGCGACGAGCCAGATGATGAGCGGCGGCATGATGGGCGGAAGCGAGATGGGGTCGGGCTGGCAGACGCCCGGCGGCAACAGCTATGGGATGGTGTTCACGTTCACGACTCAATAGGGTCGGTTCGCGCGCGACCCGAGGGCGACTGAACGGGTGGGAGGCGCCGTGTCGGCGGAACTGCCGGCACGGCGCCTCCACTGTTCAGCGACCGGCGTGGGAAGGCTGTCCATGTGGGCCAGGAACGCCGTCACCTGCCGCAACTGTTGCGCGGACAGGATCCGCCCCCACGCCGGCATGCCGCTGAGGCGCACGCCGTGCGCGATGATGTAGAGGTTCTCGTGCTCTGGCATGTCGGGGGCGTCGCGCACGAACTGCGGCGCGCGCGGATACATCGCGTCGGCGAGCGCGGCGCGTTCATGCGCGACATCACCGTGGCAGACCGCGCAGTTGCTCTGGTAGACGGTCATCCCGGCGGCCAGTGAACTATCGCTCGCGTCCAGGCGACCTTGCACGACAGGGGCGCGGCGGCCGATCGCCGCATCCAACGACGGCATGGCGATGTGACGCTCCAGCGGATTGATCGGGATGTCGGCCCGCGGATCCATGAATCCGAGGCGGACGAAGGCAAAGCCCGCCACCGGCACCAACACCAACGCGGTCACGAAACCGAGACTGAACTTCCGCATGGGACAGGCCTCGCTGTTCGACAGGTGATTCCCGCACCAGCGCGGTGCGGTTGGGGGTCACGCTCGTGTGACCTATGGCTCCGGATGCAACGCTTGCGTCGACCCCATGTCGTGCATCATCATCATGGGAGCCGTCGCGGCGCTCGAGGGGCGGATGCGGAGGAACACGAAGAGCCCTGCCGGCGTCCGCGATCCGTACGCGCCGGCCAGATTGGCCGGCACAACGTTGAGCGTCGCCATGGTGCCGAGGCCCGCGGAAAGCGCGGCCCACTGATGGACCTCGCGTACGTACCCCAGCGACCAGGCCGAGACCGGGAATAGATGGTCGGCGGGAACGCCGATACGTGCGGGGTCCACGGCCAACTCGTCCGCGCTCTTCTGCACGAACTCGGCGCGCGCGAAGACCGCGTTCGCGCCTAGCGTGCGCTCCGATTCAATCAGCACGCTGTGCGCGAGGCCGGGAGTCGTGGCATGCGCGTTCGCTCCCCACACGGCCGTGGTTGCCCAGAACCCGCCGCGGGGGAGCTCACGGCCGTACAACAGTGCCGCCGTGATTCGATGTTCCGAATCCTCGGGGTGCAGCGCTTCGGGGCTCGCCAGGTACCCATAGCTGGCGCTCGCCGTCCATCGGTCGCTCGGCGCGTAGGAGGCCCGACCGGCGTACGAGTCGAGGCGAATGGGATCGACATTCCAGCGGTTCGCATCGGGCTCGCGTCCGTTGAAGGCCGATCCCTCGAGCTTCCAGCGGGATCCGGTGAGGCCCGCCGTGACGACGCCATACGAGATGTGGGTGGCGTCCTGCCAGTGGTGGCCGATCGGGGCCGCCGGATTGTCCATCGCCGACGGGCGGTGCATGAACGCCGGCGGCCCGAGGGCGGGTTCACCGACCGGCGCCGCATAGAGTTCCAGGCCAAACGGCCCGGCCAGCGGATGGCTGAACATCACTGCCGTTTCCATGAGCGCATCGTGCGGATGTTGCCGATCGTGGAGCGGAAGACCGCGGTAGGTCTCCCCCGATTGCAGGAGCAGCGGATAGCCGCGCGGCGTGACGCCGAGCACGTCGAGACTGAACATGCCGCGCAGGGTCAGTGTCCCGCCGCTCAGCGGGCGACTGGCCATCACCATTCCCCAGTTGATGCTTCCGACCTGGGTGCCACCCCGAGGTCCGGACTGGCGGTCGAACTGTGCGTTCGCTGCGCCGTGGAGCATCACGTCCCACTGGCCGAGCATCAGGCCGCGGGCCGGGAGACCAACCGCGGCCGGAATCCAACTGGTTCCAGATCCCATGCGCCGCATCGATTCGGAGGGCATCGCCGTCTGGGCAGCCGCATGCCGGGGCGTTCCTGACACGAGCGCGGAGACCAACAGCAGCACGTGGAGTCGTGAGCGCATTCGGGGACCGGGGTTCGGGGGTGTTTGCGCCGTACCGGGTGCCGTCGCATTCTGACTCAGACGACGGCGCTCCGCAGGCGCAGCGCGTTGCTGATCACGGACACCGAACTCAAGCTCATCGCGGCCGCGGCGATCATCGGGCTCAACAACAGCCCGAACGCCGGGTACAGAACGCCGGCGGCGATCGGGATGCCGACGGTGTTGTAGACGAACGCGAAGAACAGATTCTGCTTGATATTCCGGAGCGTTCGGCGGCTGAGGCGCCGGGCCCGGACGATGCCCCGGAGGTCACCCTTGACCAGCGTCACGCTCGCGCTTTCCATCGCGATGTCCGTCCCGGTGCCCATGGCGATCCCCACCTGCGCTTGCGCCAGCGCCGGGGCATCGTTGATCCCGTCCCCCGCCATTGCCACGATGCGACCCTCGCTCTGGAGCCGCTTGACGACCGCGGCCTTCTGGTCCGGGAGCACTCCGGCAATGACTTCGTCGAGGCGGAGCCGCCGTCCGACCGCATCCGCGGTCGTCTGGCTATCACCGGTGAGCATGACGATGTGGATGCCCTCGGCGTGCAGCGCGTCCACGGCCTCCGCGGTGCTCGCCTTGATCGGATCGGCGACGCCGATGAGGCCGGCCAGGACACCGCCCACGACCACGAACATGACGGTCTGTCCCTCGCCGCGGAGCTCCTCGGCCCGAATCGCGAACAGGCCGGCGTCGAGGCGCAGGTCGTCCATGAGACTCTGGTTCCCGAGGGCGACCGCTTGGTTGTCCACGGTGCCGCGCACGCCCTTACCCGTCACGCTCGCGAAGTTGGTGGCCGTACCCATCGGGACCGCTCGATCCGTCGCGCCCTGGACGATCGCCGCGGCCAGCGGGTGCTCGCTGCCGCGCTCGAGACTCCCGGCAAAGCGGAGCAACTTAGCGTCGCTGAATCCCGGGGCGGGGATCACGGTAACGACCTTGGGCCGTCCCTCCGTCAGCGTACCCGTCTTGTCCACCACCAGCGTGTCGACCTTCCGCATCACCTCGATGGCCTCGGCGTTGCGGAACAGCACGCCCATCGTCGCGCCCTTGCCCGTGGCCACCATGATGGACATCGGCGTCGCGAGGCCGAGCGCGCACGGGCAGGCGATGATGAGCACGGCCACGGCGTTGATCAGCGCGTGGGCCATCTTGGGATCCGGTCCGATCCACGCCCAGACGACGAAGGTGATGACCGAGACCACGATCACCGTCGGCACGAAATAGCTGGCGACGATGTCGGCGAGCTTCTGAATGGGGGCGCGCGATCGCTGCGCGTCGGCGACCATCGCCACGATCCGCGCGAGCAGCGTGTCCGCCCCCACCTTTTCGGCCCGCATCACGAGGGATCCCGTGCCGTTGATGGTCGCACCGACCACGCGGTCTCCGGACCGCTTCTCCACCGGAATCGGCTCGCCGCTCACCATGGACTCGTCGATCGTGCTGGAGCCGTCGAGCACGATGCCGTCCACCGGGACCTTCTCGCCGGGCCGGACGCGGAGTCGGTCGCCGACCTGGACCTGATCCAGCGGGACGTCCTCCTCGGTCTCGTCGTCCCGCAGGCGGCGGGCGGTTTTCGGGGCGAGGCCGAGTAGTTGCTTGATCGCCGCGCTCGTTTGACTGCGGGCCCGCAGTTCCAGCACCTGCCCGAGTAGAATGAGGGTGACGATCACCCCGGCCGCCTCGAAGTACACGGCGACCTGACCGCTGGCATCCCGGAACGCCGCCGGGAAGATCCCCGGGAGCAGCGTCGCGACCAGGCTATACCCGTAGGCGACGGCGACGCCGAGTCCGATCAGCGTGAACATGTTGAGGTTCCAAGTGCGAACGGACTGGACGGCGCGGGTGTAGAATGGCCATGCCGCCCATGTGCAGATCGGTGTTGCAAGGAGGAATTCGAGCAGAATCCGCGTGCGTGGCGCGATGGCGCCGGCGAGCGCTGATCCGAACATGGCGTCGCCCATGGCCAGCACCAACAGGGGAACGGCGAGCGCCGTCGCGCCCCAGAAGCGTCGCGTCATGTCGCGGAGTTCGGTGTTTTCACCGTCGTCCGCCGTCGGCATCATGGGTTCGAGGGCCATACCGCAGATCGGGCATGCCCCCGGCGCGTCGCGCACGATCTGCGGGTGCATGGGGCAGGTGTACTTCACGCCGCTCACGGGCGGGGCGTCCGGCTTAGCGGCGGGCGCAGTCACCGTTGAGGTTGCGGCGCGGTCCACCGCGAACGCCGAGGGGTCGGCGAGAAACCGATCCCGACAATGCGCGCTGCAGAATCGATACTCGCTGCCCAGATTCGCCGCGCGGTATTCCGACTCCGCGGATACGGTCATCCCGCATACGGGGTCGGTTACCTGTTGCCCTGCCGGCGTCGCGTGATCATGGGCGTGATCGTGCACGGAGGTTCTCCTCGATTGTCGGTGCGCCTGACGCAAGATGTGCGTACTTGCTGAACGTCCGCTGAAGGCGCGCTGAGCGCCCGGGGCTTCACGGGCCGTTCAGGCAGTCTTCAGGCGACCGGATGAACTTACAATCGCAACAGACGGACTGATGCGGCGGCGCCCAGGTGGGAAGCCGCCCCGACCAAAGGAGAGATTGATGTCACGCATAGCCATTCGGTTTGCCGCGGTATCGCTGCTGTTCGTCGCAGCTGCCGCCCTGCCGGCGCAGAAGTCTGACTCGACCCATGCGATGTCGCCGGGAATGGCGATGCCGTCCATGGGCCAGATGATGCAGCACATGACCGCGATGCACCACCAGGTGGACTCGATGTCCACACCGATGATGCCGGGTGGGAATGGAGCGATGGGTGGAATGTCCGGAATGTCCGGCATGATGCCGATGGGGGCTTCCGGGCACGCCATGGGACAGATGGCCGATCATATGGGCCAGATGCTCGGCGACATGCAGGCCTACATGGGCCAGATGCAGGCGCTGATGCAGGATTCCAGCGTCGTCCACGATCCGACACTGATGCAGAGCCTGCGAGACATGCAACAGCACATGGGTGCCATGATAGGCGCGATGGCCCCGATGATCGAGACGATGCAACAGATGCACCAGCACATGGGCATGTCGCCGCCGATCAAGAAGCCGTAACCGCGCCTGGGGGGGCGCGTGACCCCGGCCCGTGCGCCGCCGCTGGTTCAGCGTCGGTGACGCGGGTCGGGGCTCTGCCCGCGATTCAGCAATATCCAAACTCGAGGGCGGCACAGCCGATCGGCGTGTCGCCGATACAGGAGACATCATGACCACGAGCGCCGGCAGCTGTGGCTGCCATGTCGAGAAAGTGCCTGCCCCTGCTCCTTCGGCATCGGCCGAGAGCCAGATGGTTGCCCTGCGCATCCACGGGATGGGGTGCGCCAATTGCGCGAATCGCGTGCACAACGGGCTGCTGTCTGCCCCCGGGGTGACATTCGTGCACGTCGATCTGCCGAGCAGTACCGCGGCGGTCCGGATCGACCCGCGTCGCATTCGCCCGGATACGCTCCCCGATATCGTTGCGCGGGCGGGCGAGGAAAGTGGGCACCGGTACGAGGCGGCGGTGATCGACGTGGCGTAACAGTTTGTGGTGGAACCCACCACCACAAGAGTCGCAGAATCTCTGCTTGGGGGGCCGTCATCGGGCCTAAACCGCAAGGAACGACGCGCGCCTAGCCGAGTTGCCCCCCAGACTCGTCACCCCGGTCCCGCATTCCGAGGGGGTCGGGATCCTGCGTGGACCTGACCGACCGCCAGCAAACCGAGCGAAGCCCCCAGAGATTGCGTATCATGGATAGGACTACGTGGGGCGCTGACCGCCGCCGCCGCCACGGCGGCCCCATCTCCCGCGCAGTGTCAGGGGCCACATGATCAGCGTCGCGATCATCGAGGACAATCGTCTCGTTCGTGAAGGCATCGCCGAGATGCTCAACGACCTGCCCGACGTGAACGTCGTGCTCGCCGCGACGAGCCTCGATATGGCGATGCTGAAGGATGTGAATCCGCGCGTGCTGCTGCTCGACGTGGGATTGCAGGACCGGAGCAGCCTTTGCCTGGCGGAGACGGTGCAGCGGGAGATGACGGAATCACGGGTGATCGTGATGGATCTGCTTCCCGTGCACGAGGAGATCGCCCAGTTCGTGAACGCGGGCGTGGCCGGATTCATCCTGAAGGACGCCACGTTCGACGACTTCGTGGGCACCATCCGATCGGTGGCCGAGGGCGTGCGAGTCCTGCCGGCGCCGATGACGGGTACCCTGTTCTCGCAGATCGCCAAGGCGGCGGTACAACGGGGCGGGGCGGCGGCGCTGGAATCGGTCCGGATGACCCAGCGCGAGCGCGAGGTGATCGGGCTGATCGCGGCGGGAATGAGCAACACGGAAATCGCCCAGCGCTTGAACATCGCGACGCACACGGTGAAGAGCCACGTGCGCAACATCATGGACAAGCTGGCCCTGCACACCCGCCTGCAGATCGCCGCCTTCGCGCACGAGCAGGACGACTAGACCGGTCTCCTGCTGCATAGGGCGCTGGGAAGCCGACGGGTCCGCGGCCAACGTCAATTGCGGTCGCTAAGACGGGGGTTGCGATACTCTCGGCACGCTCGCCTGCGCCCCAATTCGCGAGACGCGCTCGCCGAGCCCACTAGCCACCGTCGACGGCATCGCGCCGTCGCAGGTCAAGGAACACACTACCAAGCTGGCGCGGGAGCTCGAGCGCCTGCTGAGCGATGCGCGCGGCGACACCCCACGCATCCTCCAGCGGGTGGGCCAGGGAAGTCTGGAGCGGGTGCAGGCCCCCATGTTGGAAGCCACGGGCGCCCGCGTGATTCACAATCTCGAACGCTTGGCTGGCGCCGTCGCGTTCGCAGCACTCGTCGTGGGCGGTTCCATGCTGCTGATGACCCCGATGAGCGACTGGCACGACACGCTCGGCCTCACGATGATCGCCGCCGGGGTTGCGGGGATGCTCATCACCCGATTCGGGACCTGGCGGCGCGAACGTCGCCTCCGCTGACCCTTCCTCGGGCGGCTGTCCCCGGCGGGTTCGAGCGGGCCGAGCCTCTCCAGCCGGAGCGCTTCGAGCGCGCGAAAGACGTCGGTCTGGTCGTAGCCCGGATCATCCGTTGGTGCCAGCATATCCAGACCTACCCTATACAGGTGCGGGCCGGAATCGAACCTGCGCATAGCGGGTTTGCAGGCCGGACGGAGTCCTGTTCGCTGAGACCCAGAAGCCACCGCGCTCAACGCGTGGACACGGTCAATCCGCCGAACCCGTCAAACACTTGCCGCGCGGCTTGCACCTCAAGCATCGCGTACGGAGTAACACGTTCGTGCGATGGCAGCGCCCGCACACGCGCGATATCTATGTGTCTTCACTGGAGATCATCATGCAGAGTCTCACGATTCCAATCACCGGCATGAGTTGCGGCGGTTGCGTGAACAATGTCCGCAATGCGGTCACCAAGATTGCCGGTGTGACCGATGCTCACGTGACCGTGGGTGCTGCCACGGTCACCTACGAGCCGACACTCACGAATCCCGAGGCGCTACGCCGGGCAATTGCACAGGCGGGATACGGCGTGGCCGCCGCCTAGGCCGCCATGACGACAACTCCCGAGACTGCGGGCCTCAACTACACCGTTCTCCGCGAGCTCATAGACGGCGCCAATCAACTGCCGCTCGCGGACCGCATCGCGCTCTTCAAAGGACTTATCCCGCGCACGGCAAGCGAACTCACGCCCCGCGAGTTCGCCGGACTGATGCAGGAATTGCTATTGATAGGCGACCGCTTGTATGAAGCGCTGGGGCACCCCGGGGAAGGGCGCGTCACGCGTAGTATTCCCGGCGAACGCGATCTCGAGGGTCGATGACTCCGCCAAAACGTCCACGCACGCGGACAAGCCCAAGGCACATATGCAAAACAATATGAACTACGGATCGGGCATGATGGGCGGATATGGGTGGTGGCCGATCATCGGCGTGTTGCTGATCGTGTTTCTCGTCTACGCGATCATCAGGATCTCGAAACGGCAGTGAAGGCGACGCGATTCGCCGGCAATCTCGCTTCTGGACGAAACCCCTTGAGTGAACATCTGACTTCGACCGGAAAGGACCGCATCGACGCATGCAACGATTGCGCGACCGAATGCGGTCACTGTTTGGCGCATGTGTCCCGTAACGTGACGTGACCTGCAAGCGCTGATCCAGTTATGATGTTCCGGCCAGCCGCTCGGCCCGGGTCCCTAAGATCGGGTCCAGCCGGACTCACGCCTCGGCCCGGAGTCCCGTCACCAGGGCCGTCCCCAGTCATGAGCGTTCCAACGGGGGCGGACGCGGGTTCGCACGCCGCATGGGAAGTTTCGATGTATTCGAGGCGCACCTCCTGAGAGATGTGTCAATGGAATCCGGCGCGCGCCCGCCAACGCGGCTGCAGTCGCCCCCTTACGGCCGGTCAACGGGCGCCGCTATCCGCCTGAGCGCCTCGGCCACGCCGCGGAGCGCGCTGGGAGGGCCCGCGGACACGTGGACCGCCTGCTGTTAGAGCGCCGAGGCAATCTGGCCTGGCGGCTGCTGGCGCTCGAGGCCTTCGGCGGCCGAGGTGAGCGCGGCGGCCAGTTCCGGATCATCGGGCACGCGCCCGGCGAGATCACGGAAGTGCACGGCGAGGTCGGCGGCCGTCTGAATCTCGACGCCGAGGCGAATACGGTGGCGCATCAAGATCGGCGTGGCGGCGCCTCGCGCCGCCTGGACCGCCGCGCGCCCCATCTCTTGAGATGTCGTCCTCAAGGCCCGGTCAACCGCGTCGCGCACACCGGGCTGCTGCATCATCTCCAGCAGCGCGTCGAACTGGATACCAAGATCGTCGAGCCCGGGATTGTCCGGGGCCCGGGGCACTGGGAGCGACGGGTCTTCTGGGTCGCGGTCAGGCATACTCGGAAGTCTACCTGGGGTTTGACGAACCCCCAATCCCGTGCGCGGCTCCGGCCACGACACGACGGCAATCACGCGACGGTGGTGGGCCCGCGCTTGGCCAGAACTTTCCGCCACCCACCGAGGTCCGTCGCCCGGCCCGGCCTTTGGTAGCACCACGGGCAGTCGTCTGCTGGCGGGCCGCCGCCGGCGTGGGCTCTCCCTGGCTCTGGCGTTCTGGGTTCCGAGGCGCCAGTGGTGCGATGTCTCGGGCATTGGTCGGCGACTCCTGCTCGACGGGATACGGTTCGATGATCGCTTTGGGATCCTGAGTCGAGGCTGAATCCGTCAATTCTTTGCGCGGGCCGAGATCGGGCCAGGGCGGGGTCAGGTGGACGAGGCAGACGGTTCCGAGCGAATGTCCACTGGCCATCTCTGCGCGGATGGCGGCCACGATGTGCGCGGGCACTCGGTAAGCCGTTCGAGGCCCACTGGGTTTGAACTGGGATGGGTCCCCGCAGAGGCCGCAGCTCAGGAGTGCCCGCATCGAGCTCTCGGGCACGCCGAACTGGTGCGCCAGCCTGGCGTCTTGGGTCGTAGGTGCGGCCGACCAGGACCGATCGGCCTTCATGTCCACGGATACCGGGGGGGCGAGGCCCAGCGCCAGCCCTCTATATGGATGTGAAGTCGGGAGCGCGCCTACTCCGGGACCAGCAGAAGAGGGCCGCAGCAGCGGCGGCGTTCGTTCGCGCGGGGGGCCTTGACGGGGGCCCCGACGAGCCCGCTTGCTGTCGTAGAGCCTCGCGTTCATGCAAACGGCCACCCCCACCGACAGCACCGTCCTCAGAATCCTATGCACCGCGACCCCGACCTGATCAGCGCTTCCCGCGCCGCGGAAGCATGCGGCCTCGGCTACTCCGAGGAATTCAACCGACTCCGCTGGGGCCTCGAGGAACTCGTGGATCCCGCGAGTCAGGAGACCGTGCCGATGCCGGCGTCGTTGGCTGTTCCATACCTCACTGGCGCCCAGATCGCGAAACTGCCGGCGCATGAGCGCGAGGGGTACCTCGCCAACCGGACCGAGCGGATCGCGTGGACGAAGACGCAGTGGATGCGCGTCCCCTGTTGGGGTGGCGTTCGGCCGCCGGGCGGGGAGTGGCGCTACTCGCTCGCTGCCTGCCGCACGTGGCGCGGCCGAATGCAACACGCGGGGGCCGCCGTATGAGCGCCGTGGAAATAGAAACAATGGCTCGCGGCGCCCGCGCCCAGCTCCGGGCCACCCTAGTAGTCGGTCCTGCGCCCACCCCGTCCATCGTAGCTAAGTACTTGCCGTCAAACGGATTCTCTAATTTCTCGCGCCGGAACGCCATGCCGGGCCTTTCTCTAAGGCGGCGGCCGGTGGCTACCGATGGCTACCGGCTCCAACCATCGGCCGGCGAAGAGCCTACGCCGCGCCGCCGACCGGTCCCGCAGCTGATTTCCATTTCGCAGGCAACAGAATGGCACCGGTCCGTTGCGTGAATAAACAGAAAAGAAGCCTTCAGCCACCCCCAGCTACCGGCAACACACTATGACCACCGTACTCGCTCCCCAACCGCCCGCACTCACCGATCTGGCCGACGCGCCGTTGGAGGATCGCATCCTGGCGCATGCCGAGTGTCAGGCACAGCGCGGCCTTCCCATCCACATCGGCAAACTCCGGTCCGTCTGTGGCTGTTCAACGAACGCTGCTCGCCGCGCAATCAAGCTGCTGGCAGACCGCGGGGCCATCCAGCAGATGATCGGTCATGGAGGATGGGTATTGGCGACGGCGCCGCACCGGGCGTTCATGCCGACGTCGCTGGCCGCGCTCCTGGACATCGCGCGCGAACACACGGACCCGACCTACGCGGCGCCGAAGGGGCGGAAGGCTCTCGATGCGAATCGGGAGGTGTGGGTGTTGTCCAACGCCCAGTGGGACGACATCGAACGAATGGCTACCTTGGTGGCGTCCCGATTGCCCGGCGCGCACGGCAACCTGTATACGGTCACAGGGGCGCTGCTCACGTGGGCCCCCGAGGCCCGGGGCGGTCAAGGGGAGTGGGCCCTCGTCGAAACGGTGCGGAACCTCACGCGAGACCAGCACCGCGAGAAGCACGTGGCGAAGCGCAGTCAGACGCCATGGCAGCCGGACATGGCCGAGGAATCGGTCAGCAAGAACGTTGGGGCCGCGCAGAATCTCATGTACCTGGCGGCAACGTACGGGTTGATTTCACGCGCCCCGGCCATGGAGGCCGGTGGGCCCTACATGTACTCGCCGGGATGGATCCCCATCCTGGAGCGGGTCATCCACTGGATGAAACGATACAGCGGCGCGACGAATCCGTCGCGGGCGAGCCATGGTGCACGGGTTCTCGCAACCTATGCGACCAAGCTCGGCGGGGTGGATTTGCGTAGCACCGACTGGCTCGCCGTTCGGGACCTCATCCTCACGGACGGTGCGCAACACATCCTCCCGACGCACCGGGTGATCGCGGCCCGCTGGGTGTGGCGCGCGGTCGTCGCGCACTTCGGGCCCCGGTTGGGCCTCGGGGACGAGTATACTTGGGCGCTAAAGTCCACGGCCCCCGTGACGCTCGTCGGGGCTCGTGCGATCGAGGCCGCGGCCGACCCGGACACGTCGGAGCGAGACCGTGACTTCTCCGGATGGGTATTGCCGGACGGCCGGTTCGCGGCTGGACTCGTTGAGGGGCGGTATGGCCTCCGCCGGTGGGCGGCGTGGAGCACATTGGAAGATCTCAAGTTGCGACTCAGTAATCCCCCGCTCGCTGCGCGTGTCTGGAAGTGGCCCTCCTCGCTCACCACCCGGCGAAAGGGGGCGGCCCCCTTCCGCGTGTCGGCAGAGACCCTTCGGTCGCGGCTCGCGATGTTCGCGTACTTGGCGGGATTCGCGGCAAAGATGCGCGGCGTCGACTGGACGGATGAGAACGTGCCGGGCTTGCTGGTGCTCGCCGATCCCAAGTTCGTGGACGACTTCATGCGATGGATGCTTGAGTTGCCAGAAGACTCGCGGGGAACCCGCTACAACTCGCTCGCTCAGCGCGTGCGAACGATTACGTGGCTCGTGAATGGATTCCTCGCCGGCGAGGCGGAGCGTGTCGGTGATAGCGAGCGGGTGGAGCAACTTGGAGTGTGGTATCGAGATCTGGAGTCAATCTGCGCGGGTTTGCCGCGGCCCAAACATCTGGACCGGCGAGCGGTCGCCGCGCATGTGCTTGCAATCGCCAACGGATGGAAGGGCGGTGATGGTGTCGATGGGCTCGTCAAACTCGAGCAGTTGGTCGAGTGCATGGAAGCCGAACTGGTCGGCCACGCCGGTGGCCAGTCGATCGCCGATCAGATCGGTGCGATTCGAACCGGCAGCTTTAATCCGGGAAGCCAGTGGGGTAAGACCCTTCGCATGATGGTCGTGTTGTTGATCGCCCAGCGCCTCCCACTCCGTGCGGGAACGTTGGTCCGGCTGACGACGCCCGAATGGCTCAACCTTCCCGTGGGCCCCGCGCAGCAAGCGCTCGCCAACATGGGGGCGCTAGCGGCCTGGGAAGGCCAGCTGGGGATCGATGTGCCAGGACGCAAGATGAAGTCGAAGCGAGATTTTCCTGGCCGCCTCATCCAGGCTGAGTTCGTGCGGACGCCGGAGCGAGAGGGTGACCCCATGCGGGAACACCGTCTGCGGCGCGACCTGTTCGAGTTGTGGTTCATGGAAGGAGGAGGTCGCGATGTGTGCCGTACGCAGGTCGACGCTCGGACCGGCCGCCGGACGCTGCAGGACGTGCCGTGGCTCTTTCCGGACGCCGTTGGCGACGAGTATGGGACGGCGCGGGGCCGGCCGCCGGTCCGGGGGCACGCCGCAAAAGGGCGAAAGGTGAACGCCGCGCCCGGGCGTTGGCGGCGCACACGATTGAGCGCGGCTTTCAAGCGCATTGTCACCCGGCATGCGGTGTCACTCTCAATCAACCTCGCCGTACTGCAGAAGATCGAAGGAGCGCTCGGCTATCACACGGTCCGTCGACTGTTCGGCAGCTACTGGGCACGCCGGAACCTTCTCGTATGCTCGCGGCTACTCGACCATACCGACATCAAGCTCACAGCGGACGTCTACTGCGGTCAGGACGTGCGGTCGATGACGCT
>Ga0307373_10001920_pt1 | contig 38268 bp, 35 predicted proteins | sample OX2MG_FD_202534 | JGI IMG/M metagenome (GOLD analysis project Ga0307373, IMG submission 202534) | Soil microbial communities from Risofladan, Vaasa, Finland - OX-2 | ecosystem: Environmental > Terrestrial > Soil > Coastal area > Acid sulfate soil | place: Finland: Risofladan, Vaasa | collected...
CGAAGTGGTGGGCCTGCCGGCCGACAAGACTTTCAACTTCGTAATCGATTCGGAACTGAAGGCGCATCACGCGAAGCCGTGACGGCCGCGCTCGAAGGGCGCCGGGCCGGCCGTAAAGGGCCGCCGCCGATTCCTGATGCGCTACGAAGCGGGCCGGGCGATCGGCGCGGGAATCGCCCCGGGCGCGATAGCCGGCGATGCGACGCCGAGTGCGGCCAGCGCCTCGACCACTTGCGAGCGCTCGGTCGCAAACGGATGCTCGCTCAAGAAGCGCTGGTAAGCCGCGATAGCGTCTGAGCGTTTACCCTCCGCGAGCGTCACGCGCGCGACTGCGAGCGCCGCGCGATCCTGCTCCGGGCCCGGTATCGCCGCGGCCTGACCATAGGCGTCCGCCGCCTTGGGCAGCTCATGCAGGTCCTCGTACGCGACGCCCAAATCATAGAACGCGGCGCCACGAAACATCGGGGCGTCACCCGTTGCAAGAAAGCCCTGGATAGCGTCGCGAGCCTTGGCCGGCTGATTCTGGGCCAGGTACGAGCATCCAAGGAACAGGTTCGCGAGCCCGCCGATAGTGCGGCTGGAGTCGTCGCTCGCGATCGCCTGGAATCCGGGGTCGGAGATCCCGTAATCCTTGTTGCCGAGTGCGTTGAGCGCGTCGTAAAACTGGCCCGCCGCCAAAGCCGCCCTGCTCTGCGCATGAAGGTAGAGCATCCAGATTACGCCGCCGGCCAGGAGGCAGACGCCCACGGCGATAGCCACGGTCTGGAGATTGGTCGTGACGAAATCGCCGATCGAGTCAAAGAAAGTCTGGAACTCGTCGGGCTGACGAAGCTCCTTTTGCGTAAACCTGCGATGATGGGTGGTGGCCAAACGGCTCCGGACGCTATCTGTTGGTGATCAGATAATCTGAGAGTGAGCGCGGGATGCGCTCCGAATCACATCTTGTACTTGAAATCGTCGGGCGACATCCGCTCGAGAATTTCCGACCACTTGTCGCGCGAGACGCTGGCGAGGTTCTGTTCGGAGGCGGAGCCTTCGGCCTGCGCGTCGTGGATTTCGCTCGAAGTTTCGAGGACCTTTTTGGCCACGTAGATCGGCGACTTGGTGCGCAGCGCGAGCGAGATGGCGTCGCTGGGGCGCGAGTCGATTTCGAGGTCGCGTCCGTCGCGCGCCTTGAGCAGAATCCGCGCGAAGTAGGTATTCTCGCGCAGCTCGGTCACCTCGATAGCGTCCACGGTCGCGCCCAGGTCGCCGAGCAGGTTGCGGATCAGGTCGTGCGTCATCGGGCGCTGCGGCTTGATTCCTTCGAGCTCGGTGGCCATCGAGGCGGCTTCGAGCGGCCCGATCCAGATAGGCAGATTGATCTTGTTGTCGGGGTCTCGCAGCACCACGATCGGCATTTTGGTGGTAGGGTCGAGCGTCAACCCGCCCACCATCATCAAGATGAAGTCTTCCCTACGAGCGGCCATAACAGGTCTCTTTGAGGTTGTGGCGCGAAGATTCCGAGCGAGTGGGCGCAAATCCCCAGCCAACCCCCATGTCGCCATCTTGGACCAAAGGCGAGCGAGGGTCAATTGGAGTCTTCGCCAGCTCGCGCTCAGCCATGCGCTCAGCGCACGACCAGTTGGTCGACGACGCGGTAAAGCTGGTTGAGATTGCGGCACTCCTCGACCATGTCGCAGTGAACGGCGTAGCGCCCGATTTCGCTGTCGCCGAAGTCCCATGTGTTGCGGCTCTCCGGATTGAGCCAGATAACCTTGCGCGCGCGCTGGCGGATTTCACGCAAGCACCAGTCATGCGGCAGATTGTAGTTGTTGCGCGCGTCGCCCAGCACAATCACCGTCGTGCGCTTGTTGATCGCCCCGATATGATCGCTGACGAAGCCGCGAAAAGCCCGGCCGAAATCCGAGTGCGCGTTGACGTTGATAATATCGCCCTTGAGCGCCGTGTCGAGCGCCTCGCGGATATCATTGTTGCGGAAGTGCTCGGTGACCTCGCCGATATCGGCGACGAACACGAAGCTTCGCACGCGCGAGTAAAGGTCCTGCAGCGAATAGACGAACTGGAGCATGAAGCGCGAGGCGTTGCGCACCGAATCCGATACATCGCAGAGGATCACCACTTGCGGCTTTTCGCGCTTGCGCCGCTCGAACCGGAGCTTGAACGGCACGCCGCCGTAGGCAAGATTCTGGCGCAGCGTGCGCTTGATATCGAAGCGCCCCTTCTTGGCATGCTTGCGCCGCACGGCGAGCACGTTCTTGAGCCGCTGCGCCAGGCGGGTCACGGCCTCTTTCATCTTGTCGAGCTCTTCGTCGCTCAGATAATAGAAGCTCTTGTCGCCGAGCTGGCTCAGCTTGCGCTCTTCGCGCGCACGCATATCGCGCTTCTCGCGCTCCATCCGGACGTAGCGGCGGATAATGTCGTCGAGCGCCTTGAGCCGACGCTCCAGGTATTGCTCGAGCTTGGCCTTCATGGCGTCGCTGAAGTCGAGCTTCTGGATCTGTTCGCGCAGCTCGCGGATTTCCTGTTCGATCTTGTCGAGCCAGAGTTCGCGCGCGAGCGCGCGGGCGAAGTAATTTTCCTCGATCGTCCGCTCGATACCCGAGACCCGCACGGCGCGCGCCGCATCGCGCATCCGCTGCTCCATCTGCCCCGAGCGGTTCTGCAAGAGCTCCTTCGCCATCTCGGAGAGCTTCTGGCCCTCCTTCTTGAGCAGTTCTTCGACCTCGTCCAGGAACTTCTGAAACTCCTGGTCCGACATCGAGAGCGCGTCCTGCACCGCCTGTCCGGCCTGCTTGATAATCTCGCCGAGGCCGGAAAAGTAGATATCGAACAGCTCTTCGAACAGCGGCAACTCGCTCGCGCGCTTGATCATCGTGGCGCGCAGCCCCGCCCGGAACGAGTCGCGGTTTTCGAGCCCCGTAGTGCCCGCCGCCCCGATCGCATCGAGCGTCTCTGCGAGCGACACGCGCACGCCGTTCTGCCGCAGCAGGTTGGCGAATTCGACCAGTTTGTCTTCCATCGTCAGCGCCTCGAGCGAGCCATCGGCTGCTAGTTTAGCAGGTCTTTATCGCTGGCGGGACCGGGGCCCGCCGAGCCCGCATCGCTGCCCCGCCGGGTCTTCGCGCGGCGCACGTATTCCTTGAGCTCCTCCTGTGCCTTGCGCACGTCACCCTCGTACTTGACGATCGTGTCGAGCGTCTCGCTGACCAGGTCCTGATCGAGGCTCTGGACGTTGAGCAGGGTCAGCGCCTTGACCCAGTCGAGCGTCTCGCTGATCCCGGGCGTCTTCTTGAGATCGAGCTTGCGCAGCGATTGGACAACGCCGACCACCTCGCTCGCGAGTTTGTCGGCCGCCTCGGGCGCCTTGAGCTTGATTATCGCGAGTTCCTGGTCGCGCTCGGGAAAATCGATATAGAGATGGAGACAGCGGCGCTTGAGCGCGTCGGACATCTCGCGCGCGTTATTCGAGGTGAGTACCACCAGCGGAATCTGGCGCGCCTTGAAGGTTCCGATCTCGGGCACCGTGACCTGGTAGTCCGAGAGCAGTTCGAGCAGGAAGGCCTCGAACTCGGCGTCGGCCTTATCGATCTCGTCGATCAGAAGCACGACCGGCTTTTCCGAGGTGATCGCCTTGAGCAGCGGGCGCGGCAGCATGAAGCGCTCGGAGAAGAAGACCTCGTCCTCCTGCGCGATCCGGTCGACGGCCTGCGCCAGCCCCTTCGCGCCGACCAGGACCTCGCTTACCTTGTCCTTCAGAATCTGCGTGTAGAGAAGCTGCTTGGCGTACTCCCACTCGTAGAGCGCCTTGCCTTCGTCCAGCCCCTCGTAGCATTGCAACCGAATCAGCTCATGGCCCAGCGACTGCGCGAGGACCTTGGCAATTTCAGTCTTGCCCACGCCGGCCGGTCCTTCCACCAGCACCGGCTTCTTAAGCATGCTGGCCAGATAGATTACGGTCGCGATACGGCGGCTGGCGATATATTTCTGCCCGGCGAACTGCTCCATTACGTTTTCAATCGACGAGAACATTCACCCTCCTGGACGCTGCGGCTGTCATGGACAACTTCCGCGCAACGCCCAATTCAATACCATGACCCCGACTGCCTTTGAAACCCTTTTTCAACGAACATCGGATTTGTGGTCTGCCACGCCGATAGCCGCCAATCCGGTATCACCGAAAAAGACCAACCATGCGGATGGCCGGCGCCAGCGGCGCCGGCTGTCACGAATCTGGTTTAGACTGAAAAGACTTGAGTCGAAGGGCATGCTTTTGCCAAGTTGAGGTCCAAGAGGCGGCGAACAACAGTGTGCACGCTCGCAATCTATTTTAAGGTCTTCGACGGCTATCCGGTCGTGATCGCCGCCAATCGCGACGAGTTCCTGGCGCGCCCCGCCCTGCCCCCGACCACGCTCGCCGAGCATCCGCACGTGGTCGGCGGCAAGGATATGCGCGCCAGCGGGACGTGGCTCGGAATCAACGAGCATGGGATGGTCGCGGGACTCCTCAACCGGCGCGTCGGCGAGGACGGCGCGGCCGACCCGGCGCTCAGATCGCGCGGCCTGCTATGCCTTGACGCGCTCGCCCGTCGGAGCGCTCGCGCGGCGGCCGATTTTGTCGCGCGCCAGGACGGCGCCGGCTACAACCCTTTCAACCTGCTGATCGCCTCGCGCGAGGCCGCCTTCGTCGCCTACAATCGCGGCGGAAAAATCGAGCTGGTCGAGCTGACCCCGGGCTTCCATCTGCTGACCAACCTGAATCTCGACGACTTCGAATGTCCGCGGATAAGCCGCGCGTGGTCGCGTTTCGCCGCGATCGGGGCCGCCGATGACTTCAAGGCCGATCCGCTGGCGCATCGCGAGCGGCTGGCCGCGATGCTCGCCGACCATTCGACGCAACTGGACCCGCGCTCGGGCCGCCCGAACTCGCTATGCCTTCATCTGGGCGAATACGGCACGCGCTCATCGAGCCTGATCTATCTCGGCGCGGCGCCCGGCCATGTCGAGCATTTTTTCGCCGCGGGCCCGCCATGCACCACGAGCTACGCGCCCGCCCCGGTTCCGACAGGCGGGATGTAAGCCGGGAAGAACGGGCTCAACTGGCCGTTACAACCTGCTCGTCCCGGAATAGACCCGCAGTTCGGCAGAAGCCATGATTGGGTGGCTGGACGCCAGGAAATCGGCGTCCTTCCATCGGGTCTGCGAATGACCGCCAGTTCCGGAGAGCGCCTGGGCTCCCGCCGGGGAACTTTCGTCCAACTCCGCGCTAAGGAATCTACTTGATCGCTATCGGGTTGACCGAGGAGCCGCATCCGTACACCAGCTTGAGCGGCGCACCCGCAAAGAGGAAAGTGTACTGTCCATCTTTGGCGCAATCGTCCGCGAGGTCTTTCAGCCAGACGATCTCGTTGAAGATCACCCCGAGATTGCACAACAGCGCGCCGTGCAGCACGCCGAGGCTGCCGGTCTGCTTGTTTATCCCCTGCTCGCAGCCGACGTTATCGGCGGTGATCGAGACGATCTCCATTTCGTGAAACCACTTGACCAGCTCGGGGCTGTACTCGAGTCCCGGCTCGTCGAATTTACCGTCCGGGAAGAAGGCGTTGACGCCCTCCTCGTAAAAGCGATTCAACCAACCGGTGTGCAGGACCAGGATATCGTGCTGCTCGATCGTGACGCCCTGTTTTTTCGCGGCGCCCAACAGGTCGTCGAGCGTCACGCCTTCACCCTGGTCGAGATGTTTCTTGCTCTTGAAGCGGGCCGCGTCGATCAGGATGCCGCGGCCCACGACGCCGTGCTCGCCGATCGGCTGAATCGAGCACTTCTGCAGGCCGCCGATAGTGGTCTTCGGATCATAGCCATTGTATAGCTTGTCGCCATACCAGGCATGGCCCAGAGCGTCGTACTGAGTAGTCGACTGTGGGAACATTGTAATCACGTCGTCCGAGTACTTGAGCCCGCCTGGAAACGGTTTGTCACGACCCGAGATGTACGAGCCTTCGTCGTGGGTCAGGGTATGAATCGGCTGCGAGCGCAGCGGATGGGTCGGATCGCCTTCAGGACGCGCCACCGGCACGCCTAGCATAAAGACCTTGCCCTGCTTGACCGCCCGCACGCCGCGCAACACTTCCGCGCTGGTCAGAAAGTTGAGGCAGCCGATTTCGTCGGTGGCGCCCCAGCGGCCCCAATTCTTCGGCGCGTCCTTCAGCAGTTCGGTCATCTCGATTATTTTGTCTGCCATGATTCTCCTCCCATCTTAGTCTGTCGTATTAGCAATGCTGGCTGATTCGCGGGTTCATAAGGACGGATCGAGCGAGACCGACACGGCATTTTCACCGGGCACTCGTCCGGCCAGGGTCCGGATCGCGAGCTCGACATCGTCGAGCGCGAAGCTGTGCGTATGCATCTTTTCGAATGGGTATTTGCGTGATTCGATCAGCCGGACGGCGGCCGCGAAGGAGTCGAAATCGGCGTTCTTGACTCCCTTGATAGTCAGTTCCTTGGTGAAAATGCGATCGTTCATCAATCCCTGGATCGCACTGTTCGGGCCCTTGACGCCGGCCAGCACGATCGTGCCGCCGGGCCGGGCCATCTCCACGGCCTTGGCGATCGGCTCGGTGGTCTCGGCGGTGACGTCCACGACCACGTCGGCGCCCTCGCCGCGGGTCAGTTCGTGGACCCGCGCGACGACGTCCTCGTCAGCATAAATCGTCGCGTCGGCGCCAAACTCTTCGGCGAGCCTGATCCGATGGGCGCTCTGGCGACGCGCGATTATCGCGACGTGCGCGGCCCCGGCTTCGTGCGCGGCGGCGACACATGCGATACCCCGTTGCCCGGCCCCGAAGATAACCACCGTATCGCCGACTCGGGTGCCGGGCACGCGATGGGCCCAGCTGATGCCGGCGGCGACCGGCTGATAGAGGGCGGCCAACCGGGCTGGGACCTCGCGAGAGACCTGGTGCAAAGCGACCTCCGGATCGAGGTACATGTACTCCGCCATCCCGCCCCACAGTGCCGGCGCGATGTGGGTGGGAATAAACCCGCATACCGAGATTTTGCAGCCGGGGCGGCCGATCCGGCAGTTGCGGTAGTCGCCACGCTTGCACGAGCCGCAATGACCGCATCCGCGGGTCGGCTCGACCACCACCCGATCCCCCGCTGCGACACCCCAGCGCCGCGCGGCTTCAGCGCCGATCTGCTCGATGATGCCGACCGGCTCATGGCCGGGGATCATCGGCAGCGCGAGGATGTGGTTGAGCTTGCCGTCGAACTGATCGACGTCGCTGCCGCAGATGCCACAGGCTTCGACGCGCATCAGGGCGTCGTCCGCGCCGATCCGCGGCAGCTCGAACTGCTGCATCTCGAAGCGTTTATCGCCGACCTGAACTACCGCTCGCGCCTTTGCCATGTCAACTCCGCAGGTCACGCCAACGCCCAGTGCGGATGAGTGACCTTCCTTCTCCCCGGCGCGCAACCTTAGCAGGGCGCACGGAAATCGTGAAAAGGAAGAGCATGTGCCTACCAGCAGATCCTGGAGTAGGCGCTGGACTCTGTCCGCAGCAGCTTACTGAGCCTGCCACGCCACGATGCCGGTACCGGTGGACCACGCCTTCAGCGGCTCGTACGCGAGTACCTGCGGCCGCAGCCGCGAGGGCATCGCGCCGGCGACGGCGAGCCAGTCCCGAATCTCGTGGCCGCCATTACCAGCAACCGCTTCGAGGTCCTCGTAGCGGGCGTACCGGCTGGTTATTTCCGAGATTTCACCCTGCGTAAGGCGCTCGAGGAACCAGCGGTCGAACTCCTCGTTGATTCGGCCGGTCTGCGGTGGTCCGACCCAATGCGAAAGGCCGCCCGTTCCCAGCATCGCGACCCGCGTGTTCCCCGGCCACCGCCCGACGCATCCGCCGACGAACGCGCCGACGTCAAAGCATCGCTTGAGCGTCGGCATCGGGGGCGCGAACGCGTTAACCACAATCGGAATAATCGGCAAGTCCCAGCGCGGCGTCAGATGAATCATCGGGGCGAGCTCGGCATGGTCGAGCGCGAGCTCTTCCGAAAACGCGAAGTCCACCCCGCCCTCGAGTCCCTCGCGAACGATAAAGCGCGCGAGATCATGGGCAATCGGCAACCGGACGTTCGGTAGATCGAAACCGGCGACCGCCGGCCCGATGGCTTCTTCGCCCACGCCGACCAGGAAGGCTGGCAGATTGTCATAGAAGCAACGATCAAAATGATCGTCAGCGAACGTTATCAGAACATCGGGGCGCGAATCCTCGAGCATCTGCCGCGCGCGATCGAAGCCCGCTCGCAGCCTGGTCCGCCCAGCTTCAGGCAGGCGTTCCCAATTCTTCGGTGACACCATGAACGGAACGTGCGAGCAGGCGATGCCAGCAACAACTTGCGCCATAGTCATCCTCCTTCCTGACGATCGCCGGGGTTCATCGCAGCCACATAATCCCGCATCCTTTTTCCCGCTGACATGTGCGCGAGGAGCAGCAACAGGGGATTAACGCCGCGGTCGTAAAGCTTGCGTATCTCCCAACCCTTCAGCAGTTCGCGTTCGATGGGGTCGAGCTTATACGCTTCGAGCACGGGCCCGAGATCATCGCGGAAGCGGGCGGCCAAATCATCGTCGCGCCGCAGGTCACGAAGTAATTTGTCTACTTGGTAGCGGCTCATGCCGGCACTCCTTCGCGCCCAATCTTTGAACCTGCTCGCAGATTTCACGTTCGCACCAACGCCCGGCGTTTTCAAACGCACTCTGCTCTTCTATGTCGCCATCGTCGGAGAAAACGAATGATGCGCCCCCGACCCCGTTGAGCGATAGATAGGCGCGCGAGCGGCGCTCCTTACTCCGCGCGGATACGATTGGACATGAAGAATTAGTCTTGACTAATACATTAGTATCAGCTAATTGATTGGTATGACGTACGCCGCCGCCACCGTCGATGCCGTAATGCGAACCCTCGCCGATCCCACCCGGCGAGCCGTATTCGAGCGGATCGTCAAATCCGACGAGATTACCGTGGTCGAGCTGACTCGGGGGAGCGGCGTGACGCAGGGCGCCATCTCCCAACATCTCAAGTCATTAAAGCAGGCCGGTCTGGTCGCCGAGCGCCCCGAGGGCCGGAAGGTCTATTATCGCGCCCAGCCTGAGGGGCTCGCGCCGCTCGTCGATTGGATGAGCCACTACGGGGTCTTCTGGCGCGAGCGTTTCGCCAACCTCCGAGCCCTCCTCAAGGAGATCGATCCATGACCGACGACGCGTTGAAGTCCGACACGCAAGACATCGTGGTTGACGAGGTTCTACCGCATGCTCCCGAGACGATCTGGAAAACGCTGACAACCGGCGAACTGATCGACCGTTGGTTGATGAAGTCTACCGGGTTTGAACCAGTGGAAGGCACGCGCTTCACCTTGCATACGACGCCGGCCGGCGCATGGGACGGCGTGATCCATTGCGAGGTGCTCGAGGTCACGCGCAATGAGCGTCTGTCCTATTCGTGGCGCGGCGGGCATGACGGCAATGCGGAGTACGGCTCGCGCCTCGACACGGTCGTCACCTGGACCCTCGCCAAAGTCGATGGCGGTACACGGCTGCGTGTCGTGCATTCCGGCTTCGTGGTCCCGAAGAACAATGCCGCGTTCCGTAATTTGCGCGCAGGCTGGACGAAGTGTTTCGACAGGATTGGCGCGATTTCCGACGGCCAGTAGGCCGCAAACGACCAGGATCGGCATCTGGAACTAAATCCCGTACTGGCAAAGGAGAGAAACCATGACCGACCACAAGACCGGGACACGTGAAGAGTGGCTTGCAGCGCGGCTCCGGCTGCTCAAAGAGGAGAAAGAGCTAACCCGGCGCAGCGACGAGCTGGCTCGGCGGCGGCAAGAGCTGCCGTGGGTTCGGATCGACAAGCAGTATCGATTCGAGACCGACGAGGGGACCGCCTCGCTGACCGACCTCTTCCGAGGGCGCTCGCAACTCCTCGTCTATCACTTCATGTTCGGGCGCGACTACACGGCGGGCTGTGCGACCTGCTCGACGATCGCGGACGAGTTCAACGGCTTCGTCGTCCACCTGGCCCACCACGACGTCACGCTTTCGGCGGTTTCGCGGGCTCCGCTCGCGAAACTGCAGGCGTACAAGCAGCGGATGGGCTGGAGCTTCCCTTGGGCGTCCTCGCTCGGCGGCGACTTCAACTTCGACTTCAACGTCTCTTTCACCGAGGATCAACAGCGCGACGGGGGCGTCGAGTACAACTACCGGCGCGAGGCGGCATGGGCGGAAAGCGGGATCGGCGACTCAATGACGAAACGCGGCGAGGCGCCGGTTGCCCAAAACGCAGTCATGACCGGAACCGACGTGGCCACCTACACGCGCGAAAGGCCGGGCATGAGCGCGTTCGTGCTCGAGGATGGCGTCGTCCACCACACCTATTCCGCCTATTCGCGCGGACTGGACGGTCTCTGGGGCATGTATCAGTGGCTCGACCGCGGCCCCAGGGGGCGCAACGAGACCGGCATCTGGTGGCGCCGCCACGACGAGTATGACAAGCGCTGAAAATTGGAGCCGGATAGAGCGAGCGATGATTGACCTGAATCAATGGCCGATGGAGGCGCAACGATGAAAGATGAGCCTGGAGCCCCTAAGGTAGTCGATCGGAGCATCTTCCAGGCGGAACTGGACGCATTGCGGGTTCGAGAAAAGGCTCACACAAGAGAAGGCGACGCCATCGCAGCCGCCCGCCGACGGCTCCCCATGGTCGCGGTGGACGGCGCCACACCGCTCATTGGCGAACGTGGGGCGGTGACACTACTGGATGTGTTTGAGGGACGCCGGATGCTCATCGCCTACTACTTCATGTGGCACCCCGGCCATCCTGCGCCGGAGCAGTGCGAGGGATGCACCTGGGTTACCTCGCAGGTCCGCGAGCTGTCCTATATTCATTCCCGCGACGTCACCTACGCCACGTTTTGCCAAGGCCCGTACCAGGAGGGCGCCCGGTACCGCGACTTCATGGGCTGGGAGATGCCTTGGTACTCGGCGCAGGACTCGCTCGACACGCTCCTGGTTGGACGCCGGGTGGGCATGATGCACATCGTTTGCTACCTGCGACAAGGATCCGATGTCTTCGAGACTTACTGGACCACGAGGCGCGGCGTCGAGGCGATGGATAACAGCTACCGGTTGCTCGACTTGACCGTCTACGGGCGGCAGGAGACATGAGAGGACTCGCCGACCGGCTGGCCGCAACGGCTTAAAGGCAAACAAGTTACCCGTACCGATGGACGTCCCACCGCCCAGTGGTCTCGCCTGAAGGCCGGCCATTCCGACGACCTGGAAGGAGCGTGACGTCATGACTGACGCGCCGTCCTATCCCTCCACTGTGGGCGGGATGACAGGATAAAAAGGTCGGGATGGCGAGAAGCGGGATTGCGAATCATCAGGGAAGCTCCCGCAAACTTTTCCCGCCTGGTCAGTCGGCGCCCTTTCGGCGATACCGCTTTCGGCGCGAAGCGTAGTGCGTCCGATCGGCCACGCCCGATTCGATGAAGCCCTCGATCCGCTCGGCGCACTTGGTGCATTCGCCGCAATGGACGCCGCCCTTGGGACGCGCGCACGATAGCGTCAGTTCGAGGGGGAAATCGGCGCCGCGCCGAATGACCTCGGCCTTGGTCATCCCGGCATACGGCGTGACGACTTTGAGCTTGAGGCCGACGCCCAGCTCGACCGCACGGGCGAAGGCGCGGAAAAATTCCGGGCGCGCGTCGGGAAACGGATTACTCTCGAGCGGCGCCATCGCGACTTCACCGATTCGTCCGCGCGCGCAGAAGATCGCCGCCTTGGCGAGCAAGCTCAGATTCCGCCCCGGAATATAGTTCGACGCAACCGGCGCCGTGTAGCCCGGAACGTCGCGGCCGGTGACGCTCCAATGGTCCGCCGCAAGATCGTTCATCGGCACGGCCAGAGCAGTGACCCGATTTATATTGGCCATCCTGAGCGCGCGGATATAGCGTCTCAGCGCCGGTAGCTCGGCCCGCTCCCATATAAGGCCCGCGCGGATATAGATCGGAAAGACCTCGCGGCCGCGCCGCGCAAGATCGGCGAGCATCACGGAGCTGTCGAGGCCGCCGCTCGCGAGCACCGCGACCCGCCCCGCAACGGGCTCGATCCGATACTCGTCGAAGGATTGTTTCGCGGTACGGATGCGCGCGGCCAAGGCGGTTCAGTTGAGGAGGCGGCCGCCGTCGAGCATCAGGGTCGAGCCGGTTGCGAAGTCGGTGCCCTCGCACATGAAGAGCACCGCGCGGGCAACATCTTCGGGCGTGCCGAGGCGCTTGGTCAGAGTCGAGCTGCGAAGCCTCTCGTTCTCCGCTTCGTCGTAGTCTTCGGGCGGCATCACGGGCCCCAGCGCGACGCAGTTGACCTGGACTTCGGGCGCGAGCGCCTTGGCCATCGCGCGCGTGAGTCCGATAAGCCCGCTCTTCGATACGGTGTAGGGCAGATAATTGTTGTAGGGCCTGATTCCCGCCCAGTCGCCGATATTGACGATTTTGCCGGCGCCCTGGCGGCGCATCGCAAGCCCGGCCAGCTTCGAGAGAAAAAACGGCGCCTTCAGATTGGTCGCGAGATTCACGTCCCAGTCGTGCTCGGTCAGCTCTTCGAGCGGCTTGCGATAGAAGATCGAGGCGCAATTGACCAGCACGTCGATTCGGCCGAAGACTTCGAGCACCTCGGCAACCATCCGTTCGATCTCGGCGACGCTGGTAAGATCGGCCTTGAAGGCGCGCGCGCGGCCGCCGCGATACTCGATTCCGGCCACGACCTTCGCCGCGTCGGCGGCCGAGCTGTTGTAATGGATCGCGGCGGCGGCGCCGCGGTCCGCCAGATGCTCCGCGATTGAGCGGCCGACCCGCCGTCCCGCGCCGGTCACCAGCGCGACTTTGTCCTTGAGTTCCATGGCGGCGCGGGTCAGAGCGCGGCGCGAATCGCGCGGAGCATCGCAAGGTTATCCGAATGGCCGGTGCGGTATGCGGTCACACGGCCGACCAGCGGACGGCCGAGCAGGTAGAGGTCGCCAATCATGTCGAGCACCTTGTGGCGCGCGAATTCGTCGGGAAAGCGAAGCTTGGTGTTAACCACCTTTTCGTCGTCGAGCAGGATCAGGTTGTCGAGCCGCCCGCCGCTCGCAAGCCCCATCTCGGCCAGCTTGTGAAACTCACGCACGAAGCCAAAGGTGCGGGCGGGAGCGACCTCGCGGACGTAGGCCTCGGGGGAAGTCAGATCGAAATGGAAATGCTGGACGCCAATCGGCGCCGGGTATTCGAGCGTGTAGTCGATCGTGAGGCGATCGGCGGGCTCAATCGTAAGCGTCTCGCGTCCCGCTCCGACCGAGATCTTTCGCGCGACCTTGACCGGCTCGACCGTGGCGTCCTGCTCTTCGAGGCCGGCCGCTTCGATCTGCCGGCAGAATTCGAGCGCCGATCCGTCGAGCGCCGGTATCTCGTCGTCGGTCTTGACCAGCAGATTCGTGATGCCGAGGCCGTGCAGCGCGGACATCAGATGCTCGACCGTGCGCACCGAGCGGCCCGCGGCGGCGAGCGTCGTGTTATAGCCGGTGTCGGCGACGTTCTCGAGCAGCGCCGGAATGGTGGCCTCGCCCGCAAGCGACGAAAAAACGATTCCGTGGCCCGCGGGTGCGGGATGGAGTATTACGCCGGTCTTGAGTCCCGAATGGAGTCCGTGGCCTCCGGCGACCACCGAGCGGCCGAGCGTCCGCTGCGCGCGCATACCCGGGCGATTCGCCGTAATCGAGCGCGCGGCCGGCGTCCCTGGCGCGGCCGTCCCCGCTCGCACGCCGCCGGTCTCGCGCGCCAGCACCCGTTCGATTGCGGTCAACAGCCCATCGACGGAGAACGGCTTTTCGATAAAATCGGCCGCCCCAAGCCGCGTCGCCGCGACCGCGTTCTGAATATTGCCGTGGCCCGAAATCATGATCACGCGGGTCTCGGGACGGTCGTTCTTGATCCGCCGCAACAACTCGATCCCGTCGATTTCGGGCATCCAGATATCGAGCAGGACCAGTTCAGGCGCCTCGCGCGCGAGAATCTCCATGACGCCGGCTGGATTTCCGGTATCGAGCACGCGAAATCCCTCGTCGGCGAGAATTCCGCGCAACGAGCGTCTTATCCGCTCCTCATCATCCACCACCAGCACGGTCTCGTTCACGATTTCCTCACACCACTGAAATTTTCGAGGGCTTGCGCCCGGTCAGGCGAGCACATTCGCGGAATAGTAATTTTTTACCGGAAATTCGAGGATGAATCTACTTCCCCGCGGCGGGTTGTCCCGTACCCGGACAAACCCATGATGGTCGGCGACGATAGTCGACACAATCGCGAGGCCAAGCCCCGTGCCGCCCGGGCGGGCCGAAAAGTAGGGCTCGAAGATGCGCGCTCTTAGCGCCGGGGCGATTCCGGGTCCGTTGTCGGCGACCTCGAGCGTCGCGACTCCGGTCTGCGGGTCGAAGCGGGTCGCCACCTCGATTCGGGGGCGGTCGCCGTTGGCATTGGCGGCGACGCTCGCATGGACCGCGTTTTCGAGCAGGTTGACCAGCGCGCGCTTGAGCGCGTCGCGATCGATCGCTACCGCGGGCATCCCGGCGGCGAGCGCGACGGTGAAGTCGACGCCCGGATTGGTGTCGCGGAAGGTGGCGACGGTGTCCTCGGCGAGCGCGTTGAGGTCGCCCGGGGTGGGATTAAGATGGGGCATCCGGGCGAAGGCCGAGAACTCGCCGACCAGCCGTTTGAGGTCCTCGACCTCGCCGATAATCGTGCGGGTGCACTCTTCGACCAAGCCCCAGTCGCCGTCGAGCCGGCCCGCAAGCTGGCGGCGCAGACGCTCGGCCGAAAGCTGGATCGGAGTCAGCGGATTTCGGATCTCATGGGCGATTCGCCGGGCGACCTCGCGCCAGGCCTCCATCCGCTCGACCTTGGCCAGCTGGCTCACGTCCTCGAAGAAGAGCACCGTGCCAAGGTCCTCATCGGCGCCGTCACCGAGCGTGCTGGCCGTCACCATCAGCTCGACCTCATTACCGCCCATGCTCTGAAGCTTGACCGACGAGTTCGCCTCGCGCGGGCGCGGCTCGGTCAGAAAGATTTCGTCCAGCGCATGCACCAGTGCGGGCGCGAACACCCGATCGTAGCGGCGGCCGAGCGCCTCGGCCGATCGAATCTGAAGCATCCGTTCGGCGCACGGATTCGCCGCCGTCACCCGGCCCTCGCGGTCGAGGCCGATCACGCCCGCCGAGACGTTGCGCAGGAGCGTCTCGGTGTAGAGCCGGCGGCGCTCGAGTTCGGCGTGCGAGGCGCGGAGATCGGCTATCATCCGGTTGAATGAGACCACGAGCTGGCCAATCTCGTCGTCGCCCGCCGGCGGGATTTCGAGGTCGAGATTGCCGCCCGCGACGGCGAGCGTCCCTTCGGCAAGCAGCCCGATCGGCCCCGTGATTCCACGCGCCAGGAACATCCCGAACCAGCTCGCCAGCAGCACCACGACCAGACCTATCAGTGCGAGCGCGAGCAGGTAGCTGCGCATGATCGGCTGGCGCAGCACCCGCAACTGCGAGTAGTCCTCGAAGGCCTGCGAGATTCCCGCGGCGTGCTGCGCGAGGCTCCGCGGCAGGTAGTAGTCGACCACTACCGCGCCGTTGACGGTATCGGAATCGGCCGAGGCGAAGATCGGCGCCGCGCCCCGAATCACGTCGGAGCGGCCGAAGCGGTCGGTCCGTGTGATCGCATGGCCCGCGAGCACGCCGTTTAAGAGCGGCGACTCGGGCGATACGCCGATCCCGGTCGGCACGCGCGGGCTGAGCGCGATCAGCAGCAGGCTGCGGTCGCGTCCGAAGACCTCGATCGTGCCGAGGTCATATTCCTGCTGGCGCTCCTGGACGAAGCTCTTGAGGTCGGCGCGGCGCGCCGGCGCAAGGAGTCCGCGCGCCGCCACCTGCTCGGCCAGCACGCGCGCAAAATGGGCGGCGTTGTTGGCGGAATTGAGATAATAGACCTTGGCGATCTCGAGCGATTCGTCGAGCACGTTCTCGTATTGTGCGTTGAACCAGCTGCCAACGTCGGCGCGCAGAAACGCGCCCGCGACGAAGAGCAGAAAGGCGCTCGGGACCAGCGCGACGACGATAAATCCGGTCACCAGGCGGAATTGGAACTTCGAGCCGATCCGGCCGCGGCGGCGCTCAAAGATTATCTTCGCCAGGTTGCGCCCGACCAGCAGCATCAGCAGTCCGAGCAAGAGCACGCTGAGATCGGACAGCAGAATCACGACCAGGTTCGAGGCGAGCGAGGTATGGCGCGTCAGCGGCGGCAACTCGGTCCGCGCGAAGGCGAAGGCGGTCAGGATCACGGCCGCGACAGCGACCGCGAGCAGCTCACGGCGGCGGCGCTTCAGATCGGCCGGGCGCGCCTCAGGATTTATCGTCGAGCGTGCGGCCACGGCTCAGCGTCTCATGATCGCAATCACGATGCTTAACACAACGCTGATTATGATCGAGGTCGTGAGCGGAAAGTAGAAGGTGAAGTTGCCGCGCTGGAGCCGGATATCGCCGGGCAGCCGGCCCAGAATCGGGAACGCCCACAGCGCGACGCCCGCCGCGGCCATCAACAGACCCAACAGAATCAGCATCCGCGCCAGGGGCGGCATCGGGTCACCTTCAAGCTTATCTGACCAAAAGCGCGATGCGCATCGTCAGGCGTGTGCGCGCTCGCGCGCCAGCGCCTCGCGCGCTTCACGCGCCTCCTTGATTATCTTATCCGCAATCTGTGGCGGCGCCTCCTCGTAATGCGAGAAACTTGAATCGAACGAGCCGCGGCCCGAGGTAATCGAACGCAGGTCGGGCGCGTATTTGAGCACCTCGGACATCGGCACCATCGCCTTAACGACCTGGTTCTGGCCTTGCCGGTCCATCCCGAGCACCTTGCCCCGTCGCGAGTTCAGGTCGCCGATCACGTCGCCCGTGCATTCCTCGGGACAGCTAACTTCGAGCGTCATCACGGGTTCGAGAATTATGGGATGCGCTTTCTCGAGCGCCGCCTTGAAGCCCATCGAGGCCGCTATCTGGAAGGCCATGTCGGACGAATCTACCGCGTGAAAGCTGCCCTCGAACACGGCTGCTCTCACGTCGACGATCGGATAGCCGGCGAGAAAGCCCTCGACCAGCGTGTGCCGGATACCCTTCTCGACCGACGGGACAAACTGGCGGGGAATCGAGCCGCCGACAATCTCGTCCTTGAACTCGAAGCCGCCGCCGCGCGCGAGCGGCTCGACGCGCAGCCAGCAGTCGCCATACTGCCCGCGGCCGCCCGATTGGCGCTTGTACTTGCCCTGCGCCTCGGCGCGGCCCTTGATCGTCTCCTTGTAAGGCACCTTGGGCGCCTGCAGCTCGACATCGACGTTGAACTTGCGCTTGAGCTTCTGGACCGTGACCTCGATATGAAGCTGGCCGGTGCCGGAGAGAATAATCTCATGGGTCTCCGGATCCCGATGGGTCTCGAGCGCGAGGTCCTCCTCGACCAGGCGTTGCAGCGCCATCGAGGATTTCTCCTCGTCAGCGCGGGTCCTGGGGCGAATCGCGAACGAGATGACGGGCGCCGGACGCCTGGGCGCCTCGAAGATTACGGGCGATCTCTCATCGCACAGCGTGTCGCCGGTGACCGTGTCCTTGAGCTTCGCCACAGCGACGATTTCGCCGGGCACTGCGGCCGTGGTCATCGGCGATTGCTTCTTGCCTTCGAGGCGCAGCAGATGGCCGAGGCGTTCCTTCGTGCCGCGGGTCGAATTGAACACGGTGGCGTCGCTGGTCACGCGTCCCGAGACCACGCGGAAGATCGAGAGCTTGCCGGCGAATGGATCGACCACGGTCTTTAAGACATAGGCGGAGAATGGTGTGGCGGGGTCGGCAGCGCGTTCGACCGGAGTTCCGTTCGAGGGACCGGCACCGTGCCAAGGCGGCCGCTCGCTCGGCGCGGGCAGCAGATTCGCGATCGCGTCGAGCAGCGGCCCCACGCCGATATTGCGCGCGCCCGAGCCGCACAGCACCGGCGTCAGCTTCCCGCTCGTGACGGCAGCGCGAAGCGCCGCGCGCAACGCGTCGTCCTCGACCGTTCCGGTTTCGAGATACTTTTCGAGCAGGGCGTCATCGGTTTCGGCGACGGCCTCGCAGAGCGCCGTGCGCATCGCCTCGGCGCGGGTTTTCAGATCGCCGGTCAACTCCTCCTCGCGTGGCTTCCCGGATTGGTCGGCGTAGACGAGCGCCTTCATCGAAAGCAGATCGGCGACGCCGGAGAGACCAGCCTCTTCGCCAATCGGAATCGTTATCACGGCGGTCTTTGCGGCGAGGCTCTTTTCGAGATCGGTGAGGGCATTGGCGAAGTTCGCGCGTTCGCGATCGAGCTTTGAGACAAAGGCGATTCGCGGAAGTCCGGCGCGTCCCAGCTCGGCCCAGATTTTTTCCGATTCGACTTTCAGATCGCCGGCTGGGCTGACTACGAAGACGGCCGCGTCGGCCGCGCGAAGCGCCACGAACGAATCCGCCAGGAACACGCCGTAGCCGGCGGTATCGGTGATTGTAATTTCGTTTTTCTTCCAGCCCAGATGATGGAACGAAGTGGATATCGAGATGTGATGGCTCGTCTCTTCGGGCTCGAAGTCCATCACGGCCGTGCCGTCGTCGGGCCGCCCGAGCCGCCCAATCGCTCCCGCCGTAAAGAGCATCGCCTCCGCGAGCTGGGTCTTTCCGGTTCCGCCCTGCCCGACTATCGCGATAGTCCGTAAGCGCCCGATTTCGTCCTCAGCCATAGGTCCCGCTCCTGTCGAGAGATTTTTGCCGCCCGGCCGCTCCGGCGCGCGCTCCCGACCAATGGACTGCGGGGACGCTCGCCGGTTGGTTCCGGAGAGCGTCGTTTAGCCTCTAGTCATAAGCCCCTTCGATACTGACATCGCCAGCCAGTATTCGATTCGTAACACCATTGTCATCGAGCAGCAAAGCGCCTTCGCGATCTATTCCGGTTACCACGCCGCCGATTCGCTTTGGGCCATCGACGACCGTGACGCGGCGACCGGTGAGCGCCGAGTATTTCAGCCAGATTTCACGGACCGGATCGAAGCCGTGCGCGATTGTCTCGGAGTAGCGGGCGTCGAGATTGGCGAAGAGTGAATCGGCGAAAGCGGCTCTGTCGCAGAGATTTCCGGTCGCGATCAGGACTGAGGTCGCCTTGTCCGAGAGATCGGGCGGGAGGTCTTCGGCGGCAAGGTTCAGGTTGATTCCGATTCCGAGCAGGACCGCGGTCAGGCGATGATTCGAATCGGTGACGGCCTCGGCGATAAGGCCCGCAGCCTTGCGCCCGTTGAGCCAAACGTCGTTGGGCCATTTGAGCGAGACGATTCTGGGGGCGACGGTTTCGAGCGCCTGGGCGACGGCGACGCCGGCGACGAGGCTTAGCGTCGCAACCTGGGCGAGCGGAATCGCGGGGCGCAGGATGAAGGTGCCGTAAAAGTTCACGCCGGCGGGTGAATGCCAGCTTCGGCCGAGGCGGCCGCGGCCGGCGGTCTGGCGTTCCGCGACAACGACTTCGCCGTGTCCGGCGCCGCCGCGGGCAAGCTCGCGGGCGAGGTCCTGGGTGGAGGCGACCTCGGTGAAGTAATGCACGCGGCATCCGATTGTGCCGGGGCGTCCGGTCTGGGCGGCGGCGTATGGGTTGGCGTTCTGATTCATCGGCACAAGTCGGGCGAGGTTACGACGACGCCTCGACCAGCATGCTCAGGTCGGCGGCGCGGGCGGAATGGGTAATTGCGCCGACCGAGATCAGGTCGACGCCGGTCTCGGCGATCTCGCGGACGGTCGTGAGCGTGACGCCGCCGGAGACTTCGAGCAGGACGGGAGCGGACGCCATCGCGCGGGCGCGGCGAATTTCGTCGAGCGTCATGTTGTCGAGCAGAATAGCGTCCGCGCCGAAGCGGAGCGCCTCTTCGACCTGGCCGAGCGTCTCGCATTCGATCTCGACGCGGATAGTATGGGGCGCGACGACGCGGGCGCGATCGAGGGCGTTGCGGATCGAGCCGGCGGCGACGATATGGTTCTCCTTGATCAGGACGCCGCCGTCGAGGCCGAAGCGATGGTTGAAGCCGCCGCCGACGCGGACGGCGTACTTTTCGATCGCGCGAAGGCCGGGATGGGTCTTGCGGGTATCGATGATGCGGGCGCTGGTGCCTGCGATCGCGTCGACGAACCGGCTGGTCACGGTCGCGATCCCGGACATCAGTTGGGCGAAGTTGAGCGCGGTGCGCTCGCCGATCAGGAGGCCGGAGAGATTTCCTTCGAGCTCGGCGGCGTGGGCGCCGCGTTCGAGGAGTTGGCCCTCGCGCGCGAGGAGGGTGAAGCGCGGGGCCGCGCCGGCGAGGCGGAAGATTCGTCCGAGAAGGACGCCGCCGCAGAAAATCAGGTTGGGCTCTTCCTTGACAACGATACGGGCGTGGCCGGCAGCGCCGGGCGAAACGGTGGCGGCCGTAGTGAGGTCGCCGTTGCCGAGGTCTTCGGCGAGCGCGCGCTTCAAAAGATCGGTCAGGTCGAGTTGATCGAACAGTTCCACGATTTCAATCAGTCCAGAGTTGCGAGTTGGCTTTCGAGAGTCTTCTCTTCCTGCTTCAGTCGCTCGATATTGTTTTCGATCTCCGCGACGGTTTCGGGATCGGCCTTGGCGCGGAAGCCGGGATTGGCGTAGCGCTGTTCGTTCCTTTGCAGATGGGTTCGCGTTTCGTCAAGCTTTTTTTTCAAGTTCGCGCGCGCCTTGTCGTAATCGAAACCGTCGGGGACTGCGATTCCGACTTCGCCCCATTGCAGCGGAGAGAAGATCATCCCGGCGGGCCGCGGCTGCGAATCGGAGAGGACGTTGAGACTCGCGAGCTTGCCGAGCGTCATCGCGTACTCGCGCCAGGTCTGGAAATGCTCCGCGTGGTCGAGACCAGTGAAGCGCAGGACCGCCTTGATACGTGCGCCGGGATGATGACCGACCAGCGAGCGCAGCGAATTGATCGTCTCGGTCACACGGACGCACTGCTTCATCGCTTTCCTTTCTGTCAAATCTATGCATAGCCAACTGGAAGGACCGCCCATTGCTCCCAGCTTTGGAAAGTTGGCTACCACCAGATGAGGCGCGAGATTCTCTTCAGCTATGTACGGTCTTAGTGTCTGCCAAATCTCTTCGGTGAGAAATGGCATGAAGGGATGGAGCAACCGAAGTATCTGATCCAAACAATGTACTAGGACAGAGCGCGCGATTGATCGCGCTTCGCCACCGGCGCGCAATGGTTCTTTTGCGAGCTCGATATACCAGTCGCAGAACTCGTGCCATACGAACTGATAAATGGCCAGAGCCGCTATGTTGAATTCGTAGGCTCCGCTTTCTGCAGGCCTAATGTCTCCGAGTATCCCCAGCATCAGGAAGCCTGTGGCTTCCAGTTGATCCAATAGCCATCGGTCGGCGAGGGTGAGTTTGCCTTTGATCTCGTCGATCGGGCGGATGTCGGATTCGGCGCCTTCGAGGTTCATCAGGACGAAGCGGGCGGCGTTCCAGATTTTGTTGGCGAAGGCGCGCGACGCGGCGAGGCGATCATCGGAGAGAATGAGATCTCGGCCCTGCACGGAGAGTTGGGCGAGCGTGAAGCGGACCGCGTCGGTGCCGTAGCGATCCATGATTTCGAGCGGATCGACGACGTTGCCGCGCGACTTGGTCATCTTCTTGCCGAACTGGTCGCGGACCAGCGGCGTTATGTAGACATCCGTGAACGGGACTTCCTTAGTCGCGAACAGTCCCATCATCATCATCCGCGCGACCCAGAAGAAGATGATATCGAAGCCGGTGATAAGGAGGCTGGTCGGGTAGTATTTGAAGTCGGGCGCGTTTTCGTCGGGCCATCCGAGAGTCGAGAAGGGCCAGAGCGCGGAGCTGAACCAGGTATCGAGGACGTCGTCTTCCTGTTTGAGATTGGCGCCGCCGCATTTGCATTTATCAGGGCGGTCGTTTAAGACCGTGATCTCACCGCATTTCCCGCAGGTGTAGGCAGGAATCCGATGGCCCCACCATAGCTGGCGCGAGATACACCAGTCGTGGATATTCTCCATCCAATTGAAATAGGTATTTTCCCAAAACTTGGGATGGAAAGTGGTATCGCCGTCGCGGACCGCCCGGATCGCGTCTTCGGCGAGTGACTTGGTGCGGACGAACCATTGAAAGGAGAGCATCGGCTCGACGACGGTGTCGCATCGCGAGCATACGCCGAGCGCGAGCTTATGCGGTTCGATCTTTTCGAAGCGGCCGAGGGTTTCGAGATCGGCGACGATCCGCTTGCGCGCCTCTTCGCGGGTGAGGCCGCTGTAGGGATCGGCATTCAGGTTCATCCGCGCATGGGTATCCATCACGGAGATTTGCGCGAGGTTGTGGCGGCGGCCGAGATCGAAGTCGGCGAAATCGTGGGCGGGGGTGACCTTGACGGCGCCGGTGCCGAACTCGCGATCGACGGCGGAATCGGCGATGACGGGGATTTCGCGACCGGTCAGCGGCAGTGAGAGAAGCTTGCCCACGGAATCGGAATAGCGCGGGTCGTCGGGATTAACCGCGACGGCAGTATCACCGAGCATCGTTTCGGGGCGCGTGGTCGCAACAATGATCGAGCCGGAGCCGTCGGCGAAGGGGTAGCGGATATGCCAGAGGCTGCCGGTGGTCTCCCTGCGATCGACTTCGAGATCGGAAAGGGCAGTTTCGCATCGCGGGCACCAGTTGATCAGCGCGCGCTCGCGATAGATGAGGCCCTTTTTGTAAAGATCGACGAAGACAGTATTGACGGCGCGCGAGAGGCCGGGGTCGAGGGTGAAGCGCTCGCGGCTCCAGTCGCATGAGGCGCCGAGGCGCTGGAGCTGTTTCAGGATTTTGCGGCCGTAGGTTTCGCGCCACTCCCATACGCGGGCCACGAAGGCCTCGCGGCCGAGGTCGTGGCGGGTCAGCCCTTCCTTGGCGAGCTCGCGCTCGACGACGTTCTGGGTGGCGATGCCGGCGTGGTCGGTGCCGGGGAGCCAGAGCGTGTTGTAACCCTGCATCCGGCGCATCCGGACGATGATGTCATGGAGGGTGACGTTGAGGGCGTGGCCGAGATGGAGCTGGCCGGTGACGTTGGGGGGCGGGAAGACGATCGAGAAGATCCTGTCACGATCGGTCGAACCGTTAGTGGAGCCCGCTTTGAAATAGCCGCGATCGATCCAGAGCTGGGCCCAGCGATCCTCGGCGGATTTGGGGTCGAAAGTTTTAGGGAGTTCCAAAAAGAGCGCCTTCCATGTTTTTCGCTTTTCGCTGTTTCAGTTTTTCGTTCTTCGCCGGCCCCGGGAGAATCAGGATAGGCGGGTGACGACTCGGGATTATAGCGTGAAACGGCGGCGTCGCGGAGATGGGCGGCGGATCAATGCGCGATGAAAAGGCGCGATTGCGACTCAAGGGTTTTTGTTTCGGCGCAGGGGAAGGTGAAACTGACCGTCCAGAGTTGATCCCTCGGAGGGCATAATCCCGAGCTCAGCGGCAAGTTTAGGAAAGCGCAGCCTGCCAGCTTCGAGATAGCGCGACTCCAGCTCGAAAGCGAGCCAGCGCCTTCTGAGCTGGTTGCACACTGCGCCTGTTGTGTTCGAGCCAGCAAAGATGTCTACAACCAGATCACCCTCGCCGGTCAGAAAATTTATGAAAAACTCTGGAAGCTGGGGCGGGAAACGAGCCGGATGCGGTTTGAATCCGGCCTGCTCGCAAAGTTTCAGATAGGTGCTGTTGGAATCGTTGTTGCCCTGCACGATCAGGTTTGTACAGATCGCGCCTCCCTGGTCACGTCCCCATTTCTCGGTAATGTTGTGTCCCGAAGGGCGTTGCTTCGCGCGATAACCCTTCTGGATGAGCCTTTCCATATCGTGGCTGTAAGGAACCAGAACTTTACGATTATCGGCCTTCGGGTGCGGCGTTTTCGAAAGCCACCATAAGCAGTTTACGGAATCCTTAACCCGTATGCGCCGGACGGTGACCCATTCAGCCGGGGCCGGCATCTTGCCGGGGTTATGCCAGTAGAACTCTTGTGCCAAAAAAAAGTTGAGGTCATCAACAAGCGCAATCAGAAGTTTGAAGTGATATAGCGACCTTGTTGGCCGGCCTGATTCGTAGGCTCCGCCAAGATCGATTACGAAGCTCCCGTCATCTGCGAGCACCCTTTTCACCTCCTGGGCAAACTCCATGAACCACGGGATGTAATTGGCCTGGTCCTTGTTCCCATATTCTTTCTTAAAGTGAAGCGCGAAGGGCGGTGAGGTCATCACGAGATTGACGCTCGCGTCCGGCAATTCTCGCAGAAGCAGACGAGAGTCACCTACATACGCTGCGCCGAGGGTGGTCGCGTAGAGCGCCTTCTCCTTCAGGACCGGGAGATTGGAGCTGGAAATCAGCTTTTTCATATCAGACAGACTATGAGTATTGTGACGGCGATGGCTTTGTCAATGTTTGAGGTCCCGTGCAGCTATCAAGAAGTCGTCGGACCAAAACTCGTCCTCGCCTGTCAAGGGCACCTGATGCATCACCTTCAACACCTGAGGAGCGTCATCGCGACGCGCGAGCCGATGCGCGGCAACGAAACGGAACGCCCATTTTCCAGTTTGGTTGAACGTGCAAACGGCCAGCAGGTCGAAATAATCGGCCAAATAGCCTCTGGTCTTGCGTCCCTCCTTGTCCTTGCCACCGCGGGTCTTTTGAATTTCGACCCTGCATCCGCGTTTGTCCGAGAAGGCCTCGTTGCTTCGGAGATTCTTACACTCGACGCGAAGCTTTCGACCGTTCTGCATCAGAATTTCAAAGTCTGGCTTTCCGTCCGCATCGTGCCACTGAAGCGAAAGGATTCGGCCCTCAGCGCGCAGCCGTTCGAGATGAGGGTATAGATAAAGCTCAGCCAGCTTGCCTCTGACGTCAACCTGCGCACGAAATCCGTGTTCGATTGCCTCCAGAATATCCGTTGCGGGAGCGTTGAATTTCTTCTCGAGCGGGTGGGACGAGGAAGTCACCGGCGATCCTCCTCCAGAAGGACAGCGAGGCTCACACCAAGGGCGCGGGCGATATCCGCTAGTACCGTGAGAGTAGGATTTCGCTCACCGCGCTCGATCCCGCCAATATAGGTTGGATGTTTTTTAGCTTTGGATGCCAGCTCTTCTTGAGTCCAGCCACGCCCGACCCTGAGCGCCCGCACCCGTCGGCCGAGCCGACCTTGGATAACCTTCATTGTCGGTCAGAAGGCTAGGTTAAGCGGCCCCCTTGCTCCACAGACGATGAGTATTGCAAGAGATGATAGGTATTGAGCAGCGTATTTTGACTTCTCCTTAACGCACTTGTCGCAAGGGAGCTTCTTCAGGGGAAACTATGAGCGCGCGACGGCTTAATATCGGAATTCGCAGTGCGCTCGGCATTGAGCCTCGGCCCGCCCGTCGCCGCATAGACCTCGGCGGGCAAAAACGCGGGATAGGACTGAAGCATCAGGGCGGGCTGCGATGCAGGAGAGCCGCTGATGCGCGCTGGGGACGGCGCGCGATTCCTCCACTGCGGTCGGGACGACGGAAAGAAAACGATCGGGATGACCGAGACGAGCCAAATGTCCTGGCGGGTCGTTCGATGCTCCGCTGTTCAGAGATCGAGTTGAGAAATCAAAAGGGGGATGGTCGGCTCGGGGAAGAGCCGGCCGTCCCCTTTTGTTCGTCGCGAGCGAGGCGCCATCACATGGAGCTCACGCGGCCTCCGATGCCTGGTTGTCAGCCTCGGGCGCAGGGCGCATCAGGGGAGCGCGGGATAGATGCACCTCGAATCGAGCGGGATATTCGGAATCGTCGGGGTAAAGGAAAAGGTGCTCGAAGCCGGACCGGAGATCGCGAATTGGCCGGTGCCGTTATCGAGCACGGTCAGCAGGCTGGCGAAACGGGGTTGCTGGATGGAGAAGAAGGCGTCGACCCACAGATCGTCGGCGCCACAGAGACGTCCCGCCAATTGAGAAGCGTCCGCGACCACGCTCAGATTCTGCTCCCTGGTGAGCGAGCCGAACTCCAGGGGATCGTAGCCCTCATAAGGAAGAACCAGGCTCTGGACGCCAGCGCAAACGGCGACAATCTGGTTGACCATGGCTGTCGATGCCTGACCGATCTGCTGATAGCTTTGGGCGCAACTGGTGCGCGCCGCCGTAAGGGCGGCATCGTACCGATCAGAAGAAAGCAAGCCGTTCTCGAACGGAAGCTGCACTAGTAAAACGCTGCTCAGGCATTGGTTGAGCTTATCCGCCTTGCGATCGGTGAACTGGAGCCCTTGCGCCGTGATCGCCGCCTGACAATTGCGAATCGCGGTAAGCTGAGCCTGCGTAGGCGTAGAAGCGGCCGGAACCGCAGGCGTCGCACTTCGCTGCATTTGAATCGGCGGTCCGACCTGCGGCGAACCAGTCCCCTGTTGTCCGTTGTTGCATCCCAGGAGCACGAGCATTCCAGCAAAGCATAGCGACATGGTGATTCTGGAAATCATTGAATGACCCCTTAATGGTTTGTCTCACTAGCGACTTAAATCTATCTATATTGTTCTTTTCATGTCAATACAATTCATTAAATATGAAGCATTCAAATATTGAAACACTTTCAGCCTCGTGGACCGACCTGATCCGCGGACCAGCTTGATCAGGTGACCGGAGCGCGGCAAGGATCAATCGCGGCGAGCGGCGAGAGCGGTCAGAAACGTATCGGAGGTTTCGATTTGGGCGCCGGTGCGAGAGAGGTTTGCGAGCGCGGACTGCCGAGCGCTATCGCTTGCGGCGCCAACCGCGTCAGAGAGGATTACGACCGTGAGGCCTCTGCTGAGCGCGCCGCGCGCGGTCGCGGCAACACAATCGCCGGCATAGACACCGCATAGAACGATCCGGCCGATATGGTTTGAGCGGAGGAAGCGTTCAAGATCGGGATTTGAGAATGCGTCGCCGCGGTGCTTGGGAAAATATGGCGCCCCGGCGATCTTTCTGAGGCGAGGATCGAGGGCGGCGCCGGGTGTGCCGGCGCGGGCGGCATTCCGACGAAACCAGTTACCCGGTATGTCCCATCGCGTGTACTCATTGCCGATATAGACGATCGGCAAATCGCGCGCGGCGGCGGTTTTGATTACCCGGTTGGACGCCGCGAGAACCTGATCGATCTGATCACCCGCGATCGGCATCCGGCCGCCGCGCTCAACGAAATCGACTTGCAAATCGAGGACGAGCAGCGCGGTAGAATCGGAACGAGGCGCGCTGGCAATTGCGGCTGGCGCGTTCGGTATCATGACTAAGAGAAATCCCGCCGCGGCGATTAGGTATCGTGGAAGGAGCGTGCTCATGGCGGGCGAATGATAGCATCGCGCACGGCCGGACGCTCATTCTCCACGGCAGCGATCGCGCGAAGCGATGCGCCGCGTTTTCGAGCTTCGCGTTTGCGCATCGCTCAGCGACGGTGCGAGTCTTTGTGGAATGGACGGCGATCGGAAAGGAGTGGGTGGTCATGATCAAGCTGATAATCTGCGCGAGCCGCAGGGCCGATATAACGCGCGAGCAATTCGACCTCTACTGGCGCGACCAGCATGGTCCGTTGGTTGCGAGCGTGAAGGAGTTTGCCCGTCACGTGAGGAAATACGTGCAATGTCATTGGGTGGAGAGCCCGGTTCCGTTTGGGATACCCGGGACGTACGACGGTGTCGCCGAGCTTTGGTTCGACAATGTGGATGAGGCGGCCAAGGCCTTTCGGGAACCGAAATATCTGGAGATTATCCGGGCAGACGAGCTGAAGTTCGTTGACCCGCGCAAGTGTATTTCGTTTGTGACGGAAGAACTTCCGGTTATTTGATCGCGGGCGGGAATAGAAGCCGGGGCGCGCAGCCTCGAGGTGACCGGGGCGATCGGCGATCCCGCTTCGGGCCTCGCGAGAATCCGTTTTCAGATGGTGCGAGAGGGGGGACTTGAACCCCCACGAGCTTGCGCTCACAAGGTCCTGAGCCTTGCGCGTCTGCCGTTCCGCCACTCTCGCGCACCGGTAGATGAAAGGGTTTAATCGCCCGGTGGAGCGAATTCAAGCCATCGCGATGCGATTCGAGGCGGGGCGGTGGTGAAAACCTCGGTGATAATCGCGACGTATCGGCGGCCGGAGCCGCTGGCGCGGCTGATAAAAAGCCTTGCGCCGCAGCTAGTTTCGGGCAAGCACGAGCTTCTGATCGCGGAGAACGGCACGCCCTCCCCTACCCCGCTCGCGAAATATCCGTTCGCGATAGTTCATCTGCACAATCCGATCGCGGGCAAGTGCCGAATCCAGAACGAGGCGATACGGCAGGCGCGCGGCGCGATAATCGTGTGCCTCGACGACGATCTGACGGTGGCGGCGGATTATCTCGGCGAAGTCGAGCGATTTTTCGATACGTATCCGGAGTATGCGGCGATGAAGGGGCGGACAGTCGCGGCCGAGGATCCGGTCGCCAAGGCGGGCGCGGCGGCGGTGTGGCTCGATCTGCCGATCGTCGATCATGGCGATGAGGTGATCGAAGTGCGCGGCGTGCTGGGTGCGAACATGGCATTCAGGGCGGCGGCGCTTGCGCAAGTGGGTCCGTTCGACGAGCGGCTGGGGCCGGGCGCGGCAGGTCATGAGGAGGAGACGGAGATGTCGGCGCGGCTGAGACGTGCGGGACTGAAGATTGGGTATGCGCCGCACGCAACGGTCTATCATGAGGTCGATGCGGCGCGGGCGAATCGCGAGCGCTTCCTCAGGATTGCGCGGGAGCGCGGGCGGGCGCGGATGATCCATGAGCGGCACGGCGGGATGGCGATTAGGGCGGCCGTCGCGATCGCGGCGCTACGGACGATGGTCGCGAGGATCGCGGGGGCGGGGGCGGAGCGGATGGCGCGCGAGGAGAAGCGATTGGCGATCGCGCGCGGGATGCTCGATGGGCTGCGGGAGGGAATCGGGAACCGCTGATCACTGGGAGCGGCGAGTGTCGAGATCGAACGCGGGCGGCAGATCATCCAGCGTTGGACTTTTTTTCGGCGGTCCCTCACCCGCGCCCTGCGGCGCGACCTCTCCCGACTATCGGGAGAGGTGGGAGAAGCGCATCGCCAGATCGACAATGGGAAAAGGACATCGCTATGAAGCGCAGGCGCGTAAAAAATCTGGTACCACGCCGAAGGCGATCGCCTGTCAGATTCGCGAATTGATTATCGCCAGGAGGTTGGTGGCGTAGCGGGGCCAGGTGAATTGTTCGGCGGCGGCGCGCGCCTGGGCGCCGAGATCGGCGGCGTGATCGAGCAGCGCGGTGAGCTTCGCGGCGATCTCTTCGGGATTCGACGGATTATCGACGATATAGGGACGAAGCGCGGGCGGCATCACTTCCGCAGCGCCACAATCGGCGCTGACCAGCGCGGGGATGCCGGTGGCCATCGCTTCGAGCGCGACATTGCCGAAGGGCTCGAAGAAGGACGGCAGCGCGAGCACGTCGGCAGCGGCGAAGATGCGCTCGATGTGATCCTGCGCGCCGGCGAAGCTGATTCGGGTATCGACACCGAGGCGCGCGGCGAGTTTCCGATACGAATCAGCGCGGCGATCATTGCCGACGACGAGGAGAGATGAATCGGGCGGCATATGCGGCCATCCGCGGATGATCGAAGCGAGTCCCTTGCGGCCGAAGCCGTTGCCGACGAAGACGGTGAGCGGCGCTGTGGGGCCGATATCGAAGCGGCGGCGGATTTCGCGGCGCGTGCCGGGATCGGCGCCGGGGCGGAAGCGATCGAGGTCGACGCCGTTATAAAGCGTCGCGGTGCGGGCGGGATCGAGCTTGAACTCGCGCTGCAAATTGCGGCGGACGAGATCGGAGACTCCGATCGCAAGGCGGAGCGTCGGGGCGCGGAAGGCGGCGCTCTCGACGAAAAGTTGCGCGCGATGGTACGGGTCGAGGCGCATCAGGACGGCGCGGGGCCGTCCACGCCATCGATGGACCGCGCGAAGATAGGCGCGATGCGCGCCGCCGCCGGAGCGGAGCAGATCGGCGCCGATCGCGCGGGCGAAGCTCAAGACCAGATCGGCGCCGTCGCGGCGGGCGGCGGCGGGTGCGGCATAGGCGAAGCGGATCAGATCGAGCGAGCGGGTAAGGCGGAACGTGCCGACGCGGCGCACGCGGACTCCGGGGGAATCGCCGCGCGTATCCGAAGCATAGACGGTGACGTCGTGACCCGCGGCGTGGAGGTAGTCGGCGGTGACGAGCAGGTCGCGCTCGGTGCCGCCGCCGGCCGGATCGAAGCGCCGTGCGACCAGCGCTATGCGCATCGCGGGGTCCGCAGCGATCGAGGCCGCGAATGAGATATATCGCGGGTGAAGCGCGATCGGCGCGGATGCCGGTGAGGCGCGCTTGTGATAGCGTTTTTGAGGGCCGGGCGGCGGACGATAAAAGGGGCGGCGATGATCGAGATACAATGCACGAGTTGCCAGACGCGGTACAGAATCGACGAGCGGATACTGCCTGACGAGACCCCGACGTTCAAATGCTCGCGATGCGGGCACGTGTTCAGCGCGGAGCCGCGGGAGCGGCCGCCGCTTCCGCGAAAGCCGGAACAGGTGAATCTGCGGGCGGCCGAGCCGGCGCCGGAGGCGGCGGTGCGGCCGCGTGCGGGCGGCGGCGGTGCGGCGGCGGACGCGGCGCGGAGCGCGGCGGAGGCGGTGCGGAGCGCGGAGACGTCGGCGCGGGCGGAATCGGCCGCGGCGAAGGCCGCAGTCGCGGTGACGGAGCCGGAGCGGCCGGCGGAATCGCCGGGCGACCCGGGGTGGCGCACCGGGCATGAGCCCGGCGGCGGCGCCGAGGGCGATCCGGGCGAGGATCGTTTCGCACGGCCGTTTGACGAGCGCAGCGAGGCGGCGCCGGGCGAGACGATGACTTTCGATTTCAGCGAGGACCGGGGCAAATCAGGAGAGCTTCCGGAGATTCCCGTGGCGGCCGCGGCTCACGAGTGGAAGGTCGGCGGCGAGGACGATCCAGCCGACCGGAGCTTCGCGAAGGCGGTTACTGACGACGAGCCGGATGTCGAGGAGTATCCGCGCGGGATAATCGACGTTCAGCCGGAGCCGCAGGACCGCAGGTCGCGGCGGCCGGCGGCGGGCACGGTGCATTCGGCGGGATTGTTCATCGGAGTTTTCGGGCTGGTGGCGTTTGGGTTCGGGTTGTTGAGCCTGCTGCTCTGCGGAGCGCCGGCGGCGAGCGCAGGGCTGCTGAGCCGGATTCCGCTATTTGGGGCGAGCTTCGCGCCGCCGATGTCGCCGGCGAAACGGATCGCGCTGGTCGACGTGAATGGCCAGTACGCGCGGCTCAAGGACGGCCAGGCGGCGTTTATCGTGAGCGGTGCGGCGGACAACGTCAGCGATTTGACGCTGCATGCGGTTCAGATCGAGGCGGCGCTGATTGGCGTCGATCGGCAGATCGCGCGGCAGACGGTCTATTGCGGCAACAACCTGTCGCTCAAGATGGTGGCTGAGATGACGCAGCACGAGCTCGAATTTTTCCAGAAGCTCGATCCGCCCAAGAGCTTTGCGCTCGCGGCCAGCGAGAGCGCGCCGTTCGTGGTGGTGTTTATCGCGCCGCCGCCGTCGGCCACGCGGTTCCAGGTCAGGGTGGCGCAGGCAGGGGAAGCGGCGGACGAGGCGGCGGCGAGCGATTCAGCGGATAGCTCGGGCGATGACGCTACTCCTTCTCCTTAGCGACCAGCTCTTCGTATTCGTGGCCGTCCATGAGGTCGTCGAGTTCGTCGGGGTCGCTGATGCGCACCTTGATAAGCCATCCGTCGCCGTACGGGTCCTCGTTGATCACTTCCGGACTTTCGGGAAGGTCCTCGTTGACTTCGACGACGGTTCCGCTGACCGGCGCGTAGATATCCGAAGCGGCCTTGACCGATTCGATGACGCCAAAGGGATCGTCCTTGCTGATCGTGTCGCCGACCGCGGGCAACTCCACGAACACGATCTCGCCGAGCTGTTCCTGCGCGTAATCGGTGATACCGACCGTCGCGGTTGCCTCTTCATTTGCGACCCACTCGTGCTCTTTCGAGTACTTGAGTCCGGGCGGAACCTCCATATCCTCCTCCAGAAAACCTTCGCCGCTCGGCGAGGCGGCGCGTGAGATAATCATCACGCGTAATGTCATGAAGCGCGGCGCCAAACCGCTTGTCAAGTGTTGGGCGATGGCGCGCCGGCGGATGCCTGCGGGCGCTCGGCGCAACGCGCGTGAAGCGAGGGCAAAACGGCGATGATTGTCGGCGTACCGACCGAAATAAAGTCCGACGAGCGGCGCGTCGCGCTGACGCCGGCTGGCGCGGCGGCATTCAAGGGTCACGGGCATTCGGTGATCGTGCAGAGCGGCGCGGGATTGGGCAGCGGCTTTGGGGACGGCGCCTATCGCGCGGCGGGCGCGCGAATCGCGGCTTCGGCCGGCGCGCTATGGGAGCGAGCGCAGCTGATTCTGAAAGTGAAGGAGCCGCAGGCTTCCGAATTCAAGTTTCTGCGCCGCGGATTGATCCTGTTCACGTACCTGCATCTGGCGGCCGCACCGAAACTCGCGCGCGAGCTTATCCGCGGCGGCACGACGGCGCTTGGCTACGAGACCGTACAGCTCGACGATCACAGCTTGCCGCTGCTCGCGCCGATGAGCGAGGTGGCGGGGCGGCTTGCGATTCAGGTGGGCGCCTGGTGCCTGGAAGCGCGCAACGGCGGGCGCGGCGTGCTGCTGAGCGGCGCCTCGGGGGTGATGCCGGGGAAGGTGGTGGTGCTGGGCGGTGGAATCGCGGGGGCGAATGCGGCGCGGGTGGCGGCGGGCGTGGGCGCGGAGGTCACGATACTCGACGTGAATCCGACGCGCCTGCGCTACCTTGGCGAGGTGTTAAACTCGCGCGTCACGACGCTGATGTCGAATCGCGCGACGCTCGAGGAGCAGATTCCGCAGGCCGACCTGTTGATCGGAACGGTGCTGGTCGCCGGCGCGCGCACACCGCGGCTGGTGACGCGCCGGATGGTCGCACGGATGAAGCCGGGGGCGGCGCTGGTCGATCTTTCGATCGATCAGGGCGGATTGTCGGAGACCTCACGCCCGACCAGTCATCGACGGCCGATCTACCTCGATTCGGGCGTGGTGCATTACTGCGTCACCAACATGCCGGCGATCGTGCCGCATACTTCCACCTACGCGCTGACCAACGCGACGCTGTCGTACGCGCTGGAGCTGGCGGATCGCGGCCTTATCGAGGCCGGCGCGCGCAACCCGGCGATCCGGCACGGCCTCAATACGCACGACGGCGCGGTGGTGCATCCGGCGGTGGCCGAGGTGCTCAAGATGGAGCCGCGGTCGCCGTGGGAGTGAGGTACGGCGGCTAGAAGTTGCCGGTGCCGGAGGGCTCTGGAATCGGCTGGATCATGGGATTCAGATTCAGGCGCGAGTGCAGATCGATGATTGCCTCCTGGACGCCCTGAACCGCAATATCGTGCGCACGGACCCAGCGGGCGCGATTCTGCACGAAGCTCACGATGTTGAAAATATTCTGGCTGAGCGCTTCCTGCTGCTTGGCGAAGCGGGCCGTCCAGACCACGACCCCGGTTTTGAGATCGACCATGTGCATCGCGAACGCCACGGCGGCGGGGCTTTGGGCGGCGTAATCGCTGCCGACACGCTCCTTGTAGCGGGTGACGGTTCCGTAGATCACGCCGTCGGCATTGACCGCGTGTCCGAGCTTGATGGCGTTGGCGGCTTCATTCTGCAGGGTCGTGGGCGGCAGTTGCTCCATCGCCTGCTGCACGTCGTCATCAGGCACCACATCCCATCCGGAGACCAGCGTCGCCTGGCTATACGCATCGGCGGTCAGCGCCTCGGCGGCGCCCTCTTCTATCGGCTCGTTGGTGGCATTGGGATGCTCGATGATCGGCATCACGGCGATGCGGTTGACGCGCACGGTCTTAATCGAACGGACCGCGGTAATTTCGAGCGCGGAATCCTTGCCGATCACCGGAATGGAGGACACCGCGGTATCGTATAACTTGGCGGGCGACGAGTTGAAACAGCCGGCGAGCCCGAGCGCGAGGAGCGCCACCCCGCCAAGGAGCGCCCGGACGATCCGGGTCGAATAGTCATTACGACAGGTTTTTCTATAGCCAGTCATATAGCCACTCATATAGCTACCTTAATGGACAGCTCGCGCAACTGGCGCTGGTCGACTTCAGAGGGCGCGCCGCTCATCAGGTCGGCGGCCCTCTGGGTCTTGGGAAATGCCATCACGTCACGGATCGATTCGGTGCCGCAGAGCAGCATCGCGATCCGCTCGACGCCAAACGCTATGCCGCCATGCGGCGGAGCGCCGAATCTGAGCGCGCGGATGAAGAATCCGAACTTGCGCTCGGCCTCTTCGGGCTCCATCCCGAGCACCTCGAAGGCCTTGAGCTGCATCTCGGGATTGTGGATACGAATCGAACCGCCGCCAAGCTCCTCGCCGTTGAGGACCAGGTCGTAGGCGAGCGCGCGAATCGCGAGCTGGCTGTCGCGCGAGGACGATTCGAGCATCGCGGCATCCTCGGGATGGGGCGCGGTGAAGGGATGGTTGACGGAGACCATCCGTTTTTCCTCGTCGCTGTACTCGAAGAGCGGAAAATCGGTGACCCAGAGAAACTTGAGTCCGTTCACGTCGCCGGGCTGGCCCTTCGCGCGCAGGCCGAATTTGGCGCCGAGCTGGAGCCGCAGATCGCCCATCAGCGGGCGAATCTTCGCGGGCGGCCCGGCCATCATCAGAAGGGTATCGCCCGGGACGAGCGCCGCGGCCTCGGCCACGCGCGCGCGTTGCGCGTCATCGACGTGGCGCGCGATTGGCCCCTGCCATCCGTCACTGGCGATCCTGGCCCACGCCACGCCGAGTCCGTGGCGCGAGCGCATCGTCTCGCCCATCTCGTCAAGGTCGCGGCGGGTCAATTGATTTTCGGCGGCGACGCGGATTCCGTAGATTCGCTCTTCGCGGGCAAGCGCGTCGGCGAAGACTTTGAAGGCGGTGCCGGCGAAGGCTTCGGTCAGGTTGCAAAGTTCCATCGCGAAACGCAGGTCGGGCTTGTCGCTGCCGAAACGTTCCATCGCTTCGTTCCACGTGAGCCGCGCAAAGGGCGGCGCGATGTCCACGCCCAGCGTGCGCCGATAGATCGACGCCATCATGCCCTCGCCGGTCGCGATAATGTCGTCGACGCGCGGGCAGGTCATCTCGATATCAATCTGGCTGAATTCGGGCTGGCGATTGGCGCGCAGGTCCTCGTCGCGGAAGCATCGCGCGATCTGGTAGTAGCGATCGAAGCCGCCGATCATCAGCGTCTGCTTGAGCAGCTGGGGCGATTGCGGAAGCGCGTAGAAGCGGCCGGGATTGACGCGGCTCGGCACCAGGTAGTCCCGCGCGCCTTCCGGCGTCGCGCGCCAGAGAATCGGCGTTTCGATTTCGACGAAGCCCTGGCCGTCGAGGAATGCGCGCGCACCCTGAAGCGCGAGCGCGCGGCGGCGCAGGTTGCGCTGCATGTCGGCGCGGCGCAGATCGAGAAAGCGATATTCGAGCCGTAGCTGCTCGTCCATTGGCTCGTCGAGCTGGAATGGCACGGGCGCGGAGGTGGCGAGTATCTTGGCCTCCCTGACCATCACCTCGACTTCGCCGGTCGGCAGTTCGGCATTGACAGTCGCGTCGGAACGGCGGACGACGGTGCCACGGGCGGCGAGGAAGTACTCGTTGCGCGCGCGCTCGGCCACCTGATGGGCGTGGGGATCGTGCGCGGGATTGAAGACGAGCTGCAAGATGCCCTCGCGGTCGCGCAGGTCGATGAAAATCAGCGAGCCGTGATCGCGGCGCGCGGCAACCCATCCGAAGACGGCGACTTCGCGGCCGGCGTCGGCGGAGCGGAGCGATCCGCAGTAATTGGTACGCTGCCACGGCGGCAGTGGCGAATATTCGTTACGGTTAGGCATGAACTAATCCGCTCGAAGAATACCTGCGGGCGCAAGCGCATGAAATAGCGCGCCGATCATCGCGATGCGCCGGCGGCGAGCGCGGCGATGAGATCGCGCTCGGCTAGCTCCTGTTGCGTGCTCGCGCGGAGATCGCGCAGCACCACGACGCCGCGGGCCAGTTCCTGATCGCCCATGATAATGGCGTGACGCGCACCGATCTTGTCGGCGCGGCGCAGCAGCGCCTTGAGGCCGCGGCCAGGAGTCAGCACCTCGACCGTGAGCTTGGCCGCGCGCATCTGCGAGGCGAGATGCATCGCGCGCCGCGCGGCCGGTTCGCCAAGCGCGATCAGGGCGGCATCGGGGCGCAGCCGGAAGCGTTCCACCTCGAGCGCGAGCGCGATGCGATCGACGCCGATCGCGAAGCCGCTGCCGGGCACGGACGCGCCACCGAGCGCCTCGACCAGGCCGTCGTAACGGCCGCCGGCGGCGACCGCGCTCTGTGCGCCGACGCCGGTCGAGACCGCCTCGAAGGTGGTGCGCGTGTAGTAGTCGAGGCCGCGCACCAGGCGCGAGTTCACGCTATGCGCCACCGCGGCGTCCTCGAGCAGATCGTTGACGATTCCGAAATGGGTCTGGCAATCGCCGCACAGGTAATCGAGGCTGCGCGGGGCCGACTCGGTGAGCTTGACGTCGATTTTACAATCGAGCAGGCGCAGCGGATTGCGCTCGAGCCGCAGATGGCAATCCTGGCAAAGATCGGCGAGATGCGCGCGGCCCCATTCGAGCAGCGCGTTGCGAAAGCGCGGCCGGCATTCGATACAGCCGAGCGAATTGATCTCGAAGTTGAGTTCGAGGCCGAGCTCGCGGCGCATCTCGTCGACCATCACGATCAATTCGGCGTCGCAGGCGGCGTCGGCGCGGCCGAAAACTTCCACTCCGAACTGGTTGAACTGGCGATACCGCCCCTTCTGCGGACGCTCGCGGCGGAACATCGCGCCGCAATAGTAGAGCCGTTGCTCGGGGTCGCTGCGGTCGAGCCCCGCCTCGATATAGGCGCGCACCACGCCGGGCGTGCCCTCGGGCCTGAGCGCGAGCATCGTATGCGCATCGTCGTGGTCGGCGAACGCATACATCTGCTTTTCGACGACGTCGGAAGTCTCGCCGCTCGAGCGCTGATAGAGGTCGAGCCGCTCCATCACCGGGATGCGGATTTCGGCGACGTTGTGCCGCTCGGCGATCGAGCGCGCGCATTCCTCGACGGCCGCCTGCACGCGTGCGTCGATACCGATATGGTCCTGAAAACCTCTGAGCCTGGTCAGTTGCACGTAAAGCGCCACGACCCCGCGTTGAGGCGGGGCCGCGTCCCATCAAGGATCGCATTGTTCATCCGGAAAAATCCAGCCCGTCCCCGCGCGGGCGATAAAAAGGGCCGCCCGCCCGGGCGGCCCTTCCGAGCCTTCCTTATGCCCGCAGGCCGCGCCCGTTCAGACCGTCAGGATATTTATGGTGCAGGCCGAGCCGAGTCCGATCACATGGGCCATGCCGGCCTTGGCATTGGGAACCTGCCGCTCCTTGACGCGGTCGTCTTCAGTCAGATGCCATACGACTTCGCAGATGTTGGCGACGCCGGTGGCGCCGAGCGGATGGCCCTTGGAAAGCAGGCCGCCCGAGACGTTGACGGGCGCCTTGCCGCCGAGGCTCGGATGCTTGCCGCCGCCCTCGTCGATAAACTTGCCGGCCTCGCCGTCCTTGCAGAGGCCAAGGTTCTCGTAGTGGACCAGCTCGGCGGTCGCGAAGCAGTCGTGGAGCTCCGTGAGCGCGATATTCTCAGGGCCGATTCCGGCGGTCTCGAAGGCCTTTTGGGCCGCGCGCCGGGTGAGCGTGCTCACGTCGGGAAAAATCAGGTCGCGGTCAGTATACGGATCGGAAGTCAGCACCGACGCCGCCACCCGCGCCACTTTGCGCCCGCCCTTGAGCTCCTTCATTCTCTTTTCCGACACCAGAATAGCGGCTGCGGCGCCGTCGCCGGTCGGGCAGCACATATAGAGAGTGTTCGGATAGCAGACCATGCGGGCGTTCATCACGTCCGCGAGCGTAACCTCGTTGCGATACTGCGAGTAGGGATTCTTGGTCGCGTGCTGATGCGACTTGACGGAA